>Ga0075012_10000855_pt1 | contig 31944 bp, 29 predicted proteins | sample All_14_2_FD_71474 | JGI IMG/M metagenome (GOLD analysis project Ga0075012, IMG submission 71474) | Freshwater microbial communities in response to fracking from Pennsylvania, USA - Allegheny Zone_MetaG_DW_15 | ecosystem: Environmental > Aquatic > Deep subsurface > Groundwater > Drilled...
GCATGAAGGTATGTCGAGTAATTGCAGTCGTTGGCCGGGCGCAAAACGGGTGCCCGGCGTAGCCCGTAATGTGCGCCAAAAGCGGGAAATTGTGAATGGGCGCGGCATCCATTTGGTAAGGATTTGTGACTTTGTTCGATCAATTTCTGAAAAACCTGGCGCAGTCTGATGCCGTGCTGGTCACGGTGCAGTCGCATCGCGGCTCGGTGCCGCGCGAGTCGGGCGCCTGGATGGCGGTGTTTGCCGATCAGGTGCTGGGCACCGTCGGTGGCGGGCATCTGGAGTGGCAGGCCCTGCAGGAAGCGCGCTCGCGCTTGCAGGGCCATGGGGGCCAGCCCGTGGTGCGGTACGCCCTGGGGCCGTCGCTGGGGCAGTGTTGTGGCGGCGAAGTTCACCTCGGCTTTGAACGTGTCAGTGCCTCGGATGCCGCTGCGCTGGCAAAACGTGTCGAGCAGCAACGCGCGGCGTGGCCGCGTGTGGCGCTGTTTGGCGGGGGCCACGTGGGCCGGGCGCTGGTGGGTGTGTTGCGCACCCTGCCGCTGCGTTTGCAGTGGATCGACAGCCGCGACGAGATTTTTCCCCCCGACCTGGCCGACCACGTGGCTTGCGAATATTCCCAGCCGGTGCAGGCGGCGGTGGCGGGTCTGCCAGCCGGGGCGCACGTGTTGGTCATGAGCTTCAGCCACGCCGAAGACCTGGACGTGGTGGCGGCCTGCCTGCAGCGCCAGCGCCGCCAGGGCGACCTGCCGTTCATCGGCCTGATCGGCAGCCGCACCAAGTGGACGGTGTTTGGCCAGCGCCTGCGTCAGCGTGGTTTTACCGAGGTGGAGCTGGCGCAGGTCACCTGCCCGATTGGTGTGCCCGGCATCCCCGGCAAAGCGCCCGAGGTGATTGCCGTGGCGGTGGCGGCACAACTCTTGCAAGTCTTTGAGAAGATCAATTAGAAGGATATCGGATGGAAAGTTATTACCTCGACTGGGCCAACCTGTTGCTGCGCTGGGCGCATGTGATCACCGCCATCGCGTGGATTGGCTCGTCGTTTTACTTCGTGTTTCTGGACAGCAGCCTGACCCCACCCGAAGACGAGGACCTGAAAAAGCAGGGCGTCAGCGGCGAACTCTGGGCCGTGCACGGTGGCGGGTTTTACCACCCGGTCAAGTTCAACGTGCGCCCACCCAAGCTGCCCGGGCATCTGCATTGGTTTTACTGGGAGTCTTACACCACCTGGCTCACTGGCTTCTCGCTGTTCGCCGTGTCTTACCTCTGGAGCGCCGGGTTTTACCTGGTCGACAAGACCAAAATGGACTGGGTTCCCTGGCAGGCCGGGGTGGTGTCGCTCTTGTTTTTGGTGGTGTTCTGGCTGCTGTACGACGCCATCTGCCGCACCCTGGGGCGGCGCAAAAACGGTGACGCGCTGGTGGGTGCAGCCGTGTTTGGGCTGGTGTGTGTGGCCAGCTGGCTGACCACCCACTGGTTTGCGGGCAAGGCCGCGTTCCTGATTGTGGGCGCCATGCTGGCCACCAGCATGAGCGCCAACGTGTTGTTCTGGATCATTCCTGGCCAGCGCAAGGTGGTGGCCAGCATCAAGGCGGGCGAGCCGGTGGACCCGGTGCACGGCAAGCGCGGCAAGCAGCGCAGTGTGCACAACACCTATTTCACCCTGCCGGTGCTGTTTGCCATGCTCAGCGGCCACTACAGCTTCACCTACAACCACCCGCACAATTGGCTGGTGCTGATTGGCATGATGTTCGCTGGCGCGGCCATCCGCCAGTTTTTTGTGATGCGCCACGGCCACAAGCTCGGTCGCAATACGCACCCCTGGCCCTACGCGGCCGTGGGTGTGGCCGTGCTGGCGGCCCTGGTGGTCTGGTTGCAGCCGGCGCCAGCCACGGCTGTGGCCAAGGCAACGACGACGGCATCGGCTGCCAGCCCGGGCGTTCAGATCACCTACAAAACCCTGCAGACCGTGCTGGAGCAGCGCTGCTACCTGTGCCACGGTGCCACGGTGCAGTCCAAGGGGGTGCGGCTGGATTCGCCGCAACTCGTCAAGCAACACGCGGCCAACATTTACCAGCAGGTGGTGATGGGCAAACTCATGCCCATGAACAACGCCACCACCATCTCTGACGCCGAGCGTCAGCTGATTGCCCAGTGGTATGTGTCCGGGGCCAGTGTGGACTAACTTTTGCCAGCGCCGCGGTCCAGCCGGGCACCGGCTGGCTCAGTCCACCTTGGCGCCGGAGGTTTTGACCATGCCTTCGTACTTGGTGTGCTCGTTGGCCATCAGGGTGCCAAAGGCTTCGGGCGTGGTGGGCACGGGCTCGGCCATCAGGGTGGCAAAGCGGGTTTTGGTCTCAGGGGCGTTCAAGGCCGCCACAAAAGCGGTGTTGAGCTTGGTGATCACCTCTTTGGGCGTGCCCGCCGGGGCCACCAAGCCCCACCAAGTGTCGACCGAGAAGCCCTTCAGCGTGTCAGCCACTGGCGGCACGCCAGGCAAGGCGGGTGAGGCGGTCAGCGTGGTGACCGCCAGCGCCTTGAGTTTGCCGGCCTTGATGTTGGGCGCAGCCGTGGCCAGGTTGTCAAAGTTGTAGTCCACTTGGCCGCTCAGCAGCCCCAACTGCGCCGGATTGCCGCCGTTGTAGGGGATGTGCACGGCAAAAATGCCCGCCTCTTTCTTGAACAACTCACCCGCCAGATGCCCGGCGCTGCCGTTGCCGCCGCTGCCGAAGTTGAGCTTGGCCGGATTGGCTTTGGCGTAGGCGATCAGGTCTTTCAGGGTGCTGATCTTCAGGCGCTGTGCGGTGTCGGCATTCATCACCAGCACATTGGGCACCCGCACCATCTGGGTGATGGGGGCAAAGTCGGTGGCGGCGTTGAACGGCATCTTGCTGTACAGCCACGGGTTGACTGCATGCGTGGCAGTGGCGGCAATACCAATGGTCAGGCCGTCCGGCGCCGCCTTGGCCACTGCGTTGGCGCCAATGTTGCCGCCTGCACCGGGCTTGTTGTCGATGATCACTGTGCCCAGGCTGTCCTTGACGCGCTCAGCCAGGGCGCGGGCGGTGATGTCCAGCGGGCCACCGGCCGCGTAGGGCACGATCAGGCGGATCGGTTTGTCTTGGGCGTGGGCCATTGGTACGACCATGGCGCCAGCCAGGGCCAGGGTGCTCAGGAGGAAAGTTCGGGTGCGCATGCAAGTCCTTGGGAGTGAATCAAATCAGGGTGGCCGTCAGGGCCTTGTCGGCTTCAGAGGTGAAGGCGTCGGCGTAAAACTCGTCAGCAGGCAGCCCCGCCAGCAGGTAGTCGCGCTGGGCGGATGCCACCACAACCGGTGCGCCACAGGCGTACACCTGGTAGCCGGACAGGTCGGACACATCCTGCAGCACGGCTTGGTGCACAAAGCTGGTGCGCCCCTGCCAGCCGTCCTCAGGCAGGGCGTCTGACACCACTGGCACAAACCGCAGATGGGGCATCTCGGCCAGTTTGGCGTTGACCCAGTCCATCATGTACAGGTCAGCGGGCCGGCGCCCACCCCAGTAAAAGGTGACCGGGCGAGTGATGCGGGTCCGCTGCATGTGCTCGATCAGCGCCTTGACCGGGGCAAAACCGGTGCCCGAGGCCAGGAAAATCATCGGTTTGGTGCTGTCCTCACGCAGGTAGAAGCTGCCATACGGGCCTTCAATGCGCAGGATGTCACGTTCTTTCAAGGTGCCAAACACCTGGTCGGTGAAGAGGCCGCCGGGCATGTGGCGGATGTGCAGTTCCAGCATGTTGGCCAGCGTCTGGGGTGCGTTGGCCATCGAATAACTGCGCCGCACGCCATTGGGCAGCAAAAACTCGATGTATTGCCCGGCGTGGTACGGAAACGGCTCGCTGGCGGGCAGCTGCAGCAGTAGGCGGATCACGTCAGCCGACTTCTTCTCCATCAGGTTGATGCGGGTGGGCATCTTTTTGATCGGGTAGGCGCCCTGGGCAGTCACCTGGCGCGACTCCAGCACCACGTCGCTGGTGGGCGTGGCGCAGCAGGTGAGCACCAGGCCCTGCGCTTCTTCATCCTCGCTCAAGGCTTTGGCCTGGTGCGCACTGTGCACCACGCTGCCGCTGAGTTTTTTGCATTTGCAGGAGCCGCAAGCGCCGTCCTTGCAGCCATAGGCCATGTTGATGCCGGCGCGGATGCCGCCTGCCAGCAGGGTTTCGTCGGCTGAGACGGTGTAGGTGCGTTGGCTGGGTTCGATGGTGACCTGAAAGGTGGAAGAGGTGTCGGCTGCGGGGGGCATGTTGTCGTTATCCTTGGCACTGAAATCAAAACTGGAAGGACGTCATTTTGCCCGCATTAAAAAGCTCCCATTCCCTGTTGTATGCCACCCGCCCAGGTACGCTGCCGGCCCGTTTCCGGCGCGAACGGGTGCTGCTGGTGGGTTGCGGCGATGTCGGTCAGCGTGTGGCGGGGTTGCTGCGCGGCCGGGTGCGGTTGCTGGCGCTCACCTCCAGCGCGGCGCGCCTGCCAGAACTGCGCGCGCTGGGCATCACGCCGCTGCTGGGCAATCTGGACGAGCCAGCCTCGTTGCGGCGGCTCAGCGGTCTGGCCAGCCGTGTGGTGCATCTGGCGCCCCCGCCCGATGCCCACCACGCCGATCCGCGCACCCAGGCCTTGATGCGGGTGTTGCGCCTGCGCAGCCGGCCCGAATCGCTGGTGTACGGCTCCACCAGCGGGGTTTACGGCGATTTGCAGGGTGACCTGGCGACCGAAACACGGGCTGTGAACCCCTACACCACACGAGCCAAGCGGCGCATTGACGCGGAATATCAGGTGCGCCACTTTGGTCGCGCCACCGGCGTGCCCAGCACCATCTTGCGCATCCCCGGCATCTACGCGCCCAACCGCGCGGGCGGCACACCACGTGAGCGCCTGTTGCGCGGCACGCCCATGCTGTGCGCTGACGATGACGTCTACACCAACCACATCCACGCCGATGACCTGGCCCGCGCCTGCGTGGCCGCGTTGTGGCACGGCGCGCCGCAGCGCATCTACAACACCAACGACGACACCTGCCTGAAGATGGCCGACTACTTCGAGCTGGCCGCCGACCTGTATGGCCTGCCCCGGCCCGAGCGCCTGACCCGCGTGGAGGCGCAGAAACGCCTGCCACTGGCGCTGCTGAGCTTCATGAGTGAATCGCGCCGCATGGACAACACCCGGCTGAAACAGGAGCTGCGGCTGACGCTGCGCTACCCGACGGTGGTGCAGGGGCTGGCGCAGGCGTGACGGGGGCGGATCGTCATTCAATGTGCCATCAAGCGCTGTTCATTTGTCGCAACAAGTCATCAATCGCCTGCAGGCAAGGCAAGCCAGGCATTGGCAAACCCACATCCATCGCACTCGGCACCCGGGGATCGTCCGTGTTGATGCGAACCAGGCGAGCGCCAAATTGCCCCACCATGCGCTGGCTGAAGGAGCGCACTGAGGGGACGGCCTGACCCGCCCCGATCTCGATGACCACGGGGCGCTCGACTTGGCTGAGCCAATGCGCCAACTGGCGGCCCTGGGCGGCTGACCGATGCCCCACCCAGGCCCAGTCACCAAACATCAAGATGTTGGGTCGTGCCATCGCCCCGCAGCGGGGGCAGCTTGGCAGGGCGTTGGTCAACGCACAGTTGTCGGTATCGATGTCTGGGTGGACGTCATCCGCAGCCCAAATCTCGTCACCGCACGGCTGGGTGCATTGCAGATGGTGGATCGAGCCGTGGCACTCATAGAGTCGATCCGGCTCAAAACCAGCCTTCTGGAATTGACCATCCACGTTGCTGGTAAAGACCCAGCCACCCCCTGGCATGGCTCCCATCCACCGCTTGAGCAATGCAAAGCCCTGGTGCGGAACAGTTGCCCGATACATGGCCAGGCGGTGGCCATAAAAACCCCACGCTTGCTTGGGGCGTGCCTCAAAAGCGGCGGGCGATGCCATGTCGTAGAAATCCAGGCCCGCAGCGCGAAACGCCGGGTACGCCCGCCAAAACCCTTCCTTGCCCCGAAAATCAGGCAGGCCTGAATCCACCCCCATGCCCGCACCTGCGGCAACGATCAACGCCTGCGCATCGGCGATCAACTCTGCGGCACGCACCAGCTCGTCATGGTGTTGATTGGCCATGCTGACTCACCCCGCCAGTGCGTTGTGGCGGTTATACAAAGCCGTCATCACCTGGCGCATGTCGCGTGGCAAAGAGGCCCAGGTCTTGGACGCGATGTCTTGCGGGATGCCGAGTCGCGCCGCTGCGACCACTGCGCAGACCGTGTTGTCACTGAATTTGGCTTTGTTGTGAAAGAGTGGCTCAAACCACAAGCCGAGGATGTCATCTGTCATTACGCCCCGCATTGTTTGGTTTCCTGGTTTGTCCTGATACCACCAAAAGCGCCATGGTTGGAGGGTGTGTCATGGTCACCAGTGAGGGCCCCTTGAGATAACAAAAAACCCGCGACGCTGGGGAACGTGCGGGTTATGAGGGGTCTTGAGACCGTCTGACATGGAATTCTGGTGCCCGGGGCCGGAATCGAACCGGCACTCCTTTCGGAGGGGGATTTTGAGTCCCCTGCGTCTACCAATTTCACCACCCGGGCAACGGGGGAGAGCGCGAATTATGGCACAGTGCGGGGTATGAAATATCCAACGATTGAAGATTTGATTGGCCACACCCCGTTGGTTCGTCTGCAGCGAATGGGCGCCGAGGTGTGCCAGCAGCATGGCAACGTGATTTTGGGCAAACTGGAGGGCAACAACCCGGCCGGCTCGGTCAAGGACCGGGCGGCGTTTTCGATGATTGTGCGGGCGCAAGAGCGCGGTGAGATCAAGCCGGGCGACACGTTGATCGAAGCCACCTCGGGTAACACCGGCATCGCGCTAGCGATGGCGGCAGCGGTCAAGGGTTACAAGATGATCCTGGTCATGCCCGAGGATTTGTCGATTGAGCGCGCCCAGACCATGAAAGCGTTTGGTGCCGAGCTGATCCTGACCCCCAAAAGCGGTGGCATGGAATATTCCCGTGACCTGGCTGACCAGATGGCGCGCGAAGGCAAAGGCCGCGTGCTGGACCAGTTTGCCAACCAGGACAACCCGCGCATCCACGTCGAAACGACGGGTCCGGAAATCTGGAAAGACACCAAAGGCAAAATCACGCATTTTGTCAGCGCCATGGGCACCACCGGCACCATCACCGGCGTGTCGCAGTACCTCAAGAAGAAGAACCCGGCCATCAAAATCATCGGCGTGCAACCCACGGAGGGCTCGCGTATTCCGGGCATCCGCAAATGGCCCGAGGCTTATCTGCCCAAGATTTATGACCCGACCCATGTCGACGAGCTGATGTATGTGACCCAGGAAGATGCTGAATCCATGTGCCGCCGCCTGGCGCGCGATGAAGGCATATTTGCGGGTATCTCGGCCGCCGGCGCCTGCTGGGTGGCCCAAGAAATTGCCAAAACCGCGCGCCAGGCAACCATCGTTTTTATCGTCTGCGACCGGGGCGACCGGTACCTGTCCACCGGTGTTTTTCCGGCGTAATCCGGGCGTAACCCCAGACCTCCATTTCCAGGAATGAGCCATGCATATTGACAAAGAGATCGACACCAGCGGCCTGAATTGCCCCTTACCCATCCTGCACGCCAAAAAGGCTTTGAGCACCATGGAAAGTGGCCAGACGCTGCAGGTGACGGCGACGGATGCCGGGTCGATGCGCGACTTCAAGGCCTTTGCTCGTCAGACCGGCAACGAGCTGCTGGACCAGCAAACGCTCAACGACACCTACATCCACGTGCTGCGCCGTCGTTAAAGACAAACGGGCCGTGCAGCAGCTGTGCCGCACGGCCCGTTTGTTTGTTACACACCGGGCCGCAGCGTGGCGGCCCCCATCTCACATCATCCCAGGCGGGTCAGTTGATCTTTGACCTTGGCCACCGTGGCTTCAAAGTCAGCCAGACGTTTGCGCTCCTGATCAATCACCGCAGCCGGGGCGCGCGCCACAAAGGACTCGTTGCCGAGTTTGCCGTTGGCTTTGGCGATTTCGCCTTCGAGGCGCGCCAGTTCCTTGCCCAGGCGGGCCTTTTCGGCGGCCACGTCGATTTCCATGAAGAGGCAGATGCGCGCCTCACCCACCACCGCCACCGGTGCGGCCTGCGCGGCAGCAGCCCAGGCAGCTTCGTCGCTGAACACCCGCACTTCGTTGAGTTTGGCCAGTGCCTGTAGCACCGGTGCGGCCTCGGTCATGAAAGCCGCTTCCGCGCTGGAGCCTGCCAACACAAACAGCGGCAGCCGGGTCGCGGGTGACACATTCATCTCACCACGCAGGTTGCGGCAGGCATCCACCAGGGTCTTGAGTCTGGCCACATGGGCAATCGCGGCCGGGTCGATGCGCTCGGGCTGGCTCACCGGGTAGGCCGCAATCGCCACCGAGGCACCAGCCCGGCCCGCCAGCGGGGCCACCACTTGCCACAACTCTTCGGTGACAAACGGGATGATTGGGTGGGCCAGCCGCAGGATGGTTTCCAGCGTACGAATCAGGGTGCGGCGCGTCGCCCGCTTTTGTGCCTCGTCACCGGTCTGGATCTGCACCTTGGCGATTTCCAGGTACCAGTCGCAGAACTCGTTCCAGACGAAGTCGTAAATTGTGCTAGCCACGTTGTCCAGGCGGTAGTCGGCAAAACCTTGGGCCACATCGGCCTCTGCCTGTTGCAGCAGCGAGACGATCCAGCGGTCGGCCTGGCTGAAGTTCAGGTAGTCGCCTGTGGCGCACTCAGCTGGGCTGTGGTCGTTCAAACCGCAGTCCTGGCCTTCGCAGTTCATCAGCACAAAACGGCTGGCGTTCCAGAGTTTGTTGCAGAAGTTGCGGTAACCCTCGCAGCGTTTGGCGTCGAAGTTGATGCTGCGGCCTAGCGAGGCCAGCGAGGCAAAGGTGAAACGCAGCGCATCGGCACCAAAGGCGGGGATGCCGTTGGGAAATTCCTTCTCGGTGTTTTTGCGCACCTGAGGTGCGGTTTCGGGCTTGCGCAGACCCTCGACGCGTTTGACCAGCAGCTCGGGCAGGGCGATGCCGTCGATCAGGTCGACCGGGTCGAGCACATTGCCTTCACTTTTGCTCATCTTGTGGCCCTGTGCGTCGCGCACCAGGCCGTGGATGTAGACGTGTTTAAACGGCACCTTGCCGGTGAAATGCGTGGTCATCATGATCATCCGGGCGACCCAGAAAAAGATGATGTCGTAGCCGGTGACCAGCACGCTGCTGGGCAGGTAGAGGTCGTAGTCAGGCGTTTTTTCAGGCCAACCCATGGTGCTGAACGGCACCAGCGCGCTGGAGTACCAGGTGTCGAGCACGTCGTCGTCACGTTTGAGTGGCTCAATTGGTGCAAGCATTTCCAGGAAATCCGCAGTCACTACTGCGGCTGATCCAAGCATCATTCTCAGTACCGTGAGACGGTTTCGAACATCGCCTTCACCATAGAAATCAGAGAGCTTTTCAAGATACTGTTTGTAGGCATCGGCTTCATTTCGCGCTACGAATACTTGTCCATTTGGGCCGTACCACGCCGGGATTTGATGCCCCCACCAGAGCTGGCGGCTGATGCACCAGTCCTGGATGTTGTTCATCCACTGGTTGTAGGTGTTGACCCAGTTTTCGGGCACAAATTTCACCTCGCCCGATTGCACCGCGTCGATGGCTTTTTGCGTGATGGACTTGCCAGTGGGGTCTTGTTCAGACACTTTTGACATCGCCACAAACCATTGGTCGGTGAGCATCGGCTCGATCACCTGGCCGGTGCGGGCGCAGCGCGGCACCATCAGTTTGTGTTTCTTGATCTCGACCATCAGCTCCAGCGCCTGCAGGTCCTTGACGATCTGTTTGCGTGCCGCAAAGCGGTCCAGGCCTACATAAGCGATGGGTGCATTGCTATCAATTTTGGCATCTAGCGTCAACACACAAATCATCGGCAGCTTGTGGCGTTGGCCGACCTGGTAGTCGTTCTGGTCATGCGCTGGTGTCACTTTGACCACACCGGTGCCAAAGGCTTTGTCCACATAGTCGTCGGCAATGATCGGGATGGTCCGGTCGCACAAGGGCAGGGTGACGTGTTTGCCAATCAGGTGGGCATAACGTTCGTCCTCGGGGTGCACCATGGCGGCCACGTCGCCCAGCATGGTCTCGGGGCGGGTGGTGGCCACCACCAGGCCGGGTGCCATTTCACCGTTGACCAACTGCGGACCGTCGGCAAACGGGTAGAGGATGTGCCACAGGCTGCCATCTTCTTCCTCAGATTCCACTTCCAGGTCAGACACCGCGCTCATCAGCACCGGGTCCCAGTTGACCAGGCGTTTGCCGCGGTAAATCAGGCCTTGTTCATACAGGCGGACAAAGGTTTCGGTCACTGTTTTGGACAGTTTGGGGTCCATCGTGAAGTATTCGCGGCTCCAGTCCACCGTGTCGCCCATACGGCGCATCTGGGTGGTGATGGTGTTGCCACTCTTTTCCTTCCACTCCCAGACCTTGCTCACGAAGTTCTTGCGCGCCTCGGCAGGTGTTGGCCCCATGTCGTGGCGGCTGATGCCCTGGGCTTGTAATTGGCGCTCCACCACGATCTGGGTGGCAATGCCGGCGTGGTCGGTGCCCGGAATCCAGGCGGTGTTGAAACCCGCCATGCGGTGGTAACGCGTCAGGCTGTCCATGATGGTCTGGTTGAACGCGTGACCCATGTGCAGGGTGCCGGTCACATTGGGTGGCGGCAGCTGGATGCAGAAGTTGTCACCGCGCGCGGCAGCATCCGCATCAGGCTGGCCGGTACCACGGGCGCCCGCGACGCCATAACCGCGCTTTTCCCACTCCGGGCCCCAGTGGGCTTCCAGGGCGGCGGGCTCAAAGGATTTGGACAGGCTGTTTAAGCCAGGTTGCTGCGGTGCGTCGGTCATGGGAATAGTGCCAAAAATGACGAACGGCGCCCAACAGGCGCCGCTCAATGTAATAAAAGAGAGGACTGGCCCGATTTTACCGAGCCAGCTTGGGGCCTTAAGCCTTTAGGCCGTGGCCAGCTCTGCTGCTGGCGCAGCCACGGGTGCTGCAACTGCTGGTGTGACCACCGCTGGCAGGCGCATCAGGTAGTCAAACGCGCTCAGGGCCGCCTTGGCGCCGTCGCCGGTGGCGATGATGATTTGCTTGTAGGGCACGGTGGTGCAGTCGCCAGCGGCAAACACGCCGGGCAGGTTGGTGTGGCCTTTGGCATCGACCATGATCTCGCCGTGGCGGCTCAGCTCCAGCGTGCCTTTGAGCCATTCGGTGTTGGGCACCAGGCCGATTTGGACAAACACACCGGCCATGTCGATGTGGTGCACCTCGCCGGTGGCGCGGTCCTTGTAGCTCAGGCCGTTCATCTTCTGGCCATCGCCGGTGATCTCGGTGGTTTGGGCGTTGACGATGATGGTGGTGTTGGGCAGGCTTTGCAGCTTGGCCACCAGCACCGCGTCGGCGCGCAACTTGGTGTCAAACTCGATCAGCGTCACGTGTTCGACGATGCCGGCCAGGTCAATGGCGGCTTCCACGCCGGAGTTGCCGCCGCCGATCACGCCCACGCGTTTGCCCTTGAACAGGGGGCCGTCGCAGTGTGGGCAGTAGGCCACGCCCTTGTTTTTGTACTCTTGCTCGCCAGGCACATTCACATTGCGCCAGCGTGCACCGGTGCTCAGGATCACGGTTTTGCTTTTGAGTGAGCCACCGTTGGCCAGTTGCAGCTCGATCAAACCGCCCGGCTCGGACGCCGGGATGAGCTTGTCAGCCTTTTGGCCGTTCATCAGGTTGACGTCGTAGCTCTTCACATGCGCTTCGAGCGCGGCGGCGAACTTGGGACCGGTGGTTTCTGTGACCGAGATGAAATTTTCGATGCCCATGGTGTCGTTCACCTGGCCGCCAAAACGCTCTGCGGCGATGCCGGTGCGAATGCCCTTGCGGGCGGCATACACGGCAGCCGCCGCACCAGCGGGGCCGCCGCCCACGATCAGCACGTCATAAGGCGCCTGCGCGCTGAGCTTGGCGGCGTCGCGCGCGGCTGAACCGGTGTCAAGTTTGGCCACGATCTCTTCCAGCGTCATGCGGCCTGAGCCAAAGTCCTGACCATTGAGGAAAACAATCGGCACCGCCATGATCTGGCGGCGGGCGACTTCATCCTGGAACGCGCCGCCTTCGATCACCACGGTCTTGATCTTGGGGTTGACGATCGCCATCAGGCTCAGGGCCTGCACCACGTCGGGGCAGTTGTGGCAGGTCAGCGACATGAAGACCTCAAAATTGAAGTCGCCGTCCAGTTGGGTGATTTGTTCGATCACCTCGGCTTCGACCTTGGGCGGGTGGCCGCCGGTCCACAACAGCGCGAGCACCAGCGAGGTGAATTCGTGGCCGAGCGGCAGGCCGGCAAAGCGCAGGCTGTTGGTGGCGCCCAGGCGCTGCACGGTGAAGGAGGGCTTGCGGCTATCGGTGCCGTCAAAACGCAGGCTGATCTTGTCGGCGCGCAGGCTTTGGATGGTTTGCAGCAGCTCGCGCATGTCGCGGCTGGTGTCGCTGTCGTCCAGGGTGGCCACCAGCTCGAACGGTTGTGTCACGCGCTGCAAATAAGCGGCCAGTTGTGTTTTCAGATCTTGGTCGAGCATGATGGATTCCTTAGGTGCTATTGCTTGGATCGCCTGTTGCAGCCCTTTTAGTTCGAGCTGGAGGCAAATTTTGTTCGAAAAAAAACCGGTGGGCAAGCTGCGCGGGGCAGCTTGTCCCAGTCCGGCTTGGGGCACACCGGTGGCGGTGTGCCGTTGATGTCACCGGGGATTTAGATCTTGCCGACCAGTTCCAGCGACGGGGCGATGGTCTTGGCACCTTCGTTCCACTTGGCAGGGCACACTTCACCGGGGTGCGAAGCGGTGTACTGGGCAGCCTTGAGCTTGCGCAGGGTTTCCTTGACGTCACGGGCGATTTCGTTGGAGTGGATTTCCAGGGTCTTGATCACGCCGTCCGGGTTGATCACGAAGGTGCCGCGGTAAGCCAGGCCGTCTGCATCAATATGCACGTCAAAAGCGCGGGTCAGTTGGTGAGTCGGGTCACCCACCAGCGGGAACTTGGCTTTGCCCACGGCGGGAGAGGTTTCGTGCCACACCTTGTGCGAGAAGTGGGTGTCGGTGGTGACGATGTAGACCTCGGTGTTGGCCTTCTGGAATTCGGCGTAGTTGTCAGCAGCGTCTTCCACTTCGGTCGGGCAATTGAAGGTGAAGGCAGCGGGCATAAAAATCACGACCGACCATTTGCCCTTGAAGCTGGCTTCGGTCACGTCGATGAACTGGCCATTGTGGAAAGCTTTGGCTTTGAAAGGTTGGACTTGGGTATTGATCAAGGACATGAAAGACTCCTGGTTGGGTGGTTAAGAAAGCGTCGGTGCACTGTGTGTTTCACCGATGGGGTAAATCATAGTGCTGATCTATCGTTTTCATGATGCATTGTCTATAAGCTATCCATAGGCATTCTTAATGACGCTGTCACGATAATGAAAACCTGACCGGTCTGAAGTGTGCGACCCAACCTTTATCCCTTGCCACCATGCTGCTTTTACTCTCCCCCGCCAAAGCCCTCGACTACGACACCCCGGCCGGTGATGTGCCGCACACCCAGCCACAGTTTGTGGCCCAGTCTACTGAGCTGATCGAGATCCTGCGCCAGAAATCGCCACAAGACATCGCCCAGCTGATGCACCTGAGCGATACCCTGAGCGGCCTGAACGTGGCGCGTTACCAGGCCTGGACGCCCAAGTTCACCGCCAAAAACGCCAAACAGGCGGTGCTGGCTTTCAACGGCGATGTGTATGGCGGCCTGGACGCCAAAACGCTCGATGCCAAGGCGCTGGCCTGGCTGCAGGAGCATGTGGGCATTCTGAGCGGCCTCTACGGTGTGTTGCGCCCGCTGGATTACATGCAGCCCTACCGGCTGGAGATGGGCACCCAGCTGGCCAACGCCCGGGGCAAAAACCTGTACGAGTTCTGGGGCAGCCAGATCGCCGAGCACCTCAACACCCGGCTGAAAAAAGACGCGGCGCCCGTCATCGTGAACCTGGCCTCGGTCGAGTACTTCAAGGCGGTGGACCTCACGACACTCAAAGCACGCGTGGTGGAGTGTGTGTTTGAGGAATACAAGGGCGGCAAATACAAGATCGTGAGTTTTCACGCCAAACGCGCACGCGGCTTGATGGCGCGTTTTGCCGCGTTGCACGCCCTCAAGCAGCCCGAGCAGCTCACCGCCTTTGATCTTGAAGGCTACAGCTATGACGCGGGCGCCTCAACACCCGAGCGCTTGGTATTCCGACGCCGCGCTGCAGATTGAGGCTTGCAGAAAAACCGCTCAAGCCCTTGTGATAAAAGGGTGAGTAGCTATTGGAAGTAGAGTACCCATGAACCCCATCACCCATTCCCCTCTTGGCCATGCCACGCAGTATGTGGACCAGTATGACGCCAGCCTGCTGTTCCCGATCCCGCGTGTCGCGCAGCGCGAGAAGCTTGGCATCAGCCAGCGGCTGCCGTTTCTGGGCGCGGATTTGTGGACCGCGTTTGAGCTGAGCTGGCTCAATGCCCGTGGCAAACCTCAGCTGGCGCTGGCCCATATCACGGTGCCCTGTGAGTCGGCCAACATCATCGAGAGCAAGTCGTTCAAGCTCTACCTGGGCAGTTTCAGCAACACCCGGTTTGGTGATGTCGCTGAGGTGCAGGCCCGCTTGCGCGCCGACTTGACCGAAGCCGCCTGGCGGGGTGGCGTGATGCAAAGCAGTGTGGGTGTCAAGCTGGTGCCTGCCGAGCTGTTTGACCAGGAGCCGATCCATGAACTCGACGGCCTGAGTCTGGATCGCCTTGACCTGGACTGCGACGTTTACACGCCAGCGCCCGAGCTGTTGACCTCCGTCTTGGACGAAGCCCCGGTCAGCGAGGTGCTGACCAGCCACCTGCTCAAGAGCAACTGCCCGGTGACTGGTCAGCCCGACTGGGGCAGTGTGCAGATCAGCTACTTTGGCCCGCAGATCGACCAGGCCGGGCTGCTGCGCTACATCGTGAGTTTTCGCAACCACAACGGCTTCCATGAAGATTGTGTCGAGCGCATGTTCATCGACATCATGGCGCGCTGCCAACCCCACAAGCTGGCGGTGTACGCGCGTTACACGCGTCGCGGTGGACTCGACATCAACCCGTTTCGCACCAGTTTTCCGCAGGCCTTGCCACCCAATGTGCGCACCGCGCGGCAATAAGCGGGTTTGGCAAACCACCCACCCTTGGCACTTGTGGCTACCGCTACAAGACTGATCCATAGCGGCTTGCGGTCACTGGGATGATCAGGTCCGCAGCGGCGGCAGGGGCAGCGCCTTTGGCACAAAGGCCAGCGCCACACCGTTGTTGCAGTAGCGCTTGCCGGTCGGCTGGGGGCCGTCGTCAAACACATGGCCTTGGTGCCCGCCGCAGCGTGCGCAGTGGTACTCGGTGCGCGGATAAATCAGTTTGAAGTCTCTGGAGGTGCCCAGTGCACCAGGCAGCGGCTGCCAGAAGCTGGGCCAGCCGGTGCCGCTTTCATACTTGGTGGCGGCGTCAAACAGCGGCTGGTTGCAGGCTGCGCAGATGAAGGTGCCAGGGCGTTTTTCGCCGTTGAGCGGGCTGCTGCCGGCGCGCTCGGTGTCGTGCTCAAACAGCACCTCGTACGCGGCGGGCGAGAGAAATTTGCGCCATTCGGCTTCGGATTTGGTAACGGCAAACTTGCTCGCGGCCAAAGCCCGGTCGGACAGCACGGTTGCGCCCAGCATGCCAGCCAGACTTTTCAACAGGGTTCGTTTATTCAACATGGTCATGTCCTTGGTGGTGATGATGCCGATGCGATGACCGGAAAGACCAAAATCTTACCGGTCAGACCACGCCGCTGCGCAGCAAGCGGAACAAAGCCACATACCCTGAACGCTCTTCAAAACAGGCCGATTGACGCCTTCAGATTCATGTCGTTGCGCCGATGCGGCTCACGGGTCTGCGCCTCATCACGGCGCACCAGCGAGCCCACCCGCACACCCAGCAAGCGCAGCCGTTGGGTCAAGGGCACACGTTTGAGGCACAGCCCTGCCACCTGGCGGATGGTTTTGGCATCACCCACATAGGCATCAACCGTCTGGTCGCGGGTGACGCTTTTGAAGTCGTCAAAGCGCAGCTTGATGCCAATGGTTTTACCGACATACCCTTTGGCCGCCAGATCAGCTGCCACCTGTTCGCACAGGCGCGTGAAGATGGCGCCCAGCTCGGCTTTGTCGCGCACCGCGTGCAGGTCGCGCTCAAACGTGGTTTCGCGGCTGATGGACACCGGTTCACTCTCGGTGACCAAGGGTCGGTCGTCGCGGCCTTGTGCGGCGTCAAACAGCCAGGCGCCGGTTTTCTGGCCGAAATGGTCAATCAGCCAGTCCACGTCTTTTTGCGCGAGTTGACCAATGGTTGTGATCCCCAGACTCAGCAGCTTTTCTTCGGCCTTGGGGCCCACGCCGTTGATCTTGCGGCAGGCCAGTGGCCAGATTTTTGACGGCACATCGCTCTCATACACAACCGCGATGCCATTGGGTTTGTTGAACTCGCTGGCCATCTTGGCCAGCAGCTTGTTGGGTGCTACGCCCAGCGAGCAGGTCAGCCCGGTGGCCTGGAAGATGGTTTTTTGGATGAGGCGCGCCAGCACCCGGCCACCGTCGCGCTGGCCACCGGGCACCTCGGTGAAGTCGATGAACACCTCATCCACACCGCGGTCCTCCATCACCGGGGCGATGTCCAGAATGATGTCTTTGAACGCGCGGGAATAGCGCCGGATCTCGGCAAAGTCCACCGGCAACAGGATGGCCTCGGGGCAGAGTTTGGCGGCTTTCATCAGCCCCATGGCCGAGCCCACGCCAGACTGCCGTGCCGCGTAGGTGGCGGTGGTGATCACGCCGCGGCCGGTGTAGCCCGCCAGCCGGGGGAAGTCCGCCACCGGAATGCGGCTTAAGGGGACATCGGCGTGGGTTTGCGAGAAGTCGTTGTCGGCCGAGCGCCGAGCGCCGCCAATCACCACCGGCAGGCCTTTGAGTTGCGGGTAACGCAGCAACTCCACCGAGGCGTAAAACGCATCCATGTCCAGGTGGGCAATGCGGCGAATCAGCGGGGCGGCCATCTCAAAAAGCGGGGCAGGGGCATGGGTGGCAAGGATACCGCGCTGCGCAGTGTGGTTTGCTTGCCCGCAGGCGCTGCCACAATCGCGTTTAGGTGTGCGATATCAGTGCTTTTTCTGAACGTACAGGTTAAGCTTGACACGGTTTCTAAAAGGTCAATAAGTAGTTTCATGGATAAGCATTTTTTAACGTCGTTGTTTTCCCCGGGCTCCATTGCGGTGTTTGCCGGTCGATCTGACCAGCCTGAGTCGCAGACACCGCAGGCGCGTGCCTTGCACCGTGCCATCACCGCGCAGCAGTACAGCGGCAAACTGGTGTTTCTGGACACCCACGCCAGCGGCACCCTGGCCGATCTGGCCAACACGCAGGCTGATCTGGCCATCATCGCTCTGCCACCCAGCGAAGTACCCGCTGCCCTGGAGCTGGCTGGGCGCATCAAATGCCACTCGGCGCTGGTGATTTCCAGCGGGATTGACGCGGCCATGGCGACCGAATTGCACAAGATGGCCTCGCGCGACGGCATTTATCTGCTTGGGCCGAACTGTCTGGGGTTTCAGCGGCCGCACCTGAATCTGAACGCCAGTGTGGCAGGCCCCTTGGCTGCCACCGGACCGCTGGCGCTGGTGTCGCAGTCGGGCGCGCTGACCTCATCCATTCTGGACTGGGCGCGCAAAAACGCGGTGGGTTTTTCCACCGTGGTGTCACTGGGGCCCAACACGGCGGTGGACATGGCGCAGGTGCTGGACTTTTTGGCTTCGGACGCCAAAACCCACAGCATCGTGGTCTACATGGAGGGCATCACCAACGCCCGGCGCTTCATGAGCGCGCTGCGCGCCGCCGCCAATGCCAAACCGGTGGTGGTGCTCAAGGCCGGGCGCAAGCCGGCGGGCAACCGGGCCGCGCTAACCCACTCGGGCACCATCGTGGGCAGTGACGACGTGTTTGACGCCGCACTGCGCCGCGCCGGTGCAGTGCGGGTGCGCTCCTTTGTGCAATTGTTCTCGGCGGCCAAGTGCCTGGCCTCGCGTTACAAGCCAGTGGGGCGGCGTTTGGCCATCGTGACCAACGGCGGTGGGCCGGGTGTGCTGGCGGCCGACTGGGTGAATGAAATCAACCTGCAGTTGGGTCGGTTGAAGCCCGAAGAGATCGTCGCGCTCAAGCCGTTGATGCCCCCCTTGGCAACCCTCAACGATTTGATTGACGTGTCCGAAGATGCCGGTCCCGAGCATTACCGCACCGCCATCGAGGCCGCCTGCCGCGCTTCGCAGATTGACGGTATTTTGGTGATTTATTCACCCAAGGTCGACATCGACGGTGATGCCATCGCCACCGCCATTGCCAGCTTCAACCGCCAGGTGAGCAAACCCCTGCTGACCTGCTGGATGGGCGACGCCTCGGTGGGTGATGCGCGTCGGCTTCTCAATGAGGCCAACATCCCGACGTTTCGCACGCCGGAAGCCGCCGTGGGCGCCTTTGGCAACATTGCCTCTTTCTACCAGAACCAGCAACTGCTGCAGCAAACACCGCCGCCGCTGAGTGATCTGGCCATGCCCGACGTGGAAGGCGCGCGATTGCTCATCGAAAGCGTGCTGGCCGAGCGCCGCAAGGTGTTGACCGAGATGGAGTCCAAGGCGCTGCTGGCGGCGTTCCACATCCCGGTCACCAAGACCATTCTGGCGCGTTCCCCCAACGAAGCGATGATGATTGCCACCCAACTGGGTTTCCCGGTGGCGCTCAAGATCGACTCCCCCGATATCAGCCACAAATCGGATGTGCAGGGTGTGGCCTTGAACGTGATGAACGCGGTGGGCGTGCGCGACACGTTTGTCGACATGATCCATAACGTGACACGGCTGAAGCCCGATGCCAAGATCAACGGCGTCACCGTGCAAAACATGTCCAGCCAGCAACGTGGCCGCGAAGTCTGTGTCGGCTTGGTCACCGACGACCCGTTTGGCCCGGTGATCGCTTTTGGTGCCGGTGGCACCATGATCGAGCTGATCAACGACCGCGCCATGGAACTGCCGCCGTTAAACCAGTTTCTGGCGCGCCGCCTCATCGAGCGCTCTCGCGTGGCAGAAACCCTGGGTTTTTGGCGCGGTGCCAAAGCCGCCAATGTCGAGGCGCTGGAGCAAATCCTGCTGCGTGTGTCCGAAATGGCGTGTGAACTGCCGCAACTGCGCGAGATGGACATCAACCCCATCATCGTGGACGAATCCGGCGCGCTGGCGGTGGATGCACGCATCGTCATCGACAACGCAGCACCCTCCGTGCGGCACTACAACCACCTGTCCATCCTGCCCTACCCGTCGCACCATGAGCAGGTGTGCCCGATGGCCGGTGGCGGCGAGTACATCGTGCGCCCGATCCACCCGGACGACGCGCTGATGTTGCAGAGCTTTGTGCGCGGACTCTCGCCCGAGAGCCGTTATTTCAGGTTTGTGTCGAGCATGCAGGAGCTGCCCTCCAACATGCTGGCGCGCTTCACGCTGATCGATTACGACCGCGAAATGGCCTTGGTGGCCTTGCATGCGTCCACCAGCCTGGACGCCAATGGCCAATCACAGCAGACCACCCGCATCGTGGGCGTGTCGCGCTACATCACCAACCCGGACCGCAGCAGCTGCGAATTCTCCTTGGTGGTGGCCGATGACTTCAAAGGCCAGGGCCTGGGCTCGCGGTTGATGTTGTCGATCATGGACTTTGCACGTGAGAAGGGTCTGACCGAGATTGAAGGCCTGGTGCTGGCCAACAACAACAACATGCTCAAACTGATGCGCGGCTTGGGCTTCAAGGTGAAAGCGTTCCCGGAAGATCCGGACTTCAAGCTGGTGACGCACCAGTTGCAGGCATCCTGATTTTGTTGGCGGGGTGGGCGGGCCCCGGACACCCCAAACCTTGCTCGCATCGGTCGTCGGTGGTATTGGCATGGCGTGTGTAAACACTCCGGTCTCCCACTGATGTTCTGGATGCTTTGGGCTGGCTTCAGTGATCGGTCGCGGTGGTGATGAAGGCAGCAGTTTGGAACGCTTGGTTACGCCAAAATTGACCACACTTTATGCCGGCGTACCAACGCCAAGTGCGTCTCCTTGCTGCCTGAGCATGACATCTATCGCAGCCTGCAACCTCTTTGCTAATTCTGGATCGTTGTTCGCGCGGGCACCTTCAATACCCGAACGAGCCTTCTCAACGAAATTGATGCGTGTATTGTCTGTTGCCATTTCGACTGGCTGACCTGTCGCCACCGACACTTTCATAGTCATCCCCAGGAAAGGTGAGCTTTCATCCAGCGACATTTTCCCGCCACGGATTTGGTCGTTCATCCAATCGAACAGTTCCTTGCGCGTCATGCTGGTGAAATCTGCTTGTTGGAGGGTGGATGTTTCGGCAGTGGCCGCTATCAGTGCGGAAGCAAACGATGCGGGGCTAGCGCTTGTGGCCGCAGAGGTCTGTGAACGCTGCGTGGTGTACAAGTGATTTGATTCCGTGTTGACCTTCATACAAACCTCATGGTTGCCGCATTCAATGTATCACCTGCACAACCTGTAGCGGCCAAGGCCAGGCGTGCTACGGTCACGATGACGTGACGTGTTGGCAGAGTGAAACTCCTGTCCATTCCGGTTTTTGCCGGTCAGGCGTATTTTTGATAGACGGATGTGCTGCCGTCGCGTCTGACCAGCAACACCTCATAAGGGTCTTTGCGGCCCTTGTAAGCTGGGCCGTCCATGCCCGGTGAACCCACTTTCATGCCGGGCACGGTCAAGCCAAGTGCATCGGGCTTCTCACGCAGCAGACGTTGGATGTCGCTTGCCGGGACGTGACCTTCAACCACGTAGCCGCCCACGCGGGCGGTGTGGCATGACCCCAGTTGGGCAGGGAGACCCATTTGGGCGCGCACACCGGTGTTGCCGGTGTCTGACACACGGACGGAAAATCCAGCCTTTTCCATCGCCGCAACCCAGTCTTTGCAGCAGCCACAGCTGGGCGCCTTCCAGACGTCCATGTGCATGGTCTGGGGCGATGCTGCCATGCCAGCCAGTGGCAGCATAAGTGCCCCCATGAGCCAAAAGCGGCGAGTGTTGACTGCGGTTGTATTCAATTTCGGTTCCTTTGTATGTGTTGATAGGGCCAACGTAGTGTGCGACCAAGATAGCGACGACGACATGACTGAAACATGACGTTTTTGTCATGGGACACGGGCAAGGGCAAGTGACCTTGCCCAATTTTTACCCCCGCGTCACAATCGTTGTCGCTTTCTTGGAACCCAAGAACACGGGGGTGGCGATGAAGGAAATGTGTGGCACGTGACGGACAGACATGCAAACACCGGGCGCTCGGTAAGTTCTAGAGCCTGATGCGTTATGTCAATTCAGGTCGGGTAAGTCCCCGGCAGCAAGATGCCTTTGTCCACGTTGTCGATCTGGGTGTGGCCACAAAAAGCCATGGTCAGGTCGAGTTCCTTGTGGATGATCTCCAGCGCCTTGGTCACGCCTTGTTCGCCCATGGCACCCAGGCCGTACAAAAACGCGCGGCCGATGTAGGTGCCGCGGGCGCCCAGGGCGCGGGCCTTGAGCACGTCTTGCCCGCTGCGGATGCCGCCGTCCATGTGCACCTCGATGTCCCTGCCCACCGCGTCCACAATGGCGGGCAGGGCGGTGATGGAGCTGGGCGCACCGTCCAGCTGGCGCCCGCCGTGGTTGCTGACGATCATCGCGTCAGCGCCCGAGTTGACCGCCAGGCGCGCGTCTTCCACATCCTGAATGCCTTTGATGATGAGTTTGCCGCCCCAGCGCTTCTTGATCCATTCCACGTCGTTCCAGCTAAGAGCCGGGTCAAACTGTTTCGCAGTCCATTCGCTCAAACTGCCCATGTTTTTCACGCCCTTGACGTGGCCGACGATGTTGCCAAAGCCGTGGCGCTTGGTCCCCAGCATGCCGAGGCCCCAGCGCACTTTGGTCACCATGTTGATGAGGTTCGGCACGGTGAGTTTGGGCGGGGCCGACAGGCCATTTTTGAGGTCTTTGTGGCGCTGGCCGAGGATTTGCAGGTCCAGCGTGATCACCAACGCCGAGCAGTGCGCGGCTTTGGCGCGGTCGATCAGGCGCTCGATAAAGTCGCGGTCTTTCATCACATACAGCTGGAACCAGAACGGGTGCCCGCCGGTTTCCTTGGCCACATCTTCGATCGAGCAGATGCTCATGGTCGACAGCGTGAACGGGATGCCGAACTTCTTGGCCGCGTTGGCGGCCTTGATCTCGCCGTCGGCACACTGCATGCCGGTCAGGCCGGTGGGCGCGATCGCCACCGGCATGGCCACTTTCTGGCCGATCATGGTGCTGGCGGTGCTGCGGTTTTCCATGTTGATGGCCACACGCTGGCGCAGCTTGATGGTCTGAAAATCGGCCGAGTTGGCACGGTAGGTGCTCTCAGTCCATGAGCCGGAGTCGGCGTAGTCGTAAAACATGCGCGGTACGCGTGCTTTGGCCAAAATGCGCAGGTCTTCAATGTGGGTAATCACGGGCATGAGAGTGGGCTCCTTGAATGGCTGAGCATGTTACGGTGGCGCCAGTTGGGTGGCTTTGAAATGTAGGGCTGCGGGCGTGAAAAAATGTCAGGCACGCGTTGGGTGTCTTAACAAAGGTGGAGCAATGCAAAAAACAGACGTTCTGATAGTGGGTGCCGGTATGGCGGGGGCCTCCGCGGCGTATTTTCTGGCGCCGCATCGGCAGGTGACGGTGCTGGAGTGGGAGTCTCAGCCCGGCTACCATGCCACCGGCCGCTCGGCGGCCCTGTATTCGGAAACCTATGGCAATGCCACCGTGCGCGCCATCACCACGGCGGCCAAGGCATTTTATTGGCAGCCGCCAGCGGGTTTCTCGCCGTATCCGCTGGTCACGCCGCGTGGTTCACTGATTGTGGGCACGTCAGAGGACGAGGAGGTGTTGCGCGCCCGGTTTTTGGCCATGCAGGCGCTGGTGCCCAATGTGCAGTGGTGGTCGCAGGCCGAGATGTTGCAGCGGGTGCCGGTGCTCCGGCCTGAGTTTGCCGCGTTTGGCATCTATGAGCCCGACGCCATGGACATGGACGTGCACGGCATTCATCAGGGTTTTTTGCGCGGCGCCAAAGCGGCGGGCGCCAAGCTGGTGTGTGATGCCCAGGTGCAGGCGGTCACGCGCGAGGCGGGTGGCTGGCGTGTGGAGACGCCTGCGGGCGCCTTCTGGGCGCCGGTGCTGGTCAACGCGGCGGGCGCCTGGTGTGACGAATTGGCCCAACGGGCCGGTGTGGCCACGGTGGGGCTGCAGCCCAAACGGCGCACCGCCTTCACCTGCGAGACGCCAGCGGGCATGGACACCAGCGCCTGGCCGATGGTGATTGACCTGCAGGAAACCTACTACCTCAAGCCCGATGCCGGGCTGCTGCTGGTCTCACCCGCCAACGAAGACCCGGTGAATCCGCAGGACGTGCAGCCCGAAGAGCTGGATGTGGCTATTGCGGTGGACCGGGTCGAAACCGTGACCACGCTGCAGATCCGCAAAATCAAGCGCGCCTGGGCCGGTTTGCGCTCCTTTGTGACCGACAAAACCCCGGTGGTGGGGTTTGCGCCCGAGGCACCGGGCTTTTTCTGGCTGGCCGGGCAGGGCGGCTACGGCATCCAGACCGCACCTGCCATGGGTGAACTCGCGGCAGCGCTGGTGCAGGGGCTGCCGGTGCCAGACGCGCTGGCGGCGCTGGGTGTGCGGGCCGAGGATGTGTCGGCGGCGCGTCCCGGTTTGGGTAAAACGTTCTGAGGGTTTATAAGGAAAATTGGTCTCTAGCCTTGGATTTATAAGGGCTAGTAGCTATGAAATTTGATTCTCTGTAAGCGGCGGGCTGTTGTGGGCTTGGCGTTGGTAGGGGGCCCTGTTTGCAGTCTTCTGCACTGGATTCATTGCAATCGTCGTGGCAAAGGTACTTTTTTACAACCCCTGAAATTTAAAACGGTATATCTTCATTGAAGGCGATCTCGAGTTGATTAATGCGCTTTTCAATTTGATTTATCAATTTGCTTACTTGGTTTAAGTAGTTTGCGCCAACTTTCGCCGTCTTGATTTTCGGTATTGTTAAGTTCGCGACAAGTTTGATGTAAGCGAGCATCCTTTTGAGATGCTCCAAGACTACAGCTTGTTCTGCACCCTCTGAAATTTTGAGGGCGTCGGTCGCGTAATCGAGAGTGCTTTGCAAGTAAACAAGCCAGTGATTTACTGACTCGTCATCTGGTTGTTGAGCACTGCTATGCTTCAACGCTCTTACGATGCTAAGCGTCTCTTCAACCATATCTTGGACGCTTCGAGGCGCCGGCGCTTGGTCTTGCGTATCTGAAGCAAGTACTTCTTGGATCTTTTCGTCCAGCTCACTCCAGCATCGATCAAATGCTCTTTCCAACTGCACTTCATTCAATGGAATGTTGGTTTCAGCATTAATTGCCTTTAGGAACTTGAATACTTCTTCTCGCGAGTACGGGGTTGCTTGGAATTGGAGGAGCGGCCCGGCGAGTTGGGTGGAGTCGATACCGAACAGGAGTGGGCAAACCTTTCCATTTTTGCTATCTTTTGAAACCGCGCCTGCCTCGAATAGTAGCCATGGCGCTGTAAGGTTTTCACTAGTTAAGCAGAACAATCCAAATTGACTGCTGTGCAGATTTTCCGCAATGTCCGCAGCCCAGCGTTGACCTTTGGCAACATCGTCTGGTGTGAAATAGGGGCGTACAGATTGGATGACGTCAGGAAGCCAGTAGCGAAACGCCTCGCCGATTTGTCGACTTTTTTCCCCTGACCAAGAAATAAATATTTTCATGATGACTGTATTGTTGGACGTGATTTGTAATTTTTGCTCGAGCACAGCTGCGCTGTGTTGCCTAACGAATGAAAGGGACTTCCCCGTCCCGAGCAAGCCGCGACCCGTGAGGGTTGCGGTTAACAGCAACCAAGTGCCACGATGGGTAGGTCAATGTTGTCATTCACTTGTCCAAGAGGGAAAACTTTGACCATCGTAACGGGTGCATTCACCCCGTCAAAGAAGGTTTTTGCCGTTCATGGTGTCGACGCAACAGGCGAGCCTGCGCGACTGCGGCCCAGCGTGCTACTCCACGCTGGCTACGCACCCTGGCTCTGCAGCGTCACCGGACCTTTGGGGGTGTTCAGGGTGACGGTAATGTTGGCCGGGCCATCTTCTACCGTGACACCTGTCAGCCCGATGGCCTCATACGCCGCTTGTAATTTGGCGGCGGTCGGGTGGGTCACCGCCACACTTTGCAGTGTGACGCCGGAGCGTGGCAGGCTGTTGCGTGGGTGCAGGCGCAGCGGTTCGGCGGCGTCGGGTTTGCCCCACTGGATCAGGCTCGGCAGGGCGCCGTCAAACAGCCGTTGGCCGTCCTCGCGCACGGTGATCTGCCATTGCAGCAGGCCTTTGCGGGAATGGCGGCTGGTCTGTAAGGCCGGGCCACGGTCGATGCCAAGGGCCTTGAGTGCAGTGCGCCCGGCCTGTAACTCGTCGGTCTGGGCCACAAAATGCACCAGCTGCGGCGCCACGACCACAGCGGCCTGCAGGGTCGTTTCATCCATGTCAAACCAGCGCTTAACCTTTGTATCACCTTGGCTTTTAGCTTCTGGATTGATAGCGATTATCTCCAGATAGGCCAAGGGGAACTTGGGCGTGGCGATCTTGATCAGGCGGTTGTGGGTGCCAAACTGCGGGTGGTCACCGCCCGGGCCGGGCGTGACGCCCAGCGTGGCTTCACACCAGGCCACACCCTGGTCCAGGGTCTGGGCAAGAATCACCAGATGGTCAATTTGGCTTTTCATCCTTAACCTGCCAAACCAACGTAGACGTTTTGCACGTCGTCATTGGCGTCGATGGCGGCCAGGAAAGCCTCCACTTCTTCCAGCTGCTCGGCGCTCAGGCTGGCCGGGTCGACCGGGTTTTTGGGTTTGTAACCGAGCTTGGCCGACAACACGGTGAAGCCTTGAGCGGGCAGGGCGCGGCTGACCAGGTCCAGGTCGGTCGGGTCGGTCAGGAACAGGGTGGTGCCGTCTTCGTCACCGGGCTCCAGGTCTTGTGCTCCGGCTTCAATAGCGGCTACCTCTGCATCTGCGCCGGGTACAGCCGGTTCGGCCTCGATCATGCCGAGGTGGTCAAAATCCCAGGCCACCGAGCCGGAGGTGCCCAGCTGGCCCTTGCGGAACAACACCCGCATCTCGGGCGCGGTGCGGTTGACGTTGTCGGTGAGGCACTCCACCATCAGCGCCACGCGGTGCGGGGCAAAGCCTTCGTAAATCACGTGTTCAAAGTTGACGGCTTCGCCAGTCAGGCCCGCGCCTTTTTTGATGGCGCGGTCGAGCGTGTCTTTGGGCATGGAGGCTTTGCGGGCCTGCTCCACCAGCAGGCGCAGGCGCGAGTTGGCGGCCGGGTCGGCCCCGCTGCGGGCGGCGAGCATGATGTCCTTGGACAACTTGCCAAATACCCGACCCTTGGCATTGGCTGCCAATTCTTTGCCTTTTGCTTTCCACTGCGCGCCCATGACGGATTTTCCTTGGTTGGTTGCGCCCAACGGCGCGGTTCGAGATTGAGAGAGAAATGAAGATGGCAGCGCCTGCCCGTAGCCGGGCTACAGCGCTTTCTGGATCAGCGTGCCGGTGTACAGGTAAGGCAGGCGCGGTGGTTGGCCGTTTTCCACACCGCCACGCGCTTCCACGCTGATGGCCAGCCCGACGGCCTGGGAGAGGATTCTGTCCGATACCGGCAGCTGTGCGGTTTTGAGCTTGGGTGTGAGCACGCCCAGCGACAACGGGCGCCCGCTGTCATCCAGCGCCCACAGTTGCATGCTGTCGTCGCGCCCTTCCATGGTGTCGTTGAGGCGCTGGATCTGCAGGCGGCCATCCTGCGGATCAAAAGTGATCAGCTGCGCTGGCAGGTGCTGGTCATCCATCAGCACCGCGATGTATTTGATTTGCGGCACCGACTTCAGCTTGGTTTGCATGTGGGTCATTTGCGCCTTGAACTGCTCTTGCATGCTGAAGAGGGTGGCGACAGTGATGGCCAGCAAAATCAGGCTGAAGATGGCGCCCAGGCGCCAACGCTGCAGCTGCCAGTTGTAGGGCGGGGGCGTGTGGTCGTCAGGGGCGTCGGTCATGGTGTGCAGAAGAAAAGGTCAAGGGAAGGCGCCGCGAAGGCCGCGGTCTGTGCGGGCGCATTAGACCGCAGACGGGTTTTGCCGATGGGATCGCGGTCAAGTGGCGGTCGGACCATCAGGCCAGCCGCTGCTGGTGGCGGGCGATTTGCAGGCGCACCTGCCGGGGTGCGGTGCCACCCAGCACGTCGCGTGCGTGTAATGAGCCGCGCAGGCTGAGCACGTCAAACACGTCTTTCTCAATCCGCGGGTTGAACCCCTGCAACACCGCCAGTGGCAGGTCTGACAGGTCCACCTGGTGTGAGATGGCGGCTTTCACGGCATGCGCCACGGTTTCATGCGCATCGCGAAACGGCAGGCCTTTTTTGACCAGGTAGTCGGCCAGATCGGTGGCGGTGGCGTAACCTTTGAGGGCAGCGCGCTCCATGACCTCGGCGTTGACCGCGATGCCGCCTTCTTTTTTGCCGGTTTCGGGGTTAACCTGGCCGCCCACCATCTCGGAAAAGATGCGCAACGTGTCTTTCAAGGTGTCCACCGTGTCAAACAGTGGTTCCTTGTCTTCCTGGTTGTCTTTGTTGTAGGCCAGCGGTTGGCCCTTCATCAGGGTGATCAGGCCCATCAGGTGGCCGACCACGCGGCCGGTTTTGCCGCGCGCCAGCTCGGGCACGTCCGGGTTTTTCTTCTGCGGCATGATCGAGCTGCCGGTGGTGAAGCGGTCGGCAATCTTGATGAAGCCGAAGTTCTGGCTCATCCAGATGATCAGCTCTTCGCTCAAGCGGCTGATGTGCACCATACACAGCGACGCGGCGGCTGTGAATTCGATCGCAAAATCGCGGTCGCTCACCGCGTCCAGGCTGTTCTGGCAGACCTGCGGCTGGCCTTGGTCGTTGACCATGCCAAGCGTTTTGGCGACACGTTCGCGGTCCAGCGGGTAGCTGGTGCCCGCCAAGGCGGCTGCGCCCAGCGGCAAGCGGTTGACGCGGCGGCGCACGTCCGCCATGCGCTCGGCGTCGCGGGCAAACATCTCCACATAAGCCAGCATGTGGTGGCCAAAACTGATGGGCTGGGCCACTTGCAGGTGGGTGAAGCCGGGCAGGATCACGTCGACATGTTTCTCGGCCACTTCCAGCAGGGACTTCTGCAGATCAGTCAGCAGGCCAGTGATCAGGTCAATCTCGCCGCGCAGCCACAGGCGCACGTCGGTCGCCACCTGGTCGTTGCGGCTGCGACCGGTGTGCAGGCGTTTGCCGGCATCGCCCACCAGCTGCGTCAGGCGGGCTTCGATGTTCAGGTGCACGTCTTCCAGGTCCAGCTTCCATTCAAACTGCCCTGATTCGATCTCTGACGTGATCTGCGCCATGCCCCGTTCAATCTCGGCGCGGTCCTGCGCGCCGATGATGCCCTGTGCCGCCAGCATCTCGGCATGCGCCAGGCTACCGGTGATGTCTGCCTGCCACAGCCGCTTGTCAAAAAACACGCTGGAGGTGTAGCGTTTGACCAGGTCGCTCATGGGTTCTGAAAAAAGTGCCGACCAGGCCTGGGATTTTTTGTCGAATTGGTTATGACTCATGAGGTAGCAGCGCCGTGGCGTTTGTAGAGGGTGGTTGACCGGGAATCATCAATAATGAGCGGCGGAACATCCAAAGCCCCCGCCATCCTCTGGTCAATGAAAGATTCGCAAATTTTATCGGTCTTCCAGGAAACGACTTCGCAGCCACTTGGCAGCGCGCCGCGGCCCGCTGCGCCGGACTCGCTGGTGTTTGATGCCTGCCATGTGGGGGTGGTGCTGCGCGCGGTGCTGTTTGTCGAAAGTGTCGTGGGGGTGGTGGCCATGTTTGGCGCGGCGGATGCGTTGCAGTGGCTGACCCGCTTGTCGCTGATCACCGGTGCCGCTTTGCCCGCCACCCTGGTGTGGCTGATTGCCGCGTGCAGTTTGAAAAAAGTCCTGGCACGCCTGACGCCGGTGTTTCAGCAGGTGGCTGGCGTGGTGTTGGGCGCGCTGGCGGGTGCATATGGTTGTGGTGTCTTGTGGTTCATGGGCTTGCTGGAGGTGGCGCCCTGGTGGGCCAGCGCCTTCAGCGGGGCGCTTTTGTCGGCCGTACTGGTGGCTGCGTTGGTGTTGCGTGCCAAGGGCACAACGCCTGCTGCCACCGCCGCCCGGCTGGCCGAATTGCAGGCACGCATCCGGCCGCATTTTCTGTTCAACACCTTGAACAGCGCCATTGCGCTGGTGCGTGCCGAGCCGCGTCAGGCCGAACGCTTGCTGGAAGATTTGAGTGACCTGTTTCGCTACGCGCTGGCCGAGCAACACCAAAGCGTCACGCTGGCGGATGAAATTGCGCTGGCGCAGCGCTACCTGGCCATTGAGCAGGTGCGGTTTGGTGACCGCATCCAGGTGGAATGGGCCATCGATGACAAGGCCGCCAGCGCCCGCCTGCCGCCCTTGTTGCTGCAACCGCTGGTGGAGAACGCGGTGAAACACGGGGTGGAGCCCAGTGCCCAGGGCGCACGCATCCGGGTCAGTACCCAACGGCGCGGTTCGACGGTGGTGATCAAGGTCAGCAACACGGTGGGGCCGGGGCCACAGAACCTCTCTAAGGGCCACGGCCTGGCCTTGAACAATGTGCGCGAGCGCCTGAGCCTGCTGCACGACGTGCAGGGGCGGTTTCACTATGGCTTGAAAGACGGCGTGTTTCAGGTCAGGGTCGAGGTTCCGGTATGAGACGAGGGGAGGTGGTCTGATGGCTTTGCGCGTGTTGATCGTGGATGACGAAGCGCTGGCGCGTTCGCGCCTGAAAAGCCTGCTGGCCGACTGCACCGCGCCGGGTGCGCTGGTGGTGGGTGAGGCGGCCAACGTCGCCCAGGCCATGCAGTGTCTGGCGCACCAGGCGGTGGATGTGGTGCTGGCCGACATCCACATGCCAGGCGGTGACGGGTTGATGCTGGCGCAAAACCTGCGCGCGCTGCCCCAGCCGCCAGCGGTGGTGTTTGTCACCGCGCACACCGAACACGCGCTGCAGGCGTTCGAATTGGAAGCGCTGGATTACCTGACCAAGCCGGTGCGGCTGGAGCGGCTGCAGGCATCACTGCAAAAAGCAGAGCGTTTAACCGCCAAAAACAGGGGGCCCGAGACGGCTGTCGCCGATGACGTGCTGGTGATCCAGGAGCGTGGCCGGACCGAGCGGCTGCCGCTCTCAGAAGTGCTGTACCTGAAGGCGGAGCTGAAATACCTCACCGTGCGCACCGCCAGCCACAGCTACATCCTGGAGGGCTCGTTGAACGACCTGGAAACTCGTCACGCCAACCGCTTCCTGCGTATCCACCGCAATGCGCTGGTGGCGCGCCATGCGGTGCGTTCGCTGGAAAAATACCGCGACCCCAACGAGGGTGACGGCTGGGCGGTGCGGCTGGACCGGGTCAGCGAGCCATTGTTTGTTTCGCGCCGACAACTCGCCGCTGTCAAGGCGCTGATCGAAGCGCCTTGAGGCCTTGAGTCTTGGCCGGTGTGGCCACCCAGCCTGGCCGCCTGCCGATGCGCGCGGACGCAGACAGGGATAATCCAGGCATCTGCCTTTATTTACCCCCGAAACCCTCACCTCCGACACCATCAACACCATGAGCACTACCCATTTTGGATTCAAGAACGTCGACGAGACCGAAAAAGCCAGCCATGTCAAAGGCGTGTTTGACTCGGTGGCGCCCAAATACGACTTGATGAACGACCTGATGTCGATGGGCCTGCACCGGGCCTGGAAGGCCTACACCGTGATGGTGGCCAACCTCAAGGAAGGTGACCAGGTGCTGGACATCGCCGGCGGCACGGGTGACCTGTCGCTGGCTTTTTCGAAAAAAGTGGGCAAGTCAGGCTGCGTGGTGCACACCGACATCAACGAAGCCATGCTCAGCACCGGGCGTGACCGGCTGGTGGACCTGGGGGTGTTTTTGCCCACGCTGGTGTGTGATGCCGAAAAGCTGCCGTTCCCCGATAACCACTTCAACCTGGTCAGCGTGGCGTTTGGCCTGCGTAACATGACACACAAGGATGTGGCGCTCAAGGAGATGAACCGGGTGCTCAAACCCGGTGGCAAGTTGCTGGTGCTGGAGTTTTCCAAAGTGGCCAAGCCGCTGGAGAAAGCCTACGACTGGTATTCCTTCAACATCTTGCCCAAACTGGGCGAGTGGGTGGCGGGCGATGCGGCCAGCTACCAGTACCTGGCCGAGTCGATCCGCATGCACCCCAGCCAGGAAGAGCTCAAAACCCTGATGAAGTCTAGTGGCTTTGGCCATGTCGATTACCACAACCTGACCGGGGGTCTGGTAGCCTTGCATGTCGGGATCAAATGTTGACCCGCATCAATGAATTTTTTTTGAAAAAACAGGAGACGTTATGAAAAGGTGGCTTTGGGTTTTGACAATGAGCGTGGCACTGTTCGCCGGTCAGGCTGAAGCCGCCAAACGTATGGGTGGTGGCAAGTCGTTTGGGCAACAGTCCAGCAATGTGACGCAGCGCCAGGCAACACCTCCCCCGGCAGCCCCTGCACCAGGCGCCGCCAACACCGCAGTCAAG
>Ga0075012_10000857_pt1 | contig 31879 bp, 26 predicted proteins | sample All_14_2_FD_71474 | JGI IMG/M metagenome (GOLD analysis project Ga0075012, IMG submission 71474) | Freshwater microbial communities in response to fracking from Pennsylvania, USA - Allegheny Zone_MetaG_DW_15 | ecosystem: Environmental > Aquatic > Deep subsurface > Groundwater > Drilled...
GGTCATGGCGCCGGGGGCGGTTTCTTTGAGATTCGGCGGGACGTCGGCCTTGACGTCTCCCAGAGCCCATTTGACGCCGCCGATGAGGATTTCCTGGAAGGTGGGATTGGTCCACACGTCTTCGCGGTGGCCCATGGCGGTGTACCACACGCGGCCTTCGCCTTCTTTGCGCGCCCAGGTGCTGGGGTAGGGGGGGCGCTCGTACTCCTTGCCCTCCATGGCGGGGGCGTCGATGACGCTGAGCACGTGGATGTCCGGGCTGAAGTCCTTGAGCGAGTACCACTCCTCCATGAAGCCGTAGGTGGCCCCCACCTTTTCAAAGCCGGGGAACTTGGGATCGGTGACGGTGTTCTTGGCGTCCTGCTGCTTGCCGTGCTTGATGAATTCGGCGCCGAGGAAGTGGACGTAGGCGTCTGCTTTGTCGCCGTGGTTCAAGTAGCGCTCGGGGCCTTTCTGGGACTCGTTGTCGGTGTGGAAGGTGTCGCTGGCGGAATGGGTGCCGATGAAGCCTTTGCCGCTCTTCACGTAGTCAAAGAGGGCCTGCTTGCCCTCCAGGGTCATGGGCGGATTTTTGTCGGTGCCTTCGCTGCAGAGATCGCCGGTGGTGTAGAAAAAGACAGCGTCAAACTGAGCGAGGTAGTCCTTGCTGAACTTGGAGCCGTCCTTGGAGAAGGTGAAGTCCCAGCCGTTCTTTTCGCCGAGCTCGAGCAGAACTTTTTCGGCAAAGCTGGGCTGGCCGTTTTTCCAGGAGATGACGGCGTGCTCATAGCCGCTGGACTTGGTAAAGAAAAGGATCTTGTGCTTGGGGGCGGGCGCAGAAAAGGCCACGACGCAGGCAGCGGCGGCCAGCATCAAGGGAGCGGCGAGTTTTTTGATCATGAGGGGCGGATTCTGGCGGGTTTTTGAAAACAAGGCAAGGCAGTGTTGCATGCCTTGTCATTTCGACCGTGCTGATTACGATGGCGCGGATGATGCGCTTTCTATTACTTTGGATGTCTCTGCCCCTCTGCGTACTGCTCTGCCAGTGCGGCTCCAGCGCTGGTGCGCGCTGGGAGTACAAATTTGCCCCGGGCAAGACGGCGGTCATCATCGGCGGCAGGGCGGTGCCGCCGGCCAATGCCCCTGCGGCGGTGCTGCGGGCGATCTCCGCAGGCAATCGCATCTGCACGATGCCCTACCGTCGTGGCGGCGGGCACGCGCACTTTGAAGACAGCGGCTATGACTGCTCCGGCACGACATCGTACGTGCTGCATGCCGCCGGGAAGCTCAGCAAGCCGACCGTGTCCGGAGCCTTCCGCAGCTACGGGAGCAGCGGCCGAGGCAAGTGGATCACCGTTTATGCGCGGAAGGGACACGTCTTTCTGGAGGTGGCCGGGCTGCGGCTGGACACCGGCTACAGCGATGCCGACAGCAGCGGCCCGCGCTGGAGCAGCCGCTCACGGCCCACGAAGGGCTACACCATGCGTCATCCATCCGGTCTATGATTCCCCCTGAAGCCATCGTTTACCGGCCCAATGTCGCCGCGATATTGCAGCGGGAGAACGGCGACATCTTTGTAGCGGAGCGCATCAACATCAAAAACGCCTGGCAATTTCCCCAGGGCGGCATTGATGAAGGCGAAGACGCTGAGACGGCCCTGTTTCGAGAGCTGGAGGAGGAGATCGGCGTGAAGCGTGAGATGCTGCAGATCATCCAGCGGCGTGACGGCTACCGCTATGCCTTTGCCAAGGGGCGGCTGAAGTACGGCATCTACGGCGGTCAGGAGCAGGCCTATTTCCTCTGCCGCTTCAACGGCGCGGACACCGATTTCAACCTGGATGCCACGCATCGCGAGTTTGCGGGGTTCAAGTGGATCAAGCCGTCTGAGTTTCAGATGGACTGGGTGCCGAAGTTCAAGCGCCGTGTTTACCGTCAGGTGATGCTGGACTTCTTTGGCATCGAACTGGCCTGAGGGATTCAGTTCAATCCGAAGCGCCGGAGGCCGCGCAGCCGGGGGGCGAACCAGCGCATCTTGGAACGGACGGCGGGCGGGTTGATGCTGTCATCCGCTGCCTGCAATACCAGCAGGGAAATTTCGAAGCCGATGGAGCCGTCCGAGCGCCGCTGTGGAGATGCTGCGGCGACGAGACATTTCAACATGACCCACTTTGAATTCGAAACGGTCATGGCCAGCATCTCGGGCGTCAGTGCGGAACGTTTGATGCGCACCTGCACTTCAGCGCCCAGATCAAAGCGCAGGCGTGACCAGAACACGAGCCCGCAGGAGGTGATTTCGCAGAGTTCGACAACAGCCTGCCTGCCACCGCTGACCGAATGCTTTTCGTTTGCGGAGGTTTCCTGCTGATGCTGGCCGTGCTTAGCCATACGATTCGCGGGGTGACCGCAAAAGGAGGCGCACGGGGCGGGAAAAGTCAAACGACGAAGGTGGCGAACGTGGGGCGCGCTTGTGCACGCCCCCCACGCCTTGGATGTTGGTTACTCCTCTTCAGCGGCGGCTGGGGCCGCTCCTTTGGAGGAAGAGCCTTTTTCAGCCCCGGCGTTCTTCTCGGCCTGCTTGGCCTTCACGGCGGCTTCGATCTCGGCGTACACGGTGGCATCGTTGCGGAGGACTTCCTTGGCGGCATCGCGGCCCTGGGCGAGCTGGGTGCCTTTGTAGCTGATCCATGATCCGCGCTTTTGCAGGATCTCGAAGTCCATCGCGAGATCGAGCAGCGAGCCGACATTGGAGATGCCTTCGTTGTACATGATGTCGAACTCGGCCTCGGTGTAGGGAGGGGCGAGCTTGTTCTTCACGACTTTGACCTTGGTGCGGTTGCCGGTGACCGTGCCGTCGGTGGTCTTGATGGCGCCGATGCGGCGGATGTCCACGCGCACGCTGGCGTAGAATTTGAGGGCCTTGCCGCCGGGGGTGGTTTCGGGGTTGCCGAACATAACGCCGATCTTTTCACGGATCTGATTGGTGAAGATGCAGCAGGTGCGGGCCTTGGAGATGATGGCGGTGAGCTTGCGCAGCGCGGCGCTCATGAGGCGGGCCTGGGCGCCCACGGTGGAGTCGCCGATGTCGCCTTCGAGTTCCTGGCGCGTGACGAGGGCGGCCACGGAGTCGATGACGATGACGTCGAGCGCGTTTGAGCGGACGAGTGTTTCGCAAATGCGCAGGGCTTCTTCACCGGAACTGGGCTGGGAGACGAGCAGTTCGTCCATCTTGACGCCAAGACGGCGGGCATAGGCGGGATCGAGCGCGTGCTCCACGTCGATGAAGGCGGCCAGACCGCCGGTCTTCTGCGCCTGCGCGATGACGGTGAGGGTGAGAGTGGTTTTACCGGAGGATTCCGGGCCATACACTTCAACGATACGGCCACGGGGAAAGCCGCCGGTGCCGAGCGCCTGGTCAATGAGCAGGTTGCCGGTGGGGATGACGGTGATGTCTGATTTGATGCCCTCACCGCCCATGCGGAGGATGGCGCCTTCACCATAGTCTTTTTGAATCTGCTGGATGGCCAGATCGAGATTGCGGCCGCGTGCTTCAGCGAGCTTGTCGGGTTTGGCTGCGGAAGTTTCGGAAGTTTCTTTGGGTGCTCTGGCCATAATCGTGGGTGTTCAGTGTGAAATAAAAGCTGTTCGGGCGAACAGAAAGCGCATATAAAGCAGGCCGTAAAGCACTTTTCGTCCTTAAGCAGCGAATATTAGCCACACCGGGAGCCCGCAGCGGAGGTTGGCCCTCACATGTTTTCGAGCTGCTGCTGCATGCCGCCGTAAAAGCCGGACATCATGGTGATGATGCGGTAGGCCACATACATGACGACGATGCCATAGGCGATCTTCGGCAGCCATTGCGCGGCACGCTGCACGGCGTCTCCTGCTTCGATGGTCTCCGCAGCGGCCCAGCGGTTCATTTCGTGATCGAGAGTGCCCGCCTCTTCCGCCGTGGCGATGCCGTGAACGAAGGACATGGGGAAGCCATGCACGTCCGCCATGGCTCCGGAGATGGTTTCTCCGGCTGCGATGCGCCGGGCGGCATCCTTGGCGGCATCGCGCAGCAGGCCGCTGTGGGAGGCGCTGCCTGCGAGCTGCATGGTTTCCGTCATCCGCATGGAGGCCAGCAGGCAGGCATGAAACACCTGGGAGAAGCGTGCCAGCGCCCAGTGCCGGCGCACGCTGCCGATCAGCGGGAGGTATCCTAGCGCGCGATCCACGGCCGCCGAATGCGCCCCCAGCCGTGACAGCCAGCGCCAGAGGAGGAAGAGAGAGAGCAGCACCAGCCAGAGGATGGCCAGCGGCATGAAGATGCCGCCCATGGAGTAGGGCTTGTCCCCCATGGAGGAGGTGACCATCGTCGGCAGCTCTGGCAGCACGATGCCCAGATGCGCGAGCACCAGCGGGTAAATCATCGCGCCGATGGCCTGCTTGACGGCCATGTGCCAGGCTTCGAAGTAGCGCGAGAGATGGCTGAAGGCATCGCCGAGGCGTCCGCTGCGCTCCCCCGCATCAATGAGGGCAAACTCCAGCGCGTCTGAAAACGCCCCGCAATGCTCGGTGACGGAGGCGGCGACACTCTTGCCTTCTTTCAGGCCAAGCTGCAGGCCCTGCAGCCAGGTGCGGCGCGCATGGGACGGCTGCTGCTTGAGCATCAGTTCAATGGAGCGGTCCAGATGAAAATTGGCCCCCACCAGCTTGGCCAGTTCGCGATACAGCAGGGCTTTTTCGGAGAGTTTCATCGGCTGATGAGAAACTAACGCCAGTGGGTCCGTGACAGCGAGCACAAAAAGCTTCAGAAGCCGGGGATCGTTGCCATTGTGTGACACTCTTATTGCTTCTCAGGTGCGTTTCATCGCCTATCATGCGCCCCCTTCATGCCGCCGCCCATCGCTCATAAAGAAACGCCCGACCAGCACTGGATGCACCTCGCCCTCGACCAGGCCCAGCTTGGCGTCGGTCTCACCAGCCCGAATCCACCCGTGGGTGCCGTCATTGTCGCGCAGGAAAAAGTCATCGGGCGGGGCTATCACCACAAGGCGGGAGAGCCGCATGCCGAGGTGGAGGCCATCCGTGATGCGCAGAAAAACCACCCCAAGCTGCTGCGCGGCGCGACGATCTACGTCACGCTGGAACCCTGCTGCACGCACGGCAAAACACCGCCCTGCACCGAAGCGATCAAGGCCGCCGGCATCAAGCGCGTGGTCTTTGGCGCGCATGATCCCAACCCCAGCCACCGCGAGCAGTCACGCAGCATCTTCATGATGGCGGGCATCGAAACCGCCGCCGGGGTGCTCGAAGAAGAGTGCCGGGCGATCATCCGCCCTTTTGCCAAATGGATCACGACAGGCCTGCCTTATGTGATTGCCAAGGCCGGACAGAGCTTGGACGGGCGCATCACGCGCCCGGCGGGAGAGAGCTCGCTGATCACCAACGACGCCGCGCGTGCCCATGGTCGCAGGCTGCGCATGCGGGTGGACGCCATCCTGGTCGGCGCTGAGACAATCCGCAAGGACAACCCCCAGCTAACCCTGCGCGATGGCAGCGCCGGCAGCGGCAAGCTGCAGCCTTGGCGCGTGGTGCTGACCCGCAGCGGGGATCTCCCGCAGCACTCGCACATTTTCACGGACACATTCAAGGACCGCACCGTCATCATGCATGGCAAGGACCTGCCCGAGGCGCTGGCGATTCTGGGCAAGCACGGCGTGCTTTCCGTTCTCATCGAAGGCGGCGGCATCGTCCTGGGGCATGCGTTTCGTGAGAAGCTGGTCGATGAAGTCTATTGGTACATCGCGCCGCGACTCTGCGGCGGTGGACGCCCCTCCATCGCCGGTCCGGCGCTGCCGGATTCCATCGAGCTGAAGGACGTCACCGTCCGCCCGATGGGGGACAACGTGTGCTTCCACGGCTTTCCGGTGTGGCCGGGCTCGGTGGAGGAATGAGGCGGGCTGCAGCTCTTTGCGCTGCAATAAAAGAGCAGTTTCCTTGTCCGCGCGGCGCGGCTATCCGTGCGGCGCATGCCCACTGATTCGCCTCCCCGCCCCACCGTTTTCTTTGACCGCGATGGCGTCGTCAATGTCTCACCGGGGGACGGTTACGTCCTGCGCTGGGAGGATTTTCACTTTGCACCGGGCATCATCGCGGCGCTGGCGTTGTGCCGTGCGCGTGGTTATGCGACGATCCTGGTGACGAGCCAGCAGGGCGTGGGCAAGGGACTGATGACGCAGGAGGCGCTGGATGACCTGCACGCCCGCATGCAGCAGGCACTGACGCCACATGAGGCCGCGTTTGACGGCATCTATGCCTGCACCCATCTCGCGGGAACCTGCACCTGCCGCAAACCGAGTGCGGAGATGATTTTAAAGGCGCAGATGGATCACAATCTGGATCTGACGCGGAGCTGGCTCGTCGGTGATCATGATCGTGACATCCAGATGGCGATCAATGCCGGCGTGCCGCGTACGGTGCGTGTTTTGAGCCATCACGAGCCGAAGGTGGCGGCGGAGTTCACGCTGGCGGAGACGTCAGAGCTGATCGAGTTGCTGTGGGAGAAACTGCCGGACGTCGGAAAGAAGGAGATCATCCTGATCCCTGCTGAAGCGTGAAACGGGCGGGGTGGCCCATCGCACCTGCTCAGCGTTTGGCCATCGCGGACTCCAGCGCCTTGCGGTAGTTCAGGACGGCATCGCCGATGGCGGCGGAGACCTGCTGGCGGTAGGTTTCGGAGGCGACGAGCTGGCATTCGGCACCGTTGGTGACGAAGCCGCCTTCAAACAGGATGCCGGGACGTTTGCAGCCGGTGAGCACGCTCCACTGGGCGCGCTTGATGCCACGATCGACAAACTTGAAACGGCTGATCACGCTGGCATGCACGGCGGTGGCCAGGGCGATGTTGGCGGAGTCCTGCTTGTTGCCGGTGACGCCGTTGACGTTGTAACCACCCCCGCGGCTGATCGTGGCGGCGGCGCTCTGAGGTGTGAGAGCCCAGGTCTCGATGCCTGTGGCGGCTGCACCACCCGAGTTGAAATGGAAGCTGAGGAAGATGCTTTTCGGGGTCTGATTAGCGATCGCCACGCGGCCGCCAAGGGTGATGAAGGTGTCCGTCGCACGAGTCAGGATCACCTTGAAGCCGCGCTGCATCAGGGCGGCGCGGACGGCCATGGCCATCTTGAGGGCGAAGTCTTTCTCGTAGCCGTAAATGCCGCGAGCACCGGCGTCATGGCCGCCATGGCCGGCATCGACGACGACGGTGTCGAAGTACTCGGCGTTTTGGATGTGGCTGGGGTAGAGCACGGGGTCGATGAGCTTGCACAGATCGAGGCGTGAGAAGAGCACCTTGCCGTTGTGTTCCGCCACAGGGAAGCTGAGGATGAACTTGATGTTGTTGATCAGCATCTCCTGGGAGCCGATCTGGGCCTTGAGGATGAGCTTGGAGGAGCCCAGCCAGAAGTGCGTGCCCTGGGTCCGGAAGGTGGTGAAGCCGTAAACGGGATTGTAGAAATTCCGGATGCTTTCCGCCGTCACGTAGTCGCGCCCGCCGATCTTCACGATTTCCCAGCCGCCATTGGCTGGGAGGACTTCGATTGATTTGGATTTCTCGGCGCTGACGGTCTTGTCGTCATCGTCTTCCTTGAATTCGCCCTTCATCGGGGCTTCGTTGTCCTTCGCGGCGGAGGACTTCGTCACATCCTTGACCGGTTCTTCCTTGGCCTTGGGAGTTTCCTTTTTGGCGACGGTCTTGGCGGGAGCGGTTTTCTTGCCGATCTCCACCTTTTTGCCGCCGGTGGTGGTGATGATCACGCGGGGTGGCTTGCCACTGGAACTTTTCTTGGTGGCGGTCTTTTCCGGCTCAGGCTTGGACTTGGCGGCCGGCTTCTTTTCCGGCTCGGGCGCCGGGGGCGGGGCTTCGGCCTTGTCTCCGCCGCCGAAGAGCTTTTTGAAGAAGCCGGGCTTGGCATCCTCCGCGTGCACTACGTCGACCGACGTTGAAGCCAGGGCGAAAGCGAAGGTGGCGATGAGGGCCGTGGGGAGTTTGGAATGCAGGCCGGGAGTCATGGCAGAAATGACGGCAATATCGGAGATAAGCGAGTCTTTATACCCTGAGACGGCGCGGAGCGCAAACGATCTAAGAAGCCGGGAACGGGCAGGGGGAGGATTTGCCAAGAAAAGCTTAAGGTGGTCAAAAGAGTGCTTTCAGCCTTTCCCGGCGCCCTGCCGCTGCGACGCCGCCCTTGACGGAGCCGCCGCCTTGACCCATTGACCTTCCAGCCATGACCAAAAAACCTGTTGTTCTGATTATCCGTGACGGCTGGGGCATCAACCCCGGCGGCAAAGCTCAAGCTGAAGCCAATGGCGACGCCACCCTGCTGGCCCGCACCCCCTTTCATGATCACCTCTATGCCACCTACCCGCGCGGCACCGTCAGCGCCAGCGGCGAGGACGTGGGCCTGCCGGACGGCCAGATGGGAAACAGCGAAGTGGGCCACCTCAATCTCGGCGCAGGCCGGGTGGTGTATCAGGACCTGACCCGCATCAACAAATGCATCCGCGACGGCGAACTGGCGAAGATGCCTGTGCTGGTGGAAGCCTTTGAAAAAGCCAAGGGCAAGCGCCTGCACTTCCTGGGCCTGATCAGCGACGGCGGGGTGCATTCGCATCAGGATCACCTGGCTGCCCTGTGCAATGCGGCGAAGGCTGCGGGTGTGAGCGATTTGATGGTGCATGCCATCACGGATGGTCGCGACACCTCCCCGACCGGTGGTGCCGGCTACATGGCGAAGCTGGAAAAAGATCTGGCCCCGAGCGGCGCGAAGATCGCCACCGTCATTGGCCGCTACTATGCGATGGACCGTGACAAGCGCTGGGAGCGCAACAAGCTGGCCTGGGATGCCATCGTCCTTGGCCGTGGCGAAGTCCGCACGGATCTGCCCAGCGCCGCTGTGCAGGCTGCGTATCCGAAAGACCCGCGTGGGGATGAATTCATGCAGCCCATGATTTTCTCCAACGCCAACGAGCAGCGCATCCGCGATGGCGATGTCATCTTGTGGTTCAACTTCCGTGCCGACCGCGCCCGCCAGCTCAGCGAGGCTTTCCTGAAGGCTGGATTCGACGGCTTCGACCGCGAAGTCACTCCGAAGGTGGGCTATTACACGCTCACTGAATACGACGCCACGTACACCGACCTGGGGGCACGCGTGATCTTTGCTCCTGAGAGCCTGAGCAACAACCTCGGCCAGGTGGTGGCTGCTGCTGGCTTGAAGCAGCTCCGCGCTGCGGAGACGGAGAAGTACCCGCATGTGACCTTCTTCTTCAACAGCGGCGTGGAAGAGCCAAATCCCGGTGAAGACCGCTACCTCGCCATCAGTCCGAAAGAAGTGCCCACCTACGACAAGAAGCCGCAGATGAGCGCGCCCGATCTCACGTTTGAAGTGATGCGCCGCCTGGAGAGCTACGACCTCGTCATCATGAACTACGCCAACCCCGACATGGTCGGCCACACCGGCGTCGTCGAAGCAGGCATCCACGCCTGCGAGACGATCGATCTCGGCGTGCGGATGATCGTGGAGAAGGTGCTGGAACTTGGGGGCAAGCTTTTCATCACCGCCGACCACGGCAACTGCGAGACGATGCGCAATCCGGATGGCAGCCCCAACACGGCGCATACGACGAATCTGGTGCATGGCATCTATGTGGGTGCCGATGCAGCCAGCTACACGGTGGCGGACGGCAAGCTGGCGGACATTGCGCCTACGCTGCTGGACATGCTGGGAGTGAAGCAGTCTGCGGAGATGACGGGGAAGAGCCTGCTGGTGAGGAAGTGAGTGGAGTGATGCAGACACTCCTGCCTGCAAGCGAGCCACCCAGGACATCCGCCGCGTGCCGACGTGCGCGCGGCGGGAGCGAGGGGCCGTTCGAATGGCGGGCAAGAGTGCCCGCATCACGGGGGGCCAGAAAGTGATGCAGGCACTCCTGCCTGCAACCGAGCCACCCAGGACAACCGCCGTGCCGACGTGCGCGCGCGGCGGGGAGCAATGAGACGTTCGAATGGCGCGCAAGAGTGCCCGCATCACGGGGGCCATAAAGTGATGCAGGCACTCCTGCCTGCAAGCGAGCCACCCAGGACAACCGCCGCGTCGACGTGCGCGCGCGGCGGGAGCGAGGAGCCGTTCGAATGGCGGGCAGGAGTGCCCGCATCACTGGGGGCCAGAAAGTGATGCAGGCACTCCTGCCTGCAAGCGAGCCACCCAGGACATCCGCCGCGTGCCGACGTGCGCGCGCGGCGGGAGCGAGGAGTCGTTCGAATGGCGGGCAAGAGTGCCCGCATCACTTCAGCTCCCAGCGCTGCTCATGGGTAAATTCAAGCGCAGACAGTCCGGCTTTCACCGGGTTGTCAGCAATATACCGCTGAAACTTCTTCAGCGAATCCATGCCGCGCACGATGTGGTCGAAGGATTCGTCCATCCAAAGCGGGCCATGACTGCCGATCCGCTCATTGATGCGCCGTGCGCTGGCTCCTTTCGCTGCTCCGAGAAGTTTGGAGACGGGCGCCACAATCAGCGGCTTTAGCAGAGCATGAACATGATTGGGCATGATCACAAAATCCCCCAGCTCATACGACTTTCCATCATCCTGCAGCAGGCTGGTCCTGATTTCTGCACGGCATTCCGGCTGCCTGAGAACACAGGCACCACGGCCTGAATCAAGCCAGCGTTCCTGTCGCAGGGTGAAACGTCGGTGGTGGTCACGCTCCACATCAGGAGACCACGGTGGCGGGTTGGCGGCCATCCAGACGGCTCTTTCCTCTCTCCAGCGCTGTGCGACCTCCAGTGGAACCGAGTCTGCCAGACGAAAGGTGACAAAGCAGATGGCGCCAGCCTGAACGAGATGAGGCAGCCGACCTCGATAGGAACTGGTGGTCGCCGTCCAGTCAAAGGGAGTGAAGTCGGCGCTCGTGATGGTGCGCATGAGTGAGCAACAAGTGATGCGGGCACTCTTGCCCGCAAGTGTCTATCGTGGGAAACTCGCCTTGCGGGCAGGAGTGCCCACATCACTTTGCTGCATGAGTCGATCGTGGGAAACTCGCCTTGCGGGCAGGTGTGCCCGCATCACTTTGCTGACCGCATGCGCCTTCTCTTCCTCTGCTCCCGCAACCTGTGGCGCAGCCCGACGGCGGAGAAGGTGTATCAAAGCGACCCGCGAGTGGAAGTGCGCAGCGCCGGCGTCAGCGCCTCGGCGCGCTGCCGGGTTTCGGAGAAGCTGCTGCGCTGGGCTGACTTGGTGATCGTGATGGAGCATGAGCACAAGCAGCGGCTGCGGGAGATGTTTGCTGAACTCGCGCGGGATCTGCGCATCGAGGTGCTGGACATCCCGGACGATTTTGAATTTATGAATCCGGAGCTCGTGGCGTTGATTCGGGAGCGGGTGGAGCCGCTGCTGGAGGAAAGTACTCGTGAGCTTTAGCTCACTCTGGAAGGCGCGGAGTTTCCCAGAGTGAGCTAAAGCTCACGAGTACTTTGGCTCATCTCGCGGAGCGAGATGACTACTGTGCCTGACGCTGCGGCACCAACTGCCACAAACCCACCACGTGCTCCCAGCGGCGGATGGCGGTGTCGATGAGGAAGATGAGCAGCAGCAGCAGCAGCAGTGACGGCCAGAGTTCTTCATACTGCACGGCCTTGGTGGTTTCGAGATTGGGGAGGCGTTTGGAATCGGCGAGGTAGTCGCCGCCGGTGATGTGGACGGCTTCTTTGAGCAGCGTTTCGTTGATGGTGCCGAGGCTGGCTTCGGTGGAGGGATTGTGAATGAGGCCGGTGGTGATCATCTCCGCGCCGAACTGCGCACGGATGAGATACACGCCTGCCTGCGTCGGTTTGAAATCCGCCACATAGGCGCCGGGGGCATCCTGCCTGAGCGTAAGCTTTTGCACGGACTTCATCGGTGCGCCCAGCGCATCCGCCGCGACGTGAAACACCTCGGCGGTGACGGTGGCGTTGTTGGCGCGGGTGCCGGCGTCGGCGAGAAGATCGACGCTGATGCGGGCGTCGTCTCCCTGCATGCGCGCGGAGAGATCCATGAGGCGGCCTTGCGGAGCGCGGGCGGTCTCACGCAGCACCTGGGACCAGAAGCGGCCGTAGTCGGGCCAGCGTGCAATCCACAGCGAGGCCCAGCGGCTCTTCGCATCGGAGGTGAAGGCGGTGGCCTTGCCGAGGCCGAAACGCCAGTGCGCGAGCAGGGGATCTCCCGTTTCAGTGACCAGCGGCACCTGCGCCGAAGTGCGGCGCGTGGTTTTCACGTAGCCGAGCAGTTCGGGCGAATCCCACTTTTCAAAGCCGGCGAGGATGGGATCTTTTTCCTTCAGCTCAGGCATGAAGGGCTCCTCTCGGATCATGCGTCCGGTGTGCATGAGGGTGTCCTGCGTGAAGATGCGGGTGATACTGCCGGCATCCATGGTGGAGTAGGACTGGCCGCCGCCGCTGGAGGCGATGGCCTGCAGCAGCGCCACGTGCGAGCCTTCGCCGATGGCCACGGTGGAAATCGTCAGCCCTTCGCCGCGACACTGCGTGGCAAGCTGCTCGTAGCCGGAGCCCGCAGTCTGGCCGTCGGTGAGGATGATCATATGCTTCACGCGCGCCTTGGTGCGCAGCAGGGCCTCGCGTGCGAGCTGGAATGCAGGGAGCAGATTGGTGCCGCCACCCGAGGCCACGGCGGCGATCTGACCGGACACCGCATTCGTCGAAGTCAGCCGCGTCATCGGCGCGACGACGTGCGCCTCCGAGTCAAAGGCCCACACGCCGAGCGAGTCATTGTGGCCAAGGACTTCCGCCGTGGCGATGGCGGCGCTCTTGGCCATTTCGAGTTTTTCACCGGCCATGGAGCCGGAGCGATCCATCACGATGGCGACAGCGGCGCTCTGCTTTTCCTCCTCGTCCGGCGCTTTGAGGCGCACGGGCAGCACTTCTTCAATGGGGGTGCGGTAGTACCCACCGACACCGAAGGAGCCGGGGCCGCCGAGCATGATCAAACCGCCGCCGAGTTTATCCACGTAATCGCGCAGCGCATTCATGAGCGGCTCGCCGAGCTGATGAGCGGGGACGTCGGAGAGGATCACGCCATCGTAGCCGCCGAGCATTTCAAAGGTGATGGCGAGATTGCCGGGCTGGCGCATGTCCAGCTCGATGCCCTCTTTTTCCATGGCCTGCATGAGGTAGCGGCCTTCGCTGGCGTCTGACTCGATGTAGAGCAGTCGCAAACGGCCGCGCACATCCACGATGGCGAGGGCGCTGTCGTTGCCGGGAAGGGTGTCTCCCTTGACGCCTTCGAGCACGGCGCGGTACTGGAAGGTGTTGCGCGTGGAGGGGGTGCGATTGAAGACGAGCTCCTGCGTGGCGCCCGGCTTGAGGGTGACGGGGCGCTTTTCCACCTCGATGCCGTTTTCATAAAGCTTCAGGGTGCCGGTGCCCGCGATGGTGCTCTCAAAGGTGGCCTTCAAACTCAGGCTGGCTCCTTCAAACAAGCGGGTGCGATTGGGCGTGAGCGAGAGCATGCGCGCATCCGGGCGATTGGGGCCCGCGACGGGCAGTGCGTGCAGTTTGATGCCGGACACGGCGGCCTCGCGCGCGGCATCGAGCAGGCTGCCGCGTGTTTCGTGGCCGTCGCCAATGAGGAGGATGTTGCGGCTGGCACCGGGTGGGAACAAGGCCTCGGCGTATTCCACGGCGGCGGCGTAGTGGCTGTCGCCTCCGTGTTTTGTCTGCCATTCCGCCTCCATGGCGGGCGTGCTGCCTTCGGGCAGGAGTCCGGGCTGGGAGCCGAGCTGTACGATGAAGGAATCAATCCCGCTGCCGAGACCCGAACGCACGCGGGCGGCTTCAGCGAGTGATTTCGTGAGTCCTTCCTCACCCATGCTCTGGCTGGCATCGACGATGATGCCGAGCGCCTTGCGCCCTGTCTGCGTCACTCGGGCAGGTCCGGCCAGGGCGGCGATGGCGAGCATGACAGCGATGGCGCGTGTGACCAGCAGCAGGCGCTTGCGCAGTCCGGTCATGGGATGCGATGAACGCGATTCGATCCACAGCAGCAGAGCGACTGCGGGCAGGATGAGCAGAAGGAGTTTTGGCGATTCCCAGTCCAAGGTCGGGGAGGATAGGCTGGCGGCGGGGCAGGGCAAGGGGTGGAGTGACGGCGCGTGAAAAAAAGGCTCTGTGCAGTGCGCCCAGCGCCTGGGAGCGCGGACTTTAGTCCGCAGCACTCCGCCAAAGCGCTGGGTTCTTAATGACAAGCCCCGCACATGACACCGAGGGGCAGCGTGTTTGCGGCATGCAGGGGCGTTTAACACTCTCGGTGTGCTTGCGACCTGCTGCGGACTGAAGTCCGCGCTCCACGGAGCCTGCCTCACATCACGCTGCGCAGCGTGGCCAGCAGCTTCTCAATGTCCTCCGCCGTCGTATAACCATGCACGGCGATGCGGATGCGCCCGACCTGGTGCATGACGTGGATGTTTTGCGCGAGCAGGGCCTCATTGATGGCGGCGGTGTTTTCGTGCTTGAAGGCCACGATGCCGCTGGAGCAGCCGGGCTGCGCGGCGCTGAGGGCGGTAATGCCCAGCTCCTGAAGTCCGGCATGCACGCGGGCGACGAGCGGATCGGCATGTGCGATGATCTTGTCCATGCCGACTGCCTCAAGGTAACGCAGCGAGGCATTCAGGGCATACAGCGCGGCAAAGCTGGGCATGCCCACGGAGAAGCTGAGCGCGCCGGGCTTGATGCGGGCGCTTTCAAAACGGTCGGCATCGAAGGCATTCGCGATGTGATACCAGCCACCCGCGCTGGTGGTGAGGCGTGCGGCGGATTTTTTTGGAATGCCGATGACGCCACCACCATGGATGCCGAGGGTCCATTTGTGCGTGCTGGAAATCATGATGTCCGCCTCCTGGCAGTCGAGCGCCACACGGCCCAGCGCCTGCGTGACATCCACGGCGATGACCGCCTGCGGCGCGAGCCTGCGGATCATGTCGCGCAATGGCGCAAAGGGGATGCGGTGGCCGTTGTAGAAGCTCACGAGGCTGACCTGCACGAGCGCGGTGCGATCATTGAGCAGCGCGGCGAGATCGGTGAGGTCCAAGGAACCTTCGCGATTCTTCCACAGCCGTGTGACCGGGCGCGAAGCCTCGGGCGCTGTGAGCCAGGGCGTGGCTCCGGCGGGGAAGTCGAGATCGGTCACGACGACTTCGTCCTTCGGTGTCAGTTGCAGCGCGTTGGCGAGGAGGTTGTAGGCTTCCGAACTGCAGGAGCAGAAGGAGACCTCATCCGTGCTGAGGCCGAGATGCCGGGCGGTGATCTCGCGGCAGTCTTCCACACGCGGGAAATGGAAGTCGCGCCCGCGCATGCCGAGCGACTTGTGGTGCATGTATTCCGCCACGGCCTCATTCACACAGAGAGGCGGGATGCTCTCGGCGGCGGTGTTGAGGTAATGAATGCCTTTGAGGCTGGGAAAATCGGCGGCGCGGGAGGATTCAGTAAGCATGCGGGGAAGAAACGCCGCTCGCGCCGCTTTTTTCAATCAGTTCTCGTGCTTCAATGAGGGCGCGTTCTCCGGAAGCTTGATCGTGGGGGCGCCGCCGAGGTAGCCGAGGGAGGTGAGGAACTCGTCCATCTTTTTCGCGGTGACTTGAATCCAGGGCTCCTTGTTGAAAAAGCCATGCGGCATGTCCGCCGCGGACCACATTTCGGCGCGCAGCCCGAGTTCGGTGGCTTTCTTCACATACTCATCGCCACCGGCTTTGAGTTTGTCGGCGGTGCCAAAGAAGAGAATGGCGGGCGGAGTGTCCTTGCTGACGAAGCTGTTGGGCGTGATGGCCTCCGCCATCTCCAGCGTCATGGGGCCGTCGTTGTTGCCACGCTGCTTGAAGAGGGTGGCGATGTTCATGGCCGGATTGAACAGCACCATGGCATTCGGTTTGGCGGAGATGGATTTGTCGTCGGACTCGGCATCGTAGGCAGATGCTAGAGCGGTGCAGGCCGCGAGATGGCCGCCTGCGGAGCCACCACCCGCAATGATCTTGGTGGGATCAATGCCGAGCTCCGTGGCATGGCCGCGCACCCAGCGGATGGCGCTCTTCGCATCTTCCACCGCTTTGTCCGGCGTCGTCTTGTGGACATTGAGGATGCGGTAATCCGCGCTGATGGCCACGATGCCGCGACTGGCCAGGTATTCCGCCTGCGGCACGAATTGCAGATACGAGCCGCTCTTCCAGCCACCCCCAAAGAAAAAGACGGCACAAGGCCGGAGCACCGCTGCCTGCACTTCGCCCTTCGGAGAAAAGACGTGGAGCTTTAGCTCACCCTGCGGCGTGGTTTTGTAGACGATGTCCTTGGTCGCGACTTCGGAGGTGGTCAGCTTGATCAAAGGCTTGTTCTTGCCGCCCTTCTGGGCATGCAGCGGCAGAGCGATGGCGAGTAGGAAGGGAAGGAGCAGGCGCATGGTGGGGCTGAAACGATGGGGCGGGAGAAAAGTTTCACGTCAACCTTTTGAGGGTTGAAGCCGCTTTACTCGAAAAGAGGCGGCAGGTTTCGTGCGCCGTGAAGAATGCGGAGTATTTCTACTTCCTCGGTGCCTTCACGATAGAACAACAGATAATTGGGATAGTCGCTCGCGGGGATGAAGCGAATGCCTGTGAAACGTGGGGCGCTAAAACGTGGACGAATGCCGAGGCCCGGATGCGCACCCAGGTTTTGGGCTGCCTCAAAGATGGCGGTACGGACACTCGCCGCCGCATCAGGATTGTCTTGCGAGATATGGCTGATGATCTCGTCGAGATCAGCTATGGCGACCGGGTTGAAGGTGACAGCCTTCATGCGTAACGAGCACGCAATTCCGCCAGCGGAACACGGCGCCCCGGATGATCGAGCGCCTCGTCGAGCAGGGACTCAAGTGCTTTGGAGGCACGATGCCCAAAGGTGGTTTGCACGGCGGCTTCAACCGCTGAGTCAATGCTAGTGAAGCTGCCTTGGGCGATTTGTTCGCGCAGCAGTGCCTCAGCAGGAGCTGTGAGGGTGATCGTCATGAGGGAAGATTATGGGCGAAGCAGCAGTGCGCAAGGTGGTATCTTTTACTTCAGCGTCTGCAGCCACGCCACGAGATCAGCCAAGCCCTGCGGACCAATGGCTCCGGCGAGGCCGGGGGGCATGAGGGAAAGTTTCAGTTCCTCCTTCTTGACGATGCTGGCTTTCTTGACGGGCGTGGCCGCTCCACCCGCAATACGAAGCGTCAGTTCCTCATCCGTCTCACTGATCGGATAGCCCGTGACAGTCTGCCCTTCCTTGGTGGTGACAGTCTGACCGACGAAGCTGTGCTCGATGGCGGCGCTGGGGTAGAGGATGGCGGTGAAGAGGCCGTCCTGGCTGAGCTTGGCGCCGATCTGCGAGAGGTCGGGTCCGAAGTCGATGAACTGGCCTTTGACGCGGTGGCAGGCGATGCAACCGGCCTGCATGAACATCTGCGGACCTTTGGCGGCATCGCCCTTGAGCTTCACGAGTTCAGGGAGCTTGGGGAAGTTTTCCAGCCCCTGAGCGGCAGGGAGTGGGAGGGCGGTGGCGGCTTCGCTGCGCAGTCCGGCATCGGTGCTGCGGCTGAGGGCGAGAGAGGACTGGTCTTTGAATTCGGCGGGCAGTTTGCCTTCGCTCTGCCAGCGCAGGATGTTGCGCCCGCCTTCGCCGCTGAGGGCGAGGGCGTCGATGATGACGTGGCGCACGTCTTCGCGTTTCTCGGGCCAGAAGGCCTGGTTCAAAACGGAAACAGAAGCGCGATCACTCACACGACCCAGCGCGGCGACAAGGGATTTGGCGGAGGCTGCATCGGCGTCTTTGAGGAAACGCAGCGCGCCATCGCGATTCATGGCGATGAGGCGTGCGGCATTGACGGACTCTGGCGCATTCGGATGAGCGACGATGTAGTCGAGCAGTTCTTTTTCGAAGCCGGTGAGATTGAGGCGCTCGACGAGGGAGATGAACTCGGGTTTGCCGATGACGGGTTTGAGGAGTGCGTCGAGGCGTGCTTTGCCAGTCGGGTCTTGATTGATCTGGTCGCGTGAGAGAAGGACTGTGGCGGCGAGGGCGGTTTCGGCGTCGGCTTTGTGGAAGATGTTCAGAGCAGCGGCGGAGACTTCCTTGGGTTGATGGTAGGAAAGCAGTTGCAGGGCACGGAGGAGTCTGGGAATTGATGGGCTTGTGATGTATGCAGGCGATGAGTGATAAATGATGCTCTCTTCCAACCTGTGCGCTGATGTAGGAGCGCGCCCACGTGCAATGAGTTCACCCATGTTGCCCAGCGCAGTTCCTTTTCTCCACGGCAGATCAAGGTCATCAAGCTGATCAAGATCGCTGAGGGCTTTGTAGAGCCCCTCCCATTTATTTTCAGCCCCAATCCCAACCGCTTCGATAAAGAAGCGGTCTTGCGGTTTGTTGCTCGCTGCCACCTCACCCAGAAGGCGTGCAGCTTTGCCAGACTCATCAAACCGCAATGCAATGGCTGCTTCGCGTCGCACTGCAGGTGATGTGTCAAATACGACTTTAGCGATGATGTCTCTGAGTTTTTCCGGCTGCTTTTGCTGCCAGAGCTGGCGGGCGGCGCGAACGGCGGTGATGCGGAGGTTGGGATCGGTGTCGGTGAGGGCGGAGGTCAGGAGACGCTCGAAAGCTCCAGCGGGCTGGAGCACTCCAGGACGCTTCGCGTTCTCGGGGGCTTGCGCGTCTCGCGGCAGCGTTTTGGAGTGCGCCGGTCCTCCGGCGCTTTCGCCGGCACTCAGCGTGGCGAGCATCCACAAGGCGCGTGCGCGGTGCTGCGGCTCTGCTTTTGTATCTTCAAAAAGCTTCTTCAAGATGGAGGAGTTGTCTGCGCCCAGCTTTTGGAGGGCTTTGAAAGCCTCATATGCAAAGTAACGGCGTGCCTCATTCGGAGACTTGAGCCACTCGACTGCTTCTTCAGCCGACTCGATCATTTTCATCGCAGGCATTGTGTACTTCTCCGCCGCCTTCGTCGTCACGCGGAACAACCTGCCGCGCGTGACATCGCCCATGCCGTGGCCGCCGACGCCGGGGTCGTGCCAGTCGGCGACGATGAGGGAGCCGTCGGGGGCGACGGCCACATCGCTGGGGCGGAACCATTTGTCTTTCGTGCCTTCGAGGATGTTGACGATCTCGGCTTTGTAGCCTGCGCCGTCGGGCTGGGTGATGTAGGCGCGGACGACGTTAGGGCCGGCGTCGCAGTGGAGGGGCTGGCCGTGGAAGATTCTGGGGAGGAGATCGCCTTCATAGACTTGCATGCCGGTGGGGCTGCCGGCACCGGTTTGCAGCATGTTGGGGATGACGCCGGGATCGTTCTGGTGCCAGTGGCGCAGGGGGATCTCGCTTTCCCAGCCGAGGCGTGGGGTCTGCCAGCCGGCACCGGTCATTTCGTCGGAGTAGCCGTAGTTGCCGAACTCCATGACGTAGTTGATGCGCACGCCTTTGTTGCCGTCGTCGTCGTTGTCGGACTGCCACATCGTTCCGTAGCTATCGACGGCGATTTCCCAGTTGTTGCGGAAGTTCCAGGCGAGGACTTCGACGTTGCTGCCATCAAGCTCGCAGCGGAAGACCATACCCTGCTGATAGGGGCGGTTGTTCTGGTTGGTGCATTTGATGCCGTGGATGTCGGTGATGAGGTTGCCGTCCTTGTCGCAGAGCTGTTTGCCGGCGTTGCCGAAGTTGAAGTAGAGGCGGCCATCGGGACCAAAGTGGAAGGCGTGAATGCCGTGGTCGTGCTGCGCGCCGCCGATATTCGTGAACATGAGTTCCTTGCGGTCGGCTTTGTCGTCGCCGTTGTCGTCGATGAGCCAGAAGACATCGTCGCCGCAGGAGATGAGAGCTTTGTTGCCGAGGACACAGATGCCGTGGGCGCTGTCCACGTCATGGCCCTGATGGAAGACGGTGGATTTGTCGGCCTTGGCGTCGCCGTCGGTGTCTTCGAGAATGAGGATGCGGTCGCCTTCGGCGCGTTCGCCGAGGTGCTTGCGGTAGTTGACCACTTCGCAAACCCACACACGGCCACGGGCATCGATGTCGATGCTGGAGGGGCTGGCCATCATGGGCTCGCTGGCGAAGAGTTGCACGACGAGTTCGGGATGAACGGTGAGCGAAGCGACGGCGTCAGCGGGATCGTGGGAGCTGCTATCGCTGGCGGTGATGGGGCCGGGATTTTCCGTGTACACGCGGAACTCGACGCTGGAGCTGCCCTGCTTGGTGCCGCCTTCATCGAGTGCGCCGCGTGCCTTGAATCGTTTGGCTCCAGCGGGGAGATTGAAGGCGATGATGCTGTTCGCATGCGTGCCGATGCCGTACTCAATGGCCTTGCCGGCGCTGCGCAATTCAGTGCCGCCGGCGCTGGCGTTCACGCGCACGCTGTTCCAACCGGTCTGCGCGGATTTCCATTCGATCTCGGTGAGCTTTTTCTCGCTGCCGTCGGCCAGGATGAGGCGTGGCTCGGCCCAGTCCGCCCAGTCGGCGGTGAAGCCGTTGCCGCCATCCGTGACGACGAGGAAGAGTTCCTTCGCGCCTTCGAGTGAGACGTCGATTTCCACGCTGTGGTTTGGCGTGGCGCTGGTGATGAGCTTGGACTGAAACAGCGGCTTCGGTGCGGCGAGGAGCAGCGTCGGTGCGAGGAGCGCGAGCAGGATGGATTTCATGCGGTGGGGCGGAGAGTACGCCGGAGGCAGGGGGGAACTTCAAGCATCAAAGATCGATGGCTCTTCAATTCTCAATGACTCCAGGCCGGAGGATTGACGATTGATGAGCAATCGATTGCTGATTTTAGAAGTATGAGCTTCAGATGGCGGAGCCTTTGCTGCGTTCGGCGGTCTGAACGCTTTTGACGAAGATGCTGATGAGTTCGTCGCATTCGGTGAGAATGGGGACGAGACGTTTTTTTGGGCAAAGTGGTTTGCGCTCGATGATCTTGAGCCAGATGAGAGTTTCGCGAAGTTCCTTGAGGCAGATTTTCATCTTATGGAGGAAGTCAGCGCGGGATTCTGCGCTCTGAGCCTCGCCATAGTTGGGGGCGGGGGAGGTGCCGGAGCGCAGCAATTGTCCGGAGATGTGCCTGCCTGCTTTTGTATCAGGAAGTGCTTCGACCAGGGTGATGATGCGGACGGCGAAGTCGATAAGGCGGTCTTCGATGATATTGGCTTGTGCTCTCATGGAGGTAGATGATTGGAGAAAGGCCGGGAGTTTACTCAGAGCCTTCACTCGCACACAAGAGTCTCAGGAAATCGAAAATCAAAAATCGATTGCTCGACAATCGTCAATCCTCCGGCCAAGACGCTCGTGGGCATGCGCGATTGACGATTGATGAGCAATCGATTGCTGATTTTCGAAGTGACCGCGTCGCCTACTCCACATCCTCACCCAGATACGCCGCGAGGTGTTTCCGCAGTTCAGTCCTGGCGCGGAAAAGGAGGCTCTTCACGGCGGGGAGGGACATCTTCAGCACGGCGCAAATGTCCTCATACGGCAGGTCCTGGTGGCGGCGCATGATGACGGCGATGCGCTGCTTTTCGGGCAGCGCGGCGATGGCCTGGTCGAGGGCGTTCTCCAGCTCGGTCTGCTGGGTGATGTGGTCGGCGCCGGGCGTGCTGTGATCCACAAAATGCTTTGGCGGATCGTCGTCATTCTCCTGCTCCATGCTGACCTCCTTCCGGCGGGAGCGGCGGCGGGTTTCGTTGAAGACGAGGTTGCGGGTGATCGTGAAGAGCCAGGTGGTGAACTTGGCGGTGACCTCGTAGCGCGGCGCGCTGCGCCACACGCGGATGAAGACCTGCTGCGCGATGTCGTGCGCGTCATCGACGTTGTTCAGCATGCGGGCGCAGGTGCCCACGACGGCGCTCTGGTGCAGCTCCACGAGGCGCTCGAAGGCCTTCACATCGCCCTCCTTGACGCGGAGCATGAGGCGCACGCTTTCCTGGTCGGAAGACTCCTCGGCATCGGCGGCGGCTGCCGGCAATGAATGGGAGAGGGCGTTCCGTTCCGGTTCGGGCATGAGGTAGGCTGGCAGTGTGGCTGCCATGCTAGCGAGGGTCATGCGCGATGTAAACCACCGGAGGTGCGGAATGGTTGCGCGAATATTTGACGCTCAGGGCGCCGTCGTTATGCGTAGTGCATTATTATGAACGATCTCACCTGGGACACGACCTTCCGCGAACTCTTCGAACGCTGCGCCAAACTGCACGAGGGTGGAGACACCCGGGCGGTGAGCTGGTTCACCGAGGCGGACAAGAATTTTTTGGACAGCATCGGCTACACGACGCAGGAGTTTTTCGACTTTGTCGATGACCACTGCCGCTACGGTGCCGAGGGGCCCACGCTGGAGACGAGCCTTCTGGTGGCCGCCGTGCGGCGGGATTTTTTCCGGGTGGTGCAGAAGGGCCAGCGCAGCGGCAAGACCGTCCCTCCAGGCGATCTGCCGCCCAAGGCGGCGGCGGTGGACGGCATCCCATGGCTGCCACGTTTGATCGTGAAGGCGCGGGCGAAACTGAAGGGCGAGATGGACCCGGACACGATGTTTGGCTGCGGCGGCGACCGGGCGTTTTTCGAGCAGCACAAGCTGCATCCGGCTGACTTTCTGCGCGTGACCTGGGCTGCCGGGGACGATGACCAGAAGATCATCGACTTTGCGAAGACGGGGAAGATGTGAGGGGGGGAAGGTAGTACGACAGACACTCTTGTCTGTCGATCAGCGCTTGCGTAAGCTCTGCCGCTTTCAGATTACCCCACACCGGACGGGCAGGTGATTCAGATGTGTGCTTAGCTCTGGCCAGGCTCAGCTTGCGGTGCGGTGTGCTTGGTTGCGCTGGGTGCTGGAGGGTGCGCTGACCGACAGACAGGGGAGCCGAGGCTTGGCGAGACAGGCGGAGCCAATCTGTCGTACTTCGGATGTGCGCTCCGCGCTGGGCAGGTTCGGCTGGCGGTGCGGGAGGGGATGCTTGGCAGCGATGGGTGCTGGTGGAGCGTTGATCGACAGACAGGAGTGTCTGTCGTACTGGCTTACTTCTTCTCCACGCCGCCTTCTTTGGCGACTTCGTCTTTCTTGCTCTGCACGGCGGCGGAGCTGACTTCGAGGAGCTTGGGGGCCTCGCCGCCTTTGGGGACGAATTTCAGGGCGACGCCGTTGATGCAGAAGCGGCGGTCGGTGGGAGTTTTGAAGCCTTCGCCTTCGAAGACGTGGCCCAGGTGGGCGTCGCAGCGTTTGCACACGGTTTCAATGCGGTGCATGCCGTGGCTGTTGTCCACTTTTTCGAGGACGCCCTTGGCCTTGGAGGAGTCGTAGAAGGAAGGCCAGCCGCAGCCGGAGTGGAATTTTTCCTTGGAGGTGAAGAGTTCCGCGCCGCAGCACACGCAGTAGTAGGTGCCTTCGCCCTGCTTCTCGAACTCTTCATAGGCGGCGCCATTGGGGCGTTCGGTGCCGCGCATGCGGGTCACTTGAAACTGCTCGGGGGTGAGCATTTTCTGCCAGTCGGATTCAGACTTCACGATTTCGGGCTTGGACATGGTTTTGGTAGCGGCGGCAGGTTTGTCCTCGGCCTGGGTGAGGCAGAAGGCGGCGGCGAGGAGGGGGATGAGTGCAATACGAAGTTTCATGGGCGTTGGGTTGCTGCTGATACGTGGGAGAATGGCCCAAGATTGCTTATTCCCGCAAAAGTTACGGGTTCAACCGTCGTCTTCACGCGCCATCTGGCCGATGTTCCAGAGCAGCAGGCGGAATCCGGCATCGGGATGGCGGTCTGCGGCGGTGGCATGGCGGCGGAAGGAGGCGAGCAGCTCCTGGCGCTCTGCGGTGGTGTAGGCTCCGCCGCGCAGCACGCCTTGGTCGGGCATGGTGTTCCAGGAGTCGGAGACCCATTCCCAGAGGTTGCCGGAGAGATCGTGCAGGCCGCGCCCGTCCGCCCGGAAGGAGCCCACGGGGGCGGGGCCGGGGAAGCCGTCGTCGTATTTGGGGATGGCGAGCTTGCCGGTCTTGTCCGCGCTTTTGTCGAGGAAGTTGCCGGATTTCGCGGGCGGCGGCCAGATGAAGCCCCAGGGGTAGATGCCTTCGATGCGCAGGCTGCGCTCCGCGGGCGTGGTGCCGATCTCGCGGGAGAGATAGGCGGCCATGCTCCATTCGTCATCGCTGGGCAGGCGGTATTCCTGATCCGGCTCCAGCAGGCCCTGGGCGCGTTCGCGGTCGGTCAGCCAGCGGCAGAACTGCTCGGCCTCGGAGCGGTTGACCATGCCGACGGGCAGGTCCGGCCCGGCTTCCAGCTCCCGGCCATCCACGGGCGCCTGATTGGTGGCTTTGGCAAATTCGAGGAAGTCTTTGCGGCGCGTCTCCGTGGCGGCCAGCATGGCCTTGCCCAGAGGCACGAACTTGATGCCGAGGCTGTTCTGCCAGGGCTTGCCAAAGACGACGGAGCCCGTGGCTTTCAGGCGGAGATTGAAGCTGATGCTCTGCCCCTGCTTGAGCTTGCCGCTGGCCTGCTCCGGCTTGTAGCCGGGGAGAACGATTTCGTAGCTGAAGCTGTCTGCGCGCACCTTGGGCAGGGAGAGGGGGGTGCGGCCCATCACGTGTTCGCCATCGAGCACTTCCGCCCCTGCGGGTGTGCTGGCGATGTTCAGGCTGCCGTACTTCACTTTCACGATTTCACAGCGGATGGCGCTGTGGCCGGGCTTGGGGGGGGAGGTGCTCGAAGCGGGGGGGAGCGTGATGGGGCGCCAGGCGTACTCGTGGTCGGGATCCAGGCGGCCTTTCAGCCGGTCTTGCGCGGTCATCCAGGCGCAGAAGTCATCTGCATCCTCTGCGGCGATGAAGGCCGCAGGCAGCACGCTTTTGTCCGGGAGGAAGCTCGGGATCACCTCATAGGCGGCGGCGCGGCTGTCGCCGAGGAATTTGCCAAAGAGGTCCCCGTCCAGCGGCACATCCGCGATGTAACGGTCCTGCTTGAAGGTGAACCATTGCTTGAGCCGGTTCTGCCAGGGCTTGCCCGGCGTGGGTGTCTGCGGGCGTGCGGGCAGCACGGGCAGCGGCTTCACGGGGACGGGAATCTCATAGCTCCATTCGCGCTGGTGCTTGGCCATGACGAGGCCGCTGGCCAGGGCAAAGGAGGCGAGGGTGGTGATCAGGGCGGCGCGGGTGAAGCGGCGCATGAAGTTCTCCGGGCGGACGTCGCCCACATGCTGCAAGGCTTCGGCGAAGTCCGAGGCGGTGGCAAAGCGCCGGCTCAGATCGGCTTCGCAGGCCTGGCAGATCACGCGGTTGAGGTCGATCCAGAAGGGCCACTCCTCGTCGGAGAGATTGTCCGGCACCTCGGGGAATTCCATGCGATCTTTGCCGCTGCTCATCTCATAGAGCACCTTGCCCAGGCTGTAGATGTCCGCCTGCGGGGTGCCGGGGCCTTCCGGTGGCACAAAGCCTTCGGTGCCCACGAAGGTGCGCTCGCCAAACGCGGCCACGAGACCGATGTCCGCCAGTTTGCACACGCCGCCGACGAAGATGATGTTGGAGGGCTTGATGTCACGGTGCGTGAGGCCGTGGTTGTGCATGTAGTGCAGCGCATCGGCCATGTACACGCCCGCATCCCGGCAGAAGAAGGGATCGAGCCGGCCGTGGCGCTTCATGTCCGTGGTCAGCGTGCGCGGCACGTAGCTCTTCACATCGGGGATGTGCGCGCCGTCCTCGGCATCGTCCGCCAGCTCCATCACGCAGTAGTAAAAGCCGCGATTTTCATTCCAGCCGACGTGCAGGATGTGCACGAGGCAGGGGTGGCCGCGCGAGATGGGCTCGAACTGCTGGATGCCCTGAAATTCGCGGTGGAAGGTGCGGGTGAGTTCAAAATCCTCGCGCCAGACGATCTTCACGGCACGCAGCGCGCCGGTGACGCTCTGCGCCAGCCACACTTCGCCATAGGCGCCGGAGCCGATGCGCTTGAGCAGCGTGTAGTCGGGAATGACGATGTCATCCCGGTGGGAGGGCGGGCCGTTTTTGTCCCGGCTTTTGACTTTCTCCTGGGCTGTGGGCACCGCGATCGGCGGAGCGGGGAGCACCATCTCAAAGGAATCCGCATCGAGCGCCGCCTTGTCCAGAACGTGCATGTCGGCTGCTTCATCCGCGCTCCCGGGGGGAGGCGTATGATCTGCGGGCAGGGCTGCGGAGTCGCTCATGAAGCAGTCGTGGAAGGAGGGTGGCGGCCTGAGGCGGCCCGTAGAAGCCAGCACCAGCGCCGGGAACTCTCCCACTAAAGCATCGTATTCTCAAGCCCCTGCACTTCTTTCTTCACCAGCGCACCGACCCGGTGCTTGGCCAGATAGACCTGCGCGGCATTGATTCCGAGGGCTTCAGAGGTCTTCTTCACGCCCCAGCCCTTCATCACGTAGCAGTCGAAAATTTGAAACTGGCGCGGGGAAACCTTGGCTTTGACGCGTTCCAAAGCGGCGGCGGTGATGTTGTCGCGCCACTCGCGGTCCCAGATGTTTTCCAGCAGGTTGTCCTTGTCCTGGGAGAGGCGGTCGATGACCTGGCCGCTGGTGTCCTCGGTGTCCGCATTGCCCTGGTCGGCCAGGGAGGGCTGGCGCTTGCGGGCGCGGAAGACGTCCAGAATGCGCCAGCGTGTCATCTGCAGCAGCCATGCCTTGAAGGAGCCTGCACGCGGATCGTACTGGCCTTTCTGCACCTGGCGGGCGATGGCGATGACGGTCTCCTGCACGACGTCAAAGGCTTCTTCACGGGTGAGGCCCGCCTTGGTGCCGACGCTGAAAATCAGGCGCCAGTAGGTCTGGTAAAACTCGTTCCAGGTCTTCTGATCTTCCCAATTGTTCAGACGCTCGATCAGGCTTTTGCGGGTTTTTTCCCACAAGCCCTTGTCTTTTTTTACGTCTTCCGGAATCGGAATGTCTGGCTCAGGTGCCGGTTTGCTCATTGCCCGGTGACTCTCAACGGTTGAGCCCTGCTGTCAAACCTTTGAAACTCAGAGGACGTAGAGAAAATCAGCGAAAGAGACGCCTAATTTTAGCGGGGGGCCAAGTACGACAGACACTCCTGTCTGTCGGTCAGCGGGACCGCCTGCGAGTTTGTGATCGCATCGTCGCAAAGGCACCGTGCGGAGATGGCTCCGCATGTGGCAGTGACCGCCGATTTCCTCACGACATCTCGTGGCGGAAATTGGTGGGCCGAGTTTTTGGTGGGCGGTGGCCGGGGCTGTTGCAGCCCGGTTTGCGGTGACGCTCCGGCAGTGCTTTCTGCCACCCCGCCGCATTCATGGCATCCATGAAGTCATTTCATCGACCTGGAGAGGATGCGGCGGCATCGTCAGTTGCCATCAGGAGGGGGCGGGTTAGTCTGGCAGTCCTGCGCCGCGTTTGTGGCGTAGTCCTTGCTTAAAAGCCATGCCCGAACTGGAAAATCCCTTTCAAGAGACTCTGCTCTCCCGCCATCGCGCGGAACCCTGCTCCGTGGTCATCTTTGGTGCCACAGGTGATCTCACCCATCGCAAGCTCATTCCCGCCATCTACAACATCGCCGCCGCCGGCGATCTGCCGCCGCAGTTCAAGGTGGTCGGCTTTGCCCGGCGTGACAAGACCGACGAAGGCTTCCGTGCGGAGCTGGAGGAGGGGAACCGCAAAAACAGCCGGCAGGGGCACAATGACGAGCTGTGGAAGAGCTTCTCCCAGTGCATCCACTATCACCGCAGCGAGTTCGAAGAACTGGATGGCTACAAATCCCTGGGCAAGCTGCTGGATCAGTTTGACGCGGAACGCGGTGCGCCTGCGAACCGCCTCTTCTATCTGGCCGCCGCGCCGGAGGCCTTCAAGCCCATCCTGGAAATGCTCAAGAAAGCCGGCCTGAACGAAGGCGTGGGCGGCAAGTGGGCCCGTGTGGTGTGCGAGAAGCCCTTCGGCAAAGACCTCGCCACGGCGCAGGGGCTCAATGCGGTGGTGGCCGCCACCTTTGAAGAAAAGGACACCTACCGCATCGACCACTACCTGGGCAAGGAGACCGCGCAAAACATCATGGTGCTGCGTTTTGCCAATTCCATCTTTGAGCCGAACTGGAACAGCCGGTACATCGACCACGTGCAGATCACCTGCGCGGAAAACCTCGGCATGGAAGGCGGTCGCGGGGCCTACTACGACACCGCCGGTGCTCTGCGTGACATGGTGCAGAACCACCTCCTGCAGCTCGTCTCCCTCGTGGCCATGGAGCCGCCGACCGATCTCAGCGCGGACAGCGTGCGCGATGAAAAAGTGAAGGTCATCCGCGCCCTGCGCCCGCTGGTCGGGCCTGAGGAAGTGGGCAAACACGTGATCCGTGCGCAGTACACCGCCGGCAGCGTGGATGGCGTGCCGCGCGTGGGCTACCGGGAGGAGGACCGCGTGAATCCTGAATCCAACACCGAACCCTATGTGGCGCTGCGGCTCATGATCGATACCTGGCGCTGGCAGGGTGTGCCATTTTATATCCGCGTGGGCAAGCAGCTGCCGAAGAAGGCCACGGAGATCAGCGTGCATTTCAAGAAGCCGCCGCAGATCCCCTTTGCCACCTCGACGATGCTCAAGAACAGCGAGAACACCCTGGTCATCCGCATTCAGCCGGATGAAGGCATCGCGCTGCGCATCCTGTGCAAGCAGCCCGGCCAGGCGATGAGCATGCAGCAGGTGAAGATGGACTTCCGCTACTCCTCAAGCTTCGGCAAGGCGAGCCCGGAGGCCTACGAGCGCCTGCTTCTGGATGCCATGGCGGGGGATGCCACCCTCTTCGCCCGTCGCGATGAAGTCGAAAACGCGTGGAAGTTCATCGATGAAATCGAGAAAGCCTGGCACAAGTCCGACGCACCGCCGCCGATGCACGAATATCCCGCCGGAAGCTGGGGGCCGAAGGAGGCCGATGATCTGCTGCGCGCGGACGGGCGTGAGTGGAGGCTGCTTTAACCTGGAGGGAACACCATCATGCCCTCTTCCACTTTTAACGAATCTGACCTCGACCGCCTGGGGCTCGAAACTCCCATCGGGCGCATTGACCGTGCGCTGAAGCAGCTCTGGGAGGGGGACGAGGCCAAGACCCGCGCCTCCCTCATCAATCTGGCGATTTACACCGAGGACGGCTGCCAGCTCGTGGCTGACAACGAGCTGCTCGACCACGTGGCCGCGCAGCATGCCTGCCGGGCGCTGCTCATCCTCGCGCTGCCTGGGGCCCAGCCGCCGCGTGCGCGGGCGTGGATCCAGGCGCTGTGCCGCCCCTACCAGGGCAAGCAGATCGTGTGCAGCGAGCAGATCAGCTTTGTGCTGGAAGGCGGAAACGCCGCGCAGGTGCAAAACATCGTCTTCGCGCATCTGGACTCCGATCTGCCGCTGGTCGTCTGGTGGCAGGCGGATCTGGCCAAGAATTTCGAGGAGCGCCTCTACAGCCGCATCGACACGCTGATCATCGACAGCGCGCGCTGGGAGGATCCGGCGCGGCAGTTTGATGCGCTGCTGGCCGCGATGAACGCGGAGAGCGGCGACTTTGATGTGCGTGATCTCGCGTGGACGCGCTCTCACTTCATGCGCACCGCCCTGGCCGCCTGCTTTCAGGATGCCACCGCCTGCCACAACCTGGACAAGCTGAAGAACATCCGCATCACGCATCTCAAAGGCCAGCGCACCACCGCGCTGCTGCTCGCGGTGTGGATCAATCAGCGGCTGAAGGCGGAGCTGAGCGTGGAATTGATCGAGAAGGAAACCGGTCCCGCCCTGCAGGAGCTGGTGCTGGAAGGCGGGGGCATTCGCGGTGAAGTGCGGCGCGACTGCGACTCCTGCTTTGTCAAAGTCAGCTCCACCTGTGGCGAGAACACCCGTGAAGAACTTCTGCCGGCGGACAAGGACAGTGACGCCGAGCTCGTGACAGAGCTGCTGTCCCGCTTCCACGGCAGCACGCTGTACTCCACCATGCTGCCGTTTGTGCACAGCATGCTGAAATAAGCGTTCGACTTTTGGCCGCCGGGTTTCGACACTGACGCATGCGCCCCTGGCTTCATCTCGCCCGTATTTCCAATCTGCCCACCGCCTGGACGAACGTCACGGCGGCATGGCTTCTCGCCGGAGGTGCGCTGCTGGATGCGCGTCTGGCGTGGCTCATTCTGGCGGGCTCATTGATCTACACGGGCGGCATGATTTTGAATGACGCTGCGGATGTGAAGTTTGACCGCGAGCACCGCAAGGAGCGGCCCATTCCCAGCGGCCAGGTGGGGCTGCGGACGGCATGGGCGGTGGGCGGCGGCATGCTTTTCGTGGGCGGCACCATTGCTCTGGGAAAAGGGGCCGGTGTGCAAATCACGGGGCTGCTGCTGGGGGCCGTTTTGTTTTATGATCTGTATCACAAGCAGTGGGCGGGCTCCGTCATCATCATGGGGGCCTGCCGTCTGCTGCTGTATTTGATGGCGGCCTCCGCCGTGGTGCCCTCCAGTTTGGCCGGGCCGCTGGTGGTGCTGCCGTATGCGGTGGCGCTGGGGGCCTACATTGTCGGCATCACGGTGGCGGCGCGGCTTGAGCACAAAAACGATGCCATGCCGCTGCCGTCCGCCATGCTCGCATTTGCGCTGCTTTACACGCCGGCGATTGTCTGCGCCATGCGGTTTTCCTCAGCCGGGGGCAGTCCTTTGCAGATCGTGGTTTTGGGGGCCTTCGCATTGCTGGTGGCGTATGGGACGCAGCTCCTGCGCAAAGGCGGCCCCGCCATCGGCCAGGCCGTGGGGTGGCTGCTCGCGGGCATCGCGATCGTGGATGCGCTCGCGGTCGCGCGTGTCTCGGTGCCTCTCGCGCTGGGGTTTGTGGCGCTTACGCCGCTGCTGCGCTTGTGGCAGCGCTGGGTGGCTGCCACGTGACCGGACGCGCCTCCTGCGCGTGCCGCATTGATTGTTTGGCTTCGCTCACCCTTCGGGCTCCTTTCAGTCGTCTGTCTGCCTTAGCTACGCATCGCGACGCTTCGCTTCGGTTCCAAATGGCCCCGGGGCTTCGCAGCAGGATATGGAGTGCGGTTGCGAAGGGAGGAACGACCGCAGCTACCGCTTTCCTTCGTGCTGGATGGTGCTCGAAGGCCTTCTGAATTCCGAAGGCGGGAGTGAGTGGACTTTCGCTGAACGGCATGGGTGCTCGAACGTCAGGAGACTCACGAAAGCGGCAGCTCCGATGCAGGCCTGCGCCGTGCATCTGCGCGGCCGCACTCCAAATTCGCCGGTGCGCCTTCGCAGCAGGATATGGAGTGCGGTTGCGGAGGGAGGAACGACCGCAGCTACCGCTTTCCTTCGTGCAGTTGGGAGCTCGAAGTCCGTCTGAATCCGAAGGCGGGAACTGGCGGGCTTTCGCTGAACGGCATGGGTGCCCGAACGCCAGGAGACTCACGAAAGCGGCAGCTCCGATGCAGGCATGCGCCGTGCATCTGCGCAGCCGCAGTCCAAATTCACGCCGGGGCTTCGCGGCAGGATATGGAGTGCGGTTGCGGAGGGAGGAACGACCGCAGCTACCGCTTTCCGTCGTGCGGGGCGGTGCTCGAAGTCCGCCTGAATTCGAAGGCGGGAGCTGATGGGCTTTCGCTGAACGGCATGGGTGCTCGAAGTCCGCCTGAATTCCGAAGGCGGGAGCTGGTGGGCTTTCGCAGACCGGCATGGGTGTGCGAGTGCCACGAGACTCAAGAAAGCGGCAGCTCCGATGCAGGCTTGCGCCGTGCATCTGCGCAGCCGCACTCCAAATTTGCCGATGCGCTTTCGCTGCGGGAGCTGGCGGGCTTTCGCTGGCCACTGCGGCCACTGCGGCCACTGCACTACAGCGCGACGGTGGCATTCACCCAGTGAAGCGGCGGCACGGCGGGATGCTGG
>Ga0075012_10000859_pt1 | contig 31857 bp, 24 predicted proteins | sample All_14_2_FD_71474 | JGI IMG/M metagenome (GOLD analysis project Ga0075012, IMG submission 71474) | Freshwater microbial communities in response to fracking from Pennsylvania, USA - Allegheny Zone_MetaG_DW_15 | ecosystem: Environmental > Aquatic > Deep subsurface > Groundwater > Drilled...
GGGCGAGCCGGGAGACTGGGGGGCGCCTCAGAGAGGCGGTTCGGAGGGTCGTCATGCGCTGAACGCCTCGGCGAGAACGTCAGCGAAGATGTCGGCATTCGCGCGGAGAGCGACGCGGGCGTTATGCGCATGCGGCGACCAGCTGCGGTCGTCGACGACCATCGCGCCGACACTGTGCTCGCCTCCCGTCTCGACGGTGACCGCCGCGTCGACCCACTCGGTGATGACGTCGGGCCGCACGAGAGCGGCGATGCACAAGGCGTCGTGCACGGGGGCCGCTTCGAGCGTGCCGTGCTCTGAACCGGGGTACGTGTCGATGCGCTGTCGCACCATGAGTGATGTCGACACCGCGCCAGGAGTGCCGATCTCGTCGAACCGGTCACAGTGCGCGCGGCTCAACGGTGCGTCATGGGTGGCATCGAGCGGGCAGACGAGCACGTCACGAATTCCCGCGGAGAAGACCACTGCGGCCGCTTCGGGGTCGACCCAGAAGTTGAATTCTGCGGTCGCACTGACGTTGCCCCAGCCTCGGGCGCCGCCCATGATGACGAGGCGAGGGATGCGCGCCGCAATGCGAGGCTCTGCCGTGAGCGCAGCGGCCACATTGGTGAGCGGGCCGACTGCGACGAGTACAGTGTCTGGGCCTTCCTCGCCAAGGTAGTGCTCGATGAGCACCTCGACGGCGTTGCGACCACTGGCGGAGCTGACGGGGTCAGGGAAGTCGAGACGCATCTTCTGGAATTGCTCGCGTCCGGCGTTGAGTACGTGACGGGGAATCGGAAAGTCAGGTCGCACAAGGGGTCGCGGCGCACCGGCATGCACGGGGATGGTGCGGCCAATGGCATCGATCACCCGCAGGGTGTTATCGGTGGTGTTCTCCAAGGGAACGTTGCCGTTGACGGTGGTGATCGCGAGCAGCTCGAGTTCGGGATGCAGAGCGGCCGCCATGATCGCAACGGCATCGTCAGAGCCGGTGTCGCAATCGAGGATGAGCTTGGTGGTCACGATGCATGTTCCTTTCGCGAGGCGCGCTCGAGCACTGTCGAGACGCTGACCTCGTCACTGTTGATCCAGACGTCTGAGTACTCGATCGGACGGCCGTCGGTGAGGTGAGTGGTCTGTTCGAGTTGCAACACCGGGGCCCCGGCGCTGAGGTGCAAGTGCTCTGCGACGTCATCGGTCGCCGCACGAGCGGTGAATCGTCGACGTGCGGACGCTATGGGAAGCCCGTAGCGGTGCTCGAGCGCATCGAACAGGGTGACCTTCTCGAAGTCGACCTCAGCGAGGCCCGGAGCAAGGTCAGCGCGAACGAAGTTCTCCAGAAGGGCGATCGGCACACCATCCGAACTGCGAACGCGCCGCAGGCAGACGACCGGGTCGTCGGCAAGCACGTGCAGAGCAGCACTCACGGCCGGAGCCGGCACAGCGACCTCGCTGCGAAGCACGACGGTGGTCACGCGTAGCCCCTGCAGAGCGAAGTCTTCAGCGATGCCGCGCAATTCCCCCTCGCGCGAAGGGGGCGCTGGATGCGCTGCGACGAACGTGCCGCGGCCCGGCGTCTGCGTCAACAGGCCCTCGTCGGTGAGCGTTGCCAGAGCACGTCGCAAGGTGCCCCTGCTCACACTGAGCTCCGCCGCGAGTTCTGGCTCGGGAGGCATGCGGTGCCCGACAGGCCAGACTCCCTCGGCGATTCCCGCCCTGATCGCGTCAGAGATCTGCGTGTGGAGCGCCGTCGGCGCTTCTCGATCGAGGGCTCCGGCAGGCGTGCCGCGCTCAAACATGGCCATTCAGTAGCTCCTCGTGCTGGAGCCAGTCGTGCCGCGAACGATGTCGATGCCGGCACTCGTGCCGACGAGAGACGCGCCAGCATCGAGCAGAGCGCGCACGTGCATCGCCGAAGCGATGCCTCCTGACGCCTTGACGAGCACTCCGTTTCGAGTGCGATCAGCGAGCCAGCGGATACTCGCCGGGTGTGCGATCTCTACCGCACCGCTACTGGCGTTCTTGAGATACGCCGCACCCGCCTCCATCGAGAGCTCCACGGCGGCCTCACGCTCGGCCGGCGCGAGCAAGGGCAGCTCGAGCATGACCTTGACGGGCACCCCGGCGGCCTTGACGACTCCCGCAATATCGTCGCGGAAATCGTCGAAACGTCCGCTCTTGAGCCAGCCGATTTGCACTCCGATGTCGAGTTGTTGCGCACCGCGTCTCACCAACTCGGCGGCTTCAGTGGCCTTGCCGAGCGGCGTGGTCACGCCGACCGTCGGAAAGTCGAGCGCCGACGCGACGACGACGTCGGTGCCCGCGAGTTCTGCCGCGACCTCCTTGACCCACGAGCCGGGAACCATCGCAGCGCTGAACCCCCACTCAATGCATTCCCGGGCATGGGCGAGCATGGTTGCGAGGGTGAGGTCGGCCTTGATCAGCGTGTGCTGGATAAACGGCGCAAGGTCGCGATCGCTCAGGGTTGCGGTCGTCACGACGGTGTCGGTCATGCGGCATCTCCTGTCAAGGCGGCGCGCTCGGCGCGATAGGGAAGGCCGGGCACGACACCGGCTCGGGTCACAGAGATCGCCGCGGCAGCGCACGCGACGCGCGCAGCACTCTCGAGGTCAGAGGTTTCGAGCAACTCGACCGTGAGCACCCCGACGAAGGTGTCGCCCGCGCCCGTCGTGTCGACGGCATCAACCCGCACGCCTCCGACCTCACGCACGCCACGAGTGTCAGCGATCACGGCGCCCGCTGCGCCGCATGTCACCACGACCGTCGCCCCCGTGCGTTCTTGCAAAGACCGCGCCAGTTCGGGTTCGCTCGAGTGCTCATCGCCCAGGAGCATCCTGGCCTCCGGCACATTGGGCACGAGTAGGTCGGCTCGAGTCCACAGCGCCTCAGGTACGTTCGCCGCCGGAGCTGGGTTGAGAATGACGGGCACCGCAGCATCGTGCGCGATCTGGGCCGCGCGCTGAGCTGCGTCATGCGGAACTTCGAGTGAGATGACGAGCGCCTGAGCTGACTCGATGATGTCGGCGGAGGCATCCATATCGGCCTCAGTGAGTGCATCCAACGCGCCCGAAGCGATAGCGATGCGGTTCTCACCGCTCTCGTCGACCAGGATGATTCCGGCCATCGTGGCGGAGTCGACGGTGCGAACGGCGTGCGCGTTGACGCCCTCGGTAGCCCAGAGTTCTCGCGCACCGCGCCCCGCAGAGTCGTCACCGATCGCGGTGATGAGCGACGGGGAAGCCCCCCAGCGAGCCATTGCAACGGCCTGGTTGGAACCCTTGCCGCCGTGCTCGTGGCTGAGGCGACCGCCGAGCACGGTCTCGCCCGCCTCTGGCGACCTCGGCACGAGCATCGTGATGCCGACGCCATAGCCTCCGAGTACCGCGATCTTCATTGATCACCTTTGTTTGTAAACAATCATGGACAAACTGGGTTGTGCAGACTGTATTGACGTGAGCACCAGTCGTGCAAGCCTCTGCTCAGGTGAGCACGGTTGTGCTCATGCCGTGCACCTCTGAGCGGCGCGGGCCGGCTTCGAGAGTGCGGGATGCCCTTCGCGCGTTCGGGCTCTACGCTGGTGCCGTGCAGATCACCGGAGACGACGCGCTCACCTTGACCGGAGCGTTCATCGTGATCGGCTCAATCGGCTTTCCGATCGTCATCGCCGCATGCGCGACAGAGCGGATTGGACCGAACCGCTTCATCGGCTTTCGCAGTGACCAGATTCTCACGTCGTCAGCGACGTGGCGAGGTGGGCATCAAGCCGCGCTTCTCCCCGTCGCGCTCGCGTCACTCGCGGCACTGTTGCTCGGGGTGACGGGCCTGCTCGTGCCACTCATGGTCGTGCGGGCGATCGCGCTCTTCATCGCGGCCGTGGCGCTGTTCGGCGGGGGCCTACTCGCCCTCACGCGGGCCAATGAAGCGGCAGAGCGCATCATCGACGGACACGAGCGGCCGAGATCCTGACGGCCGCGACCCACGTCTGCGGTCGCGCGCGCTCTTCGACTCGCTAGAGCGTGTCGTCGCGATCGTCCTCGTCGTCGGCATCATCGGCATCATCGGCATCATCGAGAGCATCGAGCTCGGCGTCGACATCGCGTGGCTTGACGTAGGGGTCGGGGTCGCCGGCGTACTGAGCGGTCGCAGCGAGTGAGCCGGTCGCTTCGTCACGCTCGCGTGCTTCGCGCAGCAGTGCTTCGATCGAGGCGGCGTTCTCGGGGATGCCGTCGAGAATGAATTCGAGGCTCGGGGTCAGTCGCGTGTTGAGATTGCGGCCCACCTCGGTGCGGAGCATCCCCGTAGCGGCCTTGAGGGCGGCAGCACTGTTCTCGCGCTCCTCATCGGTGCCGTACACGGTGTAGAAAATGCTCGCGTGCTGCAGGTCACCCGTGACCCGCACGTCGGTGATGGTCACGAAGCCGAGTCGAGGGTCGCGCAGACCCTTCTCGAGCCGCTGAGCGACGACCTCTTTGATGCGGTCGGCCACTTTGCGAGCGCGCGGGTTGCCTGCCATGAGCTGCTCCTGACTACTGGTGGGAACTGCGAGTGATGCGGCCCGCCGCTCCTGAGAGCGAGGCGGGCCGCATCCATACTGCGTTCGAGCTGCGAGGGTGCGGCCTAGGCGCGCACCTTCTCCTTCATCTCGATCGTCTCGATCTCGTCGCCGATCTGGATGTCGTTGAACTTGCCCAGGCCGATACCGCACTCGAAGTCGGTCTTCACCTCGGTCACGTCATCCTTGAATCGACGCAGCGACTCGATGGCGAGGTTGTCGCCCACGACGACGCCATCACGAATCACGCGAGCCTTCGCGTTACGCGTGATGGTGCCGCTACGCACGATGACACCGGCGATGTTGCCGAACTTCGACGAACGGAAGATCTCGCGAATCTCCGCGACACCCGACTGCACCTCTTCGAACTCGGGCTTGAGCATGCCCTTGAGCGAGTTCTCGATCTCCTCGAGAGCCGCGTAGATGACCGAGTAGAAGCGAATGTCGACGCCTTCACGCTGAGCACGCTCGCGCGCCTTCGTGTCGGGCCGCACGTTGAAGCCCACGATGATCGCGTTGTCGATCGTCGCGAGGTTCACATCGCTCTCGGTCACCGCACCCACGCCGCGGTGGATGATGCGCAGCTGCACGCTCTCATCGACCTCGATCTTGAGCAGGGCCTCTTCGAGCGCCTCAACAGCACCCGAGACGTCACCCTTGATGATGAGGTTGAGCGACTCGACCTTGCCGTCTTCGAGGGCCTTGGTGAAGTCTTCGAGGCTGATGCGCTTGCGTGCCTTGGCCAGCGTCGCGTTGCGTTCTGCGGCCTCACGCTTCTCAGCGATCTGGCGAGCCGTGCGGTCGTCGTCGGTCACGATGAAGGTGTCGCCCGCGCGCGGAACGCTCGACAGACCCTGCACCTGGACGGGACGCGAGGGGTAGGCCTCTTCGACCTTTTCGCCGTTCTCGTCCGTCATCGCGCGCACGCGGCCGTAGGCGGTGCCCGCCACGATCGCGTCGCCGACACGCAAGGTACCCGCCTGAATGAGCACGGTTGCGACCGAGCCGCGACCCTTGTCGAGCCGCGCTTCGATGGCGGTACCGCGAGCCGCACGCGCGGGGTTCGCGCGCAGGTCAAGGCCGGCATCCGCGGTCAGAAGCACAGCATCCAGTAGCTCGGTGATGCCCTTCTTCTGCAGCGCCGAGACATCCATGAACATGGTGTCGCCGCCGTACTCTTCGGCAACGAGGCCGAACTCGGTGAGCTGCTGACGCACCTTCGCCGGGTTAGCACCCTCTTTATCGACCTTGTTCACCGCGACCACAATGGGCACGCCAGCCGCCTGAGCGTGGTTGAGCGCCTCGACCGTCTGGGGCATGATGCCGTCGTCGGCCGCGACCACGAGAATCGCGACGTCGGTCACCTGGGCACCGCGAGCACGCATTGCCGTGAAGGCCTCGTGACCCGGGGTATCGATGAAGGTGATCGCACGCTCGATGCCTTCGTGCTCGGTCCAGACCTGGTACGCACCGATGTGCTGCGTGATGCCGCCAGCCTCGCCCGCGACGACGTTCGCCTCGCGGATCGCGTCGAGCAGCTTGGTCTTACCGTGGTCGACGTGGCCCATGACGGTGACCACAGGCGGGCGGATGACGAGGTCTTCTTCGTCGTCTTCCTCGTCGAGGTCGATCGAGAAGCCTTCGAGAAGCTCTTTGTCTTCGTCCTCCGGCGACACGATCTCGATGCGCCAGCCGAGTTCTTCGCCGAGCACCTCGAAGGTCGCGCCGTCGAGAGACTCAGTTGCGGTCGCCATCTCGCCGAGCTGGAAGAGGACGGTCACGAGGTTGCCAGGAGGCACACTCATGCCGCTGATGTTCTCGAGCTTGTCGGCGAAGTCGGTAATCGACGCACCCTGGCGCAGTCGGATGACCGTCTTGCCGTCGCCGCGGGGAACCTTGACCCCGCCGAGCGACGGGGCCTCCCGCATTTCAAACTCTTGCCGCTTCGTCCGCTTCGACTTGCGTGCCTTGCTCTTGCCGCCTCCGCGACCGAAGGCACCTGCCGTGCCGCCGCCAGGGCCACGGCCACGACCGCCACCACCAGGACGGGGCGCACCGAAGCCGCCGCCGGGCGCGCCGCCCGGGCGAGGTCCGCCGCTGAAGCCGCCTGGACGACCGCCGCCGCCACCACCCGTGCGCTGTTGGAAGGGAGCGCGCGGTCCGCCGGGGCGACCCGCGCCGTCAGGTCGCGGAGCACCGGGACGAGGGGCGCCCGGGCGCGGCGCGGTGGGTCGCGGAATGCCTCCCCCGCCCGGACGGGGCATGCCCTGCGTCGACGAGAAGGGGTTGTTGCCGGGTCGAGGTTGACCGGGGCGAGCCATACCCTGCTGCGAAGCGAAGGGATTGTTGCCCGGTCGGGGCTGGCCCGACGCCGCGGGGCGCGCGGGTGCGTCGCCTTCTGCGGGAGCAGCGGGCTCTGCCGGAGCCGCGGGCTGGGCAGCGGGAGCGGCCGGAGCAGGCGCTTCAGCCGCAGGCTCAGCCGGAGCAGGTGCGGGCGCTGGCTTCGGCGCAGGAGCCTTCGCAGGCGCCTTGGCTGGTGTCGCCTCGGCCTTGGGGGCGGTGATGCCCTCTGCCTCGAGCGCAGCACGCAGCTTGCGGGCAACGGGGGGCTCGATCGTCGACGACGGCCCCTTGACGAATTCCCCGAGCTCTTTGAGCTTCTCGAGGGCGACTTTGCTTTCGATGCCGAGCTCGCTGGCGATCTCGTGCACGCGTGGTTTGGCAGCCACATTTCTCCTGTCTGGGTCCGCACCCAGGCAGGGCGGACCATCACTTACGGACGGGTCTCATTTCGAGCCGCTCATTAGTTGTCCATTGGCCGATCAGCCTTTTCTCTCGTCGGATCCGGTTGATCCGAATTGCGCCAGAACTTCGCTCGCGTCAAGCGGAACCGCACTGCGGAGTGCTCGAGCCCATGCTCGTCGCGCAGTCGCGGTCTCGACACAGTCGAGGGTGCCGTGCACCCACGCGCCCCGACCCGCAAGGCGGGCTTGGGCATCGACCGCCACTGCTCCGTCACGGGCCACGACCCTCACAAGAGAGGAACGGGGTTCGCGCCGTCGGCAGCCTAGGCAGGTTCTGACGGGTTCCATTGTAGCCCCCTCTGCTGTGCCTTCGAGTTCCGGATGCTCACCGGGTGCGATGAGCGAGCGTTCTGCGCTCGGCTCGCAGAACGGCATCGAACGCTTACTCGTCCATCACCGAGTCGGGTTGGATGTCGATCTTTGCGCCCGTCAGCTTCGCAGCGAGTCGCGCGTTCTGGCCCTCTTTGCCGATCGCGAGCGACAACTGGTAGTCAGGCACGAGTGCTCGCACGGCCTTCGTCGCAGGATCGATGACGAAGGCATCGGTAACCTTCGCCGGAGACAGCGCGTTCTTCACGAACGTCGCGAGATCATCGCTGTGGTCGACGATGTCGATCTTCTCTGCGCCGAGCTCGGCGGTGACGGCGCGCACTCGCTGCCCGAGCTCACCAATGCACGCCCCCTTGGCGTTCACGCCTGGCTCGGTCGAGCGCACGGCGATCTTGGTGCGGTGCCCCGCCTCTCGAGCGAGCGCCGTAATCTCGACGATGCCATTGGCGATCTCAGGAACCTCGAGGGCAAAGAGCTTGCGCACGAGTGAAGGGTGCGTGCGGCTCACGGTGATCTGCGGGCCCTTCATGCCCTTCGACACACTCGTGACATACACGCGGATGCGGTTACCGTGCGTGTACTCCTCGCCGGGAACCTGCTCTTCGGGCGGAAGGATCGCCTCGACGGTACCCAGGTCAATGTGGATCATGCGCGGGTTCGGGCCCTGCTGAATGACCCCCGCAACGATGTCGCCCTCGCGGCCCTTGAACTCGCCCAGCACCTTGTCGTCGCCGATGTCGCGCAGTCGCTGGTTGATGACTTGCTTCGCTGCGAAAGCAGCAATGCGACCGAAGTCGTCGGGGCTGTCTGGCACCTCTCCGATGAGCGCACCCTCGTCGTCGTACTCCGGCACGTACACCGTGACGTGACCGGTCTTGCGATCGAGCTCGACCCTCGCGGGTGGATGCCCGGGCTCGTGATGCTCGCTCCCCCGCGACTCTTCGCGGTCGGTGTGCTTGAGATAGGCCGTCAGAATCGCCTGCTCGATGATCTGCACGAGCTCGTCGAACGGGATCTCCCGCTCGCGCTCCATCATCCTCAGAACTGCCAGGTCGATGTCCACGTCGGTACCTCCGCTATTCGGTTGGGGCGACCACCCTCGCGCCGACTGTTCGGCGCGGGTGCGTCAACCCCCTACCGTACCCGACGCCGCGCTATCACTCGGAGCACGACGAGCAGCACTCCGAGTCCTCCGAGCACCGCGGCGATGATCGCGAGAGTCGTGACAAGGCTCGTGTCGGCTCCCGTCTCGGCGAGCGCCGTGACGGCGGAAAGCAGCGGTGAAGAAACGGTCGTCGTGGCCACGGGGCGAGCCTAGCAATGCTCGAACCGACACCCGGGTCGAGTCGGGCATCCACAGCTCTGAAAAGTCGTCCCGCTAGCCTGAGCCCCATGAACGATGTCATGGATGCCATCGAATCGCTGATCGGCGCTGTGGGCGGCGGCCTCTGGCAATGGATCGTGTTGCCCATCGTGGTCGCACTCGGCCTGTGGTTCACGGTGCGCACGGGCGTCGTGCAATTGCGCCTGTTGCCGGCAATGTTCCGCACGCTCACCGACGTCACGCCGCGTGACGACAGCGGCAAGCCGCAGTCAATCTCCGCCTTCCAGGCCTTCACGGTCTCGGCAGCGTCTCGCGTCGGCGTGGGGAACATCGCGGGAGTCGCAACCGCGCTCGCGCTCGGCGGGCCAGGGGCGATCTTCTGGATGTGGACGATGGCGTTCATCGGCGGCGCATCGAGCTTCGTCGAGTCGACGCTAGGTCAGCTCTACAAGCGCAAAGATCGAGACGGCTTCCACGGAGGCCCCGCGTACTACATGCAGCACGGCCTCGGCCAACGATGGATGGGCATCGTCTTCGCCGCCATTCTCATCGTGTGCTTTCCCTTCGCCTTCTCGAGCCTGCAGGCGAACACGATCGTGAGCGCCGCAGGCGGCGCGCTGGGCGATGGCGCACCGGATGCCCTGCCGTGGATCATCGGCGGCGCACTCGCACTTCTCACCGGCCTCGTGATCTTCGGCGGCATCCGCCGCATCGCGAGCGTCACCCAGGCCCTTGTTCCCGCCATGGCACTGCTCTACCTGCTCATCGGGCTCGCGATCGTCGGGCTCAACGTGTCTGAAGTGCCGCGCGTGTTTGGCGAGATCTACGCTGGCGCTTTCGGTTTCCAGGCGATCGCGGGCGGGGCTGTCGGCACGATCATCCTCGTCGGCGTACAGCGCGGCATGTTCTCGAATGAGGCCGGTCTCGGTTCAGCGCCGAATGCCGGCGCTTCGGCAGCGGTGACGCACCCGGTGAAACAAGGGCTCGTGCAAACGCTCGGGGTCTACTTCGACACGTTCCTCGTGTGCTCCATCACGGCGTTCATCATTCTCGTCACGAACCCCGACCTGTCAGCCGCCAGCCGTGGGGTTGACCTCACCCAACAAGCGATCGTGGGCTCTCTCGGCGACTGGGCGGGCGGGTTGCTCGCCATCGTGATCTTGTTGCTCGCGTTCAGCTCGATATTGGGCAACTACTACTACGGCGAGTCGAATCTTGAGTTCATCACCGAGAGCCGCCGCGCGCTCGTCATCTATCGCGCGCTCGTCATCGCCGCGATTTTCGGAGGCTCAGTCGCATCGACTTCTCTCGTCTGGACGACAGCAGACGGCGTCATGGGGGTCATGGCGCTCGTGAACCTCACGGCGATCGCGCTCCTCGGTGGAGTGGCCTTCGCTCTCCTGCGCGACTACCAGCAGCAACGACGTGACGGCCGCGACCCGGTCTTCACGCGAGATCGGCTACCCGAACTCCGCGGAGTCGAACAGTGGAGCGACGAACTCAGCGTGACCGGGCCGATTCCGCTCGTGCGCGCACAGCGCCGCTAGACCGCCCGGTCGTGCTCAGGCGCTGCGGAGCGCAGGCACGACTTCGTCGAGCCGCAACTCGACGCGATCCCCCGTGCGGCGGTCCCAGAACTCGACGATGCCTTCGGCGGCCTTGCGCCCGACGATGACGATGAGCGGTACACCCAGCAACTCGGCGTCACCGAACTTCACTCCGGGCGAGACCTTCGGCCGGTCATCCAGCAGCACGTCGACGCCAGCGGCGTCGAGCTCTGAGGCGAGCGACTCGGCGACCGAGAAGGCCGCATCGTCACGGCCCGCCGCAACGACCTGCACGTCGAATGGCGCGACCTCGCGAGGCCAGATGAGGCCCTTGTCGTCGTGGGCGTTCTCGGCGATCACCGCAAGAATGCGCGTGACGCCGATGCCATACGACCCCATGGTGACAGTGACGAGCTTGCCGTTCTCGTCGAGCACCTTGAGGCCGAGAGCTTCGGCGTACTTGCGCCCGAGCTGGAAGACGTGACCGATCTCCATGCCGCGAGCAAGCTCGACCGGCCCACTGCCGTCGGGTGCGGGGTCGCCCGCACGCACCTCAGCGATGTCGACCGTGCCATCAGCGGTGAAGTCGCGGCCAGCAACCAGGTGGAAGACGTGCTTCTCGTGCTCGTTCGCTCCCGTAATCCAGGCCGTGCCGTCGACAACCCTGGGGTCGAGCAGGTAGCGGATGCCCGTCGTCGACGTCTCGCCGAGCACAGGCCCAGCAGGGCTCCACGGTCCGATGTAGCCCTTCACAAGGCCTCTCGCCTTGGCGAAGTCCTCGTCGGTCGCGGCATCAACCGCTGCAGGGGCGAACGCCACCTCGGCGCGCTTGAGGTCGACGTCGCGGTCGCCGGGCAAGCCGACGATGACGAGCTCGCGCGTGCCGTCGAGGTGCGTGAGCCGCAGCACCACGTTCTTGAGGGTGTCAGCGGCCGTCCACTCGCGATCATCGCGCGGGTACCGGTCGTTGGCGAGCGCGACGAGTGTCGCGATCGTGGGAGTCTCGGGCGAGTCATGGATGACCGCCTCGGGCTGCCCGTCGATAGGAAGGGCATCCGGCACAGCTGAGCGGTACGCCTCGACGTTGGCGGCGTATCCTCCCGCCGACCGCACGAAGGTGTCTTCGCCGATCGGGGTGGGGTGCAAGAACTCTTCGCTGCGCGAACCGCCCATCGCGCCGGCGTCGGCCTGAACGATGACGTACTCGAGCCCCAGGCGGCGGAAGATGCGCTCATAGGCGTCGCGCTGAGCTTGATAGGAGGCGTCAAGGCCGGCGTCGTCGACGTCGAACGAGTACGCGTCTTTCATCGAAAACTCACGCCCACGCAGCAGGCCCGCGCGGGGTCGCGCCTCGTCGCGGTACTTGTCTTGAATCTGATAGATCGCGAGCGGCAGGTCTTTGTAGCTCGAGTAGAGGTCTTTGACGAGCAGCGTGAAGACTTCTTCGTGGGTCGGAGCGAGCAAGTAGTCGGCGCCCTTGCGGTCTTTAAGCCGGAAGATGCCGTCGCCGTACTCCTCCCACCGACCAGTGGCCTCGTAGGGTTCGCGAGGAAGGAGTGCGGGGAAGTGCACTTCTTGAGCGCCTGCCGCTGCCATCTCTTCGCGGATGACCGCCTCAATGCGCCGCCGCACCTTCAAGCCGAGCGGCAACCACGCAAAGACTCCCGGAGCCTGTCGGCGGATGTAGCCGGCGCGCACGAGGAGGCGGTGGCTAGCCACCTCTGCGTCGGCAGGATCGTCGCGAAGCGTGCGGAGAAAGAGCGTGGAGAGGCGCGTAATCACCGGCCCAGACTACTGGCCGCGACATGCCGACTGCGCTTGAAGCGAGCCTGACCCCCGTTCGGGGGCCAGAATAGGAAATAGGCCTGCGAGCGATGGCAAGGGGGGCTTGGATCGCTCGCAGGCCCTTCCCGACTCACGACGACTCGCGAAGCGGGAAGACCGCGTGGCGGAAGAGTCGCCAGGTCGATCCACGTGCACGATCGAGCGCCGCCCCCGGCGCTGCCCTTCGGCTCCCCCGGCCGATGGTGCCAGCGTAGTGACGGGGCTCGACGCCAAGTCAGTCCCCCGATAGGGGGACACCTGCCACGCGAGCTCTTGAACCGCGGTCGATCAGGCCGTGACGACCTCGGGCGAGCCCAGAGGAGCATCCGGCATAGCCGCCGCCAGGCGGTTCGCCTCCTCGATGAGGGTGGCGACGATCTCCGACTCCGGAACCGTCTTGATGACCTCGCCCTTGACGAAGATTTGGCCCTTGCCGTTGCCCGAGGCGACGCCCAGGTCTGCCTCGCGCGCTTCGCCCGGACCGTTGACAACGCAGCCCATGACGGCGACGCGCAGCGGAACCGTCATGCCTTCGAGGCCCTTGGTGACGTCTTCGGCGAGCGTGTAGACGTCGACCTGGGCGCGGCCACAGGAGGGGCACGACACAATCTCGAGCTTGCGTTCGCGCAGATTGAGGCTCTCGAGAATCTTGAGCCCTACCTTGACCTCTTCGGCGGGCGGAGCCGAAAGCGAAACGCGGATGGTGTCGCCGATGCCCTCGCCGAGCAGAATGCCGAACGCGGTGGCGCTCTTGATCGTGCCCTGGAACGCGGGCCCTGCCTCGGTCACCCCGAGGTGCAACGGCCACTCCCCCCGTTCGGCGAGCTGGCGATAGGCCTTGACCATGACGATCGGGTCGTTGTGCTTGACCGAGATCTTGAAGTCGTGGAAGTCGTGCTCTTCGAACAAGCTCGCCTCCCACACGGCGCTCTCGACGAGGGCCTCGGCGGTGGGCTTGCCGTACTTCTGCAGCAGACGGGGGTCGAGCGAGCCAGCATTGACGCCGATGCGGATGCTCACGCCGGCCTCTTTCGCCCGCCTCGCGATCTCGCCCACTTGGTCGTCGAACTTGCGGATATTGCCGGGGTTGACGCGCACGGCTGCGCAACCGGCGTCGATCGCCTGGTAGACGTACTTCGGCTGGAAGTGGATGTCGGCAATGACCGGAATCTGGCTCTTCTTGGCGATGATGTGCAGTACGTCGGCGTCGTCTTGACTCGGCACCGCGACGCGCACGATGTCGCATCCGGTCGCTGTGAGTTCGGCGATCTGCTGGAGCGTACCGTTGATGTCGGTCGTCGGCGTCGTCGTCATCGACTGCACGCTCACGGGGGCGTCGCCGCCCACGAGCACGCTACCGACCTTGATCTGGCGACTCTTGCGTCGGGGGGCAAGGGTCTCAGGGACCTTGGGCATTCCGAGATTTACAGCAGGCACGGCCGCAGTCTACGGCCCACACCTGACTGCGAGGCGATGACGCAGGCTCGCGAAAGCTGCGCTAGAACAAACTGATCGGTTTCACGATGTCGGCGTAGATGAGCAAGAGGCTCATCACGCCGAGCACCATGACGACCGCGAGCGTGAACGGAACGAGTTTTGCCGTGTCGAGGGGTCCAGAATCCGGCTTGCCGACGAGCGCGGCGAATCGACGCCGTAGCGCTTCGATGAGCGCCACGGCGATATGTCCGCCATCGAGTGGCAACAGCGGAATGAGGTTGAAGACAAAGAGCGCCACGTTGAGCCCCGCGAGTAGTCCGAGCAGGCTCGACACACGATCGACGATGGGAATGGTGTCGAGCGCGGCGATCTCACCGGCAATGCGCCCCACACCGACAACGCTAATGGGGCCGTTCGGGTCGCGTTCCTCGGTGCCGAAGGCCGCTTGAGCGACCTCGACCATGCGCTGCGGCAAAGCGATGATGATCTCGGTGACGCGCACGACGTTGTCGCCCACGGCCGGCAGCACCTCGGTTACCGGCTGTTGCACGGTTTCGTAGGCCGGAGCGATGCCGATGAAGCCGACACGCTCGGTGAGCTGTTCCCCGTTCGGCCCCTCCGCGATCTCACCTCGGTCATTGACGACATAGCGCTCGGTGAGCAAGGGCGTCAGCGTCGTCTCAACCTGCTCTCCGTCGCGCTCGATTGTCACCGAGAGCGGCTCGCCTGCCGATTCGCGCACGACCGCCGGGATGTCTTCCCACGCCGTCACCGCCTGACCGTCGATGGCGAGGATGCGGTCGCCTGGCTGAAGTCCCGCCGCGGCACCGGGAGCAAGCGGATCGTCGGGTGAACACTCTTGAGCCTCGCTTGTCGCAGGCTGCACGCACTCGTAGACGGTTCCGAGAGTGGTGCTGGGCACGGCGATGCCGAAGCCCATGAGCACGACCGCATAGAGCACGACGGCGATGACGAGGTTCATCACAGGCCCGCCGAGCATGACGATGACGCGCTTCCAGACCGGCAGCCGATAGAACGCTCGGTGGTCTTCCCCCACGGCAATGGTGTCAGCCGAAGCGCTTCGGGCGTCTTGCACGAGCGTTTCGAAGAAGCCCGTCGAGGCCGTTCGCGCGGCCCTGCCCGCCACCGGCGGGTACATGCCCGACATCGAGATGTACCCGCCAAGCGGAATCCACTTGAAGCCGTACTCGGTCTCACCACGGCGCCACGACACGATCGTGGGCCCGAAGCCGATCATGAACTGCCCGACGCGCACCCCGAAGAGCTTCGCGGGAGCGAAATGCCCCAGTTCGTGCAACGCGATCGACACGACGAGCCCGACGGCCACGACGAGCACGCCGACGATGAACAGCAGTACCGACTCCACGAGCCGTCACTCTAGCGCCGCTTCCTCAACCCCATCTCCTCTGACTGCCGCAGTCGCCCGTTCCGGAACTGGAGAGTAGGGCCGTCAGAGGAGACGGAGCACCTTGTCGGCTTCGCGGCGGGCCCACGACTCTGCCTCGAGCACGCCCTCGAGAGTCATCGGGTTCGGCTCGTGTCGATCGACGATCGCTTCAACTGTCTGCACAATCTCGAGGTAGCCGATCGCACCCTCGTGAAAGGCGTGCACCGCTTGCTCATTCGCCGCGTTGAAGACCGCGGGATACGTCGCCCCTGCGGCTCCCACCCTCTTCGCGAGGGCGACCGCCGGAAAGGCCTCCTCATCGAGCGGTTCGAACGTCCACGTGGATGCTCTGCTCCAGTCGAGCGGAGCCCCCACTCCCGGCACGCGAGCCGGCCAGTCGAGCCCGAGCGAGATCGGCAACTTCATGTCAGGAGGCGAGCACTGCGCGATGGTCGAGCCGTCGACGAACTCGACCATGGAGTGCACGATCGACTGCGGGTGCACCGTAACCTCGATGCGGTCAAACGGCACGTCGAACAGCAAGTGCGCTTCAATCACCTCGAGACCCTTGTTGACGAGCGTCGATGAGTTGGTCGTGATGACACGCCCCATGTCCCACGTCGGATGCGCAAGAGCCTGGGCGGGGGTCACGCCAGCGAGCGACTCGCGAGAGCGACCGCGAAAAGGCCCACCACTCGCCGTGAGCACGAGGCGTTGCACTTCGGTGGCCGAACCCGCGCGCAGGGCCTGCGCGATCGCCGAATGCTCGCTGTCAACGGGGACAATCTGGCCCGGCGCGGCAAGCTCGGTCACGAGCGAACCTCCGACGATGAGGCTCTCTTTATTGGCGAGGGCCAGGGTGCGCCCCGCCTCAAGCGCCGCAAGAGTGGGCGCCAATCCCACTGACCCGGTGATGCCGTTCAGCACGACATCGCAGGGTACGTCGCGCACAAGCTGTGCTGCCTCGTCGGCGCCGAGCGCGACATGTTCGACGCTATGCTCGGCAGCCTGCCGCTCGACGAGCTCACGCTGCCTTCCGGCGGCAAGCCCGACGACACGGAAGCGGTCGGGGTTCGCCGCGATGACCTCGAGCGCTTGCACGCCGATCGAGCCCGTCGAACCCAAGACGATGACGTCGCGCATGGTGACCATCATGCCCGAGCCTGCTCGAGCATCCTGCCGCTAGCTCGTCGCGAGAATATCGACGACGAAGACGATCGTGTCTTCTGCGCCGATCGAGCCGTCGGGCGTGCCGCCGCTCGGGCCGTAGCCGAGCTCAGGCGGAATGACCGCGATGACCTGCGAACCGACCGTCTGGCCGACAAGCGCCTGCCGGAAGCCCTCGATGACGCCGCTCGTCGGGAAGCTCGTGGGTTCGCCGCGTTCCCAGCTCGAGTCGAAGACCTCACCGGTCTGCCAGTTCATGCCGGTGTAGTGCACGGTGACGGTCGCGCCGTCGCCGACGACGGGGCCGTCACCGACGATGAGTGCCTCGATCTGCAGCTCTGCCGGAGGCTCGTCGCTCGGAATTGTGATGGTCGGCGCGCCATTGTCGGCGAGTTCGACCACAGGGAGCCCCTCGGGGGCCTCCTGCGCCTCGCCCTCGGCTCGAGCGAGAGGCTCATCGGCGATCGACACGAGGTCGATGACCCACACGATCGACTCCGTGCCCTCGATGCCGAGATCGGGAATGCCCTCGACCCCGAAGCCCTCTGCAGGCGGAATGACACCGGTAATGCGGCTGCCGGGTGTCGTGCACTCGAGAATCAACGACAGACCGGCCATGTAGGTGGTCTCCGCGTCGAGAGTGAACTGCACGGGAGCGGCACCGTCGAAGCCGCTCGACTCGATCTCTTCGCCCGTCGCACCGTTGAGGATCGCGTACTCCATGGTCACGATGTCGCCGTCGGTTGCCGCTTCGCCCTCGCCGTCGATGACTACGGTGCGTTGGGTCGCTTCGGTCGTGAGCGGGCTCTCGAAGGAGATCTCGGGCGCGCTTCCGATCTCGCCCGTGACGCTCACTGCATCAGAGGCCGCACCGGGTGCGGTACAACCCTCGGCGAGCTCGCTCGCTGAGTCGCCCGGCGCGCACGCGGCGAGCGAGGTCAGAAGAGCGGCGCTGAGGCCGAAGGAGAGCAGAGCTGGGGTGCGGCGCACGGGGAGGTCCTCACGGTGAGTCGGGCACGAAGTCCCCATCCTCCCACGCACGACCTCGGCGCTAGCTTCGAAGCTCTCCAGCGCGCACGACGGTGGGCTCGTGGTGCACCGGAAACGCGACAGAATTCGCGATGAAGCACAACTCGCTCGCGCGCGTGTGCAGTGCCTGGGCACGCTCGACATCGGCGTCGTCGTGGTGCGCTGCGAGTGACACACGGGGGCGCAACGTGGCCTCGATGAGTCGACCTCCGTCACCCTCCTGTTGAAGCGTTCCGCTTGCGTCGTCGCCATACGCAACGACAACAATTCCATTCACGGCTGCGACGTGCAGATAGCTCAGCATGTGGCACTGCGCAAGCGCGCTGATCACGAGTTCTTCCGGGTTCCAGCGATCAGCGTCGCCGCGAAAGACCCGGTCACTTGAGCCAGCGATCTCGTGCAGCTTGCCCTCTGCCCGAACGACGTGGTCACGCCCGTAGGAACGGTAGGTCGCGGTGCCCTCGCCACGGTCGCCGGTCCACTCGAGGCTGATGCGATAGCCGTGTCGAGCATCCATACCGATCACCTCTCCCCCACCGGGCGCTCGGAGGGCCCGGGAGTACACTCATCACACCATGACAGACACGCTCGCGCAGCAGTCCACCACGCCGTCACCGGCCCACGCGGCCGCCGAGATCGCCCAAGAACGGCGTGTCGTCACGCCGATTCCGGGCCCGCGTTCGCGCGAACTGCACGAGCGACGACTCGCGGTCGTCTCGGCAGGCGTCGGCACCGCGCTACCGGTGTACATCGAGCGCGCACACGGCGCGATTCTCGTCGACGTCGACGGTAACCACCTCATCGATCTGGGGGGCGGCATCGGCGTCACCGGCGTGGGCCACACCAACGACGCCGTCGTCGCTGCCGTGCAGCACCAAGTGGCAGCACTCACGCACACGCTGTTCACGGTGACGCCCTATGAGAGCTACGTGCGCGTAGCTGAACTGCTCGTGCGTGTGACGCCGGGCGATCACGCCAAGAAGGTCGTGCTCGTCAACTCAGGAGCCGAGGCGCTCGAGAACGCGGTCAAGATCGCGCGCAAGCACACCGGCCGCACCGGCGTCGCCGTGTTGGAGCACGCGTATCACGGCCGCACGAACCTGACGATGGCCATGAACTTCAAGGCCGCGCCCTACAACACGGGCTTCGGGCCTTTCGCTGGCGATGTGCACCATGCACCCGGCTCATACCCTCTGCACGACGGCCTCAGCGGGGCCGATGCTGCACGGCGCACGATCCGGTATCTCGAGAAGCGCGTTGGAGCGACCGACCTTGCCTGCCTCGTCGCCGAACCCGTGCAGGGTGAAGGCGGCTTCATCGTGCCCGCCGAGGGCTACCTCGCGGCACTGCAGCAATGGTGCACCGAGAACGGCGTGGTGTTCGTCGCCGACGAAGTGCAGTCGGGCATCGCCCGCACCGGCTCGTGGTTCGCGAGTGAACGCCTCGGTGTTGTGCCCGACATGATCACGACCGCTAAAGGAATCGCCGGTGGCATGGTGCTCGCCGGTGTGGTGGGCCGTGCCGAAATCATGGACTCGGCACACGCGGGCGGCCTCGGTGGAACCTTCGGAGGCAACCCTGTCTCGTGCGCTGCCGCCGTCGCCGTGCTCGAACAGATCGAGAGCGACGACTTGCTCGCGGAAGCACGCCGCGTCGAGTCGGTGCTGCGTCCGCTACTCGAGCAGCTGAAAGAGAAGCACTCGGTCATTGCCGAAGTGCGCGGCATGGGCGCGATGCTGGCGATCGAGTTGCTCGATGAGCAGGGTGAGCCCGACGCGGCGACCGTCACGCGCGTCATCGCGGCCGCTGCCGAGCAAGGAGTTCTGCTGCTCAACGCCGGCACGTACGGCAACGTCATCCGCTTCTTGCCCGCGTTCACGATCGACGAGGCCCTATTGCGCGATGCGATCGCCGTTCTCGATGCTGCGCTTTCGGCGGCGTGAACGCGAGCTCGCACCGCCACGGCACTGCCCGCTTCTCGGGCGCTCCGCTCGACACGTCACGGTCTGAGTTGCTCGCGCACGTCGATCGCGAGGGTTTCGTCGAGTCTCAGCACCTCGGAGCGGCCGCCGTCGTCACTGCAGACGGTGACGTACTGCGCGCCGTAGGAGACATCGACGCGACGATCCTGCCGCGGTCGACTCTCAAACCACTGCAGGCGATCGGGATGCTCACCGCGGGTGCTCGCTTTCGCGACGACGAACTCGTACTCGCGACCGCCAGCCATTGCGGAAGCGAACGCCACATAGCCGTGGTCGAACGCATGCTCGCCGACGATCACCGTGACGCTTCGGCACTGCAGTGCCCGGTTCAGCAGCCGCTCGCCCTCGCAGAACGCGCTGCCCTACGAGCTCGAGGAGGCGAACCTTCGCGCCTCACCATGAACTGCTCGGGCAAGCACGCTGGCATGCTCCGCGCCTCCGACACTCTCGGCGCCGACGCCGCGCAGTACCTCAGTCTCGAGCATCCACTCCAACGCCTCATCGCCGACACGGTCGCCGAGTGGACCGCCGAGCCCGTGCGCGGCACGACCACTGACGGTTGCGGCGCTCCCCTCCACGCGACCAGCCTGCGTGGGCTCGCGCGCGCGACCGCGCGCGTCGGCGCCGGCACGACTCCAGAAGCCTCGCGGCTCATGGAGGCGGTGCGTGCCGAACCGTGGGCGATCGACGGAGAAGGCCGCGCGAACACCGTGGCCATCGAAACGCTCGGTGTCATTGCCAAACTGGGCGCTGAAGGACTTGTCGTCGTCGGCACGAGAAGCGGTGTAGCAGTGGCGGTGAAGGTGCTCGACGGTTCGATGCGTGCGACAACGCCGGTCGCGCTCAGCCTTCTCGCGTCAGTCGGCGCGGTCGATGCAGACGCTACCGCCGAGGTCGTCGCGCGCTCGAGCGAGCGGGTGTTCGGCGGAGATCGCGAGATCGGCGCGCTGAGGGTGCTCGTCGCCTAACCACGCTGAGGGTGCTCGTCGCCTAACCACGCTCAGCGTGCGACGAGCACCCCGCGAGGTTGCCCTTCAGATCGACGTCAACGAGCTCTCGCGAGCCGCCGGCGGCGCGCTGCCGCCGAGAACTGAGCGATGAGCACGAGCGCGATGGCCAGGAAGAACACCGCCGACGCAATGACATTGGCCTCGGGAGGAATGCCGCGCGCCGCCGCCGTGTAGACGAAGCTCGGGAAGGTGACCTCTGCGCCTCGGTTGAAGTTCGTGATGATGAAGTCGTCGAAACTCAAGGCGAACGACAGCAACGCAGCCGCCACGATGCCCGGCAATAGCATCGGGAAGGTGATGCGCCAGAAGACCTGGGCTGGGCTGCCGTAGAGGTCGCGACCTGCCTCTTCGAGTGCCGGGTCGAGGCCCGCCACGCGTGCGCGCACCGTGACGATCACGAAGCTCAGGCAGAAGAGCGTGTGCGCGAGGATGATCGTGCCCAAGCCCTTCGGAACACCGGCCTGGAGGAACTGCGCGGCCAGCCCAGCGCCGAGCACGACTTCGGGTGTTGCCATCGGCAAGAAGATGAGCAGCGTCGTCGTGTTGCGGAAGCGGAAGCGGTACCGCACGAGTGCGATCGCAATCATCGTGCCGAGCGTCGTCGCGAGAATCGTCGCAACGACGCCGATGAGCACGCTGTTTCCGAAAGCCTCACACACAGTCTGCGCCTCGCAGACGTTGAGCCAGTTATTGAACGTGAACCCGCGCCAGATGATGTTGGTGCGACGCGCGTCGTTGAACGAGAAGATGATCGTGTAGACGATCGGAATGAGCAAGAAGACGAACGCCATTCCCGAGTAGACCCAAATGGCCCACTTGCCGAAACCCTTCACAGCAAGTCCTCCGTTCCGCTGCGCTTCACGTACAGGCCGACGAGCACGAGGATGAACGCCATGAGCAGCAGTGAGAGAGCGGCAGCCGCCGGGAAGTTCTGCAGCACGAGGAAGTTCGTCTCGATGACGTTGCCGACCATGGTCGTGTCGGCCGAGCCGAGGAATTCGCGCGATGCGTTGATGTAGTCGCCCGTTGCCGGGATGAACGTGAGCAACGTGCCAGAAAGCACGCCCGTCGCCGAGAGCGGGAGCGTCACGGTGCGGAACGTTGTCGCTGAGGAGCCGTAGAGATCGTTGCCTGCTTCGATGAGCCGCAAGTCGAAACTCACGAGCGTCGCGTAGATCGGCAGCACCATGAACGGGATGAAGTTGTAGGTGAGTCCGAAGATCACCGAGAAGGTCGTGCCGGAGATCGCCTCACCTGGCCCGAGGATTCCGACCGAAGAGAGCACTCCGGCCAAAGGGCCCTCCGTCGCGAAGATCTGCTTCCAAGCCAGAGTGCGCAGCAGGAAGGAGATGAAGAACGGCGCGATCACGAGCACGAGACCGAGTGCCTGCAACAACGGGTAGGGCCGCAAGGTGATGCCGATGAAATAGGCGAGCGGATACCCGATGAGCAAGGCGAACAGCGTCGCGAGTGAGGCATAGCCGATCGACCGTAGAGACTGTTGCCAGTAGGTCTCGATGACGGTCACGTAGTTCTGCCAGTTGAAGGCGTTTTGGAACTGGCCGAACAGCACCGGGTCGGGTTCTTGCAGGCTCGTGATGACGAGCGACAGCAAGGGTGTGACGAAGAACAGCACCAGGTAGAAGACACCTGGCAGGAGGAGAAAGAGCGCGATCGGGCTCTTGCGGCGGGCGACGGTGTCACTCGCCTGGCTCTGCCCGGCGAAGGCGGTGAACGCCATGACCTAGGCCTCCTCCAGTTCCGCTTCGAGCTTCCTGCGGCGCTGAACGGCGATCATCGAGGTGTCGAGGTCAGCTTGGAAGCGAGACTCTGGTGCAGCATCCACCTCGTCAGCGAGGCCGAACGTGTGGTCGATCTGCCAGCTGAGCCACACCTCGTCGCCGTCTCGGTGCAACGTCGAGATCGAGGTGTTCTGTGCGAACACGGTCACAGGAGCCTGGCCAGGCAGGGTGACCTCGTATTGCGTGCTGACGCCGCTGAAGGAGACGTCGGTGATGCGGCCGGGGCCAATGACGTTGCGCCCCGAGACACCCGTGGGCTCGGAATCGTGCAGGTTCACTTTCTCGGGCCGCACACCGATCGTGACGTGCCCGCTGTGACGCTGCGCCCTCTCGGTCGGCACCTCCATCTTGACGCCCGAGATGTCGACGACGAACGATCGAGATCCCGTGGTCACGACGGTGCCCGTGAAGAGGTTCGACTGGCCCAGGAAGGTGGCGACAAAAGCCGTGCGAGGTAGCTCGTAGAGCTCTTGCGGCGCCCCCATCTGCTCGATCTGGCCCTTGTTCATGACCGCGACCGTATCGGCCATCGTCATGGCTTCTTCCTGGTCGTGCGTGACGTGCAGGAAGGTCAGGCCGACTTCGCTCTGGATGTCTTTCAGCTCGATCTGCATCTGCCTGCGCAACTTCAGATCGAGAGCGCCGAGCGGCTCGTCGAGCAGCAGGAGCGCCGGGCGGTTGACGACCGCTCGCGCGAGCGCGACGCGCTGCTGTTGACCGCCGGAGAGTTGAGCGGGCTTGCGGCCGGCGAGGTGGTCGAGTTCGACCAGTTGCAAGGCTTCGTGAGCGAGCACGTCAGCATTCTTGATGCCGCGACGCTTCAGCCCGAACGACACGTTCTCGAGAATGGTCATGTGCGGAAAGAGCGCGTAGCTCTGAAACACCGTGTTGACCGGCCGCTGATACGCCTTGGTCGACGTCACGTCTTTGCCGCCGATGAGAATGCGCCCCTCGGTGGGCTCTTCGAGCCCCGCCACGAGACGCAAGGTGGTCGTCTTGCCGCAGCCCGAGGGCCCCAGGAGGGCGAAGAACGAACCTGCGGGAATCGTCAGGTTGAGATCTTCGATAGCGGTGAAACCGGGGAACCGCTTCGTGATGCCAACCAGTTCAAGGTCGGCTCCGGCTTCTGCGAATCCCCCCTGGGGAACGTCGTTGTTCGACACCTCGGGTGTGCTCCTACTCTGCGGGTGTGATGGTACGGGCGGGACTAGGCGCCGAGGAGGATCGCCTGGAACGCTGCCTGGAACTCGTTCTCCTCCTGGGCCGAGAGGCCACGGAAGACGCTCGATTGCGCAAGCGTGGCCTCATCGGGGAAGATGAGCTGGTTCTCGGCGAGCTCAGGGTCGATCGCGATTGCGGCCTCCTTCGCACCCTCGACAGGCGTGATGTAGTTCACCCACGCTGCCACCTCTGCCGCGACCTCGGGCTGGTAGTAGTAGTCGATGAGCTTCTCAGCGTTTGCCTTGCGGGGCGAGCCGATGGGAATGAGGAAGTTGTCGTTCCACAGCGTCGCTCCCGCTTCGGGCAGCACGAACTTCCACTTCTCGTAGCCCGCCTCGAAGTTGAGCAGCGTGATGTCGCCCGACCAGCAGATGGCCGCGAGGGTGTCCTCGTTGACGAGGTCTTCCGTGTACGCGTTGCCTCGAACGTTGCGGATCTGCCCCGACTCGACCTGGGTGCGGAAGACGTCGAGAGCGGCGTTGAAGTCGTCCGCGCTGAAGTCGCTCGAGATGTCGACACCGTTCTCGAGCATGATGAGCCCGATCGTGTCGCGCATCTCGCTGAGAACGCCGACGCGGCCGTTGAGGTCGGGGCGCCAGAGGTCGCTCACCGAACGCACTTCGCCGGTCTGCTCGACGTTGTAGGCGATGCCCGCGAAGCCACCCTGCCAGGGCAGCGAGTGCACACGACCGGGGTCAAACGAGGGGTTCTGCAGGCTCGCGACGAGGTTGGCCGAGTTGGGAATGTTGTCCTTGTTGAGCTCTTGCGTGTAGCCGAGCTGAATCCAGCGGTACACCATCCAGTCGGTGAGGCAGACCGTGTCGGCACCGATGTCTTGGCCGAGCGCGAGCTGGTCGCGGACGGTGGCGAAGTACGAGTTGTTGTCGTCGACGGTGACGAGGTACTCGACCGAGATGCCAGTCTGCTCTTCGAAGGCGAGGAGGGTGGGGTAGTTGCCGTCGTCATCCTCATCGATGTAGAACGGCCAGTTCGCCCAGTTGAGAGTGGGGTCGTTCGCCGAGTTGTCCTCAGCGGGCGTGAGTTCCTGGGGACCGGTCGAGCACGCTGCCAGGGCCAGGGCCGTCGCGCCTGCTCCCGTTCCGGCGAGCATCGCACGGCGGCTGAGCTGCGCGCGCTTCGCCTGAGCGATCAAGCTGCGGACCATCGGGTCTTCGGGAAGTGGACGAGTCATTGCTGCTCCTTCGAGAAAGATTGCCGGTACGTCGGTGTCCTAGCCGCGCAGGCGCGGTGGGTTGATACTGTCACAGCCTTTTCCCGGCCGCACCCCCGAAGGTGCGATTCGTCGATTCTGAAACACAATTGTCACGAAATCAGCACTTCCGGGCAAAGAACAGTGCGGAATCCATCGAATTCGGCGCTACGCTGGTGCCGCAACGCAGCGCCGCGGTGCTCATTCCCCGGCGCGCGACCATCGCGAGGAGACCTCCATGAGAATCGCCGTTCCTGCCGAGATCAAGAACAACGAGTACCGCGTCGCCATCACGCCTGCCGGCGTGAACGATCTGGTCGCACACGGGCATGAGGTGCTCGTGCAATCCGGCGCGGGAGCCGGATCGTCGATCACCGACGACGAGTACGCGGCTCAAGGCGCGCGCATCATGCCTGACGCCGCGAGTACGTGGGCCGAGGCAGAGGTGCTCCTCAAGGTCAAAGAACCCATTGCCGAGGAGTACCAGTACTTCCGTGAGGGACTCGTACTCTTCACCTACCTTCACCTGGCAGCCGAAGAGCATCTCACGCGCGCTTTGCTCGACAGCAAGGTCACCGGTATCGCCTACGAGACCGTGCAGCTGCCCAGCAGAGCGTTGCCTCTTCTGGCTCCCATGAGCGAGGTCGCGGGCAGGCTCGCTCCGATCGTCGGATCCACGGCGATGTTCCGACCGGCGGGCGGCCCCGGGTTGCTCGTGTCAGGTGTGCCGGGAACACACCCCGCGAACGTGGTCGTGCTCGGTGGCGGCGTGGCGGGTACCAGCGCTGTCGCCATGGCTGTCGGCATGGGCGCGCAGGTGACCGTACTCGACACGAACTTGCAGCGCTTGCGTGAACTCGACGCTTTGTACGCGGGTCGTGTTCGCACGATCGCGTCGAACGCCTACGAGATCGAGCGCGCCGCGATTCGGGCTGATCTGCTCATCGGTTCGGTGCTGATCCCGGGAGCCAAGGCGCCGAAACTCGTGTCGAACGAGCTCGTGTCGCATATGAAGCCCGGCAGCGTGCTCGTCGACATCGCGGTCGACCAGGGCGGCTGCTTCGCCGACACTCGACCCACGACCCACGCTGATCCGACCTACCGGGTGCACAACAGCATCTTCTATTGCGTGGCCAACATGCCAGGCGCCGTTCCTGCAACCTCGACTCACGCCCTGACGAACGCGACGATGCCCTACGTTCGAGCGATCGCCAACCACGGCTGGCGCGACGCTCTGCGAGCCGATGCCTCGCTCGCTCTTGGCCTCAACACGCATGACGGAAAGGTCACGAACGCTGCCGTCGGCACCGCGCATGGTCTCGAGGCGACCGAACTCTCTGCCGTACTCGCCTGAGTCACGTTGCGACCCCTGAACCGCGATCGTCGCTCGCCGCGGCGACCAAGGCTGACCAACGGCGTCGACGAGGCGGGTCGCCGGGAGTAGCCACCCAGAGGTCACCGCGAGCGGCATCGAGTGGCGGGAGCGCATCGCGCAAGCCGAGTAGCGCGCGCGCTTCCCCTGCAGGAACGCCGATCATGGCGATCTCGGCGCGCGTCCGCACGGCAGCCAGCTGAGCCCACACCGTGTTCCAGTCGGCCGGCGTGCCGACGATGATTCTCGGCTGGAGCGGCACGCCGCCCGCAGGAACGACCGTCGCGGCGCTTCGCACGTCTGTGGCGATGGCGAGCAGTGGATGCTCTGCCCTCAGCATGTCGGCGATGCGGTCGGGGCGGCGGCAGACAACGACTGTGTCTGCCGCCTCCGATGGGGCCCACGCCATGGGCGGGGCGCCGGCGGGGGTATGCAACGGCTCTGCCTCGTACACAACGTGCGTGGCGCGGCCGGCCCACCAGCCTCGCCCTGGCGGTGCGTCGCGGTCGTAGGCCCCGCGCGGACCGCCGAGCAGCGCGTGCTCGTCTGCGTCGGCGGTGCGCAAGAGCAACCTGCTCGAGAATCTGTTGGCGAGCTGGCCCCGCGCGGCGCTGCTGGGAACCATCGATGCGGCCACCGCTCCCCCGGCTTCGAGCACCGCCATGGTTGCGTCATCCCAGCGTTCCAGTAGCGCAGCAGAATTGTCGCGCGCTCGAGCGAGCAGCGCGTCGAGGTCGTCGGCGAGCACGAGCACTCGATCCGCGTGATCGCGGAGCCGCTCGAGCATCGCCCACGCGTCAGGCACGGCACGAGGAATGACCACCGCCTCTAGCTCGGTGGTTGCCGCCGATGCCGCGATTGCAGCGAGAGCGGTCGACCGGCCACTTCCCGGGGCCCCGACGACGGAGAGGGGCCCATCGCGCTGCGGTTGCCACGTTGCGAGCGCGCGGCGTTGTTCGTCGGGGAGGTCGACGAGCCCGAAGGCGAGTCTCGCGTCTCGTGCGTCTCGCTGAAAAGTCTCGGGTTCGGCCGTGCACTCGAGTTCTGCTCGGTCGATCACGGTGGGAAGAGGGGGCAGCCACGGTGGGCTTGGTCGAGTGCTGTCGTTCCAGAGATCACGCACGTGAGCGATGTCAGCATCGGTGATGCAGGCGACCTGGAGACGACGAAGGTCGTTCGCTGGGCCTGCGGATGAGTGATCGACACCGACGCGCGCCCCGAGCGCGAGGGCTCGACCAGGCACGGCACCTACCAACTCGGGCGCCGCGCGGCCGAGAAAGCTCGCCGCCGCGGGCTCTGTGACGCGGAACGACACGCGCACTGGGCAGTTCGCCGCGATGGCCTCGCGAATGGTGGTTCCCGGTACCTGCGTGCACAGCACGAGGTGGACGCCCAGCGACCGTCCGCGAGCTGCGAGGTCTGCCACGAGCGCAACAAGCTCAGTGTGCGCCTCGATCAACGCGGCGAACTCGTCGACGATCACGAACAGCCGCGGTGCTATCTCAGGCTTGTCTCGCACGTCTCGCACTCCCTGTGCGGCGAGCAGGCGCTCGCGGCGTCGAACCTCTGCTCGCAGGCTGTGCAGCACGCGTGCGGCACCGGCGGAGTCGAGGTCGGTCACGAGCCCAGCGCAGTGCGGTAGCTCGGTCAACCCGGCGAAGGTCGCGCCCCCCTTGAAATCGACGCAGAGCAATTGCACCGCCACGGGCGGCGCGGCTGCGGCGAGTCCGAGCGCGAGACTGCGCACGAGCTCGCTCTTACCGCTTCCGGTCGTGCCGCCGATGATCGCGTGCGGTCCCGCCTCAACGAGGTCGATGAGCACAGCGTTGTTCTCGGCATCGAGCCCAATCGGCACGGCGAAGCCCTCGCCCTGGGCGGCGATCGACTGCCAGGTCACGTGGGAGGGAAGCTCAACCGTGCGAGCGTCTCTGCTCTCGTCATGCCCGAGCACTGCCGCGTCGAACTCCGGTCTCACGGTCAGAACGCGGCCGCCACCGTGCAGTTCCATGCGAGTCGCCGAGCGCACGACGAGCACCGTCCTGTCGAGCGCCACACCGTTGACTCTGGCGCTTCGATGTTCTCGGCTGTCGACCCCGTTCGCAGCATCTCGTCGCACGTCGACCCCGCGCTCGCTCCGCAGCCGGCGCTCGACCGCATCGGCGGCAAGGCCATCACCGAGCACCGTCACCGCGCCTCGGGGAATGAGCGCGGGCAATCGAGGGTTGATCGCAGCCCGCGCAAGAAGGGCTTCGACGCGACGCTCGGCTTCACCCTCCCCCAGCGGAGCCGTGATGTCGCCGACGACAGTGCTACGACCCGGCGCCGTTCCGACGCGCACTGCGTCGGAACGCCCTGAGCCGAGGCCCGTCTCGGTCGAGCGCGCTCGACCCGCCTCTGCTTCGTCCCGATGTGCTGCAGCAATCGCTGCTTCGAAGGCGCGACACTCTCGGTCAAAGCGCTGGGCTTCAGCGCGACGGTGCGCGCGAGCCTGTCGTCGACCGTCGAGCATGGTCGCGATGGCGATGAGCGGGCTCAGCAGGGCGAAGACGAGCACGAAGGGCGAACGAACGATGGCGCCGATAACTAGCGCGCCAACGATCGGCGCGATCACGGCGACGACAGGAAACGCGGTGCGCGCTGGCGGGCGAGGAAGGGCCGGTGCGGGTGGGAGGCGCGTCATGACCTCAGCACAGCATCCAGCGCACCTTCACTCCTTCGGAACGGGGCGTGCGGTGGACGCGTCGCTTCCGCCGCACATGGGGAGGAGCGCCCGGGGCGAGCGCCCCATTGCCTAGCTCACGATGACGAACTGTTCACCCATGTCAATGCGGGTGCCGCGCACAACGGGATAGCGGCGCCCGGGCTCGCACGGCCGCGGTGGTTCACCGGGCTCCCGGATGACCGAGCCGTTGCCCGAATGCCGGTCACAGACCCAGAACACTCCGGCCTCCTGGCCGAACTCAAGGTGCGTCTTCGAGACGGAACGACCAGGATCAACAATCGTCACTACATGGTCGACGACTTCTGTGGGCTCCGGTCGGGGGTTCCTTCCCGCAAGCCCAGAACCGGTGACGGTGTAGCTTTCGCCCGTGCTGAACTGCAGCACGAACCGAGCCCCTCCCGTGCCGCGAGGCACGAGCCGGGTCGCCTCGACATCGTCGACGGCCGCGTGCGGCGCGACGATCAGTTGCGGGTTCGCCGGCGCGACAGGTTGCGGGTTCGCCGCCACGACAGGTTGCGGCTCCGCCGCCACGACAGGTTGCGGCTCAGGCCCGGCCACAGGTTGCGGCTCCGGCGTCGCCACAAGCTGCGGCTCCGACGGCGCGACAGGCTGCGACTCCACGACGGCGGTCGGCTCTGGCCCAGCCGGCGCGATCGGCTCAATGACCCGGGTGTGAGCGGCAAGCGGTTTGCCGCACTCGCCGCAGAACAGGTCACCCGGCGCGGCGGGAGAGCCGCACGACTCACACGCCAACTCGATGTCGGGAGGTGTCGCGGGGCTGGGCGCGGAGATCGAGAGCGGAGCATCCGCTGACCAGGGCATGGCAACGGGCGCGCTCGTCGGCATCACCGGACGGTGCACAGCAGGGGGCGGCGCAGCGCTCACGGACCGCCCGCACTCGCCGCAGAACATGGCGATGGGCGGCAGCGCGGCACCGCAGTGCTGGCACGTCATGAGCGTCGACCCCCCGTCGTCGTTCGACTGCGTCGAGGATACCGCCGCAATGACGCCGTCGAGAGCGCGGCGGCGACACGTTGACGGGTCGTGAGCCCTTCGCTGAAGGATGCCCGCACAACGTCTGCCGCCTGCCAGACCCGATCGGCATCCGCTTCGGAGGGTTCTTCGGGAGCGTAGACCGCTCGGTCAGCCACGCGAGCGAGCACGAGCGCCTGTGGCCGTTGCACTGCGCGAGCGATCTCTGTGCGCGTCGCTGACGGCGGCATCGTGATGCCGTGGTCGACAGCAGCATCAGTGACATCGAGCCACCCGCCCACGATGCGTGAGGCAGGGTCGGCAGCGGTGCGTCGACGGCGGCGTCGACGACTCTTGAGCATCGCGATGGCGAGAAGGGGGGAGGCGAGGATGCCGAGAACCAGCGCGACCCAACCCGCGATGCCGAGCACGGCGAGCACCGCGGCCCAGAAGGGGTCGATCCGGTCGTCGTCGGTCTGTTCTACCTCAGGCGGGGCCAACTCTTCCGGCGGAGGGGCTTCATCGACAGGAGGCGGGGCCGCGTTCTGTGGGCGCGACACGGGCGTCGGCTCCTCCGGCTCTGCTGGCGGTATCTCTCTCTCGGCAGGCACAACGTCCACCGGCACCCAGCCGTCTCTCGCCGTCGAAATCTCGACCCACGCCGTGAGATCACTCGCGAGGAGTACGTGCTCACCATTGCTCGCCGTGTCGTCGAGCGGTCCGTATCCCATGACGACGCGGGAGGGGAATCCGAGCTCGCGCGCCATGAGCGCGACGGCGGCGGCGTACTGCTCTGCGTCACCGATCATCGGACGGTCTGTCACGAGTGCTTCGAGTCGCTCGATCGAGTGACCCGAGCGACTCGGCGGCTCGTCGGGATCGACACCGTGGCTCAGGTAAGCCTCCTCGGCGAGAGCGGCGAGGGCCGCGTCGAGCTGTGCGCCCTCCCCCTCGACACCCGCGACAGCCGTCGCGAGCCACTCGATGAGCGCCTCAGGTATCGAGTCCATGCCGGGAACCTCAGCATCGCCCGGCACGGCAGAGCGGAAGGAAGACGGAGCATCGTCTGCGACGAACGCCTCCACTCGATAGGTGATGCCTTCGGGCACTCCTCCGACCAGCGCGGCTGCGTTCGCCGTGTCGTTGTAGACGAAGCGGTCGCGCAGGTCTGCAGCATCGTCGCCTTGCACCGCAAACTCCGCCAGCTCTCCGATGGTCGGCAACCAGACCCCTGTGCTTCGTGTGACGAGGAACTCGACCTCTCGTCGCTCGCCTTCGGCATCGGGAAGGTCGCGCGCTGTAGGAACGCGCACGAATGTTCCCGAGGCGCCATCGATGCGATCACTTCCGACCGCAAAGACGACTCCGTCGTAGCTGTCGAGCACGGCAACCCGAACTCGTGATCCGGCCGGAGCACCGCGCACGATGAGCGAAGGCTCGTCGACAACCTCGGGCGCGAATGATGCGCGATACCCCGCGAGCGGACTCGGTTGCGCCAGCGGGTCGAAGGGCACCTCGACGATCGAACGGAGCACGGTGCGACTCTCGACCGGCGTGCCGACAGCGACCGCCGCGGCCCCGATGGCACCCGCGACGAGGATGAGGGCCATGGCCGCTGCGACTCCTCGAGCGCGTGCCCACCACGAATCGCCCTCGGCCGCGGAACCTACCGCGAGTCGACGACGGTGTCGACGCCAGATCGCCAGCCACAGCAACACGACGACCGCAAACGCAATCGCCGTCGAGATCGGGAGCGCGCTCTGCTCAGGACCGATCGCAATGACGAGCGGCACGGAGACGAGCGGCACGATAACTGCGAGCTCGCCTCGGTATGCGCGCGTCGCAATCGACAGCGTGATCAGCGGACCGGCGAAGAGCATGACGAGGGCGGGAACGAGGAGCGCCTGATACGCGCCGACGGGAAGGTCGATCGACAGAAGCTGCCTCCAACCCACGACGACGCCCGTGAGGAGGTCGACAAGGCCTTCTGGCTCGGGAAGCACTCCGTAGACAGTGCGCGACGGCACGGCGAGCGGTACACCCACAACGATGAAGGTCGCAAGGCCAGCGAGAGCGACTCCCCACGCTGGCCAACGCAACCATGCGCCCGCGATCGCGAGAGCAGCACCGAGCGGTATCGC
>Ga0075012_10000860_pt1 | contig 31857 bp, 20 predicted proteins | sample All_14_2_FD_71474 | JGI IMG/M metagenome (GOLD analysis project Ga0075012, IMG submission 71474) | Freshwater microbial communities in response to fracking from Pennsylvania, USA - Allegheny Zone_MetaG_DW_15 | ecosystem: Environmental > Aquatic > Deep subsurface > Groundwater > Drilled...
CGGCCGGCGTGATGGCGCTCGCTTCCGTCATGGCGTAGCCGCCGATCCCGGGCATGCGCAGGAGCTCCGCCAGCGGCTGCGCTGCGGCGGGGTCGCCCAGCGCTTCAAGCGCCAGCGTCACGGCGCGGAAGCGCGAGAAGGTTGAGCGCGCATCCAGTGCCCGCACCGCCTTCAGCAGCGGGGCGAGGGCCCGTTTGTCGCGGGTGCGGCCCAAGGCCACGATGTAGCTGTCCTCCTCGCTCATGCGCCGGCCAAAGGCGGCCTCGTCCTTCAGGTCGAGCCGGAGGCCGGGCAGGTCGCCCGCGACGACGGCGGCCAGCGTCTCCACGCCGGCGGGGTCGCCCAGAATGCCGAGAACGTGGGCGTAGACCAATTTTTCGGAGGGCGTCTGGGCCTCGGCATAAGCCTGGCGCAGCTGCGGCATCGCCTGGTCGGCCTGGGCCAGAACCAGGCTCACGTCTTTGTAGCCGCGCCCCAGGTGCTTGACGGCCAGGGCCAGCCGCTCGCGGTCCACGAGCGCGTTGTCTTGCCAGCCCAGCACCTCTTGCGGGATCACCCCTTTCTCGGCCAGGTGGCGCTGCAGGGCCTTGAGGTCGATGCTGCGGAAGGTCTTGCCTTCGCGCGCGGCCGTCGCGCCGGCCACGCCGGCCACGTAGCCTTGGTTCTGGATGTCGGGCTGCATGCGCAGGATCGGCATGGCGTCGCGGTGGGCGCTCATGCCGAGCCCGATCACCATCACGCCTTCGAGGCCTTTGGGCAACAGCGAACGGTAGGGAACATTCGCCGTGAGCACTTTTTTTCCGGTCGGCTCGCTGACGTAGCAGATCTCCGCGACCGAGTAGCCATGGCTGTCGAAGTTGCTGCGCGACTGGAGCACCGTGTCGGGGAAGGTGCGCTCGTTGACGATGTCCAGAGGCGTGATCCAGTAGTCGCCCACGATCCTCTGGCGCTCGCGGCTCTCGACGAGCTGCGACACGTCCCAGACGCGGCCGGCGCCCGCACGGCCCCGCACGCCGAACAGCCAGAGGTCGGCGGCGTCGCAGTCGTTGACGTAGCCGAAGTCGGAGTTGATGTAGCTGGCGCCGAGCTTGCGGGGCGAGAGCCCGACGCCCTGGAGCGCCAGCTCGTCCGCCCCTTGGAACACGCAGGCCGCGCCCGCCGCCGCCGCGATGTCGGCGTTGCCCGTCGCGTCCACGACGCTCTTGGCGAGCACCACGCCGCGGCCTTGGGGCGTCGCGACGACCACGCCCTTGACCCGGTCGCCCTCGACCCAGGCGCCGCAGCCCAGGACCCCGAACCAGATCTCCGTGCCGGCCTTGCGGTTCTCCCGCCGCCACCACTCGTTTTTGCCCACGACGTGCACCGCCGCACCCAGCTCGGCGACGCCTTTGTCGTGCTCCTCGGTGAAGCCGCACGCCAGCCCGTACCAGTATTTGCCGATCATGCCGAGCGTGCCGACGCCGCCGAGCCCGTGCAGGTATTCGATGAGCAGCGTCTTGGAGCCTTGGCGTCCGGCGGCGATGCCGGCAGGCGCGCCGCCCGTGCCGCCGCCGACCACCACCACGTCATACGTGCCCAGCACCGGCAGGCTGGCCGCCCCCGCGCGTACGGTCGGCAGTCCGCTCTGGTAGGGGCGCGTGCCGGTCAGCTGCTCCCGGACCTCCGCTCCAGACCGCGTCGGCGGCGTATTGCCCGGACGCCCGGCGCCGACGGGCGCGGGCCGCGCTTGGGCGGTTTCGGCGGCCGCGGCGCCGAGCCGCCCGGCCGTGGCCATGAACGTGATCGGGCGCAGCAGCTTCGCCGCCGCCTCGCGCGGCATGTCCGCGCAGCCGCCCAGCACGAAGAGGAACGCCTGCCCGGCAGGACGGAAGCAGCCGAGGTCCAAGGCCTCGCTCCCGGGCCACTCGCCCTTCAGCGGCGTCGCGGAGGTCATCGGGTCGGGCGGAACCTGGAACAGCGAGTCGGCGCCTTCCAACAGGGTCTTCACAAAGGTCCGGTCCCGCGCCACCTGTTCCGCCTCGGCGAACGAGCGGTAAGAGCCGTCCCGCATGTCGATCTTCAGCTCGCAGGCGAAGGCCTTGCCGGCCACGCTCTTGACGCTGGTTTTGGAGGGACCTCCGGTGATCGGCGCTTCGAAATCGCCGGAGAGCGGGGTCACGGCGAGGCCCTCGCCGGAAGGCGCCTCGCCGGCGATGACGATGCGCGTGAACGTCTGGGGCCCGGCCGGGTAAGGGCGGAAGGCCGCGCCCGCCAGCCGCGCGACCGTGCCGCGCTCGGTCGCGTCGACGATGACCTTGGCCAGCACGGCTTGGCGGCCGGTGCGGTTGGCGATCACGACGCCGGCCGGCGCGCCGTCGGCGTCGCGCAGCAGGTCGGTCGCGAAGCTGCCGGTCAGAAACGCGACCCCCGCGTCCAGCAGCGCCCGGTCGAGCGCCTGCTTGACGCGCAGCGGCGTGGGCACCTCGATGCGCGTGCCGGCCTCCGAGGTTCTCAGGGTGAGCTCGCTCACCAGGAGGCGCTTGGCTCCCGGCTTCATCTTCACGGCGACCTTCACGCGGCGCACCGTCTGGTTCAGCGCCGCGGCATAGCGGACGATGTCGCTGCCGCCCGCGCCTGAGGGCTGCAGGGGAATCGCGGGGCTCCACGCCTGGCCGTCGGCGCTGACCGACATGTGGACGGAACCCGCCTCAAAATCGCCCTTGCGTTTGAACGTGACCAGCTCCACGTCGGCGACCGGTTTGAGGCCGCCGAGGTCGGCCAGGATCGCGACGTCGCCGTCGAACTCGACGGTGTGGTGCTGCACGTCGTCCAGCCGGCTGTCGCACAGCATTTCGCCGCTGTCCCGGTGCTTGCCGCCGCTGCGCCGGTCGGTCTGATAGGTGAAGGGGAGGTTGGCCTCTTTGGGCATGAAAATCGCCCGGGCCAGGGGCGAGGCGGGCACGGCGTCCGGCTCGGGCCAGAGCCGAAGCGTGCCGGCGAGGTCGTCGCCGAGGTAGGGGCGCGGCGCCGCGAGAAAGACCTTGGCGCCCGCGCGGGCCGCCGCTTCGGCCGCGGCCACGGCGCCGCAGCTGCCGCCCACCACGACGACGTCCACGCGCTGGCACACCGGTATGGCGCGCTCGGACTCCACCACGGCCGCAGGCTCAGCCCGACCCCACTCAGCCGCTCCGCAGGTCACTCCCCAAACCGCCGCAAACACCCAGACCCTCTTCATGACTTCACCCTTCTTCTTTGCGCGTGCACCTCTGCGACTGTCAGCCGCCGCTCGCCCGTGCGGCGGCGGCCCGTCAGCCATCAAGACTTGGCGAGGGAGGCTTCATACTTGCCGCGCCAGAACACGGTGATGTAGCCGAAGACCAGCCCGAGCGCGCAGTAGACCAGCTCGGCCTGCGACGCGTAGAGGAACTTGGTCGTCATGCACCCTTCGGGGACGGCGGCGGTCAGCGCCGGATGGCTCATGCTGGCGAAGAAGGCGCCGGAACCGATGAAGAGCGCAGGCACCATGTTCTTGAGGTTCTCGGTCATGATCGCGGGGATCACCACGATGAAGACCGCGATCGCCATGGTGATGTTCATGCCGGCGACGAAGGGAATCCCTTTGATGCCCGGGACGCCCATCAGCAGAATGATGGCGATCGAGGCGATGATGCCGGTCAGATAGCCGATCCACGCTTTGACGCCGTTCATGGGCGTGCAGCCCGCCACGAAATAGACTGCCCACGCCTGGAACGCGATCCACATCATGTCCATGCCGTGCGTGAGCTTCGGAACGAACGCGTTCAACAGAACCATCACTGCGGCCTGCGCGGCCAGCCCGCAAGACACCACCATCAGCTGCTTGTTCGACAGAGCCATCTCGATCCTCTTTTCCGATTGGTTCCGGCAGGCGCAGGCACCCTTTGCCTGTGATCCCGCGCGGAAGTGGCCGCATTTTAGCGGATTCTTGTCCGGCGCGCAAAGGAGAAGCCGCCGATCCCGTGAATCGGTTTGACTTCAGCCGCGGGGCCCCCTCATAATCGGATGTGATCAGCAGCCGACCCTGCCGATTTTTAATTTTGCGAGGAGGATCATGAACCCAATTATTCATCTTGCTGGCGGTTCCGGCCGCAAAGCTTCGCTGCGCGGTTGCGTCGCGGTTTGCAGGCGCCTTGCCTGGGCCCTGCTTGTCCTGTGTGTGGCCGGCGTCGCGGAAGCGGCGCCCGTGGATGCCGCGACCGCGCAGACGGCGGTCAACGGCTGGCTCAAGACGGACCAGGTGCCGCTGGGGGCGGTGTTGGGGCAAGCGGTTCTGAGGGTCGAGACCTATAGCGACGCGGCGGGTGCGCCGCTCTACCACGTGGCTTATCTGTCGCCGCAGGGCTTCGTGATCGTCGCGGCGGACGACTTGGTCGAGCCGATTGTCGGATTCGCGCCGGACGGCCAGTATGACCCGTCGGCCAGCAATCCGCTGGGCGCGCTGGTCAGCAGCGACGTGCCCGGCCGCGTGGCCGCCGTGAGAGGGACCCGCACCGTTCAGGCGCTGGCCGCCAGCCCGGCGGCCCAGAGCAAGTGGGAGCGGCTCACGCGTCTCGGACAGGGAAGCTCGATGGTCGAACTCGGTCTGTTGAGCGTTTCGGATGTCCGGGTTGCGCCGGTGGTCAAAAGCCTCTGGAGCCAGCAGACCGCGGGCGGGAACGCCTGTTACAACTACTACACGCCGCCGTTCGCCAACGGCGCGACAGCCAACTACCCCTGCGGCTGTGTGGCCACGGCCATGGCCCAGCTCATGCGCTTCTGGCAGCACCCCAAGACCGGCGTGGGCACGCCCTCGTTCACGATCTCGACCAATGGCGTTTCGTTCAGCCGCAGCCTGCGCGGCGGGAACGGCTCGGGCGGCGCCTATAGCTGGGCGAATATGTCGCTGACGAACGGTTCGGCCACGACGACAGCGCAGCGCCAGGCGATCGGCGCCCTGTGCCACGACGCGGGCGTGTCCGTGGGTATGAGCTATGCCGCAGACGGCTCGTCCTCCGATACGCTGCAGTCGAAGACTGTCTTCGTCTCCACCTTCGGTTATGCGAATGCCGTCAAGGGCAGACGAGTTGAAAACTCGACCTCCGTGAATATCGGGGCTGGTCTCAACGGCATGGTGAATCCCAATCTGGATGCCGGCTGCCCGGTCATTCTCGGCATCACGGGGCCCTCTGGCGGGCATGCCGTCGTGTGCGATGGCTACGGCTACAACCTCGCCACGCTCTATCACCACCTGAACATGGGGTGGGCCGGATCGGACGACGCGTGGTACAACCTGCCGACCATCGATGCGTATTATTCGTTTAACTCGGTCTACAAGTGCGTGTACAACGTCTGGACCAACGGCACCGGCGAGATCATCAGCGGCCGCGTCACCGATGCCTCGGGCACGCCGCTGCAGGGCGTGGCCGTCACCGCTGTGCGGATCGCGGGGGGCACCTATACGGCCACGAGCGACGCGCGCGGCGTCTATGCGCTGGCGCGGGTCCCCTCGTCGTCGAGCTACACGGTGAGCGCGTCCAAAACGGGCTACAATTTCACCTCGCAGTCGGTCTCGACGGGGACTTCCTCTGACTACGGCTCGACGGCCGGAAACCGGTGGGGCATCAATTTCGTCCACGAGGATTCGAACGCGCCCGCCGCGCTCTCGGCCACGGCCCTCAGCCCGACGCAGATCGCGCTGACCTGGCAGAAGAATGCGTCGGGCGACAACGTGCTGGTGGCATGGAGCACGAACGGGACGTTCGGCACGCCGTCGGGAGCGTATGTGGCCGGGGATGCCATCGCGGGCGGCGGCCAGGTGCTCTACAACGGCAGCGCCACGAGCGCGACCCACTCGGGGCTCGCCGGCAACACGCTCTACGCGTACCGGGCGTGGTCGGTGTCCAGCGGCCCCGCCTATTCGGGCAGCCTTGAGGCTTCGGCGACGACCTTGTGCGGCGTGCCGTTCACGGAGGATTTTGAGGAAGGCGGTAGCCGGCCTGCGGCCTGGTCGGAAGCGCAGGTTTCGGGCTCTGCAAGCTGGGCCTTCCAGACCGGCGGATACAACGCCAATCCGAATGTTGCCCACGGCGGCAGTTACAACGCCTTGCTCTACGCCGCGAACGCCTCCGACCACAAGACGCTCCTGGCGACGCCGCCGATCAATTTCGGCAAAGCGCAGCAGAATGCGCAGCTGACCTTCTGGCACTGCATGGCGGCTTGGTCGTCGGATCAGGACGAACTGCGCGTCTACTACAAGACTTCGGCGGGCGGAACGTGGACCCTGCTGGCGACCTACACGAACAACGTAACGGCCTGGACGCAGCGGACGATGGCGCTGCCGAATCCCAACGGCACCTATTACATCGGCTTCGAGGGCAACGCGAAATACGGTTACGGCGTATGCATCGACGACGTCGCCGTCACGGCGGACGAGCCGTCGGACAGCTTCGATGCCTGGGCGCAGACCTACTGTCCCGGCGTGCTGGCGGCCGCGGCGTTTCAGGATGACCGGGACGGCGACGGGGTTCAGAACGGCTTCGAATACGCGTTCGGCACCAACTGGACGGCGGGCGCGCTGCTGCTCAACATGCGGAGCGCGTCGGGCGGTCCGGTCGTGGAGATTCCGAAGCAGGTGCCTGAGACGGTGCCGTACGTCGGCATTTGGCTGGAGATGACCCGCACGCTGGCTCCGGCCGCGTGGAGCAGCAACGGGCTCAGCGCCGTCTCGGAGGCGGGCGAGCCGGCGAACCGCGAGTGGTTCCGTCCGGCGGCGTCCGCGACGAACGCCTTCTTCCGGCTGCGCGGAACGCTGAGGTGACCGGCGTCACAGGGATTTCGATCCGCAACACGCGCTTGAGAAGCCGGTTAAGCGGTCTGCTTTAGCCGTCTGTGCCGCTCAAGCTTCTTCGCCTGGACAGGCTACGCGCGCAGGGCGGTCGCGCCGAGGGCGACGAAGAGCAGCCCCAGCAGGATGTGCAGCGCGCCCGAGAGCCTGAACAGGGCCGGGCTTCGGGTGAGCCAGACGGCGGCTTGCCGCAGCTTCCACGGGTAGAGCAGCAGGGTCATGCCTGCGACGATGCACACGTAGGCGGCGGTCACGAGCGCCAGACGCCAGGGGGAGGGGTGCACGCGGGCGACGTGCAGCAACTCGTACGGGAAGAGCACGAGGAGTCCGCCGAGCGCGCGGCACGGCAGCAGGTTGTCGAGCCACATCCACGTCAGGGGGATGCAGGCCAGCGTGGCGAAGGGGATGAACTTCTTGAACGGCATGAGCAGGTCGAGCCCCATGGTCCAGAGCGCATAGCCGGCCCAGATCCAGGCGACGGTGCTGAGCACATAGGCGGCGGCCTTGTTGCGGGGGAGCGCGTTGAAGGCGCGCGAGAGGGGCGCGGGCGCGAACGCGACGGCGGCGCCCGCGAGCAGGCAGATGAGACCCAGCAGATACGACCAGCAAGAAAGGGACATGTCGGACTCCGTTGAAAAATGGCCTTTATTAAAACACAAAGCGCCGCGCGTGGAAACTTGAATCAATGTCCGTCGTCCGCGGCCAGATTTTTCCTCTGTTCGGTGACCTCGAAGTCGAACATGAGCGGCAGGTGGTCCGAGAGCCGGACCTGCGGGATTTTGAAGCGCACCGGCGTGATCGACGGGTCGTAGCAGATGAAGTCCAGCTCGCGGCAGGGCGCCCAGCTCGGGAAGGTCGGGGCGTGGTGCGAATTGGCGCTTTTGAGCCCGGTCGCGCGCAGGAACATGTGCATTTCCCAGACCCCCGAAAGGGTGTTGAAGTCGCCGGCGATGACGCGCGGCTTGTCGCACGTCTGGATCAGGTCGTGCAGCTCCAGCAGCTGGCGGTGGCGCGCGCGGATGCCGAGCGCGAGGTGCACGAGGAAGAGCGTGACGCTTTCGAGCTCGACCTCGATGGCGAGGCTCTTGAAGCCGCTCTCGAAGTCGTGGAAAGAGGTGCGCAGGATGGGCTCGCGGGCGAGGACGGCGTTGGCCTGTTTGTTCAGGATCGGGACTTTGCGCCCCAGCCCTTCGTCGGGGTACTTGATGCGGTGGCAGTGGTAGAAGTCGAGGTCGTTGGCCAGTTCCTCGGCCTGGTTTTTGCGGCCGGCGCGGTAGGAGCCCACGTCGACCTCTACGAGGCCGATGATGTCGGGGTCCATGTGGCGCACGAAGCGCGAGATGTTCGGGAAGTGCGAGGTCGTCCGCAGCAGCGTTTCGAGCCAGGCGAAGCGCCGCAGCCGTCCGGTTCCGTATTGGATGTTATGGAGCAGCAGTCTCATGGTGCGGGCACCGGGGTCAGTCCGCTTCGAAGAGCGAGGCGGGGAGCATGCAGGAGGCGAAGACGTGTCCGGCGTAGACGGACGAGTAGACCACGTTTTTGCGGCCTTTCAGGTGTTTGAAGGGCTCCAGCCACTGGCCGAGGAGCTCGATCTCGATCTCGCCGCTGAGCGCGTCGATGCGCGTGATGTGCAGGTCCTTGGGGCTGTAGCGGATGCCGGTGCCGAGGGCTTTGGAGATCGCCTCTTTGGCGCACCAGAAGCGCAGGATGGCGGTGGGCGCTTCGCCGGTGTGGGCGGCGCGCTCCAGTTCCTCGTGGGTGAAGACGCCCTTGGTGAAGTCCTCGCTGAGGTCGCGGCCGAGGGCCTCGATGTCGATGCCGATGCGCGCGTTGGCGGCGACGGCGGCGACGATCAGCTTGGAGGTGTGCGCGATCGAGAGGTCGAGGTTGGCCGCGGTGTGCTCGCGCCAGGGGCCGAGCGGGTGGGGCTTGCCCGAGTCGTCGGCCCAGATCGGGATGTCGGCGGCGGTCCAGCGGGCCTGGTGGTACTTCAGCAGGAAGCGCCGGGCCGCCTCTTTGGCGGTGGCCCGGCCGAAGAGCCACTCGACGCGGCGGCTGGTGGCGCCCTGCATCTCGAGCCACTCCTCGCGCTCGGGCGGCGAGAGCAGCACTTGGGCCAGCGTTTTGAGCCAGAGCTCCTGGTTGTTTTCGAAGATCTTGAAGGGCACGTCGGTGACCACCGAGGCCGCGACGGGGGTGGTGGGGTTGCCGAGCAGCTCCAGGGGCAGCTCGCGGGTGAGGAACTTCTCTGAGGGCCGCAGGATGAACTGGTGATACTCGGGGGGCACGCGCTCGCAGAGCTCTTCCCAGCCGCGGAAGTGGATCAGCAGGTTGCCGTTGCCGTCGGAGATCTGGATGTCGGCCACGTGCGAGCGCGGCGTGACCGAGGTGAGGCGCAGGTAGCCGCGCAGGCGCGCGCCTTCGGCGAAGCTGGAGGCGTAGAAGATGATGCGCCGGGCGCGGAAGGGCATGGAGATCGCGCCGGCGAACTTCTCGTGCGAGCGCCAGAGCGAGAAGCTGGAGACGATGCCGTCCAGCAGGGTCGGCCAGACGGAGAACAGCGGGATGCGCGTGTAGCGCACGGCGTCGGCGCGGCCGGGCACCTCGATTTCGAAGTCGATGCCCTCTTCGCTCCAGAGGTCGACGTGCCGCACGATGCGCAGGCCTTCGCCGTGGAAGAGCCGGTCGGGGTAAATGTCGTGGCCGGACCAGTTGACCGGGCGGGGGTTGGTGAGCGGCGGCGGCTGGATCGGGTGGGCGATGGTGCCGGAGGCGGTCAGCAGGACGGTTGCCTCGATGATCGGCCAGGTGAAGGCGCTGTTGGGCGCGTCGTCGCGGAGCTGCACGCGGACCGCGGCGTACTGGGGGTCCGGCCAGGAGATGCGCTCGGCGCGGATGATGATGCGCACGGCGCCGCGCTCGAAGCCGACCCAGCGCTGCGAGCGGAGGTTGTCGACCTGGGCCACCCGCCGGCGCGGCACGAGCTTGCGCGCGGCCTCGCACATCATCTCCATGCCCGAGATCAGCGAGAGCAGCGTGAGTCCTTTGAGGTCCGGGTTGGCGTAGGAGAGCTGCGAGGTGCCGAGGGCGTAGTCGCGCAGGAAGGGGTAGTCCTCGAGGGTCAGCACCTTGGCGACTTCCATCAGGACGCCGGGCTGCTCGTCGAGGATCGTGGCGTTGGCGAGCATGGGGAAGTCGGCGCCGAAGTCGAAGCGGCGCTTGTCGCTGATCACGGGCATCGCTTTGCGGGCCTGTTCGGCGGTGGTGCGCGACGCGGTGAGGAACTCGCCCGAGGGCGTGAACACGGTGAGCGAGGGCAGCTGGGCCGAGAGGCGCAGCTCGTTCTCGGCGCGGACGGTGACGGAGAGGGGCTTGTCGAGGTCCAGCGCGCGCTGCCGGCGGTGGCTGTGGAGCAGGGTGAGGTCGAGCATCACGCCCTGGGCCGCCAGCATGCCGAGGGCGTGGTGGAGCTGGACCAGGCCTGAGCGGTGGATGCGGTTCACGGCCACGGCCTGGTGCGGCAGGTTCTTGAGCGTCTCGTCGATGGCGTTGGTCATGTTGCCGCGCGCGCCGAGCTCGATGAACACGCGGAAGCCGTCGGCGTGCATCTGGCGGATGGTCTCTTCGAAAAGGATCGGCGAGGTCCACTGGTCCGCCGTGAGGTGCAGGATGCTGCGGGGCTGCGAGGGCAGGCGCGCGGCGGTCGCGCAGGAGTAGACCGGAATTTTGGGCACGTGCCGGACCCAGTGCGAGAGGAACTGTTTCACCGGCGGCAGCACTTTGGCGCACCACGGGGTGTTGAACGGCCGGTCCATGGGCACGACCATGGTTTTCGCGCCGGCCTTGTGCAGGGCGGCGGTGACCTCTTTCACGATCTCGGGCGAGAGCGCGACCGTCTGTTGGCGGGGGCTGTGGAAGAAGGCTACGGCCATGCGGCCGGGGTACTCGGCGATCAGCGCGTCGAGCTGCTCGCGCGACGCGTCGATCACCGAAAGCATGAGGCAGTCGGGCAGGTCTTCGCGGTCGACCAGCCGGTTGAGCATCTGGTAGCCCTCGCGCATGAAGACGATGCGCTTGCTGCGGCTGAGGTTGCCGTACACCCCGGCCACGTCTAGGGCGGCGAAGTCGCCGCCGCTGAAGCCGACGAGCCCGTCGGGATGGACTCCGATCCGCTCGAACAGGCGGTAGAGCGCGGTGTTCGCCGCGTGCACGGCGATGAACGACTCGGAGAAGGCGTGCCCGGTGAACGTGCCCGCGTCGTTGCGGTAGCAGGCCGCCGGAGGGAAGACGTAGTCCGAGGGCGAGAAGCGCTCGGTTCCGTTGGCCTGCAGCGCCTCCTCCAGCTCGTCGAAGGCGTTGCGGCAGTCGTCGAAGACTAGGCAGAGGTCGCGCAGCATGTCGGGGTAGAACGAGACGGCGCCGGGGAAGAGGAAGGCGATGCGGCCGCGCGGGCAGAGCCGGTCGCGGAAGAAATAGGTGCCGCTCTTGTCGCGGATGCGGCCGGCGTTTTCAACCAGCTTCTTGTGGGCGAGCGTGAGGCGGTCGCGCAGGTCCGTGACCGAGGAGGCGACCACGGCGATCACCGAGGGCATGCGGCGCGCAGACCTCGCGCAGGTGTAGGCGATGTCCTGCAGCAGCACGTCCGGCGCGTGCTCCAGGAAGTGGATGACGCGCTTGACTTCCTCGGCCAGGGCGGCGTCGTTGGGCGCGCCGATGAGGCAGAGCTCGCTGTCGAAAGGGTCGAACAGGTGGAGAGGGCGGCTCATGTTTCCTCCGGGTACTCTTCGAGGATGGCGGAGGCGCAGGTTCCGGTGAAGTCGATGGCGGAGACGCAGGCGCGGCGCGGCGCCTTTTTGGCGCCGCGGATCCACGGACGCGCGTCGGTGAGCAGGTAGATCGGGGACTTCGCCGAGACGATCCGCGGATGGGGCTTGTCGATGGCGACGTGCGGGGCGAGGACGCGGTGGTGCAGGGCCAGAGCCGCCTTGAGGATGCCGGCCGCACCGGCCGCCCAGAGCGTGTGGCCGATGTTGCCCTTGACCGAGCCGAGGCCCACCAGCGGCTGGCCGGGCTTGCGCTCGCCGTAGACCTCCTGCATGACTTGCAGCTCGGTCTGGTCCGAATGCGGGACCCCCGAGCCGTGCGCCTCGATGAGCTGGATCGAGTCCGGCGTGACGTCGGCGGCGTGCATGGCGCGGGTGACCGCGCGCGTCAGCCGCTCGGGGGTGGGGACGCGCTGGTGCTGGTCCAGCGAGGCGGCGGCGATGCCGGTGCTGCGGATGATGGCGTAGATGCGGTCGCCTTGGCGGAGCGCGTCTTTGAGGCGTTTCAGCACGAAGACCGCGCCGCCTTCGCCGGGCAAGGTCCCGTCAGACTCGCGGCCGAAGGGGTGGAGCGCTTTGCCGCGCGAGAAGAGCAGCGTGCCGGCCATGCCCTGCAACACCGGCCGGTTGAGGGGCGGCTGGAGCGCGCCGGCCAGCGCGATGTCGGAGCGGCGCGACAGCAGGTCGTCCATCGCGCCCTGGAGCGCCTGATGCCCGGACGCCGCGCCCGCGTCCACGACGAAGGCCGGCCCGGCAAAGCCGAGCAGATGCGCGGTCCACGACGCGATGACGCATCCCAGCGCCGAGAGGAAGGCGTAGGGGTTGGGCTCGGGAAGCGACGCGGCCAGCTGCGCGCGGATCTCCTCGATCTGGTCGGGGCCCGCGCCGGGGAAGAATTTCTGGACGATGTCGAGGGTCTGGTCGAGGAAGAAGGTGTGCTGGAGCCAGTTGACCGAGGCGGTGTTGAACGGCGGCGCGTAGCCCAGCCGCAGCGAGACGCGGTCGGTCGGCAGGCTGTTGATGGAGCTGCCGCTGTCGCGCAGGGCGTCGATCGCGAGCTGCACGGCCAGGAAGACGTCCTGGTTCTCTCCGGCGTTCATCTTGCGCGGGAAATACTGGTCCGCGGGCGTGCAGGCGTAGAGGTCGCCCAGCAGCGCGCCGGAGGTCGGGTAGGGGCGGTCGAAGAGGGCTTTGCGCGGGGCGGACAGGCCGCCGGGCGGGCCGCCGTTCAGGGGCGCGAACAGCGCGCGCCGCAACATCACGTTCCGCCAGAAAGCGGCCAGGTTGGGGGACTCGGCGAACCGGCAGGACATGCCGGTGATGACGATGTCTTCGCGTGATGTGCGGGAGGAGGCCATGCGTGGGGCTCGGGGTTAAGGCGTGGAGGCCGAGTAGCAGTGCTCGGGGCCCGGGAAGGTTCCGTCTCGGACCTCGGCGGCATAGGCGCCGAAGGCCTCCCGAACCGTCTCCGCGAGGGCGGCGTAAGGCTTGACGAAGCGGGGCGGACGGGAGCCGCCCAGCCCCAGCAGGTCGTGCATGACGAGTACCTGCCCGTCGCAGACCGGGCCGGCGCCGATCCCGATGACCGGCACGGGCGCGGCGGCGGTGACGGCCGCGGCGATGTCGGGCGGCACGCATTCGAGCACGATCGCGAACGCGCCGGCTTCGGCCAAGGCCTGCGCGTCGGCGACCAGCCGGTTGCCCTCCTCGCGCGTTTTGCCCTGCACCTTGTACCCTCCCAGGACGTTCACCGACTGCGGCGTCAGGCCGATGTGGGCCAGCACCGGGATGCCGTTCTGGACCAGGGCCTTGACCAGTTCCGCGCGGAACGCGCCGCCCTCGATCTTCACCGCGTCGGCGCCGGCTTCTTGCAGGAACCGGCCGGCGTTGCGCAGCGCTTCGGGGAGCGATAGCTGATAAGAGAGAAACGGCATGTCGGCCACCACCAGCGCCTCGGCCGTGCCGCGCGCCACGGCGGCGGTGTGGTGGACCATCACGTCCATTGTGACCGGGAGGGTCGAGCCATAGCCGAGCATGGCCATGCCGAGCGAGTCGCCGACCAGCACCAGGGGAATGCCCGCGGCGTCGGCGAGGCGGGCGAACGCGCAGTCGTAAGCCGTGACGCACGGGAGCTTACAGACGCCTTTCGAGGCCATGATCTTGGCCACAGTCCACGTTTTCATGTCTGGCATTTTATCATAAACCGACCGGCGGGCAACCTGCGAAAACAGATTTGCCGGGCTTTTCGTCTGGCGTGCGGAAGCGGGTTTTTAGTATGGTTGGCGCACTCGGACGCGCCCGTCGGCGCGGCCCAGGGGAAGGCGGGAGAGCGCATGGCTGAGGGGTTGGACAATATCCGGGTGGTGCTGGTCGGCACGCTGTACAGCGGCAACGTCGGCTCGGTGTGCCGCGCGATGGCGAACATGGGGGTCCACGACTTGGTCCTGGCCGGGCCGCGCCTCTGCGACGAGTGGTCGGACGCGGCCAAGATGGCCGTCCACGCGACGGACATCTTGGAGGCGCGGCGCGAGACCGCGACGCTGGCCGAGGCGGTGGCGGACTGCGCCTTCGTGGTCGGGACGACCGCGCGCGGAGGCCTCTACCGGCAGCACGTGAAGACGCCGCGCGAGCTGGCGCCCGAGCTGCTGCGGCTGGCGGCGGACGGCAAGGTCGCGCTGGTCTTCGGGCGCGAAGACAAGGGGCTGTTCAACGACGAGATCGGGCTGTGCACGCACCTGATCCGCATCCCCGTGCACCCGGACTATGCCTCGCTCAACCTCTCGCAGGCCGTGCTGCTGTGCTGCTATGAGCTGTTCGGCGCGCTCGGGACCTACGAGCCGCCGGTCGAGAAGTCGCAGCCGGCCGTGGCGGTGCACAAGCTGAAGCTGATGGAGATGTGGCGGGAGATGCTCCTGCTGATCGGTTTCATGAAGGAGGACAAGGCCGACCACATGATGCAGGGCGTGCAGCGCATCTTTTCGCGCGGCGTCTACTCCGAGGACGACGTGTCGATCATGATGGGCGTGGCGCGCCAAGCCGACTGGGCGGCCCGGAACGGCCCGGGCGCCAAGCCCAAAGGCAGCACTTCGAAGTGAGCGGCCTCAGCGCGGGGGCGGCCACGTTTCCTTGAAGCTCCCCAGCGGCCAGAGCTCGCAGCGGCGGAACAGCGTTTCGGCGGCTTCGGTCTGGATGCAGATGCGGCCTTCAGCGGGGGAGACGTCGAAGGCCTCGTTGACCACGCGGCCGTTGAACAGGTAGCGCAGGGTGTTGCCCTGGGCGATGACCTCCAGCCGGTTCCACCCGCCGAACGGCGCATCGAGGTCGTCCCGGCCGCGGAAGCCCAGCCGGTCGGTCCAGTCCTCGTCGCGCTTCTCCCAATTCACGCGGCCGCCGGTCACGGTCTGGCGCGGCGCGCCGCGCCGCCAGCGCCGTTCGCCGTCGCGGTCCGGTTCGATTTCGCAGGTGACGCTCGGCCTCAGCTCGGTGCCGTCGGGCAGCTTGGCGCCGATGACGATGATGTCGGCCATGCCGCCCTCGATGATGTTCGCCTCGATGCTGCTGATCCAGGTCCCGCCGCAGGCGCCGTGCGGACCGAAGGCGTGGACGAGGATGCCGTTGTCGCGGGCGCGATCCTTGCGGCTGCCCCACGTGTACGCGCCCCATTTGAACTCCGCGACCAGATGGTAGTCGCTGAAGCTCTGCCGCGTGGCCAGATAGCCGTAGCCGCGTCCGCTGACGCGGAGTCCTCCGTCGCGCAGCTGGAAGACCGCTTCGGCCGGGTCGCAGAGGTCGGCCTTGGCGCTGAGGTGGACGTCGGTCTGGCCGGCGCGGATCAGCTCCAGGACGTCGACCCTGTTGGTGACGGGCTCCGCGCCGAGGGCTAGAGGCAAGGCCCACAACAGCGCAACGGCGGCCCGCGTGGAGCGGAGGGGGCGGACCTTCTGCAGGGCCTGCGTCTGCGAGTGAGGAGCGTTCATAGAATGTTGTTTTCTGCGGTTTTTTCGCGCTTGATGAACATTTCGCCGATGGTGGCGAGCAGGGTGGTGGCGGGGAACGGCTTGGCCAGGAAGCGGAAGCCTTCGTGTTCGATCGACTTCCATCGCACGCGCTCGTCGGCGTATCCGCTGCAGAGCAGGACCGGCAGGTCGGGTCTTTTCTCGCGCAGCTCGCAAGCCAGATCGATGCCGTTCTTTCCGCCCAGGACGATGTCGCTGAACAGCAGGTCGAAGCGTCCCGGATCGCGCTCGAACACGTCGAGGGCCGCTTTGGCGTTCTCGCAGGCGACCACGCGGTAGCCCGCGCTTTCGAGCACGAGGGAAACCAGGCTGCGCACGCCCTGTTCGTCTTCGACCAGCAGGATGTTCTTGCCGAGCCCGGGCAGGGAGATCGTCTCAGCCTTCTGGACGGGCCCCGCCGCCGGGTGGGCCGCCGGCTTTTGGGCCGGCAGGAAAATGTTGAAGGAGGTGCCTTGGCCCTCGCCGCTCTGGACTTCGATCCAGCCTCGGTTCTGTTTGACGATGCCGTAGATGACCGAGAGCCCCAGGCCGGTCCCTTTGCCCTGGGCCTTGGTGGTGAAGAAGGGCTCGAAGAGGTGGTCCAGCAGCGCTTGGCTGATGCCCGAGCCGGTGTCGGAAACGGAGAGCTGGGTGAAGCGTCCGGGGCGGGCCTCGGGCCTGACCGAGCGGTCGACGGATTCGAGCGTGACGTCGCTGGTGGCGAACGTGAGGCGCCCGCCCTTGGGCATGGCGTCGCGGGCGTTGACCGCGAGATTCATGATGATCTGCTCGATCTGGTTGGGATCGGCCAGAATCGGCTGGATGCCGGCGTCGAGCGCCAGCTCGATCTGGATCTCCTCGCCCATCAGGCGGCAGAGCATCTTTTCGGTGGAAGCGATGATCTGGTTGAGGTCGAGCAGCTGCGGCTCGATGCGCTGCTTCCGGCTGAACGCCAGCAGCTGGTGGGTCAGGTCCGCCGCCCGCCGGGCGGCGCGCTCGATCTGCTTCAGGTCGCCGTATTGGGGGCTGCGCTCGTTCAGGCCGGACAGCAGGATCTCGGTGAAGCCGAGGATCGCCTGCAGGAGGTTGTTGAAGTCGTGGGCCACGCCGCCGGCGAGGCGGCCGATGGCGTCCATCTTCGAGGCCTGCTGGAGCTGCTGCTGCAGCTCGATTTCCTGAGTGATGTCGCGCGAGATGCCGACCAGCCCCACCACGCGGCCCTCTTTGTCTCGGATGGGGGCTTTGGAGGCCGAGACCCAGCGGGTCTTGCCGTCGGGGCCGGTCTTGTGCTCGACGCGCCCCAGCAGCGGCTTGCCGGTCGCGATGATCTCGCGCTCGTCGCTGAGAGCCTTGCTGGCGAACTCGGAGGCCTTGAAGTCGGCGTCGGTTTTGCCGACCGCGTCTTCGGGGTTGTTGATCCCGAGCGAGGCGGCGTGCGCCTTGCTGATCTTGAGGAAGCGGGAGTCGGTGTCCTTGAAGTAGATCCGGTCGGGCAGATTCTCCATGAGTGCGTACAGGAGGTTGCGCTCGTGAATCAGTGCGGCTTCCGCGCGGTACCAGGCGGAGACGTCGTACAGAGCGGCCACCGCATGCAGGCTGTTGTTGAATTGGACCGGCTCGACGCTGAAGCGGATCCAGATCTCTTTGCGGCTGTCGCCGCGGCCGAGCGCGAACTGGACGTCTTGCCCGTGGACGGCGGGGGCTCCGCTGAGCACGGCTTTGAGGGCGGCGTTCAGCTGGCAGGCCTGGCAGGCGGGCGTCTGGCCGCACGGGGACGTGGGGCCGGCGAGGTTGAGGCAGCCGATGAAGTGGCCGACCTTGCGGGCGCGCAGGTCCGACAAGTGGCATGCGAAGAGAGTCTCGGCCGTCCGGTTCGCGTCGACGATGTTCGCCTCGGCGTCGACGACCAGCATCGCGACCGGAGCCGCGTTGAGAACGGAACGCACGTTGTCATGGATCTGCTGCAGGTCGGCGGTGCGGCATTGGACCTCCCGTTCCAAGGCGGTCCTGCGGTTGCTGAGAAACGCGATGAGCGTCGTGAGCAGCACGGTCAGCAGAAAGCCGGCGAACAGCGTGACCCGCCCTTCGCGCAGCGGGTGGCCCGACAGCCACTCCGGGGAGGCCTGCACCACCACGGCATAGGTTTTGCCGAAGCAGAAGATGGGGATGCGGAGGGACAGCGGGCTCTCGGGCAAGACTTGCCAACAGCCCGCGCCGTTGATCTCGTGCGTGTGCTGTTGGGCCGACAGGTAGCCGGGCTTGCGGTTTTCTTCCAGCTGGAAGAGCTCGGCGACGAGGCCGCCCTCCAGGCGGCCGGTCTTGCGGAGCGGTGCCTGAACGAGGGTGTCGAGCCGGATGATGGCCGCGATCAGGCCGTTCTGCTGTCGGGTGATGACGGGCTGAAAGATGATGATGCCGGCCGGCTTGTTCGTGAGGTTGAACAGCGCGATCGGGTCAGACGCGGTACAGAGCTTGTCGCGCAGCGCCGCCTCGATCGCGCTGCGGCGCACGCGCTCCGCCCCCAGGTCGAAGCCTTGCGCCGCCTCGTGCCCGCGCGTCGGCTCGATGTGCAGGACCGGATAGTAGACGTCGCGGCCCGCAGCCTCGGACCGTTCGCACCGGTCGTCGATCTGCCAGACGGCGTAGTCCGGCGCGACCTGCTCCCGCGCCTTTTGGGTGAAGGCCTCGAGGTCGGCGGCCTTCACGGCGGGGATCCACGCGTAGGCCTGAACCGACCCTTCCTGCTTGAAGGGGTCGGTGAAGAGGCTGAACTCGCCGGGCTCGACGTAGCCGCTGGCCAGAAAGAGTCGCTTCAAGCTGTCGAGGCGGTCCTGGATTTCCCAGAGGGACTTGGAGATGCTGGCGGCCTGGGCCTGGGCCAGCGAGGTGAACGTGCTCAGACGGGCCCGGGACTCGGACGCGTTGATGTACCAGGTCGCCGCGACGGTCAGCGTCAGCATGACCACCGCGCACAGGAACGCTTCGGCATAGTGCGCCTGCCAGCTCATGAGCGGAGGGAGCCGGTGGCGGTGCTCCAGAACCAGGTGGCTCACCAGCAACATCACCAGCAGGACCAGCATCACGAGCAGCGGGACTTGCCTGACCTGCGCGAGGCTCTCTTGCCACACGTCGGCCTGGACGTCGATGCCGAGCACGAGCAGCGGGACGCCGCTGCGCGGATCCAGCACCGGAACGAAGGCGGAGACGAATTCGCCGTACTCGTCGCGGTAGGGCTGCGTGGTCTGCGGCCTGCGGAGCGTGAAAGCGGCCTCGACTTCGCTCGGGGCCTGACGGTAGACCGTGCCGGGCTCCGAGGCGCAGGGGTGGCTCTCCGGATAGCTTTCCGGGCCGAAGACGAAGGCGCCGTCGCGCTGCGCGAGCGTGTAGACCCAAGACAGGCCGAGGTGCTCTGTGGCCACGGCCATCTGGCTGCGCAGGCGTTGAAAGGCTGGAAGCCGCTTGTCTTGAGAGGTGAAGGAGAACGATTGCACCAGCTCCGGGGTGATCGTCTCCGCAATGGACGAGACGCTCTGCAGCAGGTTCTCGCGCAGCTGACGGTCGGTCTCTTGCGTCAGCCTTTGGATCTGCCAGAAGCCGGTCGCAAGGATCAGCGCAGCCGTGGCGAACAAGGCGAGCCGGGAGCTCTTGGCGGGGGGCATGTTCTGCTTCTCATCCATAGGGCTTGCGCCTCTCCGTGAAGGGGGTTACGAGGCCGGCTCCAGCGTTCCGTCCGCCAGCCGTCGCCAAGGGGACCAGCACAGGCCGACCGTGCCCGTCATGATATCCGACTTGCGCGGCCGGATCGGCCGCTTCTGGAGCTCGAGCGCTTCAGGGGAAACGGGCTCGCGCAGGGCTGCGGCCTCCTGGTCGAAGAGCTCCTGCAGCGCTTGGAGCCGGGTTCCGATCAGGTCGGCGCTTTCGGCGGCGCGGTCGACGTCGGCGGACTCTTTGCCGATCCGGCTCGCGCTGCGCATGGCGGTGGTGGCCCTCCCGACGGTCCCGACCCGCGCGCGTCCTCGGCCGAGAAAGGCGCCCAGCAGGGTCGCGCCCAAGGAGAGCGCCGTGTTGAGCTTCTGCTGGCTGGACTGCGCCTTCTCCTTTTCCACGCGCTCGTTCGCCCGGCGCAGCTGGTCGGAGAGGACCTGCAGTTTGGGCGCGTATTTCGCTTTCAGCTTGGCGACCTCCTCGTCGCGGCGCTCGCGCAGGAGCTGGGCGACGCGCACGCGGAAATCGAGCTCCTGCTCCTCCGGCCGGGACGACAGCTTCAGCTCGGGAAAGGAGAAGAGCTCCAGCGTGCAGGTCTGATAGAGAAAGGACTCCAGGCCTTTGGCCCAGGCCGCGGCGGCCTTGGGCCGGCCGGCGCCGGCCGGCAACGGCGCGAACGCGGCGGCTTGTGGCGGCTCGCGGTCCACGGATGCGGCGAGCCCGGCGGGCTGCTCCGACTCCTCCCAGAGGGCCGTGCAGCCGTCCTCCGAGAGCGGCGCGAGGTGGACGTGCCCCGTCCACACGTCGAGGCCTGCGGCGGCGTCGACGAAGTGGAGTTTGCTGAACCCGATCGCGGACGGCCGGTAGACCGCGGCTTCGCCCGGCGTTCGGGGCCGCCGGTAAAAGACCGGCATGTCGGGCGGGGTCGCCGGCCGCACCGGCGACGCCGCATCGGGGCCGGGAGCCGGGGCCGCCGGCCGGGTGTCGGCCGGGGGGGCGGTGCGCGCCAGGGCGGCGAGCTGCGGCACGGTCAGCGGGCCCCGCAGGAAACTCAGCGACCAGCGCGTCTGGAACAGGAGCGGCGCCTCCTCGTGGACGTTGCGCATCAGGAAGACGCGGTTGCCCAAGCCTGCCAGGATCTGCTCGGTCTGCCCGCGGTCGAACGCCGCGCCGCTGCTTGCGGCCGCGCCTTCGAGTCCCTCGAGCACGCGCATCTTGTCGCGCTCGGTCTGGAGGCGGCCGATGAACCAGGTGCCGCAGTTCGAAAGCCCTTTGTAGTCCAAGTCCACCGGGTTCTGGGTGGAGAGGACCACGCCCAGGCCGAACGCGCGCGCCTGCTTGAGCAAGGTCAGCATCGGCGGCTTCGAGGGCGGGTTGGCGGTCGGCGGGAAGTAGCCGAAGATCTCGTCCATGTAGAGCAGCGCGCGCAGGCTGCCGGTGCCCGGCTGGGTGCGCATCCAGGCCAGGACCTCGTTGAGGAGCAGCGTGACGAAGAACATGCGCTCGGCGTCCTGGAGGTGCGCGAGGCTGAGCACGCAAACGCGCGGCCGGCCGGCGGGCGTGTACAGGAGCCGCTGGATGTCGAGCGGCTCGCCCTCCATCCACGCGCCGAAGCCGGGAGCGGCGATGACGTTGTTGAGGCGCATGGCCAGCGCGAGGCGTTCCCTAGACGGGTAGAAGGTTTCGAGGTCGAACACCCCGACTTTGTCGAAGGCCGGGGCCTGAACCTCGTGGATGAGCCTCGCGATGTCCAGGCTGCGGCCTTCGCGCCAGGCGCGGTCCAGGATGTTCGACAGCAAGATGTGGTCGCGGCTCTGGACGGGGTCGGTGTCCAGCCCCAGCAGGGCGAGCAAGCCCGAGACGGCGGAAAGGATGCGGTCTCGCAGCGCGGTGGCGTCTTGCCGCACGGCGTCGGGCGGCGCGTCGAAGGAGCGCAGAACCTGCAGCGGCCGGACGGAGGCGCATCCCGGCGTGTAGACGGCAAGTTCCGCGGCGGCCTGCAGCCGCCGGATGCGTTCGCCGCTCTGGCCGGACTCGGCCAGCCCGCGACGCCAGGCGTCGGCGGTCTTGGCGGCCAGCGCGTCGGGTGTCAGGCCTTTGCGCGCGGCCTCGGCCTCGTCGACCCAGGGGCGGAAGTCCTCGGCGCGCAGCTCGGGGAACTGAAGCAGCAGGTTGCCCAAGTCGCCTTTCGGGTCGATCACGAGGGCAGGGATGCCGTCGATGGCCGCCTCTTCGATGAGGGCCGTGGCCAGACCGGTCTTGCCGCTGCCGGTCATGCCGACGATCAGGGCGTGGGTGGTCAGGTCCTTGGCCTCATAAAGAACGGGAGCCGCGTTCTCGGCCGCGCCGTCGGGGAGGCGCTCTTGCCCGAGATAGAACGCGCCCAGTTTCTCGTACGTCTCCATGCCGCTCCTCCTGAAAAGCCGCCGCCCAAGCCTCGCGCCGCCTCGCGCCGATCAGGAAGGGGCGCGCAGGGACTGAAAGCTTCACGTGTGACCGCAAAACCTGCTCTCTCTCAAACAGTTGGCATCAATCACAGTGGCGTGTCAAGATGGTATCAGTCCGCTTCAAGGCCCGTCAACTGCACAATACGTCCCGCGGGCCCCGCGAAGGGACCGCTTGACGCGGATCTTGCGCAGGGGTACTTTAAGAGAACTTGGAAGCGGGGCGTTCGTCACGCGATGCCGGGGCGGGGCTCTCGCGGCAAAAGGAGGAAAGACATGAAAGCGACGGTCAACCCGGACACCTGTATCGGCTGTGGTCTGTGCGTGTCAACCTGTCCCGCCGTCTTCGAGATGCAGGGGGACGTGGCGGTTGTGGTCGCCGACCCGGTGCCGCCCGAGGCGGAAGCCAGCTGCAGGGAAGCTGCGGAGGGGTGTCCCGTCTCCGCCATCACACTCGACTGAGCAGAAGGTCGGCCGCTGCGTGGGGGCGGTTGGTAGGCCAGGCCGGAGTCGAACCGGCGACCCCCAGATTAGGAATCTAGTGCTCTGTCCTACTGAGCTACTGGCCTGAGAGATGGTGGAACATAGCACAGCGGTGTGCTTTCTGCAAGCCTGCGGGGCGAGCCCCGTTGTCTCTGGGCGGCCCGGAAGGGGCTCCGTTTGGGGAGCCGCGGGATTGGAAAATCAGCCCGCCAAAAGCATCGTCCAGCGGCTCTGCTTTCTTGATGCGCGCTAGTCGCTCACGTTGTTGCGGAGGGTGACGGCGGTGCATCCCGCTGTCGGCGCGATGTCGCGGGCGCCGCCCCGGAAGAGGTTGCCCTCGACGAGGATCGAGTCGCCTCCCGGCGCAAAACTGATCGCGTGCTCAGCCTCTTGGCCCGTGACGAAGAGGTTGCCGCGCACCAGGACGTTGCCGTAGCTCCCGCCCGGCTCGTAGGTCGTAAAGTAGAGCTCGGAGTAGCGCTCGAAGTCGCCGGTGGAGAAGTGTCTCCGCCCTCGTCTCGGATCGCGCTCGCACTTGGTCGTGTTGTTCACGAAGATGTTGTCGGCCAGGACGAAGTTGCGCGGCTGGTTGATCCACGATCCTCGGCCGCCGTTGCGGAAGGTGTTGCCGACGATGGTCACGTCCTCGCAGGACTTCTCGACGCTCATCACGCGCGAGCCGTTTGAGCCGTCCACCGTGTTGCCGGTGATGACGGCGTCTTTGCAGTACTCCGCCAAGAAGAAGGCGCCCATGCGCGACCCCGTGATGTGGTTGCCGCTGAAGACGACGCCCTGGCATTTCTGGATGTGCATCGAGTCGCCGAGCGCGCTGAGGCGGCAGCCTCGCACCACGACCTTCTTGCAGCCGACCAGATCCAGCGCGCCTTTGCCCGGACCGCTGCCTGTGGGCGCGAAAAGGGTGGGCCAGGCGTTCGAAAGGTCGTGGATCAGCCGTGTGCCCGGTCCGGCGGCCCCGGAGAAACGGATGGCCTCGCCGCCGGGCTGCGCGCCGATGCGGATGAAGGCGGGCGTGCTCTCGACCACGAAGTACTGCCGGCCGCGGACGAGGTTGGCCGGCAAGGTGTCGCCGAAGAAGCAAACCGCGTCGTGGCCGCGCACCGACTCCGGCCGGACCTTCGAGACCGGGAGCGGGCGCTTCGCGTTGTCGAAAAAGATGCGGTCGTCGCCGTCTGCCAACCGCAGCGGTCCGCGGACAAGGTCTTGCCGGAAGTAGTGGGCGGCCATCGCCCGCTCCTGTGCGGAATAGTCTTCCGGCCAGACGGTGATCTGCCACAGGTAGCCGTAGTCCCACATGAATTTGCCGCTGCGCTCCAGCGTGCAGGCCTCGACCGTCACGTTGCGCGCGTAGGCGGTGACCTCGCGCTCGCTGCCTGTCTTCTCCGCGCCCAGCACGGTGATGGCCGCGCCGGCCAGGCCGTCCGAGGAAAGGTCGCGGAAGGTGAGGTTCTCCGTGACGCCCGTCGGTGACGTGGTGATCAGGATCGCCCGCGTGTTGGCGTTCGGCTCCCAGGTGTTCTCCGCCTGCGAGGGGTCAAACACGTGTCCCGTGAAATGGCCGCCGAACCAGCGGAGATCGCGGATGTCTTCGCCCGCGAAAAGGACGGCGCGGGCCTTGTCGCCGAGGCGCTCCGGCAGGTGGAAGCGTGCGCCGTAGGCGGTGACGGTCATGCCGGACGCGAGCCGGACGGGGTTGGTTCCGGTGAGCGCGTAGTCTCCCGGCGGGACCGTGACCGAGCCGCCGCGGGACGCGGCCGCCGCGAAAAGCGCCTCCAGATCAACGGGACCGGCGGCGCAGAGACTCGCCGAAAGTCCCGCCAGCAGGGCGTAGGTTGTCGCCGGGGTGCGGCTTGTCATGGGAGACGCTCCTTTGTCGGTTGCGGCGGAACGCTTCCGCCCTCTGATCTTGCTGGGCGCTTGACCGGGGGCCGCGCTCCACGCGGCCCGGCAGGCTGCTCCCAGAACCGCGGATGCCGGGCGCACCCCCAAACGGCGGCGCCATTATGCCGAATTGTTCCGAGAGGTGCAACCTGAGCCGCACCCCAAATGGCCGCTTAATCTGATTGTGTCGCGCAAAAGGGTTCTTTATAATTCATACACGATTGGAGTATGAACGATGTTGAAATGGAACCCCGAACTGTATGGACGCTCCCTGCTCAGACTGGCCGACCTGACTGACGAGGAGATGTTGAACCTGATCGAACTCGCGGTCGCTTTGAAGGCCCGTCGCCGCGCGGGGTTCCGGGGGGACCTGCTGAAGCGGCGCCAGGTTGCGCTGATTTTCGAGAAAAGCTCGACGCGCACGCGCAATGCCGCGTCGGTCGCGATCCGCGACGAGGGCGGTGCCGCCGAGTACCTGACCAAGAACGACATCCACCTCGGCGCCAAGGAGTCGGTCAAGGATACGGCCCGCGTGCTCGGACGCATGTTCGACGGCATCCTCTTCCGCGGCTTCGCGCAGAAAACGGTCGAAACGCTCGCGAAATACTCCGGCGTGCCGGTGTGGAACGGCCTGACCGACGATTTCCACCCGACGCAGATCCTGGCCGACCTGATGACCATCCAGGAGACGTTCGGGCGGCTCAAAGGGCTCAAGGTGGCCTATGTCGGCGACGGCCGCAACAACGTGGCCAACTCGCTGATGATGGGCTGCGCAAAAGCCGGCGTGAACTACGTGAACTGCACGCCCGCCGAGCTGTCGCCCGATCCGGTGCTGGTCCGCGAGGCGGTCGAGACGGCCTCGCGCAACGGTTCCCGGATCGAGATCGTCAACGACCCCAAGACGGGCGTGGCGGGCGCCAACGTGCTCTACACCGACGTCTGGGTGTCGATGGGCGAAGAGGCGCAGAAGGAGACGCGCCTGCGCCTGCTGCGCCCCTACCAGGTGAACATGGAGCTCGTAAAGGCCACCGGCAACGCCGGCGGCGAGCTGATTTTCCTGCACTGCCTGCCGGCGTTCCACGATTTCGAGACGCAGGTCACGGCGGAGTCCGGTGCGCTGGAGGTCACGGACGAGGTGTTCGAGGCCCCGTTCTCCAAGGTCTTTGACGAGGCCGAGAACCGCATGCATACCATCAAGGCCCTCTATGTTTCGGCGCTGGTCGACCTTTCGTCTCTGTGAGGGTGCTGCGGACTTCACGAAACGGTGTCAGGGGAGGAATATGAGTCATGTCTGAGCGGATGATCGATCTATCTTGGGAGCGTTTCCAGTCGCTGTCGTTGCCGGAGAAGGTGCCTTTTCTGATGCAGCCCGACGGGACCCCCTATCACACGCTGTTCGCCCAGCAGTTCGGGTTCGAGCTCTTGGAGCAGCTGGCGCAGCTGGCGAACGAGATCCGCGCGATCGCCAAGACGCGCGCGGGCTCGGAGTTCCTGAAGTCGCAGGTCTCGCACAAGCGGGCGATGCTCTACTTCTCGCAGCCCAGCTCGCGCACCTTCCTGTCGTTCGCCTCGGCGTGCCAGATCCTCGGCGTCTCGACGGGCGAGGTGCGCGACACCTCGATCTCCTCGGAGTTCAAGGGCGAGTCGCGCGAGGATTCGGTGCGCACCTTCAGCTCGTATTTCGACCTGATCATCATGCGCACGCCGGAGAAAGGTCTGGCCGAACACATGGCGTGGGTGCTGTCGAACTCCGAGCGGCCGATCCCCATCATCAACGCCGGCTCGGGTCAGGACCAGCACCCGACACAGGCCCTGCTGGACATCTACACGCTGCTGCGCAGCTTCGAGCGCAGCGGCGGCCTGCGCGACCGCACGGTGCTCTTCTGCGGCGACCTGCTGCGCGGCCGCACGGTCCGCTCGCTCTCGTACCTGCTGACGAACTACCCGAACATCCGGCAGGTCTTTGTGGCGCCGGAGCCGCTGCAGGTCGGCACGGACGTGCTCGCGGTCCTCAAGCAGAAGAACGTGGCCTTCGAGCTGACCGACGATTTCCACGGCGCAATCCCGCACGCCGACGCGGTCTACATGACGCGCATCCAGGACGAGTGGGACACGACCAAGGGCGAGAGCGCCCGGATCGACACGAGCCGTTTCAAGTTCGGCGCCGAAGAGCTCAAGCTGCTGCCCCAGCGGAGCGTCATCATGCACCCGCTGCCGCGCCGCGACGAGATCGCCACGGCCGTGGACAGCGATCCGCGCGCCATGTACTGGCGGCAGATGCGCAACGGCATGTGGATCCGCACCGCCCTGATCGCCATGACGTTCGGCGGCGAAAAGCGCATCCATGAATATTACCGCCACAATTACTAGGCCCCGGAGGAGGTCCGGCCTCTGGCGCACGGGCGCCGGTATGGCCGCGCTGTGCCTGGCGCCGCTGCTTCTGGTTGCGGAAGCGACCAACCGCGCGCCCGACCGCGTGGTCAGCCGCTTCCGCATCGGGCCCTTTTTCGAGCACCGCGCCACGCGCGACGGCGGCTCGTTCTGGGCCGTGCGCCCGTTCTACTCCAAAGTGACCGACCCCGTGACCGACACGCGCGTGTGCGACGTGGTCTGGCCCATCGGCACCTTCCACCGCGACCGCGAGCAGGCGTGGTGGCGCTTCGCCCTGGCCTACGGCTCCGACAACGACGTGACCCGCGACGACGCGGCGTGGAAGGCCGCGCTCTTCCCCCTCTGGTTCCAAGGCCGCTCGCGCCAGGGCGAGGACTACTGGGCGCTCTTCCCGCTCTACGGCCACCTGCCGCACGTCCTGCTGATGGACGACATCGACTTCAGGCTCTTCCCGCTCTACCTCGACTACGAGGTCAACGGCGTGGAGCGCGAGTACTGGCTCTGGCCGGTCTTCTCGCGCGCCGGCGAGACGCCGGAGGTCCGCCGCACCGGCGTCTTCCCGCTCTACGGGCGGACCGAGAAGAAAGAGGCCTCCCACACCTACGCGTTCTGGCCCTTCTGGACCTCGGCGGTCTACAGCGGCGAGCGCAACCCCGGCTCGTCGTGGATGCTCTTCCCCCTCTACGGGCGGGTCGACCGCGCCAAGGAGCAGCAGCGCCTCGTGCTGCCGCCCTTCTTCTCGCACGCGCAGACCGACGTGTCCGAGCGCTGGCGCCTGCCGTGGCCGTTCGTGGAGACGGTGACCACGCCGACCGCGCGCAAGCGCTCCTACTGGCCGGTTTACGGCGACGCCGCGCGCGACGACGAGCGGCGCTGGTACGCCGTGTGGCCGCTGCTGGACCATTTCTCCCTGACCGCCGGCGGGCGGCGCACCGAGCGGAGCCGCTTCTTTCCGTTCTACATGCGCGAAACGGTCTACGCGAAGGACCCCGCCGGAGTCGAACAGCAGCAGGAGCGCTACACGCGCGTCTGGCCGTTCTACTCGCGGCAGGCGGACGCGGGCGGCTCCCGCCTGCGCGCGCTGGAGCTGAGCCTGATCCGCTACAGCGGGGGCATCGAGCGCAACTGGGCGCCTTTCTGGACGCTCTACGAGCGCGACGAGCAGGCCGGCGGCGACGTGACGCACGACGCGCTCTGGGGGCTTCTGAAATACCGCCGGGCAACGGATGCAAACGCAACAGCAGAGGAGGCGCTTCGATGATCACCCGTGAGCCGGTCTTTACAGACGCGTCCGACAATGTGTTCGTCAACGCGTGGCGGGCCGTCCTGCTGGGCCTCGGCGACATCGGCCGCGCAGGCACGCTGACGGCGCAGTCGCTGCTGCTGGCGCCGCTGTTGCTGGGCTCGCGGCGCTCGCGCGCCGAGCTGGGGCGGCAGCTCTTCACGGCCGGCATCAAAAGCCTGGCGCTGATCACGATCGTCGGCATGTTCACCGGCATGATCCTCGGCCTCCAGATCGGCCTCGAGCTGCGCCGCTACAACCAGGAGATCTACATCGGGTCGGCGGTGATGGTCTCGCTGCTGCGCGAGATGGGGCCGTTCATGACCGGCATTATCCTGGCCGCCTGCGTGGGCTCCTCCATGGCGGCGCAGATCGGCACCATGACCGTCAACGACGAGATCGCCGCGCTGGAGATCATGTCGATCAGCCCGGTCCGCTTCCTGATGGCTCCGCGCATGGCGGCGATGGTCGTCATGACCCCCGTGCTCTCTTTCTACACCAGCATTTTGGGCGTCGTGGGCGGAGGGATCGTGGGCCTCACCCAGCTGAATGTCCCGTGGTCGCAGTACATCGACAACGCGATGTCGATCGCCAAATGCTACGACCTCTACGTCGGCCTGCTCAAGGCGATGGTGTTCGGCATCGTGATCACGGGCGTCTCCTGCTTCGAAGGCTTCACGACCGAGCAGGGCGCCGTGGGGGTCGGCCAGGCGACCCGCCGCTCCGTGATCACCTCCATCCTGCTGATCCTGGTGCTCGGCTACATCATCACACGGCTGTTTTACGACTTATGATCCGCTTTGAACAGGTGACTAAAGTGCTCGGCGGCCGCAAGGTGCTCGACGACCTCTCCTTCGAAATCCAGAAGGGCGAGATCTTCGTCATCGTGGGGCCGTCCGGCACCGGCAAGAGCGTGACGCTCAAGCACATGGTGCGGCTGCTGACGCCGACCGCCGGCTCGATCTGGGTCGACGGGGTCGAGGTCAGCGCGGTGTACGGCGAAGACCTCGACAAGGCGCGCGAGCGTTTCGGCTACCTGTTCCAGGGCGGCGCGCTCTTGGGCTGGATGACCGTCGCGGAGAACATCGCCCTGCCGCTGCGCGAGAAGACCCGCGTGTCCGAAGAGGAGATCGAGGCGCGCGTGGCCGAGGCGCTGCGGATGGTGGGGCTCGAGCGCGACGGCGGCAAGTTTCCGAGCGAGATCTCGGGCGGCATGCAGAAGCGCGCCGGCCTGGCGCGCGCCATCGTGCGGCGCCCGGAGATCGTGCTCTACGACGAGCCGACCTCCGGCCTGGACCCGGTGACGGCGCGGACCATCGACCAGCTGATCCGGCGGCTGAACGAGGAGCTGGGCATCACGAGCGTCGTGGTCTCGCACGACCTGCAGGGCGCGCTGCTGATCGCCGACCGCATCGCGATGCTGACGGGCGGACGCTTCGTCGAGGTCAGCGCGCCCAAGGCTTTCGTCAAGACGGAGCAGCCGGACGTGCGCCGCTTCCTGGACGCGCAGTTCATTTCTAAAGAGGGCATCGTGGGGATGTGAAAAGGAGCGGACATGAGCTTGAAAAGCAATAAAGAGGTGTTTTCGGAAGTGATCGTGGGCGTCTTCATGACGGCCGTCCTGCTGCTGCTGATCTACTTCACCATCATCATCTCGGGGATCGAGATTTTCAACGGCAAAAGCAAAGAGCCGGTGACCGTGCTGTTCCACGACGTGGGCGGGCTGAAGGTCCGCGACTCGGTCGTGCTGCGCGGCATGACGGTGGGCTCGGTGAACGACATGAAACTCGAGAACAGCGGCGTGCGCGTGACGCTGCTGGTCCAGCGCGACGTGGTTTTCAAAGAGGGCTACAAAATGACGGTCTGCTCGGGTTCGCTGCTGGGCGGCAACTACCTGCTGATCGAAGAGGGGCAGGGCGCCGTGGTCTCGCGCGACACCGAACTGCGGGGCGAGTCGCCGAACAACTGGATGCGCGACCTCGGCGACATCGTCGCGAACCTGAAGGAGGCCACGGCCGGCGATCACATCAAGAACATCGTCACGAACCTCGACGCGGCCGTGGCGTCGATCAAGGTGGCGGTGGCGCGCGTGGAGGAGGGCAAAGGCACGCTCGGCAAACTCTTCTCCGAGGACCTGTCGCTCTACAACGACCTCTCCAACACCGTGGCGAACCTCAAATCCATCACGACCAAGATCGACTCCGGCACCAATTCGCTCGGGCTGCTGCTCAACGACGACGGCGGCGCCTACACGAATCTGGCCGCGACGCTGGCGAACGCCAAGGCGATCTCCGACCGCCTGGAGAAGGGCGAGGGCACGCTCGGCCGCCTGCTCTCCAAGGACGACAAGATTTACCGCGACTTGGAGGACACCGTGGCCAGCATCAAGAACGTCGCTTCCAGCCTGGAGAAGGGCGAGGGCACGCTCGGCAAGCTGATCAAGGACGACAACAAGATCTACAACGACCTGGACGCGACGGTCGCGAACCTCAAGACCGTCACCGACCGCCTGGTCGAAGGCGAAGGCACGCTCGGCAAGCTCTCCAAGGAGGACGAGCTCTACAACGATGTGCAGGGCCTGATCAAAGACGTGCGCCAGACGGTCGACAACTTCCGCGACACGACGCCCATCAGCGCCTTCGCGAGCCTGATCATGGGCGGCCTGTAAATGGCTGAAAGCATCATAGCCGACGATTTCTGCCTGGCGCCGCTGCGCGGGGTCACGGTGCGGACCTTCCGCAACCTGCACGCGCGGTGGTTCAAAGCGCCCGACCGCGCGGTCGCGCCGTTCATCCCGACGTTCGCCGGCGAGAAGGTCAAGCCGGTCCTGCTGAAAGACATCGATCCGGACTTGGGCCAAGCGGTTCCGGTCGTTCCCCAGGTGATCGGCAAGGACGTGGCCCAGCTGCGCACGCTGCTGCGCGCCTTCAGGGAGATGGGCTACACCTGCGCGGACCTGAACGCGGGCTGCCCGTATCCCTTCGTGGCCAAGAAGGGCCGCGGGGCCGGCCTGATGCGCGACGCGGACGCCTTCGCCCGGATGCTGGAGACCGGGTGCGAAGAGATGCCCGGCGGCTTTTCCGTCAAGGTCCGGCTGGGCATGGACCGGCCCGACCTGCTGTTGGAGCGCATGGAGCGGATCAACGGCTTCCCGCTGCGCGAGGTGGCGATCCACGCGCGCACGGCCCGTCAGATGTATGAGGGCAAGGTGCAGCTCGACGCGTTCGCGGCGGCGTATGAGGCCTGCCGGCACCCGGTGGTCTACAACGGCGACCTCCGCACGCGCCGCGACTACCTGCGGCTGAAGGCTCGGTTTCCCGGCATCACGCGCTGGATGGTCGGCCGCGGCCTCGCGATCGATCCCTTTCAGCTCGAGCGGTTCGGGGCCTCCGAGGCGCCCGCGCGCGACCTCGCGCGGCTCAAGGGCTTCTTGGACGACTATGTGGCGCTGAGCCTGGGGGAGCTCTACGGCCCCGTGTCGGTGCTCGGCCGCATGAAGGAGCTGTGGAGTTACCTGCACCAGTCGCTGCGGCAGGGCGAGCGGCTCTGGCGCAGCGTGAGGATCTGCAGGACGCTGGAGGAGTACCACCGCGTGGTGGCCGGCGTGTTCGACGATTTCCCCGGGTTTGTCGACGATGAGGCGCTGTGCGGGATTGACGACGAGAACGCTGAACGTCGGGCGTGAACAAGATGTCTGGACTCCGGTCATATCGCGGGTGGGTCTGCGCGGCGGGACTGCTGCTGGGCGGCATGGCCCTTGCGGCCGACAACGTCGTGTCGGACGCCTATGCCCTCAAGCTCTGGACGGTCGAGGACCGCCTGCCGGGCAGCCCCGTGGTCGGCGTGGCCCAGGCGCCCGACGGCTATCTCTGGCTGGTGACGCGGACGCAGCTCATCCGCTTCAACGGGGTGGAGTTCGACGAGATCGAGGTGCCGGCCGAGGTCCCGAAGGCGCTTGGTGAGTGGTCCGGCGTCTTCTGCGGACGCGCCCGCG
>Ga0075012_10000861_pt1 | contig 31844 bp, 22 predicted proteins | sample All_14_2_FD_71474 | JGI IMG/M metagenome (GOLD analysis project Ga0075012, IMG submission 71474) | Freshwater microbial communities in response to fracking from Pennsylvania, USA - Allegheny Zone_MetaG_DW_15 | ecosystem: Environmental > Aquatic > Deep subsurface > Groundwater > Drilled...
GCGCGGTTGAAGACCTCGATGTCGTCGCCGACGTAGAGCCCGCGCACCGCCATCCCGCCCGCCTCGGCGCGGCCCACGACCGTCTGCACATAAACGGTCTGCGGCAGCAGGTGGCCGAAGTGGTCCGAGCCATAGTTGAAGAGCTTGCGCACCGGCGTGTCGGCGCGGCCCATGATGCGCTCCATGCCGTACACCGCGCCGACGAAGTGGCTGCGGTTGATCGCCACCGAGCCGCCGGTGCCCACGAACACGTTCTTGTTATAGTTGGCCATGCCGATCACTTCGTGCGGCACCACCTGCCCGATCGAGAGGATCAGGTCGAAGCCGCCCTCCACGAGCAGCTTGTTCACCTGCACCGGCCAGTCGAAGTCCAGCTTGCCCTCGGTGATCTCGCTCACATAGGCCGGCGGGACCGTGCCCAGCGTCACCACGTCGTTGCGCCAGTCGTGGGGCTTGAAGAGCGAGAGCGGCATCGCGCCGAACATCTCCCGGATCTGCTTCTCGGTCATCGGCGAGTGCGTGCCCAGCGCAGGCAGCACGGCGGCCAGGCGGTCGCCGTAGTACTCCCAGACAAATTGCGTCAGCAGGCCGGCCTGAGAGTGGAACCGGGTGAAGTCCGGGGGCAACACCAACACCTTTTTCCGGGGTCCGAGCTTGTCCAGCGCCTCGAAAAGCCCCTGCTTCATTTGCGCGCGGTCGATCACACCGTTCACCGCGCCGCGGTCATAATACAGCATGGCACACCTTTCCGTTCAAAAATTGGGAATAGTGTGTCATATTGGCCCTGCCAAATCAAGTACAGGCACCTTGGCGCAAAATGGAGATTGTCGAAGCGAAGCGGGGTGCCTTATACTCATGCCCGTTTATGCGAATCCTCACCCGATACGTCTTGTGCGAACTGCTCGTCCCGTTGACCTACTGCCTGGCCGGCTTCCTGGGCATCTACATCGTCTTCGAGCTGTTCGACTCCTTCAACCGGATCATGGACGCGCACCCCCCGATGGGCACGCTGGTCGCGTTCTTCGCGGGCTACATCTCGCCCTACCTCGAATGGCTGATCCCGGCCGCGCTGCTTCTGGGCACGCTCTACACGATGTGGAATTTCTGCCGCCACAGCGAGATCACGGCGATGCGCGCCAGCGGCATCGGCTTCCTGGCCATCGTGCGGCCGATGCTGGCCGTCGCGGCGGTCATGGCCGTGGCGGTGGCGTGCATCAACGAGTTCTACGCGCCCTGGGCCTCGGAGCAGGCGCGCGACCTGCGCGACGCGCGCTTCAAGCCCGACACCGGCCGGGCGTTCGAGAACATCCCCTACTACAACCAGCCCGCACGCCGCGTCTGGCGCATCAACAAGATGTCGGTCGCCAACCCCAACCTGCTCGAGGGCGTGCGCCTCTCGTGCGACCGCCCCGACGGCAGCCGGCTGCTGGACATCACCAGCCGCAAGGCCGAATATCTGGACGGCATGTGGTGGTTCTTCTACCCGCAGTACCAATACTTCGACGAGCTGGGCAGCCCGATCGCGAACCCGCTGCCCACCGTCGCGGGGCTGCCGCTGCGCGCCTTTCCCGAGTTCGACGAGACGCCCCACGACTTCATGCTGATGAACAAGAAGTGGGAGTACTACACGATCCGCGACATGCGCCACTACCTCAACACGCACCCGCACCTCACGAAAGAGGAGATCACCGCCAAGACGTTCGACATCCACGCCCGCCTGGCGGCCCCCTTCTCGTGTCTGATCATCACCCTCTTCGCCATCCCGGCCGGCGTGGCCACGGGCCGGCAGAGCGTCTTCAAAGGGGTGATCATCGCCATCGCCATGTTTTTCGGCTTCTACGCCACCTCGCTCAGCTGCATGGTGCTCGCCAAGAACGCCCTCGTCCCGGCGGTCCCGGCCGCATGGTTCACCAACATCGCCTTCCTCGTGATCGGCAGCGTGCTCTTCTATCGCCAGCGCTGACCGGCGCCGGCGCCCTACCGCAGCTGCAGCACGCTCCCCCCAAAGGGCGCCGGCGGCGGCACCGAGGCGTCGTACAACGCGATGTCGTCGAGGAACCACCCCGCGCTCGCCAAGGCGCTGTCCGTGCCCAGCCGCCAGCGGAAGCGCAGGCTGTGCCCGGCGCTCTGCGCGGCGTCGAACTCGACCGTGACGCGCCGGAAGCCGGCGCTGCCGTCGATCCACCCCTGCCGCCCCTTCAGCGGGTTCAGCGTCGCGGGCTGTCCCACGCCGTCGATCTGGCCGGTGTAGGCGCCCTCGACGACATTCGCCACGTCCATCACGTCGGCCCAGCCGCCGCCGTCCAGCGCGACCTCCAGGACGCCGCCGTCGTTCGCGGTGAAGTCGTAGGCGTGCCGGAACGAGAGCGTCACGTTCGTGACCCCGGCCGGCACCGCGGCCGCCGGAGAGACCAGACAGGTGTCGGAGCGCGTCGCCGCGCCGGGGGAAAAGAGCGAACGGGTCGGCGAGACGCTCTGCGCGTTTGTGACCGCCCACAGGCTCGCGCCGACGAGCGCCGTGAACGACCACCCCCTGGCCGTCACGTCGGCGGTCTCGCAGTCCTCCGCCAAGACCTGCACGGGCACGTGGAACGCGTTCCACAGCCAGTCGCTCTGGCCATCGGGGTTGGTGACCGCGAGGTGCCACCAGCCGGACTCAAGCCCCATGGTCTGCACGCGCGCGCCGGCGGAGTCGCCCAAGACCTCGATGTTCGACGCCTCGCGCTCAGGCCGGTTGCCGCGCCGCAGCGCGATCCGCGCGCCGAGCATCAGGCGGTCGCCCGCCAGCGCCAGCGGCACCGCGCTGATGCCCGTCGCGGGGGTCAGCGCGGTCACCGCGGGCGGCTCGGCCCGCTGGCTCGCGACGGGCCCGCTCAGCACGAGCGAGAAGGGCTGGCGGCCGTTCGTCAGCGCGCCCGCGTAGGACACGCGCACCGTGTAGGTGCCCGCCGCGCCGGGCGCCGCGACCCGCACCTGCTCCACGTTGTCGGTGACGTTCGATCCGGTCGTCGCCGCGAAGGCGCAGGACGCGTCGCTCCAGTCGCCGACAAACGGCATCACCCACGGCTCATACACCTCGCCCGAGGGCCCGATCACGCGCAGGTCGAGGTTGTTGACCAGCGCCGCCGCGCGCGCGTCGTGCAGCGCGGTGGGCAGCCCGGCCGGATCGCTCCAGCACAGCGTGGCGCGAAGCGGCGCCGCGCCGTCCCACGTGAACGCGAAGGTCACGGCCGGGCGGTTCGTCGCGACGAGGTCTTCGATCACCCGCCGCGTGCCCGCATGGGTCCGGTAGTCGGCCAGCAGCTCCGCGGCGGCCGTGGCGTTGATCAGCCCCCAGCCGTATTGATAGTCCGGACCCGGCGTGCCGAGGTCGTCCGCCGTATGGATCAGCAGCGCCTTCATCGTGCTGGCCCGCATGACCTGGTTCGTGAAGAGCGCCGCAAACCACCGGTGCAGGAGCAGCGACGTGCCCGCGGCGCTCGGGCTCGCCATGCTGGTCCCGCTCATGATGCTGTAGGCGTCGTCGGCCGTGTAGGAAGTGGATTTCAGCTGATTGCCGTTGGCCACCACGTCGGGCTTGATGCGGCCGTCGTCCGCCGGGCCCCAGGAGGTGAAGCTGGTGATCAGCGCGTTCTCGACGCTGCGCACGCCGTTGGAGACCGCGTCGCGGACGGCGCCGACGGTGAGCACGTTCTTGGCGAGGCCGGTGAACCCGATCGTGTCGTACCCGCCCTTGTAGGTGCCGTCGCCCGGGGGATGCAGCGCGCTGTCATAGGCCGTAACCGGGGACCCACTCGCCGAGAACGACACGGGCTGGCCATCCGCCGGATTGTTGTTGCGGTCGTTGCCGGCCGCCCAGAACATCAGGTAATAGGGCAGGCTGCAGGCCAGCGCGTCGGTGTCGCGCGTGTAGGTGTTGTACTGCCCGAAGTTCTCCTCGACGCCCGAGGCGTCGGTGCCGGCCCCGTACCAGAGCCAGACGGGTGAGGCGAGCCCGGTGTAGACCCAGCCGGCCTCGTAGCCGTAACTGTGGTTCGAGAGGTTGAGCGTGCCCGGCTCGCCGGGATAGGAAGCGCCCCGCGAGGCCATCTCGGCCTCGTCGTTGTTCCAGTCGTAGCTCTCCACGCGGACGGCGGTCGCCATGCCGGCCGCAGCCGGGTCGACGCCGGCCGCGCAGACGGTCCCGACCACGTGGCTGGAATGCTCCGCGGTGGCGGCGGCGCCGTCCATGGATACCACGCGTCCGCCGAATTCCCGATGGGTGGTGCGCGCCGAGCTCGCGTCCCAAACGCCCACTGTGCCGCCGCTCCCGTCCACGCCGTATGGGGCTTGACGCATCAGATCCGCGCCGGACGAGATCGCGGCGTTGGCATTGAAGGTCGTCCGATAGAGGGGCACGTCGCCGTCGAAATCGACGAGCTCAAAGACGCCGCCTCCGGGCCTGCGCCCGCGCAGCGGCCAGCCCAGCCGTTTGGCCCGGGTCTCGGCCGCCAGACGCCGTTCCCGCTGGCCTTCGGAAATCTCCTGCACGGCGCGCGCGCGCGCCTTCGGCTCTCGGAGCGGACCGCCTTCCGCGGCCACGGCTTCAGCCACCCGGAGCCCTTGCGCCCCCCATGCCGACACGGCGCCAAGAAGCGCGGTTAACGCCGCCGTGAGCCACCCACGGCACGTGTGCATAGACACCTCCTTGCAGTTCAGGAGGATTTTAGCTCATGTCTTGACGCGCGTCATCGGAAAAAACACTACCCGCCGCACGGCGTGATGCGCACCCGCAGGACATCGTTGGAGACCACGCTCTGCAGGCTCTCTTTGCGGTCGCAGACGCACGGCACGCGCACGCGCTGCATGTAGAGCTTGCCCGTTTCCCCGTCCTTCATGGTGAGCGTCATGACATTGCCGCTGCCCGTCACCCGGACCGTCTCCTTCTCGACCCCCTCGGGCAACGAGAACAGCACCTCGTAGGTTTTACCGTCCTCTCGCATGTCCATGGCGGGGCTCGGCGGCAGACGGTCCCAATCGGTGGCGGCCATCGAACGGGCGATCGTCCGCATCCGGCTCTGCCCGCCGTTCGACACCCGCAGGCCGTCAACGACCCAAGGCGGCCGGTGCGAGGCCGGCTTCTTGGCCCCAGTCTCGCGGGGCTGCGGTCTCCCCAGACCCTCGACGTTGCGTTCCGCCGAATACCAGACGATGCCCAGCAGAACGAAAACCGCCAGCAGGAGAAGGTGGTCCACCCCCGTCCACAGTTTCTGAATGCGTACTGCCCTGTTCATCGTTTTAATCCCGTTGAGTCCGACCGTAAAACAGCAAAAGACGTGCCAGCCGCCCCAAAGGGCCCGCGTGCCCGGCCGCGCCCCTGCGCTTTACAGTTTTCTCACGGTTTCCGCAGCTGCGCAGCGCGTCGCACGCGCCAAGCTGTCGCGCCGAAACGCGCCAAATTGTCGCATTCGCGCTTGTTTAAACCGAAGTTCCGCCGCTATACTAAGGAGCGAGGAGAGGGTCTGCGCGTTAAAAAGAGGCCCTGCGCGGACCCGTCGGCACGCCCCCTGCTACCTTGATAACCCTAAGCATGACACCCTTTGAAACACAGCACGTGGAGTCTCGGCACGGCGTGTGGCGGCTGGAATTCATCCTGCTGCTGGCGCTGTTGACCTCGGCTTTGTCTGCGGGCGGGGTGCTCTTTTTTCTGAAGTGGCAGCACGACCGCCAGGCGCATCTGGCCGCGACCGAGACGGTCCTCGCCGAGGGCGAGGCGCTACTCAACGCCCTCTGCGAGCTCCGGTTCGCCTGCACCACCAACGCGGCGCCGGCCGAGTGGCGGCGCTTCTCGAGCGCCGTGGACAGCGCCTTTTCCGTGCGCAAAGACGTGCAGTCGGTCTCCGTCACGCGCAACGGCGAGACCCTTTTCCACCGGCAGGCGCGCGGTCTGGCGCACCCGCTGGCGCCTCCGCTGCCGCCCGGCTGGCCCGCCCCCGCGACCAACCTGACCTCCGAGACCGAGATGTCGCAAGGGTCGCTCGAGATCGGCGGCGAGCGCCAGCCGGTCTTCATCATCGCGCGCACGGCCACGCTGGACGACGGCAGCAAGGTGGTCACGGAGGCCACCTTCAAGCGCGAGGCGGTCGGCACCGAGGAGCAGACCGCGCGCGCGCTGGTTTCGTCGCTCTTCGCCTTCTCGGTCGCCGTGCTGGTCCTGTCGTTCGGCGTGAGCGCCGTGGTGCTGATCGTCGCGGTCGCGCGCGACCGCCGCCGCGAGCAGCGCGCCCGCCAGGAGGAGCACCTCGCCTTTTCGGGCGTCCTGGCCAACGGCATCCTGCACGACTTCCGCAACCCCATGTCCGCGGTGCGCCTCGACGCCCAGATGCTCGGCAAGGAGATGCGGCGGACCGACGGCTTCCGGCCCGAGCGCGTGCGCGACCTCTCCGAGCGCATCGCCCGCACCATGGAGCGCATGGACAAGGTGTTCCAGGAGTTCCTTTTCCTCGCCAAGCCGGCCGACGAGAAGCCCGAGCCGGTCGACCTCGAACACGTGGTCCGGGAGTGCGTCGACACCCTTGCCCCGCGCCTCGAGCAGGCGGGAGTCACCGTGCGCACGCAGCGGCTCGGCGACCTGCCGCGCGCGGCGGCCTTCCCCTTCGCGCTGCGCCGCGCCCTGCTGAACGTGCTGATGAACGCGGTCCAGTTCGCGCCGAAAGGCAGCGAGATCACCGTGACCCTCTCGCACCAGGACCGCCACGTCGTGACCGACGTGCTCGACCGCGGCCCCGGTATCCGTCCGGAGCAGCGCGAAAAGATTTTCGACATGTTTGTGACCGGCCGCCCCGAAGGCACCGGCCTGGGGCTCTTCCTCGCCCGCACCGCGATCCGGCGCTGCGGCGGCGAGATCACGGCCCTGGCCCGCGAAGGGGGCGGCGCCGACCTGCGCATCGCCCTGCCCGTCAGCGACGCGCCGACGCTTCCCAACGCCCCCTCGCCCACGACTCACGCCTAACCCTAACCCCCTCCTCTGCCATGAACGACACGCCCACCCTACTCATCATCGAAGACGATCCCGACAACGCCCGGTCGGTCACCGAGGCGGCCGAAGACGCGGGGTTCAAGACGGTCTGCACCACCACGGGTGTCGCCGGCGTCGAGGCCTTCCGGCAGCAGGTGCCGGACCTCGTGCTGAGCGACCTGGTCCTGCCCGACATCGACGGGCTGGAGGTCCTCGCCCGCCTGCGCAAGCTCGACGCCGCAGTCCCGGTCATCATCATGACGGCCTACGGCTCGGTCGAGTCCGGCGTGCGGGCCATGCACGAAGGCGCCTACGACTACGTCACCAAGCCGCTCGACCTCGACGACATCCAGTCCAAGCTGCGCCGGGCCTTCGAGGCGTCGCGGCTGCGCCGCCAGGTGGACAAGCTTTCGCAGTCGGTGCGCGAGCGCTACGCCAGCACCGCCATGATCGCGGAGTCGGCCGGCATGAAAGCGGTGATCTCGCAGATCGAGGCCCTTGCGGACACCGCCGCCACGGTCCTGATCTGCGGCGAGAGCGGCACCGGCAAAGAGCTCGTGGCGCGCGCGCTGCACGTGGACTCCAAGCGCTCGGCCGGGCCCTTCGTGGCCGTCAACTGCGGCGCCTTCGCCGAAAACCTGCTGGAGTCCGAGCTCTTCGGCCATGAGAAGGGTGCCTTCACCGGCGCCGTGGGCACGCACAAAGGCGCCTTCGAGCGCGCCGACGGCGGCACGCTCTTCCTGGACGAGATCGGCGACGCGCCGACGCCGGTGCAGGTCAAGCTCCTGCGCGCGCTGGAGGAGAAGGAGATCTGCCGCGTGGGCGGCAAAGAGGTGATCAAGGTCAACGTCCGCCTCGTCTCCGCCACCAACAAAAACCTCGAGTCCATGGTCGCGGCCGGCACGTTCCGCGAAGACCTGCTCTACCGCCTCAACGTCGTGACCCTCCGCGTGCCGCCGCTGCGCAGCCGCAAAGAGGACATCCGCCACATGGCCGACCGCTTCATCGCCCGCGCCGCCTCGGAGAACGGCAAGCACATCACCACCGTGCGGCCCGACTTCTACGCCGCGCTCGAGGCCTACGACTGGCCGGGCAACGTGCGCCAGCTGCGCAACATCGTGGAGTCCGCCGTGCTGCTCTCGCCCGGAGGCGTGCTCTCGGCCGACTCGGTCGCCCTGCCCGGCGGCGCCGCCCGCCCGGCGGCGTCCCACGTCCCGTCCGGCACGCTGGCGATCCCGGAAGGCATGACCCTCGAACAGCTCGAGCGCGCCGTGCTGGAGGCCAAGCTGCAGCAGAACGCCGGCAACCGGACCCTCACGGCCGACCAGCTCGGCCTCTCGCGCCGCACCATCCAACGCAAGATCAAGGAGCACAACCTGCCCTTCTGACCCTGCCCGCACACGGTCGTCATGGACACTTTGGCACAGCTTTTGCTAAATTCTCAACTCGGACCGGCTCTACAGCCGGCCTGGAGTGACTTTTTGTCATCCTGCCGGCACGCCGGCAGGCGATACCGTCAACCATCAAAACAGAGGAACAAGGATGCTGACCGTAAGTAACCTCAAAAAGAACTTCGGCTCGATCCAAGCGGTGAAAGGCGTCTCTTTCACCGTGGAAAAGGGCGAAGTTCTGGGTTTTCTCGGGCCTAACGGCGCCGGGAAATCGACCACCATGCGGATGATCACCGGATTCATCCCTCCCTCAGCCGGCACCGCCACCATCTGCGGACACGACATCACCACCGACCCGGTGGCCGCGAAAAAATGCATCGGCTACCTGCCCGAGAATGCGCCAAGTTATCACACCATGACTGTGACATCTTTTCTCACCTTCATCGGTCAGGTGCGCGGTTTCGAAGGCCGGGCGCTCGCCGAAAAGGTCGAGAGCGCGATCTGCCGCAGCCGCCTGGAGCAGGTCCGCAACCAGACGATCGAGACGCTCTCCAAAGGCTATCGCCAGCGCACCTGTTTCGCCCAGGCGATCCTGCATGACCCGCAGGTGCTGATCATGGACGAGCCCACCGACGGCCTGGACCCCAACCAGAAGTTCGTGGTGCGCGAGATGATCAAGGAGATGTCCGCCAGCAAGGCGATCATCGTTTCCACCCACATCCTCGAAGAGGTCGACGCCGTGTGTTCGCGCGTGATCGTCATTGCCGGCGGCCAGGTGGTCGCCAACGGCACGCCCGCCGAGCTGCGCGCCCGCGATCCCCAGGGACGCCTCGACGTGGTGTTCCGCAACCTGACCCTGACGGAGGGCCAAGCCCATGTCTAACCTGAAGAGCATCAACTCCATTTTCAAACGCGAATTCAAAGCCTACTTCGACTCGCCGGTGGCGTACGTCTTCCTCGTCACGTTCCTCGTGCTGGTCGGATTCCTCACCTTCGGCGTGACGATGTTCTACGAGCGCCGGCAGGCCAACCTGACGCCGTTCTTCTTCTGGCACCCGTGGGTCTACCTGCTGCTGGTGCCGGCCGCCACCATGGGCCTGTGGGCGGAAGAGCGCCGCACCGGCACGATCGAGCTGCTGCTGACCCTGCCGGTCACGCTGGTCGAGACGCTGGTCGGCAAGTTCCTCGCGGCCTGGGCCTTCATCGGCATCGCGCTGGCGCTGACCTTCCCGGTCGTGGCGACCACCGCGTGGCTGGGCAACCCCGACATGGGCGCGATCGTCTGCGGCTACCTCGGCTCGCTCCTGCTCTCGGGCGCCTGCGTCGCCATCGGCGTGTTCGCCTCGGCGCTCTCGCGCAGCCAGGTCATCGGCTTCGTGATCGCCCTCGTGATCTGCTTCGTCATGCTGATCATCGGCTTCGACCCCGTGATCAACGCCGTGTCCGGATGGGGCGTCCCCGCGGGCATCGTCAACGCCGTCGCCTCCTGCAGCCTGATGCAGCACTTCGACGCCATGCGCCGCGGAGTGATCGACTTCTACGACATCACCTACTACCTCGGCGTGATGGTCTTCATGCTGGCCGCCGCGCACGTCGTCACCGACAACCGGAAGGCCTCTTAACCCAACGTCAACCGATGAAGCCGGACCGCGGCTGCGCGCCCGAATCCTACGCCCGCGCCCCGTTCCGGTTACGGAGTCACTACCATGTCTGACAAACAATCCAAAACGTTCTCACGCATCGGCACAGGTGCCGCAGGGCTCGCGGTCCTGCTGGTCATCATCGGTGCCGCCAACCTGATCATCTCCAACCTGCGCCTGCGCGTGGACCTGACCGCCGAGAAGCTCTACACGCTCTCGGACGGCTCCCGGCAGGTGCTGGGGAAACTCGAGAACGACGTGGTTCTCAAGTTCTATTTCAGCTCCTCCTCGGCCGAGATGCCCATGGGCCTCAAGACCTACGCCAACCAGGTGCAGGACCTGCTGAAGGAGTACGAGATCGCGGGCAAGGGCCGCGTGTCGCTCGAAGCCTACGACCCCAAGCCGGACTCGGACTCCGAGGAGTGGGCCCAGCGCTACGGTATCGAGCCGCAGCAGACCTCCATGTTCGGCCAGCCGGTCTACTTCGGCCTCGTCGCCGTCAGCGGCGACAACGAGCAGGTGATCCCGGGCTTCAACCCCCGCACCGAAGCGACGCTGGAGTATGACGTCACGCGCCTCATCACGCGCGTGGCCTGGCCCGAGAAGCCGGTCCTCGGCGTCCTGAGCAGCCTCAGCGTGCTGGGCGCGCCGCAGAACCCCATGATGATGATGCAGCGCCGCCGCCCGCCGCAAGACCAGGGCTGGGCCGCCTTCCAGGAGCTGCGCAAGGACTACACCGTCCGCGAGCTGAAGACCGACGCCGAAGAGATCGACGCCGACGTCAAGACGCTCATCGTGCTCCACCCGAAAGACCTCTCGGACAAGACGCTCTTCGCGATCGACCAGTTCGTGCTGCGCGGCGGACGGCTCGTCGTCTGCGTCGACCCCTTCAGCGTAGCGGACTTCGAGGCCAACCAGCAGCAGAACCCGATGATGATGCAGATGGGCGGCGGCGGACAGGCCGGCCCCTCGACTCTCGGCAAGCTCTTCGACGCGTGGGGCGTCAGCTTCGACACCTCCAAGATCGTCGCCGACTTGAGCTGCGCCACCAAGCTCAACGGCGGCAACGGCCGCGTCGAGGACAACCCCGCCTTCCTCTCGCTTGGCCAGGCCAACATGGTCAAAGGCGACCTCCTGACCGCGCAGCTCTCATCGGTGATGATGCCCTTCGCCGGCGCCCTCTCGGGCAACACGCCCAAAGAGATCACCTTCACGCCGCTCATCACCTCGTCCAAGGACAACGCCTGCCTGGTGGACCAGATGAACGCCCAGTTCGGCATGAGCGCCATGCGCGCCCAGCTGAAGCCCGACGGCGTCCAGCGCGTGCTGGCCGCCCGCCTGCAGGGCACCTTCAAGACCGCCTTCCCCAACGGCGTCGAGGGCGGCGCCACAAACGCCGCGCCGAACCACCTCACCTCCGGCACCAGCACCGTCATGGTCTTCGGCGACGCCGACTTCCTGAACGACCGCTTCTGCGTGCAGGTCATGAACTCGCTCTTCGGCTCGGTCGCCCAGCCGATCAACGACAACCTCACGCTCTTCGGCAACACGGTCGAACAGTTCGCCGGACGCGAAGAGCTGATCGGCGTGCGCTCGCGCGGCCAGTTCAACCGCCCCTTCGATAAAGTCGACGCCCTCGAGGTCAAGGCCATGAAGCAGTGGCAGGCCGAAGAGGAGCGACTGGAGGCCGCCCTCCAGGAGACCCAGCAGCGCCTCACCGCCCTGCAGCAGCAGAAGACCGGCAACGAGCGCCTGATCCTCTCCAAAGAGCAGCAGGCGGAGCTGGAGCAGTTCCGCAAAACCCAGGCCGACACGCGCAAGCAGCTCAAAGAGGTCCGCAAGAACCTCAACAAAGAGATCGAGCGCCTCGGCCTGACCCTGAAGGTCGTCAACATCGCGCTGGTTCCCCTGCTGGTCGTCGCCTTCGGCCTCTTCCGCTGCTTCCAGCGCAAAAAACGGTAGTCCCGGACCGGGGCCGGTCCCGCGCCGGCCCCTTCGATCCACATGCCCTGACCCAGAACTTAAGGATACAGCCATGACCAACAAGAAACTCGTTTCGCTCACCGCCGTCGCGGCCGTGCTGGTCGGCCTCGCCTATCTCAGCACCACCCGCAAAACCGTCAAGACGCCCTCGCTCGTCGGCAAGCCCGTACTCACCGACTTCGACCTGAGCGACGTCGCGAAGATCGAAGCCGGCACGACGGGCGGCAAGAAGCTCATGCTGGAGAGCACCGACGCCGGCTGGGCCATCAAGTCCCTCTACGGCTACCCCGCCGACATCGCCAAGATCCGCGAGAACCTGCTGAAGCTCAAGGACCTCAAGGTCGGCCACGTGGCCGCCGGCAAGAAGCTGGACAACCCCGCGCTCGTGGATCTCCAGAACGCGGCCGGCAAGTCGCTCGCCACGCTGCGCCTCGGCGACAAGCACATGCGCCAGCCCGCCGGCGAGATGGCGCAGTTCGGCGGCGGCGCCTTCCCCGACGGCCGCTACGTCTCCGCCGCCGGCAGCGACACCGCCGTGCTCGTCAAGGAGACCCTGGAGGCCTTCGACGGCGACCCCAAGGCCTGGACCGACACGCAGATCTGCTCGGTGCCGGCCGCCGACATCACCGCCATCGAGCTGAGCCGCGACGGCAAGACCGCCCGGCTGACGAAGCAGGACGGCGCGTGGACGATCGACGGCCTCGGCGCGAAAGAGGAGTTCGACGCCTCCAAGAGCTACGGCGTCGAGTCCGCGCTCAACTACCTGAACTTCAACGCCGTCGCCGACCCCGCGCTCACCGATGCGCAGCTCGGCATGGCCACCGGCGCAGTCTACAAGGTCTCGCTGAAGAGCGGCGAGAGCTACACCGCCAAGATCGGCAACGCCGCCGAGGGCGGGGCCGACCGCTACTTCAAGATCAGCGCCGCCTTCACGCCCGCCGGCACCAACGCCACCGAGAACGCCGAGCTCGCGAAGAAGGTCGAGACCTTCAACACCAAGACCGCCAAGTGGACCTACGTCATCCCCTCCTACAACGCGGAGAACATGACCAAGACCCGCTCCGATCTGGTGAAGGCCAAAGAGGAGCCCAAGAAAGAAGAGACAAAATAGTGCATTCGTGCGCGAGTTCATTCGTGCATGAATCTGATGCACCGCGCTTCCTCCAACGAACGCACTAATGCACGAATGAACTGAAGAACTTGAGAGTTACCTATGGACCTCCAAAACACCACCACCCTCGTCGCCGCGCAGGCAGAAACCCTGGCGAAGATCCGCCAGGAGGTGAACAAGGTGATCGTCGGCCAGGAAAAGCTGATCGACCGCCTGATCATCGCCCTCATCACGGGCGGCCACATCCTGCTCGAAGGCGTGCCCGGCCTGGCGAAGACCCTCTCGGTCCGCACCCTGGCCGACGCGCTGGGGCTGCAGTTCCAGCGCATCTCGTTCACGCCGGACCTGCTGCCCGCCGACGTGATCGGCACCATGATCTACAACCCGAAAGAGGCCACCTTCGCGCCGAAGAAGGGTCCGGTCTTCACCAACCTCCTGCTCGCGGACGAAATCAACCGCGCCCCGGCCAAGGTGCAGAGCGCCCTGCTCGAAGCCATGCAGGAGCACCAGGTGACCATCGGCGAGCACACCTACAAGCTGCCCGCGCCCTTCCTCGTGATGGCCACGCAGAACCCCATCGAGCAGGAAGGCACCTACCCGCTGCCCGAAGCGCAGGTCGACCGCTTCATGCTCAAGTGCGTGGTCACCCACCCCTCGCGCGACGACGAGCGCCGCATCATGAACCGCTTCACGGGCAAACAGGCCGCCGCCGCGGGCGTCCAGGCGGTGATCAGCGCCTCCGACGTGCAGGGGCTGCGCGACACGCTCGAGCAGGTCTACTGCGACGAGAAGGTCGGCGACTACATCCTCGACATCGTCTTCGCCACGCGCGACCCCAAGGCCCACAAGCTCGACGCCCTCGCGGGCCAGATCCAGATGGGCGCCTCGCCGCGCGCCACGCTCTGCCTCAACCTGGCCGCGCGCGCCAACGCCCTGATGCACGGCCGCGCCTACGCCACGCCGCAGGACGTGAAGGAGATCGCCCACGACGTGCTGCGACACCGCATCATGCTCACCTACGAGGCCGAGGCCGAAGAGGTCACGACCGACACCGTCATCACCCACATCCTCAACACCCTGCCGGTACCCTGACAGGGAAAGAGTTGACAGGGGAAAGGGAAGAGTCAACACCTGACCACGTATCGACGCCCCCCCTTTCAACTCTTCCCTCTTCCTTCTTAACTCTTCCTTGTTATCATGCCGATCGACACGACAGAACTGATGAAGCAGGTGGGGAAGATCAAGATCCTCACCTCGCACCTGATCGACGACCGCCTATCCGGCGACTACCACTCGGTCTTCAAAGGCCAAGGCGTCGAGTTCGATGAGGTGCGCCCCTACGTCCCCGGCGACGACGTGCGCTCCATCGACTGGAACGTCACGGCCCGCACCGGCGCGCCGCACATCAAGCGCTTCTCGGAGGAGCGCGAGCTCACCGTCCTCTTTCTGGTCGACGTCTCCGGCTCGCAGATCTTCGGCTCCGGCTCGCGCTCGAAGTCCGAGCTCGCCGCCGAGATCACCTGCCTCCTGGCCATGACCGCCATCCGAAACCAGGACAAGATCGGGCTCATCCTGTTCAGCGACCGCATCCTCAAGTCGATCCCGCCGCGCAAGGGCCGCACCGCCGTCATGCGCCTCGTGCGCGAGGTGCTCGCCGCCGACGAGACGCGCGAGGGCACGGACATCACCGCCGCGCTGCGCTTCCTCAACAACGTGCAGAAGCGCAAGGCCGTGGTCTTTCTGGTCTCCGACTTCCAGGACGCGGGCTACGAGCGCGAGCTGCGCGTCACCGCGCGCCACCACGACGTGATCGCCTGCCCGATCGCCGATCCCTGCGAGGCGGCGCTCCCGAACGTGGGCCTCATCGAGCTCCAGGACCCGGAAACGGGCGAGCTGCTGCTGGTGGACACCGCGTCGGCCGCCGTGCGCGACGCCTTCCGCCTGCAGGCCTCCGCCGAGAACGAGCAGCTTTTGCGCTTCCTGAAGCGGACCGGCATCGATTTCATCCGGCTCTCCACCGACACCCCGTACATCGACGACGTGCGAGCCCTCTTCCGCCGCCGCGCGAGGAAACACTAACCATGATGACACGCAGGACGCTCGACTCACGACCCACGACGCGCGGGATCCTTTCGTTCCCGCTCGTCGCCCGTCGCGGGGCGCTGGCCGCGCTCATCCTACTTCCCTTTTCCTTTCTGTCCGCCGCCTTCACCGCCGACCTCTCCTCCGGCGACGTCTCGATCAAGCTCGAAGCCACGCCCGAGAAGGTCTCGCCCGCCGAGGACCTGATGCTCACCCTCACGGTCGAGGCGCCCGCGCACCTCGCCGTCACGCTGCCCGACCTGCGCGACCGCTTCTCGGGCTTTGCCACCGCCGAGGACTTCGCCACCGATCCGGTGGAGGCCAACGGGCGCACGCGCCAGACCTACCGCTGGCGGCTGACGCCCGAGCCCGCGGCCAAGCGCTACCGCCTCGCCCCTTTCGCCGTCACAACCCAAGACAAACGCTCCGCGACGCCGCTGACCGCCGCCTTCGCGACCCGCCCGGTGCTCTTCCCCGACGAGGGCGCGCGGCCGGTCGTGACCGGCGACCCCGAGGTCATTGCCGAGCCCGAATGGATCCCGCCCACCGCCAAGACCGTGGCGCTCTGGATCGTCGCGGCGCTCGCCGGCCTCGCTGCGCTCGCCTCGCTCCTGTTCGGCCTCACCAAGCTTTCGCGCCGCGTCCGCGAGTACCGCATGTCGCCCGTGGAGCGCGCCATGGCCGAGCTGCAGCGCCTGCTCGGCCGCAACCTGCCGGGCCGCGGCCTCTACAAAGAGTTCTACATCGAGCTCACGATGGTTGTCCGGCGCTACATCGAGCGCACCCACGGCATCCGCGCGCCCGAGCAGACCACCCAAGAGTTTCTCGCGGCCGCGGCCGGCAACCCCGCTTTCAGCCGCGACGTTCTCGCCCAGCTCCGCACCTTCCTCGAGTCCGCCGACCTGGTGAAATTCGCCGGGCAGGAAGCCTCCGTCGCGATGACCGACGACGCCACCCTGAAAGCCCGGCGCTACATCGAATCCGACGCGCAGCAAGAGCCAAGGAAGAGTGAAGAGGGAAGAGTTTGATAAGGAACCGACATGAAAGAATCTCCCGTCAAAACCAAAAGCCATGCCTTCGCCGTGCGCATCGTGAAGCTCTTTCAAGATCTCTGTTCACGAAAAGACGAGTTCATCCTTTCCAAACAGATCCTGCGATGCGGCACATCAATCGGCGCGAATGTCCACGAAGCGGGAGGCGCCTACTCCGAAAAAGAGTTCACGGCCAAGCTTCAGATCGCTTACAAGGAGGCGCTTGAGACACTCTTTTGGCTCCGTCTGCTTCGCGACACGGACTACATTGAGCCCTCCGAATATGAATCCTTGCTAGCCGGTTGTGAAGAGCTGACCCGCCTGCTTTCATCCAGTATCAAGACCCTTCGCGAAAAATGCGGTATGGTCTGTGAAAACGCCGACGACTTTTCGTACGGCACCTCGTTTCCAACGCCAACGATTTCCTCGTAACTCCTCCATGCGACTCAATCTGTCAAACTCTTCCTTCTTCCCTATTCACTCTTCCCTATGATCAGCTTCTCCACACCGCTCGCGTTCCTCCTGCTGCTGCCCTGGGCCGTGGCCGCCTGGCGCCTGTACCGCACGGGCCCGCGCGCGGGCGTGCTCTTCGCGGCCACGCGCCGCCTGCCGGCCAAGACCGCCGGCTGGCGCGTGACCCTTGCCCGCGCCGTGCCGCTGCTGTTCCTGTTCGGCTCGCTGCTGCTGATCATCGCCGCCGCGCGGCCCCGCACCACCCTCGCCCGCGAGCGCCGCTCCGTGAACGCCATCGCCATCGGCATGGTGGTCGACGTCTCGGGCTCCATGGAGGCCCTTGACCTCTCGCCCTCCCCGCAGGCGTTCAAGACGCGCCTCGACGTCGTGAAAGAGATGTTCGCAACCTTCGTCGAAGCGCGCCCCGACGACCTGATCGGCCTCGTGACCTTCGGCGGCTACGCCTCCACCCGCGCGCCGCTCACCGCCGACCACCGCGCGCTCGTGCACGTTCTGAAAGGCGTCGAGATCCCGCGCGCGCAGACCGACGCGCAGGGCCGCCCCGTGGACCAGGAAGAGACGCTCACCGCCATCGGCGACGGCCTCGCCACCGGCGTCGCGCGCCTCATCGACGCCGAGCCCAAAACCCGCATCGTCATCCTGCTCTCCGACGGCGAATCCAACACCGGCATCATCACGCCCGAGCAGGCCGCCGACGCCGCAGCCAAGAGCAACGTGCGCGTCTACGCGATCGGCGTGGGCTCCAACAGCCGCACGCCGTTCAAGACGCGCGACCTGTTCGGACGCGAAACCATCGCCTACGCCGACGCCACCTTCGACGAGACCCAGCTCAAGTCCATCGCCGCCAAAACCAGCGGCCGCTACTTCAGCGTCCGCGACAACGAGGGGCTGAAGAACGCGCTGGCCGAGATCAACGCCCTCGAAACCACCCGCATCGACCGCCAGGTCTATCAGCGCTTCGACGAACACTTCGTGCGTTTCCTGCTCTGGGGCGCGGCGCTCGTCGCCCTCGCCCTCACCCTCAACATGTCGCTGACCCGACGGCTCCTCTAACGCCTAACTCCTAATTCCTAAGTTCTCCCATGCGCTTCGTTTATCCATGGCTCCTGTTGCTTCTCTCGGTCATCCCGGTCATCGGCGTGGCCTGGCTCTGGCTGCACCGGCGTGCGCAGCAGCGCCTCGCGCTGCTGATCGCCCCGGCCCTTCAGGCTAAGCTCATGCCCGCGCGGCCGCAAACCGCCTTCTACATCCAGTTCGTGCTCGTGCTCGCCGGGCTGACGCTCCTCGCTTTCGCCGCCGCGCGGCCGCAGTGGGGCCGCAAGGACGAGAAGGTCTTCACGCGCGGCCGCAACCTGGTCATCGCGCTGGACGTCTCGCGCTCGATGCTCGCCGCCGACGTCCACCCCAACCGCCTGGAGCGCGCCAAGACCGACATCATGGATCTGATCGAAGACCTCAAGGGCGACCGCGCCGCGCTGCTCGCCTTCCGCAACAAAGGCAGCCTGCTCTGCCCGCTGACCACCGACTACGCCTTCCTGCGCCAAGCCCTCGACGGCGTCAGCCCCGAGTCCGCGCCGCGCGGCGAGACCGACCTCGGCGACGCGATCCGCAAAGCGCTGGCCGCGCTCGACCCCGCACTCGACGAGTACAACGCGATCCTGCTGATCTCCGACGGCGAGGACCTCAAAGGCGGCGCCCTGGAAGCCGCAACCGAGGCCGCCAGGCGCAACATCCCGATCTTCACGGTCGGCATCGGCGACCCCTCGGGCACGACCATTCCCGGCGAGGGCGGTAAAGGCGTCCAGCAGTTCAAGGGCACCGCCGTGCAGACGAAACTCATGGACGAGACGCTCGACGCCATCGCCAAAGCCTCCAACGGACGCTACATCCCGCTCGGCACAGCCGGCACGGCCCACACCACGCTCGGCTCGATCTACCGTCGCCACCTGCGCACGATCGCCGCCAAGGAGCAGCAGGAGCAGATCGAAAACCGCTATCAGGAACGCTACCAGCTCTTTCTCTTCCCGGCCGCCCTTTGCCTGCTCGCCGCCGCGTGGCTCAGCCGCGGCCGTCTCTGCGGCAACCGCGTCAGGAATCAAGAGTCAAGCGTGAGGAGTTAGGAATCGGGGTCCGCCATGAAGTTCATGCTAACCAGCTTACTGCTCGCCGGCCTGTGCGCATCCGCTCAGGTCCCAGGCCCCTCTGTCTCCGCGTCCCCTTCTCAACCGTCTCAGGCTCCAATCCCTCATTCCCCTGTGGCGAGCCCTGCAGCCCCCTCACTCCAAACACAAAGTCCCTTGCCGTCCTCCCCGACTCCTAATTCCTCATTCCTAACTCCTCCTTCTTCAGACGTCCCCTCCACCAACCGTCCGCCAATCGTGGTCACCCCCGGGCGCGACGGCGCGCGCCAGGCGCAGGCGTGGCTCGGCAAGGGCAAGTATCTCGACGCGGCCGAAGGCTTTCTCTCCGCGGCCCGCGGCGCAGACCTGGAGGAGGCCGAGACCTACCGCTACAACGCCGCCTACGCCTATTACAAAGCCGGCGAGCTCGACAGCGCCGCCGAAGCGCTACGGCCTCTGCTGACCTCCAAGAAGAGCGGCGCGAAGGCCGGCGAACTGCTCGGCAAGCTGCTGATGGAGAAGGCCCGGGACAAGGGCGCAGAAGACCCGTCCGCCAAAGCCGAGTCCCTGGAAGAGGCCGCGACGGGCTTCCAGCGAGCCCTGCGCGACGCCCCCAAGGACGAGCGCCGCAACCGCAACCTCACGCGCGCGGTCTCGCCGCTCGCCGAGGCGCGCGAGACCGCCCACATCGCAGCCGTCATGAAAACGCACGGGCAGACCCCGCCCGACCAGCTGATGGCCACCCTGCTCGCCGAACAGCGCGCGCTCCTCGAAGAAGCCCAAGCCCTCTTCACCAACGACGCCCCGGCGCTGATCAGCAAAGCCGAAGCGCTCGCCAAGCGCCAGGAGACGCAGGCCGACCTGTGGATCCCCCTCAAGCAGCACATGCTGAAGGCCGTCACCAACCAGCAGCAGCAGGCCCAGTTCGCGCAGCAGATCGAGCTCGCCCGCGACAGCATGCGCGGCGCCACCGCCTCCCTGCAGGACCTGATGCCCGAAGCCGCGGACGACACCGCGCAGTCCGAGCCGCTGGTCTACGCCTTCTGGAAGGCGGTCGCCCTGCCGCCCGCCGCGCTCGACGAGGACATCCTCTGCCAGAGCAACGCCATCCGCAAAATCGGCGCGCGCTACCTCGAGCACCGCGACACGCAGGCCGAAGCGCTGCAGCTCACCCAGCTCTTCCGCCAGCGCTTCCCGGAGTGGGCCCAACAGTATCAGCAGCAGGCCCAGGCCGACACCAACATGCCGCCCTTCACGGCCGAAGACCAGGCGAAGATCAAAGAGATCGCCGCCCACGCCGAAAAGCTCCAGACCGAGATCGCGACGAAGCAGCCGCAGGAGCAGGAGCGCCGCGCCCTCCAAGAGCAGGCGCTCAAAGACCTGCTCGAAATCCGCGACCTCCTGCCCAAGCAGAAGAGCCAAAGCCAGCAGCAACAGCAGAACCAACAGCAGCAGCAGAACCAACAGCAACAACAGAATCAGGAGCAGCAACAGCAGGAACAGAAGCAGGACGAGCAAAAGCAGGAGCCGCAGGAGCAGCCCGAGCAGAAGCCCGAGCCGCCGAAGGACGTCCAGGAGACCCTCCGCCGCGCGCTGGAGCGCGAGAAAGAGCACGAGAACGACAAAAAGGAGAAGATGCGCAAACTCCCGATGTCGCCCTCCGAGCGAGACTGGTAGGGAAGAAAAGGGTGAAGGATGAGGGATGAAAACTAAAGGCTGAAGCCTGCCGAGAAACACTTAAAGGTGAAAGAGACGTTCACACACATGCAGAAGCGGATGCAACCCGTTGGAGTGATCCACCGGGTTCTTCGCGTTTTATTTCCGCGCATCCAAACGCGTGTCCACGCCCTTTCTTTTTCTTCCTCTCCCTCAGTCCTCCGTCCTCCGGCCGCCTCCATCCCTCATCCCTCATCCTTCCTCCTTCCTCTCTTCTTTTCTCTCGCCCTTCCCGCGCTGGCCGACTTCACGCTCAACGTGACGCCCTCGCGGCCGAGCATTTTCCTCGGCGAAAGCTTCAACCTCACGATCGAGGTCGAGGGCGCGGACCGCGGGCTCGGCACTCCCGACCTTTCCGCACTGCCGCCCTCCGAGGTGCAGTTCCTGGGCCAGCACAGCAACAGCCGCTCCTCCATCTCGATCGTCAACGGACGCATGACGCGCGAGTCGTTCGAGGGCCGCGTCTTCGCCTATCAGATCAAGCCCGCCCGCGAAGGGGCCTTCTTCACGGGCCCGATCCGCGTCACCGCCGCCGGCAAGACCCAGGCCCATCCGGGCGTTACCGTCCAGGTGGCGGGCATCGAGAAACAGGACACCGTCATCGCGGCGGTCACCGCCTCCTCCACGTCGGTCCTCGTCGAAGAGCCGTTCAAGGTGACGCTCTCCGTCGCGGTCGCGGAGCTCCCCGACCCCTTTGCCGAGAGCAACGAGCCGCTCCACCCCAACCTGCTGCCGCAGCTCTCGGCCGACTTCCTCGAAATCCGCCAGGATACGCCCGGGCTCAAAGGCCCCGACCTGAACCAGCTCCTCAACGGCCTGATCGACCAGAGCGGGCGCCAGCCCGGCTTCGCCATCAACAACTACCAGACGCGCGACATGGGCGGCTTCGGCAACCTGTTCGACAACGACCCCTTCCGTCCTCGCCCGATCCGCTTCCGCCTCGAGCCCAAGCGGATCACGGCCAACGGCAAGAAGTACCGCGAGTACACCCTCTCGCTCGACTACACGCCGACCAAAGAGGGCGAGTTCACCTTCGGCCCGCTCTCCTTCAAGGGCACGGTCATCACCGGCGTCAGCGCCGACCGCCAAGCCCTCACCAAAGAGGTCTACACCATCGGCCCCGCCGTGACCGTGCGCGTCGTCCCGCCGCCGGACGAGGGCCGCCCCGAGTGCTTCATCGGCTCGGTCGGCAAAGCGCTGAAAGCCGCCGCCGCGTTCGACGCCACCGTCTGCAAGGTCGGCGACCCGCTCACGCTCACGCTCGAGGTGACCGGCCCCATCAGCGTCTCGAATATGCGCACGCCGCTGCTGAACCTCCAGCCCGAGCTCGCCAAGGATTTCCGCATCTACGACGACAACGTCACCGCCGACACCCTGCCCAACGGCAAGCGCTTCAAATACCGCGTCCGCCCCACCCGCGAAGGCACGCTGGAGTTCCCGCCGATCCGCCTCGCCTATTACGACACGGCCGCTCGCGCCTATCAGACCGTGACCACCGCGCCCATCCCCATCCAGGCGCGCGCCACCACCCAGATCGCGACGGCCGCCGGCGACGACCCCGCCGCCGCCGCGGACGTGCTGGGCACGCCCGCCCGGCCCCTGCCCGCAGGGATCACCTTGTCGCCCCAAGGGCCGCGCGAAGCGTCGCTGGCGCCCTCGCGGCGCCTCCTGTTCACGCTCCTGCTGGCCGGGCCCGCGCTCTGCCTGCTGGCCGCGCTGCTGGCCCCCGCCGCCGCGCTGCTGGCCGCCTGGCGCGCCCACCGCCGCCACTCGGGCGCCTTGCACCGCGCGCGCGCCGCGCTGCGGCGCTCGTCGACGGCGGACCTCGCCGCGCGCGCGGTCCGAAGCTACCTCGCCGAGCGCCTCGACGTGGCGGGCAGCGCGCTGACCCCCGCGGACGCGGCCGCCCTCCTGCGCGCGCGCGGCGTTGCGGAGGCCGACGCCGCCGCGTGCCGCGACGGGCTCGCGCACCTCGACGAAGCCCTGTACCGTCCAGGCGCCACCACGTCCGTTCCCGAAGCGGTCCAGCGCCTTCTCGCCCTGCTGCCGAAACTGGACGCGGCGCTCGCCGAGCCCCCGAAACAGGAGGAGCGGTCGTGAGAACGCCTCCCGCCACACAGAACCCGACACGGCACAGGCTCGCCGCCGCGCGGCTGGCCGCGCTCGCCGTGGCCCTCGCCTTATGCGCCGCCGCCCCGCTCCGCGCCGACGACGCCACCCGCGCGTTCCTCTGGGAACAGGCCAACACGCAGGCCGCCTCCGCGGTCAAGCCCGACGACTATCTCAAAGCCGCGCAGACCTACAACCGCCTCGTGGCCGACGGCGTGCGCAGCGGCGCGCTCTTCCTCAACCTCGGCAACGTGCTCGTGATGGCGGGCGACGGGCCGAACGCGGCCGCGGCGTTCGCGCGCGCCGAGCGCCACCTGGGCGCAACGCCCGAAACGCGACAGGGGCTCGCGGCCGCGCGCGCGCTTCAGTCCGGCCGCGCTCACGCCGACCTGCCCTGGTCGCGCACCGCCTTCTTCTGGCACTACGCCTTTCCCTGCCCCGTGCGCGTGCTCATCGCGCTCGGCGGCTGGACGCTCTTCTGGCTCGGCGTCCTCTGCCGCATCCTGCTGCGACGTCGCCAGGGACACGCGGCCCTGCGAAGCCTCTCCGAGACTTGCCTGCTGACCGGCGGACTGATCGCCGCGGTCTTCGCCGCCTCCGCGCTCATGACCCTCGCCCACGAGCGCCACGACGACGCCACGTGGGGCGCGCGCCTCTTCACGGCCTCCTCAGGCAACGGAACGGAGGACGCGCCGTGAGAATCAGAGATCAGAGGTCAGAGGTCAGAGGACTGAACCAGGTGGTGCCACTGGCCGGCGTGTTCCGGATGCTTCTGCTTTCTCTCGGGCTCGTCGCGCCCGCCCTCGCCGGCGAGATTTATTCCGGACGGCTCTACACCGTCCCGGAAAAGATCTACGTGAACCAGCCGTTCGAAATCCACTTCGAGCTCGAGGTCTCTTTCGGCAGCGAGGTGGAGGACCTGCGGATCAGCGACTTCCCGAACAACCCGGAGCTGCTTTCGGTCGGGCGGCTGGAGTCGCTCTCGCGCGACCGCGTGACGCGCGACACGCAGGCGATCGACGTGCTGCACTTCTCGGCGCAGGCCCGCTGTTTCAAGCCCCTCGACCACACCTTTTCGCCCGCGCTCCAGTGCCTGCTCGTGGAGCGGCGCAGCGCCGGCTTCTTCTCGCAGTGGCAGTCGTATCCCAAGCAGAAGCCGCTCGAGCCCTTCGCGCTGCGGGTCCTGCCGCTGCCTGAAGCCGGCCGCCCCGCAAACTTCAGCGGCGCGATCGGCGCGTTCCGCTTGATCGGACGCCTCTCGCAGTCCAACGTCCAGCCCGGCGACATCGTCACGCTCAGCCTCAGCGTGACTGGCAAAGGGTGGCTGGGCGAAGCGGCCGCACCCGCGCCTGCCGCGTCGCCGCTGTTCAAGACCTACCCCGCCAAAGAGCTGGCGCGCGAGCCGCTCCGCCTCCAGACCGAGCAGATCTTTATCCCGCAGAGCACCAACGCCACCGAGATCGCGGCGGTCCGCTTCGTCTATTTCAACCCGTCCACCGAGCGCTACGAAGAGAGCGTCGCGGGGCCGTTCCGCCTCACCTTCGACGCGGCGGCGCCGCGACCCAAGGCCGACGAGGTCAGAGTCATCGACACGGCACAGCCGGTCCGCTCCGAGCCGTTGCCCCAAGTCGTCACCCTCGAGCGGGTCAACCTGACGGTGAGGCCGCTCCTGCCGCTGCTGGCGGGGTGCGCCGGCGCGCTCGCGGCCTTCTTTGTCTTCTTCCTGCTCTACGGCCGCCACACGCGCCTCGCCGTCTTGTTCGGCCTCGTCCTGCTCAGTGGCGGCGGTGCCGCCGGCTACCTCCTGAGCGGCCAAAAAGAGACGGTTTCCGTCGCGCTGATCCGCCAGACGGAGGTGTTGTTCGCACCCTCGCGCGCTGCGGCCGTCCTCTTCGCGCTCAAGCCGGGCACGCCCGTTGTCCCGGTCGAACACGCCGGCGCCTGGGTGCGCATCGATGCCGCCGGCCGCCGCGGCTGGATCATGTCCGACGCCCTCGCTCCGGCTGCGGCCACGCGCTGACGCCGGGCCGCGTTCACCGGCGCGCCGTTCAGCCGTGCATCGCGGAAACGACCCGACTCGCGACCCGAGACGTGCGTGATGGAATGGAGACGCGCGGCCGCTTCAAAGCAACGTCGAGAGCATGGCGTCGCCTTGCCCGGTAAAAGACATGCGGGGCATGGCGACGCGGACGCGCAGACGCTCGTCCCTCCAACGTTCGGAGTTGGGCGTTCAGCGTTCGGCGTTTTTCTCTTCACAGCCCCCTGCCGACTGAGACTGCCTACCGCACCGCGCCCCCAATATCCGATCTTCCCTCAGCCTGTCTGTCGAATGTCAGGTTACAATCCAGAATCCTCTGGTCTGCCGGGCCACGTGACCGGAGTGTTACCGGGCACACGGAAATCAGCGGCCCGTCCAGTGACACCGCCACTGGCGGGCCGCCACCTCATGCGCCTCGCCGTTGAGCCGGACCTTCACCGGACTGTCGTTGAAATTCATTACAACCCAACTTCCGTCATCAAAGGCGAAAAGGCCAACCGAATTGGGCGCCTCGACAGTGCTGAAGCCCAGCACGCTGACGAACGGAGCGCGCAACGCGTCCAAGTCGGACTGTAGCAGCTGTCGAATCACGTCCTCTAACAGTTTCAACACAATGTAGATTCTCGCCCCCTTCCCGTTCTTTTTGTCTTGATCAGCATGCCAGCCTGAAATACGCTTATGTTGTGATTTTAAATGAATATTAGATGTATAGCTCTTTCGCTTTTTCATAAAGGCTGACAAAAACGCTTAGTTTTTTTGGAGCACCACCGGAGAGGAGGTTCATCATGAAGCGCATGATCCGTTTTCCGGATGTACTTACGCTAGCGGCTCACACGCGACCCGCCGCATCATCGATGGCCAACGAGGGACAGAGAGAACGTCCGCCACCCGGCAGACTCCCTCATTTGCTCCAAAAAGTCGTGTACTCCCTGTCTTCCTTCGGCGTCTGGGTCGCCGTCTTCATGGCGGCGAGCCTTCTGCCTGAAACGGCTCAGCCAGCGCAGGAGACGCTGCCGCGGCCGACGAATCTTCCGGAGTTGATACGCATGACGGAGAGAGGCGTTTTTTTCATTCGCGTTCAGGATGCCGAAGGAAAAACGCTCTCCTCGGGAACCGGTTTTCTCACCGATGCCAAAGGAACTGTCCTGACCTCGCTTCATATCATCCGTCCCCCCGTGTCGCCTAAAGTGGCGATATCGGCTGAAGCCATTGACCCCACAGGCCGGGTTTTTACCGTCAAAGGAGTCAAAGCCGAAGACGAGGCGCTGGACCTGGTGTTGCTGCAGCTAAGTGACATTCCGGAGAACGGCATTCCCTTAACTTTTGCGGGGGATCAGCCGCCGGAACGGGGCGATTTCGTTCTTGTATTAGGGCACCCGAACGAATTCCGCTTCGTTTCCACAGACGGAATAGTTAGCGCGGTCAACAAGGCCAGCGAATGGCCCCCTCGCTTTTATGAAGTCGTCTGCCCGAACTCGCCCCCGGATGCCATCTGGATCCAAACGTCTGCCGCCGTCTCCATGGGTAACAGCGGAGGGCCCATGCTGAATGCCTCAGGCCAGGTCATGGGTGTTATGCAACTGAAAGCGTTCTGCAACGGGATGTCCTTTGCCCTTCACGTCTCTTCTGCGCGCAGAATCCTCTCCAAGCCGCAAGGCTTGACGAGCCTGGAGGCATTTACACGCCCCGAAGCAACGTTTGCAGAACTCACAGGCAAGCTTCAGAGCGACTATTTTCAATATGAGTTTCGCATGAGGCAACCGCCACGGATGAGGGCCAACACCGACAGGAAAGTGACGCAGCGTCCGGACATGGAACATCCTGGGAAAAAGTATTTTCCTCAACTGATTGCGCTGGCGGAAGCGAACCGAGGAAGGAGCCTTGAGCTCAAGGCGTTGCTGTTCCTAGTGATGGAGTTGTCCGACTTTGAATATCCTGCCGCCCTCGAATCCGAATTGAGCAAGGCCTCCCAGAGGCTTATCGACGGGTATCGCGATGACCGGCGGATTCTTCCAGTTCTAAGCCGGAAACTATATCCGACCGCGACCGAGTCCCGCCGCTATCTCAGGTCGCTTGCGGAACAATCGTCGGACCCGGACATCCGCGCACTGGCCGCACTCTCTTTAGCCGAAGCGCTGGCTTTCACTTCGACAGGTGAGTCCTCCCGTCTGGACGCCCTCGCACTCGCCCGTATAGCCGCCTCAGCAAAGGCTGAGTTTTCTGTGGGCCAGGAGTCCGTTTCCAAACTGGGGCGAGAACTCGTGGATCGGCTTCGCGTTTCGATGCCGGGCTGTGCAGCACCGCCGCTTTCGGGCGTCGATCAGGATGGCAAGAAAGTTTGCCTCACAAACGAACTTGGACGTCATGTGGTCATCGCCTTTTGGAATGAGCGTATTGACTTCTTTAAGCATCTTCAAGATTCCTTTGCCGAACTTGCCAACCATTATATAGGAGCGCCGATTTCGTTTATCAGCATAAGGATTAAAGGCGCGGACGAGGCGTTTTTCTCAACCTCTTTTAACGAGGCCCCAACATACACACTTATCACAGAAGATAAGAACGGACCGAACGCAAACGCTTGGCACGTCAAGCTATCGCCCACCATTTTCATCATTGATCCAAAAGGTGTCATCAGCCACCGGATTACAGCAAAACCAAACCCCGCCAGCGTGATTGCTAACAGCACGTTCTTGGGCTTTGGCTCCCACTCTGACCTCGAATGGAACGAACGACTGACACAGGCGCTCGAAACCATACCCTCACTCACCGAGGCCAAAAGAACGCTGACCTCTTTTCTCACGCAGGGTCCTTGGCTTTCTGCCGATGGCCTGTTGGGTGACGGCCCACGCACAATCTTTTTGCGCGACAACGGCCGGACCAGCATCAACACCTTTTCTAGCTGGAGTGTAGCCCCGCCTCACAAATTGCTCTTGCACATGAGAAACAGCGAGGACGTCGAGCTGGAAGTGAATAGAGAATCGGGAACAGCCGTTGTCCGAAGCCCAGAGCGTCTACTCAACTGCTCCCTGAAACTCCGCGACTTTTCTGCCGCCTCCACAGAAGGGTCGGAGACCTCCAAAAAAATCCGAGAGTGCCTCCTTAAAGAAACCTGGGAGTGGTTCCAGTACGGCAAGAAAGACGGAGAGGTCCCATACATGAAATTCCGATTCAAACCCGATGGCACGACAGACTCGACTTTGCTCCCGGCTTGGGAAATTCGACCTTCAGGCCAAATCTGGGTCTATGTTTACATGGGGACCTACTGGGCGTTCGAATTGGACATCGAAAAGAAGATCGCGCGAAACAACCTCGCCGACAGCCAGATCAAAGACCACAAAACCTTCTCTTCATTCACGCCCCTTCGTAAGGTGCCCGCCGACCGATAGCCCCTCTCGGTCAAATCCTCGCGCGTTCGTCCGCACGCCCTGCAGAATCGGGGTCAAAGTTGCTATGGATCGAAGTTACTTTCCTCCAGAGCGGCCTGTACGATCCGGTTGACGTTGATTTTCAAGCAAACCATCCTTTGTGCCCCGAACACAACCGTAAAGCTGCAAGGCGGCTGGACGCATCCTCGCGCCACGCCGCCCCGTCACGGTTCTCCGAAAAGGCTCTTGTTATTTACAACAGTCGTCAGAGCCTTTGGGCTGCCCGCACTTCGTACACAGGTCGGCGGTCTCGGTCGGCTCGTTAGCCTCTTTCCAGCCCTTGATGCCAGCCGAGAAGTGCTTCACGTTCGTGTAACCCAACTTGGACGCAGCCTCCGCCCCGGCCTTGTAGGCGCCGCACATGGGACCGCCGCAGTAGGCCACGACTAGCGCGGCCTTATCCTTGGGCAGCTTGTCAGAGAGGGTCGCCTTGGCATTCGCGAAGTTGATCGCACCCGGAATGTGTCCTTTCGCGTAAGATGCGCTACCGTTGCAGTCGATCAGAGTCACGGCCTTGTCCGCGATCGCCTGCTTGAGGTCCGCCAGGCTGATGTCCGGAACCTCATCCTTGGCCTTGTCCTCGCCTGCAGCCGCCGTCGGCACCATCAGTAACCCTGACGAAAACGCAAGCGCCAGTGTCATGATTCCGCATAGGATCGTCTTCATTCGCGCCTCCTTCCGTGGCCGTGGCCACGTGTTGTCCGTTGTTGACCGATTCGCCCACAGGGATGCCTTGCATTTATTCTTATTTAAGAAATGTTAACCTCGGTTAACATCAAAGTCACGTGGAAAAAAGAGGGGGGCGCTCAACGCCCAACGTTTAATGCTCAACGCTCAAGTTTTAAAACCATGATCGGCCACAGCTCGGGATGGCCGTCGCAGGGACGGCCGGGTTCGGTGGCGGTGCCGAGGCCTTTGCTGGCTTGCCACCCCGGCGCGTCGTGGTCGTGCAGATACACTCCGCAGCCGGCAACGAAGCCGGGCTTGAGCACGATGGGCTCGAGATAGCGCTGCGCGAAAGTGACGGTCAGCGTGTAACCGTGCGCCGTGCGCGCGTAGCGGCAAGCGATCTTCTTTGAGGCCTCTTCCTTGCTCGCCATGTTCACGCCGTCGGCGAGCTGGTGGTAGACCTCGCGGAAGCGCCACACCTGGCCCGCGCCGTCGCGGCCGTCTTTCGGCGGCGCGAAGTCGTAGCGGTAGTCGTCGTTGTCAAAGGTCTTGGCCGCGTTGGAGCGCCCGTTCGCGCCGGTGTCGAAATAAACCTCCAGCGCGCCGTCGGCGTTCCAGAGCTGCTTCTCGGCGTTGGGCGTCTTCCAGAGCTCGGGATCGGCGAGCACCTTGTCGTCCGCGACCTCGACGCGCAAATAGAGATTTCTCGTGTCCCAGGCGATCTTGTACGACGCCTCGTGGTCGCCGGGCTTGACGCGCTGCGCGCCGCCCTTGACGCAGCGGTTGGTGATCGCGAGCGCGGGCAGCGCCTCCCACTGGGGCTCGCCCTCGCAGCGCGCCGCGAAGAAGTAGTCCATGCGCCACGCGCCGGAGGTCGGGCTCCCGCCCTCCGGAACCAGCCGGTAGGCCGCGTCCCAGCGGTGCATGGCGGCGGCCGACGCGCCGTCGCCCGCGCCGGGTACGGCCAGCACCGTCTCGCCGTTGCCCGGCAGCGCGTACGGGATCTTTTGGCCGCCGACCTCCAGCACGCCCTTCTGCGGCCGGCCGGTCAGGTTCTTGAGCGCGGCCGAGATGCGGCCCTCCGCGTCCGGCGCGAACGTGACCGCCAGCGACGAGGCGCTGTCTTCCGGCTCGGCGGCCTGCAGCGCGCCCGCCAGCTTGACCGGGTCCTGGGCCTTCACGAAGAGCGGCGCGGGCGTGACCGTCAGGCGGATATAGCCCTCTTTGTCCGGCGCGGCGAAGCGCGGGTTGCCCATGAAGTCGACGAACTCGACGGGCTGGCCGAACTTGACCGCCAGCACGGGGCAGCGCTTCAGGCCGTTCTCGACGTCGGCCGTCGTGCACCACACCGGCGCGAGGCCGGAGCCGTCCGGCTGGCGGAAGGCGTAGCCGCGGATGCCGGCGGCGGGCCGGATGTCGGCGACATAGCGCGGATCGGGCATCAGGTGGCCGAGCGTGTTGACCGCCTTGCAGAGCAGGATCGGCGTGAGGTGCAGGTCCATGTACGGCCGGCAGCTCCAGATGTTGGCGCCCTGGATGCGGGGCCAGTATTTCATGCAGATGATGTAGAGCCGCATGGCTGAGGCGGCCTGGATGAACTCACGGTTGCCGAAGTCGTAGGTCGGCTTGCCGCTCGGATAGGCGTCGTACGACGGCCCCGCGCCCCACTCGGGCACGTAGGTCTCGGGAATGTTGAACAGCTCGGTGAAGAGGATCGGCGTCTCGTCGCCGTAACCGTAGCGCTTGCCCTGTTCGATCAGGCGCGCGGCCTCGTCGTCGAGATCGGAGGTCGAAAGCGAGCCTTTGTCGATGCTGCCGTACGGGTGCACCGCCAGCGCGTCGTAGGTAAAGCCCGCGTCGTGCGCGGCCTTGAGGTAACCCTCGTAGGGCTCGAAGCCGCGCAGCAGGTTGTAGCCCGAGGTTCCGCTGGTGGGCGTGCAGCCGAGGCCCGCGCGCTTGGCGGCGCGGCCGACCGCGGACTGCAGCTTGAAGTACTCGGCGAACTGGCCGCTGGCGGGGTACTTCGAGCTCTCCTCCTCGTTGCCGTAAGCGGTGTAGGGCAGCATGTCCTTGGGCACGCGCCTGAGGATCTCGTAGGAGGTGTCCTCCACATATTTCACGTACTCCGGCGTGACCGCGGGCAAGTCGTACAGGTCGCGGTGACCTTTGGCCCACGGCATGTCCTCGGGCTTGCGCGCGCGCCAGAGCTCATCGAGGAGCGTGGTCTGCGCGTTGACGAAGCGGTGGCGCCGCATCAGGTCGACCGCCACGCTGTTGGTTTCGAGCATGTCGTGGATCGGCATCCACGAGGTGCCGCCCCACCCCCACTCCATGAACTTGCGCGCCAGGTCTTCGCCGCGCGAGATGCGCCAGGCGTCGCCCAGCAGCGTGCCCGTGAGCCGGCTGGTGGGATGCGTGTTGGCGAGCGGGTCCATAATCGCGAAGCGGTAGTAGTCGCAGTATGGCGGAAAGCCGTCGACCGTGACCGTGGCTTTGACCACGAAGACGCCCGTGCCGAAGGTCGCCGCGTCGAGGCCGAGCGGCAGGCGCGCCACGCCGTTCGAGGGGACGGTCATCTCCAGCCGACGCGCGAACAGCACGTCGCGGAAAGCATTCTGGATTTCGAGCTCGACCGCACCGCGCGTCCCGACCGGGCCCACCCCGTTCAGCGCGGCGTCCATCGGCTCGCCCGGCCGCAGGTCGTTGTCGGGGTCCGACGTCACGAAGTTCACGTCGAGCGGATCGCAGACGAAGTCTGTCGGCGCGTCGCCCGCTTCCACCTGCAGGCCGTCGACCAGCACGCCCGAGCCCGAGAGGTGCAGCGCCACGCCGGCGGCGTCGGCGGTGAACGAGCGGTGGTAGCGCTGCCACGCGTCGGTGACGGTGAACTGCGACTCCTTGTTTTCCATGTCGCCCCAGGGCCTGCCCGAGAGCGTGCCGCCGCGCGCGGCGTTGCCGAAGGCGAGGTGGAAACCGGTCTGCCGGTCCAGCACCGACTTGGCGTAGAAGCTCACCGTGTAGCGCCGCCCCTTGTCCAGCGCGAGCGGCATCGAGCGCA
>Ga0075012_10000866_pt1 | contig 31769 bp, 28 predicted proteins | sample All_14_2_FD_71474 | JGI IMG/M metagenome (GOLD analysis project Ga0075012, IMG submission 71474) | Freshwater microbial communities in response to fracking from Pennsylvania, USA - Allegheny Zone_MetaG_DW_15 | ecosystem: Environmental > Aquatic > Deep subsurface > Groundwater > Drilled...
GCAGTTTATCAGGGCGGCGGATATCATGGCCATGCTGGCCGGGATAGGGGAGTTCATCCCCCGCCAATCCCAGAGAATCGACGGCCCGGCGAGGGTGTACCAGCTTCACGCCCGCGATGGCCGGAAAGGGACGGTCGGATTCATCAGCCCGATAAGCCATCACTTCTGTGATCAGTGCAACCGCCTGCGCCTGACCGCCGAGGGCAAACTGCGCTCCTGTCTGCTCAACGACAACGAGCGGGATATCAAGACCCTGCTGCGTGGCGGGGCGACAGACGAGGAACTGAAGGACGCGATCCGCGATACCGTTCTGGATAAACCGAAAGGCCACCAGTTGCAGCAACGCCTGGAAGATGGTCAGGCCATGCGGTGTCCGGGGCAGATGTCACGCATCGGAGGGTAGGTAGTTGCTCTGCGGGTAGGAGCCGAGCCATTCGAAATACGAGCAGAGCGGCCGCAGACGCTCGCAGCCTCTGAAGATCTTCTCATCTTCAATGTGACCGATCATATCAAGGAAGAACAAGTATTTCCATTGTTTGCCCTTGATCGGCCGCGACTCGAGCTTGGTCAGGTTGATCTCCTCTTCCGACAGCACGGTCAGGATTTCGTTGAGCGCCCCCGGTCGGTCCATGGTGCCGACCAGCAGCGAGGTGCGATCCTGACCGCTGGCGGAGGGCGATTTCTTGCCGATGACCAGGAAACGGGTGGTATTGCCGCGATAATCCTCGATCCCCTTGACGACGACCTGGAGTTCGTAGCGTTTGATCGCCAGCGATGAGGCGATGGCGCCGATATTGGGGTTGTTGGCCGCCATCTGGGCGGCGGCGCCGGTGGAGAGCACCGGCAGCGTCGGGATGTTCGGCAGATGTTTCCGCAGCCACTCCCGACACTGCGCCAGAGGTTGGGCGTGGGAGGCCACCGTCTGGATATCCTCGATATTGCCGGACCGGCAGACCAGGTTGTGGCTGATTTCAAGCTGGACCTCGCCGCAGATCTGGACCTTGTATTTCATGAAGGAGTCGAGTGTGGAGACCACCGAGCCTTCGATCGAATTCTCAACCGGCACGATCCCGTAAGGCGTCCGGCCTTTCTCGACCTCGGAGAAGACATCGTCGATGGAATCCTGCGGCTTGTAACTTGCCGAGTGGCCGAAGTACTTGACGCCGGCAAGGTGCGAGAAGGTTGCTTCGGGACCGAGATAGGCAACCTCGATATTCCGCTGCGACAGGCGGCAGGCGGTAATGATCTCGTGGAAGATCGTCCGCACCGAGTCCTCCGGAAAAGAACCGTCGTTCTCCTTGAGCAGGCGCTCGTATATCTGTCTCTCGCGCAGCGGATCCCACTTGGCGCGATTGTTTTCGTCCTTGAGCCGTCCGATTTCCCGGGCAAAACTGATCCGTCGTTTGAGCAGGGTGAGAATTTCACCGTCGATCGCATCAATATTTTTCCGTATGTGGTGAATTTCGTTTTTCTGCTCGTCAACCATGGTTTGTCCTGTTAGATTCATGCGGCATGCAAGGCGAGACACCCGGTCAGCCTGTTCCGTCGGGAGAATTAGCAGCTTAGGAAAAAGAAAAAACTCTGTCAAGGCGGAAAAAATGGGGGCAGGCGACAAGGCCTCTTTCTCTCGCGTTCGTCCGGTCCCTTGTCATCAGTTGCGACTGATTCGTCCTAATATCTGAATAATACGACTACTTTCATGACAAAACAGAAAATAAGCAAGACCTATGACGAAATCAATGCCCGCATCAAGGCCGGTGAGGCCGTTGTGGTTACCGCCGAGGAGATGGTGGGGATTGTCCGGAAGAAAGGCGCCGAACAGGCGGCCCGAGAAGTTGATGTGGTGACCACGGGCACCTTTGCCCCGATGTGCTCTTCCGGCATGTTCTTCAATTTCGGCCAGATGGTCCCGACCATCAAGGCCTCCCGGGTCTGGGTCAACAAGGTTCCGGCCTATGCCGGGATCGCCGCCGTCGATGCCTATATCGGCGCCACTGAACCATGCGAGGATGATCCGCTCAACAAGGTTTATCCGGGTGAATTCCGCTATGGCGGGGGGCATGTGATCGAGGACCTTCTCCGCGGCAAAAAAGTCCTGCTCGAGGCCAAGGCCTATGGCACCGATTGCTATGCCGCGAGAAAAATGAAGAAGGAGGTCGGTCTCGACGACCTCCCGACGGCCCTGCTCTGCAACCCGCGCAATGGCTATCAGAATTACAATTGTGCGGTGAACCTTTCGGACAGGACGGTCTACACCTATATGGGGATGCTGAAACCGCATTGCCGCAACGCCAACTACTGCAGCGCCGGCGAACTGAGCCCGTTATTGAACGATCCATTGTACAAGACCATCGGCATCGGCACCCGGATCTTCCTCGGCGGGGGCATCGGCTATGTGACCTGGCACGGCACCCAGCACAACCCAACCGTGCCGCGGACCGCGGGAGGGGTGCCGCGCAAGGCGGCCGGGACGCTGATGGTGCAGGGCGACCTGAAACAGATGTCCCCCGACTGGCTGCGAGGGGTTTCGATCCTGGGATACGGAAGCAGCCTGGCGGTCGGCCTCGGCATCCCCATCCCGATCCTCAACGGCGAGATGGCGGCCTATACCGGCGTCTCGGACAATGATATCTATACCCAGATCGTCGACTACGGCCATGACTATACCAACGGCATCGTTCGGAGTTATGGCGAAGTGAGTTATGCCCAATTGAAATCCGGGTCCATCATCGTCAACGGCAAGGAGGTCCAGACGGCGCCACTGTCCAGTGTCGTCAAGGCCAGGGAAATCGCCTGCATTCTCAAGGACTGGATTTCCTCCGGACGATTCCTGTTGAACCGCCCGGCAGAAACACTTCCGGATGGATCTGAATAACTCCGGGTCGGCAGCGGCGAAACTCGCCGTTCTGCACGCAGCGCTGAAGAAACTGGAGCGGGTCGCGGTTGCCTACTCCGGCGGGGTCGATTCGACCCTGCTGCTCCATGCCGCAGTCCAGGCGCTCGGTTCACAACATGTGATTGCCGTTCATGCTGTATCCTGCCTGAACGGCAGCGCCCAACGGCAACAGGCTCTATCGCTGTTTCGTGCCATATTTTCCGACGCTGTTGAACTGCGGCAGATCACCGTTGCTCCCTTGGCGTGGGAAGAATTTGTCGAAAACACCGAACAGCGGTGTTATTTCTGCAAGAAAAGACTGTACCAGCGTTTTTCAGCCGAATTTGCCGCGGGTTTAAGGCACCAACTGGTCGATGGCACCAATGCCGACGATGTGCTCCAGCACCGGCCGGGGATGCAGGCGATTCGAGAGCTGCAGGTGGTGACGCCGCTGCTCGAAGCCGGGTTGACCAAATCTGAGATCAGGTTGCTGGCATGGCAGGCCGGGTTGCCGAATCACGCCCATCCCGCCAATTCCTGCCTGGCAACGAGAATAGAGACCGGTCGGAGGATTGAGGCTGAAATGTTGCAGCGAATCGACCAGGCAGAGGAATTCCTTCATCGGTCAGGTTTTCCGGGTTCGCGGTTCCGGCTGGTCGATAACGGCGTTCACCTTGAGATCCGTCACGAAGATATGGAACGTTTCCGTCGTGAGGATGTTCGCAGCGCCTTTCAGGCCTATGTGTCCGACCTCGGCTATCGCTTCAATTCAATCAATATAACTGGCCGATAATACGATGATTATTTTTGCAGTTCAAATTTTATCAATGATTTCGATTTAGTGCTTGCGTCTGAAGCATGATTCAATTATTGTGCACACGAGAAGCCGCAATACCCCGAATCTAAAGGGTTGTAGGATATTGAGCCGCCGTCGGGCAAAAGATAATTGTGCCGTTTTTTCTTTTGACAATTGAAATCAGTTTGATTAAAGCATCAACACAGGAGAAGGGACACAGAGTCCTGATACTAAGTAACGAAAGATCTTAGCAGGGAGGATTACATGAACAAGAAGGAACTTATTGAGAGCATTTCAGGTGCTGCAGATATAAGTAAGGCTGCTGCCGAAAAGGCATTGAACGGTACGCTGTCCGCAATTGCTGAGGCTTTGAAGAAAGGTGACAAAGTTACCCTGGTCGGGTTCGGAACATTCTCGGTATCCAAACGGGAAGCACGCCAGGGAAGAAACCCCCAGACTGGCAAGGCCATCAAGATTCCAGGGAAAAAGGTTGCAAAGTTCAAAGCGGGCAGCAAATTGTCTGAGGCTGTCAATTAATTTCTTGTTGAAGTTGTACGCACTGAATCTGCGTATCCGGCCGATACGTGCAGGTGCGGTTGTCACTCTGCTACTGATAATAGACGATTTGACCGAGCATAACAGGGGGATGGAAGGCTTTCTTTTCACTTAAACCGGAGATATTGGAATACCGGAGAAGATATGCCTGGAAAAAATTTGTCTAAGGGCCGTTCCTTGAAAGGGGCGGCCTTTTTTTATTCATGAAACGACTCAGATCTGGATATACTACCGGCGCATGCGCGGCGGCAGCGGCCAAGGGTGCGGCCCTCGCCGCCCTCACTGGAGGGCCGGTGTCGCGGATCGCCATCCCCTTTCCCGATGGGAGAAGGGTCGATTTCGACCTGTGCGGTTGCCGTCCTGTCGCAGGGATTGGGCGGGCGGCGGCATGTTCGGTGATCAAAGATGCGGGCGACGACCCGGATGTCACCAATGGCGCGGAAATCGTCGCCGAAGTGATCATTGCTGAAGGGCATGCCGGAATTGGGGACGGCGTCGTCATCACCGGCGGACGGGGCATCGGGATGGTCACCAAACCGGGGCTGGCCCTCCCGGTCGGCAGCCATGCCATCAATCCGGTCCCACGCCTCATGATCAGAAATGCGGTTGAAGAGGCCTTCGCCGCCTCGGGGCAACAGATCGGCAAATACAGCGTGCAGGTCGAGATCTCCATCCCGAATGGGGAGGATCTGGCCCGACACACCCTGAACAAGCGGCTGGGAATTATCGGCGGTTTGTCGATCCTCGGTACGACCGGCGTCGTCGTGCCGATCTCTGCCGATGCCTGGACCGCCACCATCACCGCCTCGATGGATGTGGCGAGGGAGATGGGGATCAGGGAGATCGTACTGTCCACCGGGCGCACCTCGGAAAAGGCGATGGAGCAACGCTGCCACCTGCCGGAAGAGGCCCATGTGATGATGGGCGACTACCTCGAGTTTTCGCTGCTGGAGGCTGCGGCGCACCACTTTGCCCGGATCCATCTCGGCGGTATGTGGGCCAAGATCCTCAAGGCCGCGATGGCGATTCCCCAGACCCATGTCCGGCACGGGGCCCTCGATGCCGAGAGTGCCGTTACCTTTCTCGAGGATCTCGCCGGGAAGAAGGATAAGCTCGACTTTCTCCAAGGGTCGAATACCGCCCGGGAGATCCTTGACCGTCTTCAGCGGCACGGTGGCGATGCGATCATTCGAGCAGTCTGTCTCGCCGCCCGGGATTACTGCCGGTCCGTTTCCGGTCTGCCGGTCAGTGTCTACCTGGTCCTTGCCACCGGGAGAATAGTTGAGACGGTCTGATAGGCGATGCATGATTTCAAGATCCATATCGTAGGGGTGGCCGAGGGTGGGATCGATCCCCGCCGGGTTGCCATGCTGGCAGAGTGCCGGGTGATCGTCGCCGCCGACTCCATGCAGCCGTTGCTGCAGGAACAGCTGCCGGGGTATCCCCGATCGCAGATCGCTGCCATAACCCCTTTGGCGACCGCGATCCGGACCATCGCGGCGCATGTTACTCAGGGGAATATTGCCGTTCTGGCCAGTGGTGACCCGCTGTTCTTCGGGATCGGGGAGGTGCTCGCCCGGCAATTCGGCAAGGCCAAGATCATCGTCCATCCAGCCGTCTCGGCGATGCAGCTCCTTTTCTCCCGCCTGAATATCCCCTGGCATGATGCCCGTTTCATCAGTCTCCATGGCCGTAAGGCCGTACCGCAGATGGCGGAGATCCTCTCTCACCCCAAGGTGTGCCTGTTGACCGACCGGGAGAACAACCCGGCGGTGATCGCCACGGCGATGCTGCGCCGTATCTCCCCTCGGCAGCGGTCCGGTTTTTCCCTGTTCGTCGGCGAACAACTCGGGGCGGCGGGGGAGCGGGTAAGCGCTGGATCGCTGGAGGAGATCGCCGGCCGCCAGTTTGCGCAACCGAATACGGTTGTCATCCTGCAGGATTGGACCAGGGAGCGTCCCTACCCGGTGTTTGGCCTCGGTGAGCGTGAGATCGACCACAGTCGGGGGCTGATCACCAAAAACGAGATCCGGGCCGCCGCCATCCATGCCCTGAGACTGCCGGCGCACGGGGTTTTCTGGGATGTCGGCGCCGGCTCCGGCTCGATCAGCATCGAAAGCGCCCGCCTGGCCAGGGGGCTGCAGGTCTTTGCGGTGGAGAAGAACAGTGAACAAGTCGAGCATATTGCCGGGAACCGGGAAAGGTTCCGGGCCTGGAATATCGACATCGTCACCGGGGCGGCGCCGGCGGTCCTGCAGGATCTCCCGGCTCCGGACCGGGTGTTCATCGGCGGCAGCGGCGGCAACCTGGCGGCTATCGTCATTGCCGCCTGCAGCCGGCTGAAGGCCGACGGCCGGGTCGTGATCAGTGCGGTGCTGGATGCGACTCGCGATGCGGCCCCGGACCTGCTCCACTCCCAGGGGTTGGCGGTCGAGATAACGACCCTGGCGGTTGAGCGCCGGACCTATCCCGATCCGCATGTCACCCGTCTCAATCCCATTACCCTGATTGCCGGCCAGAAAATTACTTAAGGTAAATACTATACAATGATTTCAAGTAATCGATATCCTGTCTCATTTGTCGGGGCAGGACCGGGCGACGTGGAACTCATCACCGTCAAGGGGCGAAGACTCCTTGACGCCGCCGATGTCATCATCTATGCCGGCAGCCTGGTCAATCGGGAGCTGCTCCAGGGATGCAGGGCGTCCATTCATGATTCCGCCGGGCTCAACCTCGATGAAATCGTCGAACTGATGGTCACGGCCTGGCAACAAGGGTTGCGCGTCGTGCGCCTGCATACCGGCGATCCTTCGATCTACGGGGCGATCCGGGAACAGATGGTGCGGCTCGAGGCCGAATCCATCCCTTGCGAGGTGATCCCCGGCGTCAGTTCCGCCTTCGCCGCCGCCGCCAGTCTGAAGGCCGAGCTGACGCTGCCGGAGGTCGCCCAGACGGTGATCATCACCCGCCAGGAAGGACGGACGCCGGTGCCGCCGCGGGAAAGGCTCAGCCTGTTGGCCAGTCACCAGACCACCATGCTGATCTTCCTGTCGGCCGGCCTGCTCGCCACCGTCGTCGAAGAGCTCCGGGCCGGCGGCTATCCCGACGATACCCCGGTGGTCATCGTCGAGCGGGCGAGTTGGGAAAACGAGAAGATCGTCAGGGGAACGCTGGCGACCATCTGTGCCATGGCGGCGGCCCGGCAGATTAAAAAGACGGCGATGATCTGTGTGGGCCGGGTCTTTGACGAGCAGGCCCCGGAGGCGGTGTCTAAACTATACGATCGGCATTTCAGTCATGGAACGAGAGAGGCCAAAGATGACTAAAGGACTTCTGGCGGTTTTCACCGGCAACGGCAAGGGCAAGACGACATCGGCCCTCGGCCTGGCATTCAGGGCGCTCGGGCATGGGCACAAGGTCAGCGTGATCCAGTTCATCAAAGGCAACTGGACCAGCGGTGAGCACCTGTTCGCCAAAAATATCTCCCCCCTCATCGAATTTCACGTCATGGGCAAAGGGTTTACCTGGAAATCCGAAAATATCGCCGAGGACACGGCTCTCGCCCGCAAGGGATGGGACCTCGCCGTCGCGACGATCATCGGCAACCGGCACCATCTCGTAATCCTGGATGAACTCACCTATCTGATCAGGTATAATATGGTTTCCGAAGACGAGGTGCTCCAGGCACTGCAACGCCGGCCGCCCGAAATGCATGTGGTGGTCACTGGCAGGCATGCCAGCGACAGGCTGATCGAGATGGCGGACCTGGTCACCGAGATGATCGAGATCAAGCATCCCTATGCCAACGGCATCGCCGCCCAGAAGGGATTCGAGTTCTGACGGCCATCGCCGCCTGACGTGGCGCGTTACCGATACAATTCACTCGAGAAACGAAGCTATGAAAGATTTTGAGACGTTGCTGGCCGAATCGGTCACGGTTCACGGTCACCTCTGCGCCGGCCAGGTTATTGGTGTCCGCATGTCGATGCTGGCCCTGCGGCGGATCGGCATCGATGACCCGCGGGGCGCCGATCGCAAGAAGCTTTATGTGCTGGTTGAAATCGACCGCTGCGCCACCGACGCCATCCAGGCGGTGACCGGCTGCAGTCTGGGCAAGCGATCGATGTATTTCCACGATTTCGGCGTTATGGCCGCCACCTTCGTCAATCTCGAGACCGGCCGGGCTGTCAGGGTCACGGCCAGGGAAGAGGCCAGGGACCTTGTCGATAACTACTGCCTGCAGGGTGGCGACAAATACAGCCGCCAGCTCGAGGCCTACAAGGTGATGGCGGAGGATGAGCTGTTCCTGGTCCAGGATGTCACCGTGGATATCCCGGCGGTCAATCTCCCCGGGCGGCCGCAGAAACGGATACAGTGCAGCCATTGCCATGACTGGGTTCAGGACGGCCGGGAGGTCGACCGGGACGGTGAGCTCCTCTGCCGCAGCTGTGCCTTTGGCAGATATTACCGGGTGGTTGCGACCGCGGAATGATGATCCGGCGGCCGGCCCGATGCCCAGGTGCTGGGAATCTGGGCGAATGCGGCACCGGTCTGGAACAGGAAGAGTCAAAACGATGATAACACTTCTCGATTACGGCGCCGGCAATGTCCGCAGCGTCAGAAACGCCATCAGAAAGCTCGGCTTCACGGTCAAGGATGTCGCCTGTCCCGAAGACATCGTGACCGCCGATAAACTGGTTTTCCCCGGTGTCGGCAGCTTCGGCACCGTCATGGAACGGCTGATCCGGGACGGCTACGACAAGGCGCTGCAGGAGCGGATTCGCCTCGACCGGCCGCTGCTCGGGATCTGTGTTGCCCTCCAGGCCCTCTTCGACGGCAGCGAGGAATCCCCCGGAGTCCCGGGGCTGGGGGTGATTTCGGGAATGATCCGGAGGTTTGCCACCCCCGGCCTGTCGGTGCCGCAGATCGGCTGGAACGGCATCCTGCCCCGCAAGGATTCCCCGTTGCTGGCCGATTATAACGGTGAAAAGCTGTATTTCGTCCACTCCTACCATGCGGTCGTCGACGACCGGTGTAATGACTGGCTCCTGGCCACGACCTGTTACGGCGGCGAGTTTGTCTCGGCGGTGGAGAAGGGCAATGTCACCGCCTTTCAGTTCCACCCGGAAAAGAGCGGCCGGGCGGGCCTGGCGATCCTCGATAATTTCCTGCGTCGTCAGGAAGGCCTTGCCGTCGCCGGGACCCCATCGCGTGTCGCAAAGGGCGGGACCACCAGTCTCGCCAAGAGGATCATCGCCTGCCTCGATGTCCGCAGCAACGACGCCGGCGATCTGGTCGTCACCAAGGGCGACCAGTATGATGTCCGGGACCGGGGGGAGGTGCGTAATCTCGGCAGACCGGTCGATCTGGCGCGGCGGTATTACGAGGAAGGGGCGGATGAGATCACCTTCCTCAACATCACCGGCTTTCGCGATTTCCCCCTTGAGGATCAGCCGATGCTCGAGGTCCTGAAACGGACCTCGGAGAACGTCTTCGTGCCGCTGACGATCGGCGGCGGCATCCGCTCGTTCACCGCCTCGGATGGCCGGCACTACACGGCCCTCGATGTCGCCTCGGAATACTTCCGCTCCGGGGCCGACAAGATATCGATCGGCAGTGATGCGGTGTGCGAGGTCGAACGCTATCTGGCGAGCGGCGTCAAGACGGGGACGAGCGCCATCGAACAGATCTCGATCGTCTACGGGGCCCAGGCCGTCGTCATCTCCATCGACCCGCGGCGGGTCTACGTCGAATCGCCCGCCGCCACCCCGCATGCGTCCATCGTCACGCGGTTCCCCGGTCCGGACGGTGAACGGTACTGCTGGTATCAGTGCACGGTGCAGGGGGGCCGGGAGGGGAGGGATATCGACGTGGTCCAGCTGGCCCAGGTATGTGAACTGCTCGGCGCCGGCGAGATACTGCTCAACTGCATCGACCGGGACGGCACCAACAGCGGCTTTGATCTGGAGTTGATCGCCCAGGTGAAAAAGGCGGTACACATCCCGGTCATCGCCTCCAGCGGGGCCGGCAAGGCCGATCATTTCGTCGAGGTCTTCACCGCAACGGATGCCGATGCGGCCCTGGCCGCCGGCATCTTCCATCGGCACGAGGTGGGGATTGACGAGGTCAAGCAGGCAGTCGCCGCTGCCGGCATCGAAGTACGGCGGTAGTTGCCTGTTTCCTGGATGACAACAGCGGTGAACTCTCTCTTGAGCGGATGAAACTGCAGGCTACTGCGGGCCCCCGCTTTTTCAGCGAACAGACTCGATGGATCAGGCTGTACCAACCGATATGAAGCCGGGCGTGAAGAGAATCAGCCCCTGGCATTTTTCCATCCTCAAGGGAACGGTGGTTTTTGTCCTCCTCCTCGGCGCTGTCGTCTACCTGACCAGCCGATGGACCTACAGGCAGGGCTTTGAAAAGCTGGCCGACCAGGGCAAGGTCAAGCTCGAACTCTATATTACCTATCTCTCTGGGGTGCTGCAAAAATACGAGAGCCTGCCGGAACTGCTGGCAACCGATCGTCTGCTGGTCGCCACCTTGCAGGATCCTGCCGATTATCACCGGATCGAAACCCTCAATCGCTATCTCGAGGCCATCAACAGCATCAGCGACACGGCCGATATCTACCTGATGGATAAGAACGGACTGACGATTGCCGCCAGCAACTGGAAGGACCCCAACCCATTCATCGGCAACAATTTCAGTTATCGCCCCTATTTTCAGGAGGCGATGCAAGGCCGCCTCGGCCGGTATTTCGCCCTCGGCACTACCTCGTCCAAGCGCGGCTATTATTTTGCCTTTCCGGTGCGGGACAAAATCAAGATCCTTGGCGTCGTCACGGTCAAGGTCAATATCGACACGGTGGAGCAGAACTGGGCCCATCGCGATGAAAGCTATCTCATATCCGATCCTGACGGGGTGATCTTCATCACCTCGACTCCAGAATGGCGCTATCGGACCTTCGAACCGCTCGAGCCGGCGGTGCAGCAAAAGATCTTCGAGAGCAAACGCTACCCCAATACCCGCTTTGAGGCGCTGAGCAGCGAACGAGGGGTGATCGAAGACAGTCGCCAGATCATCAGGCTGACACCGCCCCAGGAGAGCGAGCCCAGAACGTATCTGCGGCAATTCCACTTCATGCCGGAAGCGCAATGGAATGTCAACATCCTCACCGATATCCAGAGGCTGAAGCGGGATATCCTGATCAACAACATTCTCGCCTCCTCCGGCCTGTTCCTGGTATTTTTCCTGCTCCTGCTGTTCTCGCAACGGCAGCATCGCCTGCGGGAATTGAACCGGATCGAGGAGGCTGCCCGCCGCGACCTGGAAGAGGCCAACGAACAGCTGGAATCGCGCGTTCTCGATCGAACCCGGGAACTGACCGAGACCAACCTGCTGCTGCGCAAGGAGATAGCCGACCGGCAGAGGACTGAAATCGCCTTGAAAAAAACCCGCTCCGAGCTGATCCATGCCGCCAAGCTGGCCGCCCTGGGGCAGATGTCGGCCGGTATCAACCACGAGTTCAACCAGCCGCTCGCCGCCATCCGCAGCTATGCCGAAAATGGCTGCCAGCTGCTCGACAAGGGGCGGCTTGCCGATACCCGCTGGAATCTCGAGCAGATCGGGGAACTCACCGAGAGGATGGCTCAGATCGGCAATCAGCTCAAGCTGTTTTCCCGTAAGTCGAGCGGGCAGATGACCGTGGTGCCGATGCACGGGGTGATCGATGGGGCACTGGAGATTCTCGGTCCGGCGATCAAGAAATCGGGGGTCACGGTACAGGTGCAGATCGTTCCTGAGGATCTGCGGGTGAAGGCCAACAATGTCCTGCTCCAGCAGGTGCTGGTCAATGTCATCAACAACGGCATCCAGGCGATGGAGGGGTGCGACCGCATGGAGATCACCATCGAGGCGAAACTCGAAGCGGATATGGTCGCGATCGTTATTGAGGACTGTGGGACCGGGATCCCTCCGGAGCATCTCCCCCACATCTTCGAGCCATTCTATACAACCAAAAAATCAGGCCAGGGCCTGGGACTGGGCCTGACTATCAGCGACCGGATCCTGCTTGATATGAATGGCAAGATTACCGCCGTCAACACCGAGGGCGGAGCCCGTTTCAAAATTATGCTCGAGAAGGCCTGAAACATGGAGCCATTGAACCAGGTTGTCTTTATCGATGATGAAAAGCATATCCGCCAGGCCAACAAACAGACCCTGGAACTGGCGGATCTGGTGGTGACCTGTCATGATTGCGCCGAAGACGCCCTGCCGGTCCTGTCCACCGAATGGCCGGGGGTGGTCATCTGCGATATCCGGCTGCCGAACATGGACGGCCTGGAATTTCTCGTCCGGGCCCAGAAAATCGACCCCAACCTCCCCATCATCCTGATCACCGGCCATGGCGATATCTCGACGGCGGTTCAAGCCATGCGCGACGGCGCCTATGACTTCATCGAAAAGCCGTATTCCTCGGAACGGCTGGTCAAGACCGTCCAGCGGGCCTTGGAAAAACGCGCCCTGACCCTGGAAAACCGCAGCCTGCGGCGCGAACTCGAGGCCCACAGCGCCCTTGGTCCCCGCATCCTCGGCAAGACGCCGACCATGGAACACCTGCGGTCGATGATCGCCCAGGTGGCCGATACCGGCGCCGACGTGCTCATCATGGGTGAGACCGGGACCGGCAAGGAACTGGTCGCCCGCTCGCTGCATGAGCACAGCAAGCGGCGGACCCGCAATTTTGTCGCCGTCAACTGCGGCGCCGTGTCGGAGACGATGATCGAGAGCGAGCTGTTCGGCCACGAGGCCGGCGCCTTTACCGACGCCAGAACCCGGAGGATCGGCAAATTCGAACATGCCAACGGCGGGACGCTGCTGCTGGATGAAATCGAGTCGATGCCCCTGCGCATCCAGATCCATCTGCTCCGGGTGCTGCAGGAACGGTCGCTGGAGCGGCTCGGCTCGAATGAACTGATCCCCCTCGACCTGCGGATCGTCGCCGCCGCCAAGGTTGATCTGCGCCAAATGGCGGAGGCGGGAGAGTTCAGGAAAGACCTGTACTACCGCCTCAACGTGGTGTGTCTCGAGATCCCTCCGTTAAGGGAGCGACGGGAAGACATCCCGCTGCTCTTTCATCACTTCCTGCTCGTCGCCGGCCATCGCTATCAGCAGGAGGTGCCGCTGCCGGGGGCGGCCCAGCTCAATTCCCTGATGGCCTATTCATGGCCCGGCAATGTCCGGGAACTGCGCAATCTGGCGGAGAGGTATGTCCTGCTCGGCAGCCAGTATGAGTGGTCGCTCGAAAAACTGCTTTCCGGGATCGAGATCGGCCAGAAGAGGAGCCTGCCCCAGCAGGTCGATTGTTTCGAGCGCAGTCTCATCGAACAGGCCCTGGTCGCCAGCAACGGCAGCATCAAGGATGTCATGGAGACCCTGGCGATTCCGCGCAAGACCCTCTACGACAAGATGCGCAAGCACGGGCTGGAGAAAAGGGACTATAAATGAGCGCGGTCGGCGGCTGTCCCAGAATCTTTCAGGTTTGTTACAATTCTGCCCGTCGGGGTATGGTGTTTTCGCTATTGCGGCCATACAATATTGCTCATACGCAGGCACTGAAACACGCACACACTATTGCAGCCGGCAGTTTAACCATATTGAAATGACCAGGAGCGACAAGATGAAAAGCATCCCCCAGATCAAGACGATTCTGTACGCAACCGATCTCGGCAAATTTACCCGGCCGGTATTCAGGCAGGCCATCGCCCATGCCAACGTCCATAAGGCCAAGATCATCATGCTCAATGTCGTCGAGCCGCTGACCGAGACCGCCCGGGCCATCATCTCCGGATATATGCCGGAAACGGCGATCGATGAGCTGCAGAAGGATGGGATGAAGGGCATCATCGCCACCATGAAGGAGAGGGTGAAGAAATTCTGCGACGACGAGTGCGACGGCGCGGGAGTGAACGAGATTCCGCTGCAGGATATCGTCGTCGTCGCCGGACGACCGAGCGAGGAGATCCTGCTGGCGGCCGAAAAGTACAATGCCGACATGATCGTCATGGGCCAGTCGTCGAAAAAGGTCCTGGGGAGCAAGGTCATGGGCTCGTCGGCCCGACGGGTGGCCCGTCTGACCAAGGTGCCGATCCTCATCGTCCCCAATATCTGATGGCAGCGACGGGTGTTTCAGGATTCCGGCCGGAAATGGTGCGCTTGATATGAACGAAGCAACCGGCCCGATAGCGATCATCCTCGCCCAACCCCGTGGATTCTGCGCCGGGGTCGAGCGGGCGATCGAGACCGTCCGTCTCACCCTGAGGCGGCATGGGGCGCCGGTGTACGTGCTGCACGAGATCGTTCACAATCTCCACGTCCTCAACGAGCTGGAACAGCTCGGCGCCGTGTTTGTCGAAGATCTGGCCGACATCCCGGCCGGGGGCATCTGCATCTTCAGCGCCCATGGGGTGTCGCGGGCGGTGGAGCAGGCCGCGCGGGAACTCGGTCTCAAGACCGTCGATGCCACCTGCCCCCTGGTCGGGAGCGTCCACCGGATGGTGGAGAAGTATCACGGCGAGGGCTGCGATGTGCTGATCATCGGCCATCATGGTCATCCCGAGGTCATCGGCGCGGCCGGGCGGGTGACCGGCCGGGTCCATGTCATCTCTTCCGAACAGGAGGCGCGGCAATGCCGGGTTACCGATCCGGGAAAGGTCGCCTATGTCACCCAGACGACCCTGAGCCGGGAGGATATCGTCGGTATCGTCGAGATTTTCAAGGAACGGTTTCCCGATATTCGCGGGCCGGCCTCGAATATCTGCTTCGCCACCCAGAATCGCCAGGACGCGGTCAAGCGACTGGCGCAACAGACGGATCTCATCCTCGTCGTCGGCTCAAAAAACAGTTCCAATTCCAACCGGCTTCGCGAAGTGGCAGAGCGTCATGGCACCCCCGGCCATCTGATCGACGACAGCGGCGACCTGCAGCCATCGTGGTTCGAGGGGAAGCGAAGGGTCGGGATTACCGCCGGGGCGTCGGCGCCGGAACGGCTGGTCAGAGGGGTGATTGACTGGATTCGGGAGCGGCGGGAGGTCACCATCACGGAGATGGCGGGAAAGAAGGAGCCGGTCCATTTCGATCCCGCCGTCGTCAAGGAACGGGAATGATTGCAGGACGACAGGGATATGCTGCCCCATCGTCCTTGGGTCCTGTTCCGGAAAGACCTTACGCCAGGGCGTCCTTGATCCGCTGCATCGCCTTGTCGACATTTTGGTGGCTGTTGAAGGCGGAGATGCGGATATAGCCGTTGCCGCACCGGCCGAAGCCGGCCCCCGGGGTACAGACGACCCCGGCCTTGTTCAGCAGCATGTCGAAAAAGTCCCAGGAATCGCGGCCGCCGTCGATCCAGACGTAGGGCGAGTTTTCGCCGCCGACCAGCGAAAAGCCCAGGGCCTGCATCTCCCGGCGGACAGTGGCGGCGTTGTGCAGATAATAGTCGGCCAGTTCCCTGGTCTGGGCCTTGCCCGCGTCGCTGTACACGGCCTCGGCGGCCCGCTGGACGGGATAGGAGACGCCGTTGAATTTGGTGCAGTGGCGGCGGTTCCACAACGGGTGCAGCGGCTGGCGCCCGCCTTTGCCGTCATAGGCGGTGCACTCTTTCGGGATCACCGTGTAGGCGCAGCGGGTGCCGGTGAAGCCGGCGCTCTTGCTGTAGCTCCTGAACTCGATCGCCACCTCTTTCGCCCCCTCGATCTCATAGATGGAGTGGGGCAGGCTGCGGTCGCGGATGAAGATCTCGTAGGCGGCATCGAACAGGATCAGGGCCTTGTGCTCCCGGGCGTAATCGACCCAGGTCTTCAACTCCGCCGTGCTGATGGTTGAACCGGTGGGGTTGTTGGGAAAACAGAGGTAGATCAGGTCGACCTTTTCCCGCGGCAGGGCGGGGACGAAGTTGTTGTCTCTGGTCGAGTCGAGATAGACGATGCCCTGGTAACGGCCGTCGACGTAACCGCCGGTCCGCCCGGCCATGACGTTGGTGTCGAGGTAGACCGGGTAGACCGGATCGGGGATGGCGATCTTGATATCCTGGCTGAAGAGTTCCTGGATATTGCCGGTATCGCATTTGGCCCCGTCGCTGACGAAGATCTCATCGGCCTGGATATCGGCCCCGCGCGCCTGGAAATCGTTTCTGGCGATGGCCTCGCGCAGGAAGGCATAGCCCTGTTCCGGGCCGTAGCCCCGGAAACCGGTCTCGGATGCCATCTCGTCGACCGCCTGGTGGAAGGCGTCGATGCAGGCCCGGGGCAGGGGCCGGGTGACATCGCCGATTCCGAGCTTGATGATCTCGATATCAGTATGCTTTTCCTGGAACGTCGCCACCCGCCGGGCGATATCGGAGAAGAGGTAGGAGGCCTGCAGTTTCAAATAATGCTCGTTGATTGTAATCATCTGCTATTTCTCGTCTGAACCGTGATACTCTATTGAATTTGATTTCACTCAGGGGGCTTTGTATAAACTTTTTGAATATAATGAAAAGCTGGTCGCTGTCAACCAGCAATGTCGGCCGGGCCGGTATCACAGGCCCCTGGCCCGGCCCGCTTCTCATGTGATTGAATCACCTCCAACCATCTGCACAAGGACAACACCTTATGAGTACCGAACAACATACCACCAAATATCGGGAGGAGTACCGTGTCCCGGAATATCTGGTCGAAGAGATCCACCTGACCTTCCAGCTCCATCCGGAATTCACCGTGGTCACCGCCAACACGAGCTATGCCGTCAATCAGCAGAGCACCGAATGCGTGGGGCGGCTCAAACTCTATGGCGAGAACATGGAACTGGTCGAGGTCCGACTCGACGGCATGAGGCTGGAGGTCGGGGAATACGAGGTCAGCGCCAAGGATCTGACCCTGGTTCCGGGCAAGGATCGTTTTGAACTGCAGGTCGTGACCAGGATCGACCCGGTCGCCAACACCGCGCTCGAGGGCCTGTACTGTTCGAACGGCAATTACTGCACCCAGTGCGAGCCGGAAGGGTTCCGCCGCATCACCTATTATCCCGACCGCCCCGATGTCCTGGCCCGTTTCACCACCCGGATCGAAGGCGACCGCCAGACTTGCCCGGTGCTGCTGTCGAACGGCAACCTGATCGACGCGGGCGACCTGGGCGGTGACCGGCATTACGCCGTCTGGCAGGACCCCTTCCCCAAGCCCTGTTACCTCTTCGCCCTGGTCGCCGGCCGGCTGGTGGCGATCGATGATTCCTTCACTACCCGCTCCGGCCGCACCATCGCCTTACGCATCTTCGTCGAGGAGCGCAATCGCGACAAGTGCGATCACGCCATGCGCTCGCTGAAGAAGGCGATGCAATGGGATGAGGAGGTCTATGGGCTCGAGTACGATCTCGATATCTTCATGATCGTCGCCGTCGATGATTTCAACATGGGGGCGATGGAGAACAAGGGGCTGAACATCTTCAACTCGCGCTGCGTCCTGGCCTCGCCGCAATCGGCGACCGATCAGGATTTCGTCGGCATCGAAGGGGTGGTCGCCCACGAATACTTCCATAACTGGACCGGCAACCGGATCACCTGCCGCGACTGGTTTCAACTCAGCCTGAAGGAGGGGCTGACCGTCTTCCGCGACCAGGAGTTCTCCTCCGACATGAACTCGCGGGCGGTGCATCGGATCGACGATGTCCAGCTCATCCGCAACTTCCAGTTCCGCGAGGATTCCGGCCCCATGGCCCATCCGGTGCGGCCCGATTCGTATGTCGAGATCAACAATTTCTATACGGTGACCGTCTACAACAAGGGGGCGGAGGTCATCAGGATGATGCACACCCTCCTCGGCGCCGCCAATTTCAGGAAGGGGATGGACCTTTATTTCGCCCGCCATGACGGCCAGGCGGTCACCTGCGATGATTTCGCCGCGGCGATGGCCGATGCCTCCGGGATCGATCTCGATCAGTTCAAGCGGTGGTACAGCCAGGCGGGCACCCCGGTTGTCAAGGTCAGCGGCGAATGGCTGGCCGACGAGCGGCGATATATTCTCGGAATACGGCAGTCGTGCCCGGCCACCCCCGGCCAGGACAGCAAGGAGCCGTTTCATATCCCCATCGCCGTCGGCCTGCTCGACAGCCGGGGGAAGGACATGTTGAGCGGAGATCAGGATGGGACACGGGTCCTCGAACTGCGTGACCGGGAGCAGAGCTTCAGTTTCCCGGACATCGCCGAGAAACCGGTGCTGTCCTTCCTGCGCGGTTTTTCCGCTCCAGTCAAGGTGGAACCGGACCAGAGCAGGGAGGAACTGGCCTTCCTGCTCGCCCATGATACCGATCTCTTCAATCGCTGGAATGCCGCCAGCAAGCTGTCGGAACTCGTGGTCATGGAGACGGTGGCGCGGCTGCAGGCAAACATCCAGCCGACGCTTGACCCGGCCTTCGTCGAGGCGGTCAGGATGAACCTGCAGCGGCCGGCGAATGACAAGGCCCTGCTCGCCCTGGCCCTGCAGCTCCCGGCCGAAACGTATCTGGCCCAGCAGATGGCAACGGTCGACCCGGACAATCTCCATCTCGCCCGCGAGTTTGTCAGGTCGCAGCTGGCATCGCTTGTGGCCGATGAGTTCCGGCGTATCTACGACACCAACGACGACAGGGGGGAATACCGGATCACACCCGAGGCGATGGGCCGGAGGAGTCTGAAGAACGTGGCGCTCGCCTACCTGATGGCCCGGGTGCCAACCGATGAGGAGGTCTACGCCCTGTGCTGCCGCCAGTACGCCGAGGCCGGCAACATGACCGATGCGATCGCCGCCCTTGCCTGCATCACCCAGATCGAGGGCCGGCGGCGGCAGGAGATCCTCGACCATTTTTATGCCAAGTGGCAGGCCGACCCGCTGGTGCTCGACAAGTGGTTCACCCTCCAGGCCATCTCGCCGCTGGCGGACACCCTCGCCACGGTCACCCGGCTGCTGACCAACCCATCATTTTCAATGAAAAATCCCAACAAGGTGCGGGCGTTGATCGGCGCCTTCTGCTCCGGCAACCACTACCGCTTTCATGACCTCTCGGGGGCGGGCTACACCTTCCTGACCGACCGGATCATCGAACTCAACGCCACCAATCCGCAGATCGCCGCCCGGATGCTGTCGCCCCTGACCTCCTGGAAGCGGTACGATCCGGTCCGGCAGGACCTGATCCGCAGCCAGCTGCAACGGATACTCACGGTCAACAATCTCTCCGGCGATGTCTACGAGGTCGCCAAGAAGAGCCTCCAGGCCGGCTGAGGCCGCAGCGCGCTCCCGCTCTTGCCCTACAGCTGCCGTTTGTGACAGAACAGGCAGCGATACGGGGGAGGGTGGTCCGGCGGCAGCGGCGCCTGGCCCTTCGGTCCGTGGCAGTCGCCGCACTGTTTTTCCGCCTCCTTCTTGCTCATGCCCGTCTGGAACGGGCGATGGGTGTCATCCATCGGCAACCGGGTGGTGGTCTCTTTCGGGGCCTTCAGCAGGAAGAGGAGGATGGCGGCGCAGACCAGGAGAAAGAGGATATTGAGGACGATGGTTTTCGCAGAGAGTTTCATGGGGCGTTCTCCGAGCTTCCGGGATGGCTAATGTGACATCTCGAGTTTTTTGAAATCGACAAGACCAAGACGCAGGGCCAGCACGACGGCCTCCGGAATGAGCGCCGCCAGCAGCCGGTTCCTGCCCGTCAGCAGGACGGTGCGGCGGTGCAGGCGGTGGATCCGGATCAGCCGCTGCAGATCCGCCAGGTCACACCCCGGATGAAGGATATAGCGGGCGATCGCCTCACCGGAAACAATGGCCGGGAAGATGCCTTCGCCGGTAAGGCCCGAGGCCAGGCCGGCCGCATCCCCGACGAGGAAGACCCTGCCGAAGTTCCAGCCCCGGTAGTCGAAGTTGACAAATTCGGCGTGCTGTCTGGTGCCGTCGAGAGCGATGCCCCGGCCGGCAGCCCAGGTCCGCAGCCCGCGGTGCAGGGCGCCGGCCTTCATCACCGCTGCAGCGGCATAGGCGCCGACCGAGGTCGTGTCGCGGTGGGGGAATATCCAGCCATAGCCGTTGCCGAACAGCGGCGGTGCCAGATGCCATTCCATCTCTGCGAACCTGCGGGGGATCTGGTAGTTGATGCCGATGCCGAGGTGCTCGGTCGGCACCCGCAGATGCCGCCGGACCAGCGAGGCGGCCCCGTCCGCCCCGACCAGGTGGCGGAAGCCCGCTTTCTCCTCGCTGCCGGCGGGCAAGGTGGTAAAGACCACGCTGTCGTCGTCGATCCGCTTGACCTGGGCCGACGTGACGATCTCCGCCCCGGCCGCCGCCGCCTCCGCTGCCATATGCCGGCCGAGATTTTCCCGGTTGACCGTGGCGATCATCGGCTCGGCCGAGGCCAGGCGGATTTGCTGCAGCGGGGTGAAGATGGACTGCCGGTGAAAACGGTTTTCCTCGAGACAGCCGGGGATCCGGTTGATCAACCCGCTCCAGGTGATGCCGCCGGCACAGACCTTTGGTCCCGGACGCGGTTTCCTTTCGAGGACCAGGACCTTCAGGCCGCCGCGGGCAAGAATCCTGGCGCAGGCGAGCCCGGCCGGTCCCGCCCCGACGATGACGACATCATGGGACATGAAGAATCTTCAGCGATGGCAAACGGACCAGGGTGCCGGTCCATCAGGGCGATGGCAGTGCCGGCACGTTATCCAGAGAACAGTGAGTTTAGCCTTCAAAAAGACTGGCGGCAAGAAATTCCCGATTGAGCCGGGCGATATTGCGGATGGAGATGGCTTTCGGACAGACGGCTTCGCATTCCCGGGCGTTGGTGCAGTTGCCGAACCCCTCCCGGTCCATCGTCTCGACCATGGCCAGGGCCCGCTGCTTACGCTCCGGCTGGCCCTGGGGCAGCAGGCAGAGCTGGGAGATCTTGGCACTGGTGAACAGCATCGCCGCCCCGTTCGGACAACTGGCGACGCAGGCCCCGCAGCCGATGCAGGCCGCGGCGTCCATCGCCAGTTCGGCGGTCGCCGACGGGATGAGGATCGTGTTGGCATCGGGGGTGCCGCCGGTATTGACCGAGACGTAGCCGCCAGACTGGATGATGCGGTCGAAGGCGGAGCGGTCGACCATCAGGTCCTTGCGGATGGGAAAGGCGCGGGAGCGGAAGGGCTCGATCACCAGGGTGTCGCCGGAGCGGAAATTGCGCATATGCAACTGACAGAGGGTGGTTTCCCTCTCCGGTCCATGGGCGATGCCGTTGACGACCGCCCCGCACATGCCGCAGATCCCCTCCCGGCAGTCATGATCGAAGGCCACCGGGTCCTTGCCGTCCCTCGTCAGCTTCTCGTTGAGGACATCGAGCATCTCAAGAAACGACATATCGGTATTGATCCCGGTGAGGGGGTAGGTCTCGAGATGGCCGAGGGAATCGTTATTCTTCTGGCGCCAGATCTGCAAAGTGAGGTCAATGCTGCTCATCGTCATATACCGTGGAGATGGTTCTCGTAAAGGGCGGTCGGAGATCCGGTTTATTTGTAGCTGCGCTGGCTCGGGGTGACGTTGTCGAAGGCCAGCGGTTCCTTGTGCATGACGGGCGGCTCGCCTTCCCCCTTATATTCCCAGACCGAAACGTGGGAATAGTTGGCATCGTCGCGTTTTGCCTCGTTTTCCGCGGTCTGACTTTCCTCCCGCAGGTGACAGCCGCACGATTCCTCCCGGGCCAGGGCGTCGCGGATCATCACCTCGGCGAATTCGAGGAAATCGGCCACCCGGCCGGCGCGTTCGAGGGACTGGTTGATGTCGGTGGCATTGCCGGGGATGTATACATCGTTCCAGAACTGGTCGCGTATGGCGGGCAGCTGTTCCAGGGCCGATTCAAGACCGGCCTTGTTCCTCGCCATGCCGCAGTTATCCCACAGCAGCCGTCCGAGCTGCTTGTGGATCTCGTCGACGGTGACCTTGCCGGCCGGTCCCTGCATGCTGTTGCGCAGCAGCCGGTGGATCCGTTCGGCGACGTTCTTTCTCGATTGGTCGAAGGCGGGGGCCGTTACGGCCACCGGTTGGAGCGACGAGGCGCCGATATATCCGGCGATCGAGGTGGCGATGATGAAATAGCCGTCGGCCAGTCCCTGCATCAGGGCGCTGGCCCCGAGCCGGTTGGCGCCGTGGTCGGAGAAATTGCACTCGCCGAGGGCGAAGAGGCCGGGGATGGTGGTCATCAGGTCGTAATCGACCCACAGCCCGCCCATCGTGTAGTGCACCGCCGGATAGATCATCATCGGCTCATTGAGTGGATTGGCGGCGGTGATCTTCTCGTACATCTGGAACAGGTTGCCGTATTTTTTCAGGATCGTCGCCTCGCCGTCGCGCCTGATGGCCTCGGCGAAATCGAGATAGACGGCCAGGCCGGTGCCGCCGACCCCCTTGCCGGCATCGCACTGCTCTTTAGCGTTGCGCGAGGCGACATCACGGGGGACGAGGTTGCCGAAACTGGGGTATTTCTGTTCGAGGTAGTAGTCGCGTTCAGCCTCCGGGATCGACGCCGGCGGTCGCTGGTCGCCCTGCCGGGCCGGAACCCAGACCCTGCCGTCGTTGCGCAGGCTCTCGCTCATCAGGGTCAGCTTCGACTGGTAATCGCCATGGACCGGGATGCAGGTGGGATGGATCTGGACAAAGCAGGGATTGGCGAAGCCGGCGCCATGCTTGCAGGCCCGCCAGGCGGCGGTGACATTGGAGGCCATGGCGTTGGTCGACAAAAAATAGACGTTGCCGTAACCGCCGGTGGCGAGGACGACGGCGTCGGCGGCATGACTTTCCAGTTCGCCGGTCATGAGGTTGCGGACCGTGATGCCGCGGGCCCGGCCGTCAACGACGACGAGATCCATCATCTCGCGGCGGTTGAACATCGTCACCTTGCCGCTGTGGATCTGGCGTGACAGGGCGCCGTAGGCCCCGAGCAGCAGCTGTTGACCGGTCTGCCCCCTGGCGTAGAAGGTCCTCGACACCTGGGCCCCGCCGAAGGAGCGGTTGGCGAGGGTGCCGCCGTATTCTCGGGCGAAGGGCACCCCCTGGGCCACGCACTGGTCGATGATGTTGCCGCTGACCTGGGCCAGGCGGTAGACATTGGCCTCACGGGCCCGGAAATCCCCGCCCTTGATGGTATCGTAGAACAGCCGCAACACCGAATCGCCGTCGTTCTGGTAGTTTTTGGCGGCGTTGATGCCGCCCTGGGCGGCGATCGAATGGGCCCGGCGCGGGCTGTCCTGAATGCAGAAGGTCTTGACGTTGTAACCCTGTTCGGCGAGGGTGGCCGAGGCCGAGGCGCCGGCCAGGCCGGTGCCGACGACAATGATTGTGAATTTCCGGCGATTCGCCGGGTTGACCAGTTTGCTGGCAAAGCGGTGGTTATCCCATTTCTGTGCCAGATCGCCGGAGGGAATGCGTGCATCGAGTTTCATCGTCTGATCCTATTTCACCAGTTTAGTGGCGGCAGGCGCCGGGGGAGATTCACAACCGTGCTGCATTTAGAACGAAGCGCCCGCACCGGACATGAAGTACAGGGGAATTCCTCCGAAGATCAGGAGGAAGAATGCGGGGACAATATAAGTCAACCTGGCTATCAAGGTGTTGTATCGCGGATGATTGACGCCGAAGGTCTGCAGCATGCTCCAGAAGCCGTGGCTGAGGTGTACGGCCAGAATGGCAAAGGAGACGAGGTAGAACATGCCGTAGAAAATGCCGCTGAGGGTGGACTTGACGGTGATGCTGATCGGAATCTCCCTCGGCGAGAAGGTGAAACCGAAGACATGGACCAGGACGAACAACAGGATGAGGAGACCGGTATAGGGCATGGTGTTGGCCGCAAACGCGTTTTTGGCCTGTTTTTTGTCCATCGCATAGCGCGAAGGAGTGACGAGCCGGTTCTCAAAGAAGAGGTAGAGGCCGAGGGCGATATGGATAATGAAGAGCAACAACACGATGATGCTGAAAACGAGGACGATCAGCGGGTGGCTGTGGAGCTCGTCGGCATAGCTCTGAAATACCTCGCTGCCCATGTAGATCGTGGCATTGCCGGCAGCGTGAGAGCAGAGAAAGAGCAGGAGCAGCAGCCCCGTCGCTCCCATTATCAGTTTTTTGCCTATCGACGACGACACAAACCTGACAAACCACATAGCGCACCTCTACGGGAAAAGACCTGGTTGAAATGCCACGCTGACTTCATTAATTGTATATGATCGTTTTAAAAAAGAAAGGACTATTTCCGCAGTTTTCCGCTATATTGAAGCAGTTTTGCAAATGCGGAACAGCAGAGAAAATGAACTATCCGGGCGCGGATGCCCGGTAATTTCCATCAACTGGGGGATGTATTCATGGTGTATCGAACCGCAGTCTTCGACCTGGACGGCACGCTGGTCGACTCCCTGCAGGATCTGGCCGAGACCGCCAACGAGATGCTGGCCGCTTCCGGCTATCCCCGGCATCCCGTCGACGCCTACCGGTATTTTGTCGGCGACGGCATGGCGACCCTTATCCGCCGGATTGTCCCGCCTTCACTCCCGGAAGATGAGTGCGCGAGATGCCTTGCCGATTTCAGTCAGGCCTATGCCGCGAGATGGCAGAGAAACAGTTGCCCTTATCCCGGCATCCATGCTATGTTGTCCGGCCTGAAAAATGCCGGTCTGAAGCTCGCCGTATTGTCCAACAAGCCCCATGAATTCACCCGGGAGTTTATACGATTTTTCTTCCCGGCGCAGAAGTTCGACGTCGTTTTCGGCCAGCGTCCCGGGGTCGAAAAGAAACCCAGTCCCGCCGGAGCCCTGGAGATCGCCTCGGTGCTCCACGTTGAGCCTGCCGAATGCCTGTATGTCGGTGATACCGCCGTTGACATGGAGACCGGCAGGTCGGCCGGGATGTTTACCATCGGGGTTCTGTGGGGTTTCCGCGATCGGCGGGAGCTGCAGGAACACCATGCTGACATGATCGTCAGCCATCCAATGGAGATTGTAGAACATGCCCTTCGCTGCCGTTGACTTCCCGCCATACCTTCAATACGTTGCAGCGCCGATGCTGGGGGCCTTCATCGGCTATATCACCAACAAGGTCGCCATCAAGATGCTGTTCCGGCCGCTCCGGCCCTGGCGAATTCTCGGTATCCGGGTGCCGATGACTCCCGGCGTCATCCCGGCAAAACGGCGTGAGCTGGCCGCCAATATGGGAGAGATGGTCGGCGACCAGCTTCTCACCAGCAGGGAGATCGGCCATGCCCTGACCCAGCCGTCCTTCCAGCATCATCTCCAGACCCTGATCGAGGATCGAGTCGGCAGCCTGCTGCACCGCGATCTTGGGCCCGTGGCGTCCATCATCCCGCAAAAATTCCACGTGTATTTCGATATCGCCGTCAAGACCATCAGATTCCAGGTCAAGGATCATATCCATACCTTCATCCAATCGCCGGAATTTGCCGCCAGGGTCACCGCTTCTCTCGATAGAAGGATGGAGCACTTTCTGGGCCGCGACGTAGGGGGGGTGCTGACGGGAAACGAGCGTGAGACGACATATCAATTCGTCGAGGAACGCATTGCCAGGATGCTGTCGGGTTCGGCGATGGAGCAGTGGCTCGAGGAGTTTCTGCAGCTCAAGATCTACCGCATCATCAGACAGAACAAGATACTGCGGGATGTCCTGCCGCTGCCGCTGCAGGAGACGATTGTCACGCTGATCAGACAGGAAACCCCGGGGCTGCTGCTCCGCCTGGCAACGATGCTGCAGGAGCCGGATCTTCGCGACCGGGTCGTTCAGGGAGCGAGGACCGGGGTGGAAAGCTTCATCGCCTCCCTGGGGCCGATGGCGGCCATGGCCCGCGGTTTCCTGAAGATGGACACGGTGGAGCAGAAGATCCGCGATTACCTCATCGACAAGGAGGACGATATCGCCGCCTGGCTCCAGAGTGAAGATGTGCGCACCCGGGTGGCCGAGGTCCTAGCCGATCGATGCCAGGCGCTGTTCGACCAGCCGGTCCGTTCCCTCGTTTCCCTTGAGGACGATGAGAAGATCGAACGGTTCTGCCATGGTCTGGCCGAACGGATGATGCCCCTGCTGCGGGAAAAGGATATCCACGTCGCCTTGTCGTCGATGCTGAAGACCGGTATCGAGACCGCGATCGACGGCGGCCAGCTCTCGATCCGGAGGGCGATTGTCGACTTCGTCGGTCAATCGGGACTTGAGGCCGGAAAATCGTGGATCAGGGAAGAGGGGACGGCCTTGCTGCGCCGCAAGGAAACCCTTGCCACCCTCGACTCGATGATCGAGACGATGCTTACCGCCCTCCTCAACCGACCGATCGGCAAACTCTCGAGCCTGTTGCCGGTCGATGTGCGGGATGGGATCTGCAACTCGATCCGGATCATGCTTTCCGACATGCTGGCGATCGAGGTTCCGGGCCTGGTCGATTCTCTCAATATCAAGCAGATAGTCGCCGACAAGATCAACTCCCTCGACCTGCTGCGCCTGGAGCGCCTGCTCCTCTCGATCATGGAGGAACAGTTCAAGTACATCAACCTGTTCGGGGCAATCCTGGGGTTTTTGATCGGATGCATCAATATCGTTCTGGTCCTCTGACGAGCCTGGCATAAATCCGGGCGAGGCCCAACGGCGTGATGTGGTCGGCGGGGGAGCTGGATCACGAGCCCGGACGGTGAGGGGAATTTTTGAAACATCCGGGCTGAATTGCAGCGGATCGGCCCCGGAACGTGGGACTATTTTCTGCCGATGCTGGCGGCGTACAGCAACCGCTCGTTGCCTTCGTCGAGGCCGATCAGGCGATTGGCCTCCTGATCGTAAAAGGCGGCGATCGGACAGCCGCCACACCCGATCGCTTCCGCCGCCAGCAGCAGGTTCTGGCAGATATGGCCGGCATCGAGAAAGAGGTAACGGAGGCCGCGTTCCCCGTATTTGGCCATCGAGCGCCGGAAGATCGCCGTCCAGAAAAAGGTCAGGTTGGCTTCGGCGATGAAGTCCTGATTGAGGCAGACCCGGGCGGCATCCTTGCCGCGCACCGCGGGGGCGAGCCGCTCCAGCTGAAAACGGTCGGCGTCGAAATGATAAAGGCCGGGCGTCAGATCGGCAACCTGCTCGATCACCAGGTAGGTCTCGATCGGATACAGGGCCCCGGCCGACGGGGCGGTCCGCAGCAGATGCCTGCCCATCCGCGCGGTGACCCCCTGCGAGGCCCACAGCAGAAAGGAAACGGCATTCAAATTCAGCGGGTTGGACGCACGGTAGCGGCGCAGCGAGCGCCGGCTCTGCAGCAGCGGTTGCAATCGGGTCTCCTGCAGCGACCAATCGAGCGGCAACTCGATCTTGTCCGCCTCGGGATAATTCTTGTAGGAGGCGGTTTCGGCGATCTGCAACCGGCGGCGGTGCCTGATGGTCGCCCGGTCGTGGCTGCTTTTCTCCAGATATTCCCAGGCACGGGTATCGTACAGTTCTGGCATCATGCGCTCCTTTGGTTCGGGTTGCGCTCACCGGCAAGCTGGCCGCAGGCGGCGAGAATATCGGCACCACGACTGCTGCGGATGAAGACCGAATAATGGGCATCCATGAGTATCTTCTGGAAGGCCAGGATCTTTTCCAGCGGGGAACTGCGATAGGGGAGGTCAGGGCAATTGTTGTACGGCAGGAGGTTGATCTTGCACGGGATGGAGCGCAGCCGCCGCGCCAGCTCGCGGGCCTCGGCGGCGGAGTCGTTGACGCCGTCGAGCATCAGGTATTCAAACATGATCCGGCGCCGTTTCGGCATCGGGTAGGTCCGGCAGGCCTCGAACAGGGCGTCGAGGGGATAGATCCGGTTCACCGGCATCAGCTTGTTCCGGGTTTCGTCATCGACGGCATGGAGCGACACCGCCAGGTTGGCGGTGGAATGGCGGCCAAGCTCGTGCATCTTCGGCACGATGCCGCAGGTCGAGACGGTGATGCGGCGGCCGGTCAGGTCCAGCCCCTTCTGCTCGGTCAGGATGGCGAGGGAGGTCAGGACATTGTCGAGGTTGTTGAGCGGTTCGCCCATCCCCATGTACACCAGGTTGGTCACCGCCCGGGGACCGATCAGGGTCTCCGCCGGTTCGGCGAGCAGATGATCGCGGGCGGCGCAGACCTGGTTGACGATCTCGGCGGGGGTGAGATTCCTGATGATGCCCATGGTCCCGGTCAGGCAGAAGGCGCAGTGCATGGCGCAGCCGACCTGGGATGAGATGCAGAGGGTGTTGCGGTCCGGCTCGGGGATCAGCACCGACTCGATGATATTGCCGTCGTCGAGGCGGAAGCCGAACTTGACCGTGCCGTCCATCGCCTTTTCGACAATCGGGTCCTCGAATCGCGAGATATAGGCATGGTCGGCGAGGATCCGCCGGAACTCCTTGGCGAGATCGGTCATCTCCTCGATGCGGGTGATCCCCGGACGATAGATCCACGGCATCATCTGCCGACCGCGAAAGGCCGGCTGGCCGAGCCCTTCGACAAACGTGATCAGCCCCTGCTGGTCGAGATTGCGCAGATCGGTTCGCATTGCCATCACAGCGCCCTCATGTTGTCGGGGACCAGCGGGGTATGCCCGGCCAGGGCGAGTTCGATGGCGGCGAGGATCTTCGGCTTGTCCTTGCACAACACCCCTTCGATCGGGAGGTAGTTGGAGGCGTGGTTGGCGTGGAACATCGACCGCGACAATTCCAGCCCGGTGACCAGGGTCCGCAGTTCCCTGAGGATCCCCAGCTGATCGGGGAGACGGAACAGGCCGCTCCGGTATTGACGGCCGATCAGCGTATTCGGCAGCGGCATCAGGGTGAGGGCGGCGACCTGGCGCGGCGCCATGCGGTTGAGGACGGCGGCGGACTGGCGGGCATGGGTCTCGGACAACTCGATGCCGCCCAGGCCCAGCAGGGTGGTGACGGAGAGGAACAGGCCGCTGTCGTTGGCCCGCTGCGCCGCCTCGATCATGGTGGCGGCGGTCTCGCCCTTGCGGACGCGCTCAAGCACCTCGTCGCAGCCGCTCTCGAGCCCCATGTAGATCCGATCGAGCCCCTGGTCCTTGAGGGCAGCGAGGTCGGCGGCGGTTTTGGAGCGGATGGAGCGGGCATTGCCGTACAGCGATATCTTCTTCACCCACGGCAGAGATGCACGGATTTTGGTGAGCAGCGCCGACAGGCGATGCTGCGGCAGGATCAGGACATCGCCGTCGGCGAGAAAGACGCGGTTCTGGCGTCGGCAGTGCCGGGACGCAAAAAGGAGATCGTCGTCGATCTCCTCGTCGGACTTGATCCTGAACCGTTTGTCCTTGAAGGCGCCGCAGAAGGTGCACTTGTTGTGGGAACATCCGACCGTCACCTGGAGGATGATCGAAAAGGCCTCGCTGGGCGGCCGGATGATGGTTCCCTCATAGTGCATCAGCGGTACATGGGTCAGGCCGGGTTGGCGAGCTCGAACTGGCGCATGAACTCGACCAGTTTAACCACCCCTTCACGCGGGAAGGCGTTGTAGATCGAGGCCCGGCAGCCGCCGACGGAACGATGCCCCTTGAGGCCGTTGAGGCCGATGGCGGTGGCCTCGGCGATGAATTTGGCCTCGAGCTCCGGGGTGGCGAGGTTGAAGGTGACATTCATCAGCGACCGGGAGGCCGGCTCGGCATGGCCGCGGTAGTAGCCGCTCTCATCGATCTTGGTGTAGAGCATGGCCGCCTTTTCGCGGTTGATCGTCTCGATGGCCGGTACGCCGCCGAGCTTTTTCAGCCACTTCAACACCAGGCCGACGACATAGACCGCAAAACACGGCGGGGTGTTGAACATCGACCCTTTGTCGGCATGGGTCTTGTAGTTGAGCATGGTCGGCGTGGTGACCGGGGCGCGATCGAGCAGGTCTTCGCGGATGATGACGATGGTGACGCCGGCCGGTCCGAGGTTCTTCTGGGCGCCGGCAAAGATCAGACCGAAGCGGCTGACGTCGAATTGCCGGGAGAGGATGTCCGAGGACATATCGCTGATCAGCATCGTGTCGACCACCGGAAATTCCGGAAAGGCGGTGCCATAGATGGTATTGTTGGAGACCAGGTAGAGGTATTCCGAATCGGCGCTGACCGTATACTCATCCTGGGTCGGCACCCGGACGAACTTGATGTCTTCGCTCGAATAGGCGACCTCGACCGCGCCGAACAGCTTGGCCTCTTTGATGGCCTTTTTCGACCAGGTCCCGGTATTGAGATAGGTGGCCTTCTTGCCGGGGCCGAGAAGGTTCATCGGCACCATGAAAAACTGGCTCGAGGCACCGCCCTGAAGAAACAGCACCTTGTAGTTATCAGGAATCCCCATCAGTTCTCGCAACAGGGCCTCGGCCTCGTCCATGACCGCGATAAACGGTTTTGAGCGATGGCTGACTTCGATGAGCCCCATGCCCAGGCCCTGGAAGTTGACGACATCGCGGGAGGCCTGCTCCAGCACCTCATAGGGGAGGACGGCGGGACCGGGACTGAAATTGAAAATACGCTCGACCATGAATATATCTCCTTTGATAAATAATGATGAATGGGGATGATGTTGCACTGCCGGCGGAAACAGGGTACTCAGAGGCACTCCCCATGCCGGCCGATCTGGCGGATCGCCTCATATAAGACAATGCCGGCGGTCATTGCAAGGTTGAGGCTGCGTATACTGCTGTTTTTCATCGGCACGGTATAGCAGCGGTCATTGTACAACGAGAGGATTTCCTCCGGCAGGCCCCTGGTTTCTCGGCCGAACACGAGGAAATCACCGGGATGGAACGAGGCCTCAATATACGACCTTTTGACCTTGGTCGTAAAGAAAAAGAGTTGGCGCTCATCCTGGGCCCGGAGAAACGCATCCAGGTTGTCCCAATGGACGATAGTGACATATTGCCAGTAATCGAGACCGGCGCGCTTGAGATGCTTGTCGGAGGTGGAGAACCCGAGTGGGTGCACCAGATGCAGGACGGAGTCGGTGGCCCCGCACAGGCGGGCGATCGACCCGGTATTGGGCGGGATTTCCGGCTCGACGAGCACGATGTGAAGGCAATCCTGTTGCTGCATGTTCTTCCCCGGCAGTTGGCGAGACGTGATTCGTAAGGCACAGGTGCTATACTGAATGCCGGCAATGAAAACAAGGGAAATCTGGCCGGCGCACGGCGGTGCCGCAATCGATGGCCTTGCATTTTGATCCCCTCAGGCTACATTCACCGTTGAAGCGACAACATGGACCCGTTCCCGGCAATGGAACACTACTACATCCGATGTCAGCCACTGAACCTCGACAGACGCATTCTGATGCTTTTGGCATTGGCGGCGCTACTCTCCCTCACCTTGTTCGAAAGGGCCCTGCTGCCGGCCAGGCCGGTCGATGTGACCGGGCGTCCGGCAGCCCTGCAGTTGCGGCAGGATGGGGGGGAACTGGCGGTCTGCCGCGGCCGGGACTGCCGGGCGCTACCGGATCCTGAAGATACCCGACCGCAACTGGCGCCATTGTTCTTCCAGCCGATCCCGATC
>Ga0075012_10000867_pt1 | contig 31760 bp, 41 predicted proteins | sample All_14_2_FD_71474 | JGI IMG/M metagenome (GOLD analysis project Ga0075012, IMG submission 71474) | Freshwater microbial communities in response to fracking from Pennsylvania, USA - Allegheny Zone_MetaG_DW_15 | ecosystem: Environmental > Aquatic > Deep subsurface > Groundwater > Drilled...
GGGTCGGCCATCAGTGATGGGGGCACTGGCCGACCCGTCCGAGTTAACCGATCATCGAAAAGAACATGTCCCATTTGTCGGCATGGTCTTTCAGATCCTTGAATGCCGCGACACCGACGACACCGGCCATCTCATTCAGTTCCGCATAGGTCTTGCCGTGTTTGGCGACCGCCGCGACGAAGGACGCGAAGTCGGCAAACTGCCCCCCGCTCGTCTGGGCTTCACCAGCGACCGGCGCACTTGCCGCAGGCGCGGGATCCGAAGGCGTTTCCTCCGTGGGGGCAGGCGGCGCCGGAACCTGCTCGTCGTTTCCCTCCGGTTCGTCCGCGGGGGGCGGCGGGGGCGCGTCGTCCTGCTCGTCATCGCCCGCTGCGGTCAGTTCGGCCATGACGCTCGTGAACAGTTCGTCCGACACGCCGCGCCGTTTGCGCCATGAACCGTCGGCAACGGTCGCTTTGCTCTCGCTATGAATGCGGGCATCCCACGGCGTGCCTTTCGAGTCGACGGCGGGCGGCTCGGGGGCGTCGGTCTGATCGTCTGCCGGAGCGCCTTCGTCCTGATCGTCGCTGGCGGCAACCCCGAGCGGCGGACCACGGCGGCCCTGATTGACTTCGGCATGTTCGGCAACGCGACGGCTTTCGTCGGTCACGTCGATATCGACGACAAAGTGCGTGCCGCCAGACGGCAGTCGGCCGCCGAGCGATGCGAGCAGCGCGATCAGTGCCGTCAGTTCGTCCGCGGACGACTCGGCCGTGTTGAGCGTGATTTGCATAATTAAAAGCCTCTCTGTGGTGTTGACGACCTGCTACCTAACGGCTAGTGACGGGTTGGTCAATACCGCAGGGAGAAAATTCGTCATGCCCCGAAAGCACGTATATCGCGTCGGCGATACGATTCGGATCGTCCAACCGCTATTTGTCGAACGGGTCGGCTATCCGAAAGTTTGGACGTCCTATTTCGAAAAATATAAGACCCATCCGAAACTGATCGAAGCGATGGAACTGCTCGACTTGCCAAACCCCGGCGGTCGCGCCCAACGTGAATTTGCCGAGGGCGCGGCCCGTGCGGCTAATCGACTCGCTGGGTTTGGCGGACGTGAACGCGCGATCCATCATTTTACTTATGACGGCTATGACTACCGCGGCGAGGTATGCGAGGTTCTGGCCAAGCGAGTGGTCCGTACCGGCACGTACTACCCCCCGAGCGGCGGCAAGACGTGGACCGATTACGGGTACGAATATGATTATGAAAATGGCGGTCTGGACGATGCGAAAAGCCATGTCCTGCTTTGCACGCGGTTCGGCGAGATCGAGGCGTGCAACGTGGAGCCGGCCGAATGACCATCAAACGAACCTTCCATCACGATTGGGCGCCCGGTTCCCGCCGCCGCGAATATGACGGCTGGGCGATCAGCGCCGACAGTCCCTTTACGGTCTTCAAGGACCAGTCGGACGGTCGGTGGACGGTCGGTCACGATCGGTCGGGGCTCGCCGTCAATAAGCTGATCCCGCCGAAGCTCATGCGGTCAAAATTGCGGCTGCTCATGTGGCTGGAAGACATGGCGCGCGACTTGCCGCTCGAGGTCGCCATGCTCGGTCTGGTCGAGTCGTCGGGGATGCTGTTCGGCGACGAGTTCCACGAATACGCGCAGTCTTTGCTGGACTGGTCGGGGCGGTACGAGTGCATATGACCAGTCACGACATACACGTCATGGATTGCCGACTCGCAATGTCCATGCTGATCGAACCGAAGTCCGTCCATACGGTCGTCACGTCCCCGCCATATTTCGGGCTGCGCGATTATGGCCATGACGGGCAGATCGGACTCGAGCCGACTCCGGAGGAATTTGTCGCCGCATTGGTCGAAGTGTTTCGCGAGGTTCGGCGCGTGCTGCGCGATGACGGCACGGTCTGGCTAAACTTGGGGGATTCGTACGCGACTCAAGGGGGCGACCGTAAAAACCATCAAAATCAAACCGGTTTTGGCGGCGGGAAAAAGACCCAAATCGAAGCGAACGTGGCGCGACGGACTAAAGATATCGCGGCCAAGCAACTTATGGGCATCCCGTGGCGGGTCGCCTTCGCGCTCCAGGCGGACGGCTGGTATTTGCGGCAGGATATTATCTGGCACAAACCGAACCCGATGCCCGAGTCGGTCAGGGATCGCTGCACAAAGGCGCACGAATATATTTTCATGCTGTCGAAGTCACAGCGCTATTATTTTGACGCAGATTCCATTGCCGAACCTGTTGCGGCCGACAGCATCGCCCGAAATAGGCGTCATAAAACTATCGGTCGAGTTCCCGACCGTGCCGATGCGGGCGGTTTCTGCGGCACCCCCAAGGACACGCGCAACAAACGATCGGTCTGGACCGTCACGGCCAAGCCGTTCAAAGGCAAGCATTTCGCAACGTTCCCGCCCGATCTGATCGAGCCTTGCGTGTTGGCAGGCTGTCCCGAGGGCGGCACGGTTTTGGATCCGTTCGGCGGCGCCGGGACGACCGGACTTGTCGCCAAGCGGACGGGCCGCAACAGCATACTATGCGAACTGAACGCCGAGTATGCGGCCATGGCGCGCGCTCGGATCGATGCGGCATGATCCTCCGCCCGTACCAACAAGACATTACGAGCGAAGTCCGCCTATGGTGGCAACTCGGACACCCTGTCGTCTGCGTCCAGCTGTCGACCGGCGGCGGCAAGACCCCGATCCTGGCCGACCTGATCAACGGTCACGGTGGGTTCGTCTGCGCGGTCGCGCATAGAGACAAGCTATGCGAACAGATTAGTTTGACGCTCGCCCGCGCGGGCATTCGGCACGACCTGATCTGCAGCGACAAGACCAAGCGCCTCATAGCGAAGAAACACGTCCGCAAGCTCGGTCAGTGCTTTTACGTCCCCGGCGCCCGTTGCCGGGTCGCCTCGATCGACACGCTGGTCCGCGCCAAAGGTATCGACAAATGGGCCGCACAGGTCACCCTATGGGTTGTCGACGAGGCGCACCATCTGCTCCGCGCGAACAAGTGGGGCCGCGGGCTCGAGCATTTTACCCATCCCCAATGTCATGGCCTGATGCTGACCGCTACGCCTGGACGGCCCGATCGGAAAGGACTCGGCCGGCACCGCAAGGGCTGCAATGGCGGCCCGTGCGAGGGGTGCGGCGATGGGCTGGCCGACGCGCTGGTTATCGGTCCGCCTATGCGCTGGCTGATCGACGAGGGCTATCTGTGCGACTATGACGTGGTTTGCCCGCCGACCGACCTTGTGGCGGCCGAAGCGCCGCGCGGGTCCGATGGTGACCTGACGCGCGATCAGGTCCGCGAGGCCGAACGCGCCAGCCATATCGTCGGCGACATTCCGTCCCACTATCTCGAATGGGCGAAGGGTCTGTCGGGCGTTACGTTCGTCGGGTCGATCGAGACGGCAACGGACGTCGTGCGGTCGTTCAGGGAGCGGGGCGTACCGGCGGAACTGATAACCGGCGATACCGACCCGACCGTTCGCGACCATATTTTTGAGAAAGCCGAAAGCGGCGAGATCCTGCAAATTGTGGCGGTCGATGTGATCAGCGAAGGCGTGGACATTCCCGCCCTGCAAGTCGGTTCGTTCGGGCGGTTGACCTGCTCGCATATCGTCTGGCTGCAGCAGCTGGGTCGTTTATTGCGGCCGATATATGCGCCGGGGTTCGATCTGGCGACTCGTATGGGCCGACTGGCCGCTATTGCCGCGAGCAAGAAACCGAAGGCGCTATTAATCGACCATATCGGCGGGTTCTGCAATCCTTCGCTCGGGCCGCCGGACAAGCCCCGTAGCTGGTCGCTCGAGCCGGGCGAGTCGCGCCAGGCGGCGGCCGATCCGGACGACATACCGAACCGCGTATGCCTCAATCCCGACCCGTTACCGAGCGGCCGGCGGTGCTTCGCGCCCTATCCGCGCACAATGCGGCGGTGCCCGAAGTGCGGCTGGCACCCCGAACCGGTCAGTCGGGCCGCTCCCGAGCATGTTGACGGCGACCTGCAATTGATGGACCCCGACGCGCTGGCAATCCTGCAGGGGCGGGTCATCCCGACGGATATGGACCGGACGACGCACGACGCGCAGCAACTGGCCAAGGGAGCGCGGCCCGAATGGCTCGGGCGCCACTGGCGGAATTATGAGGCGACCAGTGCGGCACAATTGGCGCTGCGCGATTCGATGGATCGTTGGGCGGGCCGACTGCACGCTGCCGGACGGGCGGACTATGAAATTCAACGGCTGTTCTATCTGAAATATGACGTGGACGTCGTGAGCGCGCAGGCCCTGAATGCGGCTGACGCGACGGCTCTTAAATTGCGTATTGACGGTTCGGTCAATGGTCGCTAGGGCTGATCGTATTAGGAGAGTGAGCGATGAAAAAATCTGTTGTTCGAACCGTCTCGTTTAACGACGTGACTCCGGAAGAATTGGCGTTTTTGTTCTGCGATATGTGCGGGGACGAACAGGCCGCTTTTTTCGATGCAGTCGGTGCGATAGCTGCAACGTGGCCGGGCGCCGGTATGTGCCAGCAAGCGGGCGATATTGCCCTGCATCTTAGCAGTCAGGGTCGTTCGGTCATTGAACGACTGGCCGACCATGCAGGGCTTATCCCCGAGGTGTCGGCATGAGCCGCGAATTTATGGTCCTGATCGTCCCCGAGCCTTCGGAATTGATGATCGACGTGGAGGACTCGCCCGCCCGGATTTTCATGCGGTTTACCGAACAGCCCAGCGACGACTTTCTGGGTCGACTGGCCGACGAAAATCCCGGTCACCGCATTTACTGCCTGATGGGTGCGTCCTCTTGGTACTCGGGGCGGACATGATGAAAGCCGCCATCAAAGACGCGTATATCGCCAAGCTCCAACAGCATTATCCGACGCTCTATCTGCCGGGTTCCCGTCCGCTCGATCTGGCCGTAATGGCCGCCGACCAAGCACTGCGCGGACAACTGGCTTTGCGGGGCGAATGTTGGTCGGCCGCCGTGACGGACGTTACGGGCCTGACGCGCTGGACGATGGCCGACCTTGCGGGATTGCCGGAATGACGTTCGACAAGTTCGTATGGGGGCCGCCGGGCGGGTCCTCTGGCGCACGAGTGCGGATCGACGAGTACGGCCGAATTACCCTTCGCGCTCAAAATGATTTTAGCGAGACGCTTTTGGTTCTCGATAAATCGACCGCCTTGGACGTAGCCGAAGCCTTGATCGAAGCGGCCGAACAATGAGCGAGTCAGCCAATCAAAATCACATTCGCCGCGTCCAGCACGACAAGGGCGATCGGTTGTTCCGCAATAATCGTGGCGCCCTGCTCGACAAGCGCGACAAGCCCGTCCGCTTCGGTCTGGCGAACGATACGGTCGCAGAGGGCGAGCAGTTAAAGTCGGGCGACCTGATCGGCTGGGAGACGCGGCTAATAACCCCCGATATGGTCGGCACGCATGTTGCCGTCTTCAAGTCGATCGAAGTCAAGCCGGACGGCTGGAAACCGCCGGGCGTCGGGCCTGTCAAAGACGCGCGCGGCAAGCTGACTGCCTACGGGCATTTTCTCGGTCAGAAAGCATGGGCGGACTTAGTGAACGACGAGGGCGGCGTGGCTGGCTTTATGATCGATCCGGATAGAGGGTTTGAGGACGTATGACGACGACTTGGGAACTGCACGAAATGGACTGTCGGCTCGCTATGGGAATGCTGATGGACGCCGATAGCGTCGACAGTATCGTCTGCGACCCGCCGTACGGTCTGTCGAAGGAGCCCGACATGGCCGAGGTCTTGACGCACTGGCTGGCGGGCGACGACTATACGCACGGCGGAAACGGCTTTATGGGACGTAGCTGGGACTCGTTCGTCCCTGGTCCGTCGGTATGGCGCGAAGCCTATCGTGTTCTGAAGCCCGGCGGTCATCTGGTCGCGTTTTTCGGGACGCGCACTTACGATCTGGGCGTGTTGGCCCTGCGGCTGGCGGGGTTCGAAATTCGTGATCAGCTTGCATGGGTTTTTGGATCGGGGTTCCCTAAGTCGCATGACGCCGCTCAGTCCATCGAAAAACTGCTGACTACCGGAAAAGCCCGCCGTCCCGATCGGGACTTAGGGGGTTTGCCGCGAAATCGTTTTTCCGGTTCCGAAGAAGGGAATTTGATCGCAAATACGGGCGGTTCCCTCCCCTTGACGACCCCCGAAGCCGCCCAATGGCAAGGATGGGGAACGGCGCTCAAACCGGCATACGAACCGATCGTCCTTGCCCGCAAGCCGCTGGTCGGGACGGTCGCGCGGAACGTTCTGTCGCATGGTACGGGGGCGCTTAATATCGATGGGTGCCGAGTAGGGACGGAAGGCGAGGTCATTACTGCAACACGAAATATTGCCCTAGGTTCGTCTGGGTCGGGGGTATTTGGCGCAGCGACCGTACCGGGGGTTTACGAGCAGAAAGCGGGCGGAAGATGGCCCGCAAACCTAGCGCACGACGGGTCGCCGGAAGTGCTGGCGGAATTTCCGAATACCGCCGCGTCCAAGCGTGCGACCGTGACGAGCAAACCCGGAGAGGTTTACGGGGGCGGGCAAGGTCTGCCCGCCCATACCGGCGAATACGGCTATGACGAGCCGGCGGGGAGTGCCGCGCGCTATTTTTACTGCGCCAAAGCGAGCAAGTCCGACCGTAACGAAGGGCTCGACGATCTGCCCGAGCAGCCCAGCGCCGCCAGTGAGTTTCGCCCTAACCATACCGAAGGCGCGGCGGCCGGCGAGGATGGCAATCCCTATGGTCGCTGGTCGCCCGTGCGCAACACGCATCCGACGGTCAAACCGACGGCGCTGATGCAATGGCTCGTACGGCTGGTCACGCCGCCGGGCGGCCTCGTACTCGACCCGTTCACGGGTTCGGGCAGCACCGGCAAAGCGGCCATGCTCGAGGGCTTTTCGTTTGTCGGGTGCGAGATGGACCCGGATTATGCGAGGATTGCGCGACTGCGAATTGACCATGCCGTCAATAGCCGCTAAGTCTGCGCGAACCAACGGAGGCCAGACCATGACGATGCAACCCGATATTGACCCCCGCAATCACGAGCGGGACGCGGCGATCCTTGACGGTGCGCGCCGCCTTATCCGCAAGGAAGGACTCGATCAGTTGCGGCGGGCCAAGCTCGCCAAATACGCCGGGATCAGTCCGACCAGCGTCAATAATTTCGGACGGACCAGCCTGTCCAGCACGACGGCCAACCCTGCCGACGGCGGCTATCGCTCGCGGATCCTCAAAGTCCTGATGAAACAGGCCGTGGCCGATCGCGATATCGTCCTGATCGGCGCGGGGCTGGTCGACGGTTGTCTCTCGCCGGACGAACTGGACGGCGAGTTGCGCGCTATTATGGGGGTTTAACGGGGCGACCCGACTAGGTTCCCCCGGTCCAAAGTCGCCCCGATCGACCGCGCACCAGGAAGACCATGCGGGCCGACTGACCGAGACCTACCGCACGCGGTGCGCGTTTGCAAGATTGACCGTCGGCGCTGATGGTGGCTAATAGGGCGGGCGGGGCGAGATGTGACGCGTCTCTGCCGCCGCCCTAACCAACTACGTATATGAAGGATACGCCGTGGCTGACTTTTCTTTACAGGCTCAATTCCCCCGTTGCAATAGTTGCCGGTTTTGGGCTGTCCTGCTGTCCGATTATGATAATGTAGCCGAATGCCGTCGAGACGCCCCGACTCCGGTCGCCGGAAAAATGGTTTTGGGCATCCGCGGTAAGTCGCGGATAGGCTCTCTGGTTGGTCCGCGCGGTCTATGGCCTTTAACCTATCAGACGGACGGCTGCGGCCGGCACGAGCCGCACGCGTGACCCTCCCCGCACCGCTCGCACCGCTTGCCAATATCCGCCAATGGGTCACCTATCGGCTGATGCCGAACGACAAAGGCAAGACCGATAAACTGCCGTGCAACTGGCAGACCGGCGAGATATCGAGCGCCCATGAGCCCGGCAACTGGACCACGTACGATCAGGCGATCAGTATGTCGGTGCTGGCCGACCGCGGGCATGGCCATGGCGCGGGGTTTGTCCTGTCGCCGGGCGACGACTTTTGGTTTGTGGACATTGATAATTGTCTGACCGCCGAGCGCAAATGGTCGCCGCTCGCCCTCGAGCTTTGTTCGCGGCTGGCGGGCGCGGCTATCGAGGTTAGCCAGTCCGGCAAGGGCTTGCATATTATCGGTACGGGCGCCGTCCCGCACCATCGCTGCAAGAATATTCCGCTCGGCCTCGAGCTTTATACCGAACGCCGGTTCATTGCGATTACCGGCACTGCGGCGCGCGGTGACGTGTCGGCCGACCTGTCCGGACCGCTTGCGGGTGTTATCGCCGAGTATTTCACACCGAAAGCCGACTCGGGCTCGGGACCGCTCGACGACTGGACCAGCCAGCCCTGCGAAGGGTGGGTCGGGTCGGCCGATGATGACGATCTGATACGGCGGGCCCGCAAGCAAAAACCGAAGCCGTCAGCTGCGGCGGCCCTGCGACCGGGATCCGAAGAGTCGGTCAGCTTTGACGACCTATGGACCGGCAATGTCGAAGCCCTCGCGCGCCAGTGGCCGCCCGACTCCAGTTCGAACAGTCCTTACGATGCGAGCAGCGCCGATATGAGCCTGGCCATGCGGCTGGCTTTCTGGACCGGCCGCGACTGCGAGCGTATCGAACGTCTTATGCGCATGTCGGGTATCATGCGTGATAAATACGAGCGGCGCGATTATATCGAACGCACGATCATGCTGGCCGCCGGGAGTGTTACCGACGTCTGTAAGGACAAAACGCCCGAGCCGGTACCTGTCGGGCCGCCGATCGAGGTCAAGGCGCCTGACGGTACGCTGCGGATGCTTCAGGCGACGGACGACAAGAACAGCCTGCAGAATGTCGAAGCGCATCTGGCCCTAGCCGGTCGGTCGGTCGCCTATGACGAGTTTGCCGATCGGATCCTGCTCGACGGCGAGCCTCTGAACGATCGAACCGAATTGCTCGCCCGCGCCGATATGGCCGAAACCTATTTCATCAAATTTTCCAAAGAGACGTTCGCCGACGGACTGCGCGCCGCGGCGTATCGCAACACACGGCATCCGCTTCGCGAATGGCTCGACGCGACCGAACCGACATGGGACGGCGTGCCGCGCCTGGACCGCTGGCTGACGACATATCTGGGCGTCGAGTCGACCCCCTATACCGATGCGGTCGGCGCTATTTTTCTGACCGCCGCCGTCCGCCGCGCCCGCCAGCCGGGTTGCAAGTTCGACGAACTGATGATCCTCGAGGGGCCGCAAGGCATCGAAAAATCAACCGCCGTTGCGACTCTCTGTCCCGATCGCGGCTGGTTTTCCGAAGACTTCACCGTAAAAATGGACAGCAAGGAATTGCTCGAGGCCACGCACGGCAAATGGCTGGTCGAAGCGCCCGAACTGTCGAAACTGACGGGCGCCGAGGTTGAACACGTCAAGCATTTGCTATCCCGCCAGTGGGACCGGGCGCGCATGGCGTACGAACGGACGCCGACCGATCGCGGGCGCCAATGGGTCGGCTTCGGGACGGTCAATCCGACGAACGACGGGTATCTGTCCGACCCGACAGGCAACCGGCGCTTCTGGCCCGTGCGGTGCGGCGTGGTCGACGTCAAGGGGATCGAACGTGACCGCGGGCAACTATGGGCCGAAGCCGCCCAGCGCGAGTCGGCCGGCGCGTCGATCCGTTTGCCCGAGGCGCTATGGGCGCTCGCCGCGATTGAACAGGAAGCCCGCGTCGTTGTCGACCCGCTGATGGAAATTCTGGTCGAGGCGTTGGGCGGTTTCGAGAACGGACGAATCACCACGTCGGCGATCTGGGATCTGCTGCGTATCCCACCTGATCGACGTTCGTCGGCCGGTCGCAAGGTCGGCGACATTATGAAGCGGATGGGTTGGACACGGCGCCGCGTTAAGGTCGATGGCGGTCTGTCCTATTCGTATTTTAAAGGCAATGAGGTTGCGGAAATTATATGGGACGTGACGACCCATAAATTTATAACCGATCGGCCGAAATTACAGACCGTTCCCTAATTACTATATTTTCAGCGAGGCCAGTGTGGAGGCGTTCGGTATAATTACCGGGCGCCTTTTATATTTTAAGGGCGGCCGGTTCCCCCTTTCGAACAGCCGAAGGGGGCACCGCGTTTTCCGCAGTTTTCTGCGGGTTTCAGAGGGGTCGGTTCCCCCGTTTCCCCGGTTCCCGGTAACTTCCCTACATGGGTAGTTTTTACCGTTACGGGCCGTATGGCTATCACCCTATTTTCCTTTAGTCTTTAGACTCTACTAGGAACCTAGGAACCTAGGAACTATATAGATTAAGAACCGCAGAAAACCTGGAATTTTTAGGGTTCCCATATCGGTTCCCCCTTCGTTCGGGACGGGATTGTGAATTACGGGTAGGTTCGGTCCGGATTAAGGATGCTACCGGCGATTGGGCGGACGAACCCGCAAGCCCGCCAACTTCGCGCGTGAACCGATCCCCTTGCCCCGGCCAGCCCCGGCCCGTATATTGACCGGCATGTCAAAGACCGACGATTACGGCGACACCCTCGAGGCTCAAATGCTGGCGGACTTTGTGACCGACGGCATGACGATGATTGACGCTTGCGCGACGATGGGGATCCCCCTGCGGACGGCCTACGATCGCCTGAAAGCCAATCCGAAATTTGCCGCACTGATGGACGAGGCGCGCGCGGCAGGCTTCGACGCGATTGCGAACGGCATCCGGAAAGTCACCCGCGGCGAGGCGGGCCATTCGTCCGGCGACGTGAAGCGCGACCGACTGATCGCCGAGATGGACGCGAAGCTCCTGGCCAAATGGCACCCCAAAAAATACGGCGAGAAGCTCGAGATCGAACAGAAGTCGGCCAATGTGTCGATCCCCGTCGGTAACGACCCGATCGCTGCGCAACGCGCGTACGAGCAACTTCTTAAGGGTTGACGGCGCGGTCAATACTCGCTAGCCCCGTCGCATGATCAGTGACGAGGACCTTCGCGACCATTTCGAACGCCAATACGCGCAGGGCGGCCCGACGGCCGATATTGCCCGCGCCGTGCTGGAACTGATCGACCGGGCCGACTCGTTCGACGAGGAATTGGAAGTCCTCGGAGACTACACGCCTGCCGAAGCCGCCAAGGAACTGGAAAAATACGACTCGCTGGTCGTCTGGGCCGAGCAAGACATCACGTTCAAAGAGTTTGGCGATCTGGACGAGGAATCGCTAGAGCGGTTCGCCCGAGCGTACGACAGGTACGAACAGCGATCGGACGACGTGTCGACGCTCGCGATCGAAGCGGGGTTGCTGCCCCTGCGAGACTACGAAACCGACCCGTTACCGCTAATTCGCATGTTCTTGCCGGTCGACTAAGGGAGACTGACCGATGTTTTGCATATCGTTCGGACCGATCGTGTTCCTCCGCATTGGGCGCGTCTGGTCGCTCGACCTGACCGCAACGTTCGGTATTTTCGGGATCGGCTGGCGCTTTGTGCGCTGCCGGAGGATCAAACCATGACCGTAACCGAAAAACAACGTGCTGCACGAGCCGCCGCATGGCGCAAGGCGCGCGAAAAGCTCGCGCCGTCTCTTTGGGTGCGCGCGGCGATTGATGGTCATCTTCAGGGCCGCTCGCCTATGGGCGTCGATCTGGCGCGCCTCAACCCCCACCGTCAGCAACGGCAAGGCGACGAGATTGCATGTTCGTGCGGGCGCCGTTGGCCCGTCGGGGAGAACCACCCATGACCGACCTATCAGGACTTATCGAAAGGGTGGAGGCGGCGGGCGAAGGTTCGCGGGAATTGGATGCTGACATTGCCCGCGCGATCGGTCGAATCCCGCCCCATGCTGGATACGCCGCAATGGATGACGTCGCTTGGGATCGGGGCCTTGGATACAGCGTCCCCGCATATACCACATCACTCGACGCTGCGATGACGCTTAAGCCCTCCGGCGAGGGACATTGGCCGCAGCTTATAATGACGGGCACCAATCCGAACAACTCGCGCAGGCAGCGGGATCGCGCGGAGATATGGACGAAGAACGGTGGGAAGCCGTTCCGAGGACATGCCGCCACCCCCGCCCTCGCAATCGTCGCCGCCTCTCTCCGCGCTCAAAAGGAACAAGCAAATGGATGACGAAGCGATTTGGGCGATGGCCGAAAGGATCGTGCGGCAATGCTATCCAGAAACGGACATGGCTTGCGCTGGCGATCTTCTCAAGGTCGCCCGCGCCGCGATCATCGAGACGCGGGAGCAAATAGCCGCGTGGCTTGAGCAATACCCCTCACCGATGGACGACTTGGACATAGCGATGCGCATTCGGGAGATTTGCGCCGCAATCCGCTTTGGTCAGCAATTCAGGAAGGACGTGTGATGAACATCGAGGACGAATGCTGCTGCGGTGAGCCGGACTATGGCGTTTTTGGAGACGCTAACCAGTGCCCGCGCTGTCGGGGGTTGCCGCTGTCATATCAGCGCGATCCGAAACGCGAGGCGGAAGCGGCTCGGCAGCGCAAGCGTGATGATGAACGCCAGCGCATCTCGCGCGATTTCAACTCGCACATGATCCATCTTTATAACGAAGCGAGGAAACGCCCATGACTGACACCAACAACACGGATGGGACGGATCTCGATTATCCGGTTGCCGCGCCCTCAGACGTCGATCCGGTCATCTACCGATCGCAGATCATCCAAGCGATGGCCGCGCGTTATCAGCAGGCTGTGCCCGACCTTTCGAACGAAGAGGCCCACGATTCCGCGATGTCCACTTGGGGCACGGACTGGGATACCGACCCCGCGCCGCGCACGATCGAAGCATCCTACGACGAGGTTGATGCCGACCTGTCCTATTGGGGAGAAGAATGATGACCACCAACAACACGGATGGGGCGGCGCTTTTGCCGGTGACGCTCAAGCCATGCCCTTTCACCGGGCAGGTCGCGAAAGGCCCAACTCCGCAAGCAAATGGCTATTGGCGAATTTATGGCGGGAGCTATTTCATCGAGCGGCCCACGGAGGCGCTTGCCATCGCCGCATGGAACACCCGCGCGCCCCTCCCCGCCACACAGGAGGATGCCGAGCGTTCCGGGATGGGCCTGTTCGATATTGAGCCGAACCTTGCAGAGTCGTCGCGAGAGCCGTCACTGCGACGAATAGTGAGAAAATATTACAACGACCATTTCAACGCGGTTCGGGCAGAAGAACTTACCACGGCGTATTTCAAAGCCCTCTCCACCCCCGCAATGTCAGACCGGCAGGAATATGACGGGGAGGCGGTGCGGGAGGCGCTGGAACGGATCGAAGCGACTATCGAAGCTGCCGAGCGCTGCATGAACGCATCGCCGTTCTGGGATGACAACTCGCGATACGCTGGCAAAGCATTGCTCGACTATCCGCGCGCTCAGATCGCACATGAGCGCGCCGCGCTCGCTCATCCAGCGCAAGCCCGCGATGAGATGCGAGAGGGACAGAGCCAGTTGCCCATCCGTCAGCCATAGGCTATCGTAAGCACTCACCGTATCGAGGATCCATCCATGGCTTTCCAATTTTCAACAGCGGGCCGTAACGCTTCGCTTGATGAACTTTTCGCAACGATCGGCGCAAGTGCGGTTCTCAAGATCCGCACGGGCGCGGTCCCGGCGAACTGTGCGGCGGCCGATAGCGGCACGGTCCTGGCAACCCTCAATCTCCCCTCGACGTACATGGCCGCCGCTTCGGGCGGATCGAAAAGCAAGACCGGGACGTGGGAAGACCTGTCCGCCGATGCGGCCGGCACTGCCGGACACTTCCGGCTCTATCGGTCGGACGGAACGACTTGCGAACAGCAAGGCACGATCACCGCGACAGGCGACGGCGGGGACATGACGCTCGACAACGTGGTCATTGCGGTCGGCCAGGCCATCACCATTACCGGCTATACGGTCACTGCCGGCGGCGCATAATTCCCCATGACGGGCGGGAGATAGCCCGTGGCCTTTGGCAATATCGGTAACGCGGGAACGGCGGTAGGCTCAACGTCCGCCTCGTCTTTCACGCTCACCACGACCAGCAACAGTTTCAATGCGGCCAGCGGTCGCTTTGGGATATTGCGGGTTGCCATCGATAATATCTCGACGACGGACGGGCCTTCAAACGACGTTGTCAGCGTCACCGGGGGCAACGGGACGTGGACGAAGCTGGGGGAATATACCAACGCTAACGCGGGCGGCGGAAACGGGGTCACGGTCGCGCTTTGGGTATTCAATCCGGATGCCAACAACGCGGTCGGCACGGTTTTCACGATCAACCTGTCGGGCAATACGGTTGATAAGTCGGCCCGTTTCTGGATTCACAGCTGCACGGTCGGTCAAAGCGTCCGAGACGCGGCCTCCCCGGTTTATAATTCGGTCGATGCGTCGAACGACTTTGGCTCTTGCGCGATTTCAGGTCTGACCAGCAAGGAATATCTGTTCGTCTCCGCGCTGGGCAAGGAGGCCAACACCACCACGACGATTACACCGTCATCGGGATTCGTCGCGGTCGCTACGCTCCGGTCGCGCAACAATGCGTCTGCGGTCGTTTCGGCGGGTGAGTACGACATTCTCACCGCGACAGGAGCGACGTCGAACCCGACGCTTGCGGTGTCCGGCGATGCGGTCAACGTCTTTGTCGCGCTCGAGGAATACACGCCGAGCAGCGGCATTTCGGGCAGTGCCAGCGGCGATCTTCCGCTAACGGGCAGCGCGGTCGGTACCGCAAGCGTGTCGGGCTCGGCCAGCGGCACTTTCGATATCACCGGCTCGTCGACGGCAACCGCCCTTATCGTGGGCCTAAGCAGCGGCTCGCTCCCCCTATCCGGCAATGCGACGGGATCCGTCGGTTCGACCATAACGGGCAGTGCTGCCGGCACGCTGCCGTTAGCGGGCAGTGCGGCCGCAACCGTCAGCATCGCGGGACTCGCCGCAGGTTCGTTGCCGCTGACCGGCTCGGCCGTTGCGTCGATGATCGTGCGGGGGTTGGCCGACGGGGCGTTCCCCCTGTCTGGCAGTGCGAGCGGCAACGTTCAAGTCGCGGGGACGGCCGACGGAACTTTGCCGCTGACGGGCTCGTCGACGACCATATCCACCATTACGGGTAGCGCGGCCGGCACATTGTCCCTAACCGGAGCGTCGAGCGCGATCGTCGTCGTATACGGGCAGGCTGACGGGATCTTGCCGCTGACGGGCGAGGCGACCGGCGGGGGCAGTACGCCCGTCCCTATCCCCGCGGCCCGCATCATCACGCCGTCGGCTCAACAGACCGTCTTGACCCTCGAGGCGATCGAACGGTTCGTCATCCCGACCCAGCAATCGACCATCGTGACGCCCGACGCGCAATCGGTTATTGTGACGCCGCCGCAGCGATGCTGCACGATCATCCTGGCCGGTTACGAGGAAGTGAACATGAGCAGCGAATATTTCCAATGGCCGGACAAGCTGGCGCCCGCCGTCATTTTTTATGGGATCGATTGGGTGAACCGACTCGGCGAAGCGACGATCGTCTCGCATGATTTCGAACTGGTCAGCGGGGGCGTAACCCTCACCCCGCGGTCGGCCAGCGGCACGGAAACGAGCGTATCGATTGCAGGCGGCGCGGCGGGATCGATCGCCGTCATCATTGCCAGCGTGGTCGCCAGTGACGGCGAAACGCACGCCATCCGGGTATCGATTGATATTGCATGACGCCCGGTAATTTCGACTGGAAACACCCCGAGTACGGGCCGATTATCGTTGAGCGGTTCCGGCGGCTTCAGCATATCCGCGAAAACCCCGAGATGCTGCCAGACCTGAAACGCTATTATCGCGATCAGCCCTGGCAGTTCCTGACCGATTGGGGCTGGACAGCCGATCCCCGCAACGTCGAAGTCGGTCTGCCCGTCCTCGTGCCATTCATCCTGTTCCCTAAACAGATCGAACTGGCCAAATGGGTCGTCGACCGATGGAAAGCCCGCGAGCCCGGCGCCGCCGGCAAAAGTCGCGAAGTTGGCGCGACTTGGGTTATCGGCAGTTTGGCCGCCACTATGTGCGCGCTCAATGATGATCTGGCGATCGGCGTCGGGTCGCGAAAGCTCGAGCTTGTCGATTCGCTGGACGACCCAAAAGCGATCATGCCGAAAATCCGGCAGTTCCTGACGTACTGCCCGCGCGAGTTTATCGGCGAATGGAGCAGCCGCGAAAAATTGATCCGCTTCGCGAACGGTTCGACGATCGCAGGCGAAGGTGGCGACGATATTGGCCGCGGCGGCCGAACCGCGTGGTATTTGCTCGACGAAGCCGCCTTCGTGCAGCATCCAGAAACGATCGATGCGGCCCTGTCGGCCAACACGAACTGCCGAATCTATCTGTCCACGCCGAACGGCTCGGCCAACCCGTTCGCGCAAAAGTTTCTCGGTTGGCCAGATCACCGCACGTTCAAACTGCACTGGCGGGATGACCCGCGCAAAGACGAGGCGTGGTACCAAAAACAGAAAGACGAACTGGACCCGGTTATTCTCGCGCAGGAAGTCGATATGGACTTCAGTGCCTCGGTCGAAGGGATCATTATTCCGTCGGCATGGGTTCAGGCGGCAATCGACGCGCATATTCATCTCAATATCCAGCCGACCGGCGAGCGGCTATTGGCGCTGGACATTGCCGACCGCGGCAAGGATTTGAACGCTGTCGCCGCCTGTCACGGCGTCCTGATCGACCATATCGACCAGTGGAGCGGCAAGGACGGCGATATTTATGCGTCGGTCGTCAAGGCGTTCGCACGGTGCGACGATCTGGATATTGTCGATCTGTTATACGATGCGGACGGCATGGGCGCGGGCGTGCGGGGGGATGCGCGCATGATCAACGAAGCGCGGCGAAAAGACGGATTTGAAACGGCCTCCGTTCCCCGCTTAATCAATGCCCGCGGTTTTCACGGCAGCGGCAAGGTCGAGAAGCCCGATACGAAAATCTATCCCGGCGCGAACCGAACGAACGCCGACTATTACAAGAACCTCAAAGCGCAAAGCTGGGGTAACCTTCGCCGCCTGTTCCGCGAGACTTTCCGCGCGCGCAGCGAACCAGGGTATAACTATGATCCGTCTCAGATCATCAGCCTTTGCAGCAAAATGCCGCTGCTCAACAAGCTGACGACCGAACTGTCGCAACCGACGTGGGAGCCTGACAATACCGGCAAGATGGTCGTCAACAAACAGCCCGACGATAGTAAATCGCCAAACCTTGCCGACGCTGTTATGATGGTCAAAAGCGGTGCGCGTCGTCGCATGATTATCAATCGTTAGGGGCCGAGATGCTCGACAAAATCAAAGCGTGGCTGAAGGCATCCCCGGCGCCAGTCGTCGAGTCGGCACCCGTCCGCCCGCCCATGCAGATCAGCGAAGGGAAACTGGCGCTTGCTCGCGGTCGATCGGCGCCAAGCAAACCCGACCCGCTGAACCGGCCGCCCGAAGAAGTCTACGCGCCCTACGCCTACCCCACGACGGTCCAGCCTGCCGAGATGGCGATGGACCACGCGGGCCCGTCGCCCGTCGGGATGCTGACCAATTGGGCCGCGAGCGCGCTATTCCACGAGGGTCAGGGGTTCTTCGGATTCCCGTATCTGGCCGAACTATTGCAGCGGGCCGAATACCGTCATGCCGCCGAAATCTGGTCGGAACACGCCGTCCGTAAATGGATCAAACTGACCGGCGGGTCGGCCGCCCAGCGCAAGGCGATCGAAGAAGAATTTGACCGGCTGGACGTGCGGACCGTCGTCGAGACATGGGCCTATCACGACCAGGCTTTCGGCCGCGGTCAGATATTCATGGACTTTGGCGATGCGGACCGCCCTGCCGAACTGGCGACCCCGTTGCGCCTGATCGACACGAAGGTTAGTCCGCGCCGCCCGCTCAAGGCGCTCAAGGCGATCGAACCGGTCTGGTCGGCGCCGGGCGTCTATGAGACGAGCAATCCGCTCAAGCAGGATTTTTACAAGCCGTACGACTGGATCGTTTACGGCAAGCGCGTCCATCACTCGCGAATGTTGACCATGACGAGCCGCCCGCTGTCGGACATGCTGAAGCCGTCCTATGCGTTCGCCGGCCTGTCGCTCGTGCAGATGATGAAACCGTACGTCGATAACTGGCTGCGCACGCGGCAAGCCGTGTCGGATATGGTCAACAGTTATTCGATCCTGAACCTCAAGACCGACATGTCGTCGACTCTGTCCGGCGGCGATTGCGCTGACGTATTCCGCCGTGCCGATCTGGCCAATGAAACGCGCGACAACCGCGGGTTGTGGCTGACCGACAAGGATATGGAGGAACTGGAAAATATCGCCGTTCCACTGTCCGGCCTGCACGAGTTGCAACAGCAAGCCCAGGAGCAGTTGGCGAGCGTCTCGCGGATCCCGCTGTCGATCTATCTGCAAATCTCGCCGACCGGCCTGAACGCGAACAGCGACGGCGAGACGCGCAATTTTTACGCCGACGTCCATTCGATGCAGGAAAAGAACATGCGGCCGGGGCTGGTCACAATCTTGCAGGCCGTCCAGTTGTCCCTATTTGGCAAGCTGATCGACGGGCTGACTTTCGAGTTCCTGCCGCTTTGGGAGATGGACGACAAGGACAAGGCCGAGATGCGCAAGGCCGATGCCGATGCCGATAATGGTTATGTGGCGAACGGCATTATCAGCCCCGAGGAAGTCCGCGAGCGCCTGTCGAACGACGAGTCGAGCCTTTACCACGGGGTCGATCTGACCGACCCGCCGCCCGACATGGGGAACGATGACGATGGCCCCGCGTCTGATAGTCCGACGGGTGCGGAGGACGCGGACCTGTTGAAGCAACTTGGACTCGATAAGGACGGAAACCCATGACCCTCGCCATCATAATTCTCGTCGTCGCCATCCTGCTCGTGCTGCTCGTTAACGAGGCCGGACTCGATGGCACATCGGCCCGCGTCCTGCGGATCATCATTATTGCCGCCGCGCTCATATTCGTGGCCGCGAAGTTCCTGCCGGGCTGATGGCCAAGCGCCCCGCCCCCGTCACGCTGCCGGCAATCCGGCCAGCCGCGCCAACGCGCATCGCCTATCAGCGCCGCGTGGACGCGCTGATCGACGAAATGTCGGACAGCCTGCTGTACTGGCTGCGCGCCGCGTACCGCGCGGACGAACCGGCAACGGTCGCGCTGGACGCCTCGCCGTTGCAGAACGCTTTCGACAAGCTGGCGCGCCGCTGGCTCCGTCGGTTCGACACGCTTTCCGAGCAACTGTCCGAATGGTTCGCCACGACCGTCGAAGGCCGCTGCGATCGGACCATGCGCGCCAACCTGCGGAAAGCGGGGTTTACCGTCAAATTCCAACAAACCGCCGCCATGCGCGAAGCCGTCGAAGCGGTCATTTCCGAAAACGTGGCGCTTATCCGTAGTATAGGCGCGCAGCATCTCGAGGGCGTGCAGGTCACGCTGTCGCAGTCGATCGCGACGGGCCGTGACCTTGGATCGCTGACCGACCATCTGACCAAGCGCGTCGGCATTACCAAGCGTCGGGCCGCACTGATCGCCCGCGACCAAAATAATCGCGCGACCGCTATTTTGGTCAGGACAAGAGCGTTAGAAAATGGCATAACCCAAGCGCGCTGGCAGCACAGCGCAGGCGGGAAGACTCCCCGTCCCGAACATGTTCAAGCCAGCCGCGATCGAATGATTTTCAATCTCGCGGAAGGTCACGACTTTGAGAATGGCGAGGGAATCGTATGGCCGGGAACGGCGATCAACTGCAGATGCGTGGCGATCCCCGTAATTCCGGGGTTCAATTAAAAACATGTTTTAACTGCCGAGTTGAGAAGCCGACGATCGCCTTTGCCAAAGATAAAGCTCGAAAAGACGGCTTATCGCATCGTTGCCGCGAATGCCGCAGGGCCGTCCACTTAAGAGATACCGGAAGCGCGGAAAGATCCCGTCGCTATATCGAAGCCCACCACGAGCACATTAAGAAACGGAACTTGGCGTATTATCACGCCAACAAAGGCCGCCGTTCAAAGAAAATGGCCGAATGGTATCTGCGAAACAAAACTCGAGTTGCAGAAAACGTCGTCACTTTTCGAAAAGCTAACCCCGGTTGGATGGCAAAAAGGCAGGCCGCACGACGCGCAACGGTAAAGCAAGCCGTCCCCGCGTGGGCCGACCTAAATAAAATCGCCGAGATTTACGCGACGTGCGCATGGTTGACCCTAACAAGCGGCGAGCCTTGGCACGTCGACCATATCGTCCCGCTTCAAGGCAAGACAGTTTGCGGACTTCATTGCGAGGCGAATTTGACGCTCCTGCCCGCATCCGAAAATATCGCCAAGTCGAACCGGTACTGGCCGAATATGTGGGACGACTAGTCGGCCCCTATCGACAGCCCGCCCGTCCTACCGTATGGTGAGCCGTCTAATTTTTAGGGGTTCCCATGCCTGACTCTTCCACTCTCGTCGATCGCGTTAAAATTTTCGTCGAATCGAGCGGAACCGGCCCGTTCCAGTTGGGCAACGCGCTCCCCTCATTTCGCGGATCCGAAGCCTTGGTCGACGGGCTGACCTATAGTTATGCGGTCGAAAGCGGCTCGGACTACGAGGTCGGCCAGGGCGTCTATGTATTGGCCGTCGACCAGCTTATCCGCTCGCCCACGTTGTCGAGCAATGGCGGGGCGCCTGTTGCCTTCCCGGCGAACGTCGCGGTCAATTTTACCGCACTGGCGGCCGACCTGACCGCCGGACTGGCGGGCAGCGGCACGGTTACGAGCGTTCAAGGCAGCGGCGGGACGACCGGACTGACCCTGACGGGCGGCCCAATCACGGGTGCCGGTACGTTGACGCTTGGCGGAACGCTCGGTCTGGCAAACGGCGGCACGGGCGGTACTGATGGAGCGACCGCGCGGGCAGGCATCGGGCTCGGCAATGTTGATAATACGAGCGATGCGGATAAACCGATCAGCACGGCAACGCAGACCGCCTTGGACGCAAAGGTCGCCACAACGACCCTAAGTGCGCCGGGCGGCGCCGCGCAGGTTGGAACCGCGGACGGCGGGACCGCTCAAGATTTTATCGACGGCATCAATCTTTTCGAACTGACGACCTACGGCCTGACTACCGGGACCGACCCCGCGGATTGGGCGGCCAACGACGCCGCGCTGCAGGCGGCCCTCAACGCCATCAGTGCGGCAGGCGGCGGCGTGCTGAATATCCCGGCTGGTCGCTATTATTTCCAAGCGGGCGCGTCGATCGACTATGGAACATTGCCCGATCCCCTGTTCGGGCGGGTCAGCATTCGTGGCGCGGGTTCGGGCGCCACGGAGTTGGCGTTTCCAGTTTCGATCACCGAGGCAACGCTGCTCACCATTACGGGCGGAACTTGGGGGACCGCCGAGACTGGCGCCGATATTTTTATCGAGGGCCTCCGTTTTCGGGGCGGCTACGCGAACCCGGCGCCGACCGGAGGAAACACCGGCATTCACTTGCAAAGCATATCGCGTTTTTCCACCGAAGACGTCGAGTTTGTCGAATTTACTTACGCGACCCGTTTTGAGGACGTGCTGAATTATCAAGCCACCCGGACGCGATGGAATTTCAACAACTACGGACTTTATGCGGACGGACCTAACGCGCCGTTGCTGGGTTCCGATCCGAATATCTACACGTTCGTTCATTGCACCGGCGTCGGCAATCGTCAGTATGCCCACCGCTTCGTAAAAGGCGGCAATCTGGTTTATTTGGGAGGCTCTTTCGAGGGCAACTCCCATACCGGAGCATGGACCAGCGACACCAACCGGGCCACTATTTTTCTCGACCAGATGGGGGTTAACGCCGCAACCGCCGTTTCTATTCTCGGCACGCATTTCGAGAACAACGCGGGTGATGCCGACATCGTGATCAATCACGACCAGCGCCCGTGCAACTATCAGATCGACGGCGCAGATTTTTTCCGAAACGGAGCGGTCGGTGCGCAAAACGCGGACCATCACATTCTGTTCAACACGACAGGTGCCGCGAAGGCCCGCGTCAAGGTCCGCGCGGGTTTTGGTTCCGTCAATGGCTATGTAGGATCGACGTCTACCCGCGTAATCGAGGAAGGCACCATAACCGGCACGCCTATTCATACGTGGGACTTGGAGGGCTGCACCTACGAAGACCTGACCGAGAAACCAAGCCTGCCAGGCGCGAACAATGTGGCGGAATCGCGGGCATCGGCTTGGGTCAATTTCAACGGCTCGGACGTCGCGATCAATTCAGAGTTTAACGTCGAAAGCGTGACGAAAGATTCCACGGGAATTTATACGATCAATTTTAAGCGGGCGATGAAAAACCCGGTTTTTGCCATATCCACCAGTAAAGCAGCGCCCGGCTGCGTCTACAAGATCGGGCAGTCCGCAATGATGGTTCAGGTTGCCTCGCGGGCGGCGGATGCGGTTGGTGGGGTCGGGACGTTGGAAGACGCTAACGAAACGACGGTTATTGTATATGGTGGCGGCGAGAATGCCGATTGATAGTAAAGGCCGCAAAATGATTCTTCTCGCAATGGACCGCGCGCCAAGTGTCCGCAGCTTCGATGCGGACGGCCGGCTGCACGTCGCGCGCAGCAATATCAGCAAGGCGAACGTCTGCCCGTACCTTGGCCGTGAGATACCGGGCTGGGAGACGCTCGGGCTTGACGGCGACTCAGTCTATCAGTTGCTGCGCGATCCGGAGGAACTGGCGCGCGCCGCCCCGACCTTCAATAATTTGCAGGTGCTTTCAGAGCATGTCCCGGTAACCAGCTGGGACGACGAAAGCCATATGGCGGAAATTACCGTCGGTTCGACCGGCACGGACGCGACGTTCGTTGACGGCTATTTGACCAACAGTCTGGTCGTCTGGGCGCGTCGTTCGATCGACGGGATCGAGCGCGACGAACAGCGTGAACTGTCGTCGGCTTATCGGTATCGGGCAGATATGACGCCCGGCGAATATAATGGCGTTGCATATGACGGAATTATGCGCGATATTATCGGCAACCATGTGGCGCTTGTTTTTGAGGGTCGCGCGGGACCGGACGTTCTAGTTGGAGACGAACAACCCATGGCCTTCAAGTCAAAACGGGCGCTGATGGTGGCGGGGAGCCTTAGCGGCCTTCTTCGTCCGCATCTTGCCGCAGACGCCAAGCTCGATATTTCGGGCGCCCTCGCCGGTCTGACCGACCAGACGATCAAAAAGGACGGGGCCGTTAAGGCACTGGCCGATAAGGTCTTCGGTCTGGTCCAGCCGCAACTGGCCGCGGACGCCGCGCTGACCGTCGCTGACGTGACGATCGCGATTGATGCCGCTTCGGACATGCCGCTCGGCGAGGACGAAGACCCCGACGTCGCGGAAGACGAAGACCCCGACGTTGCCGAGGATGAAGATCCGGACGTCGCGGAAGACGAAGACCCCGACGCCACGCCCGCCATGGACGCGGCGACCGTCAAAGCGCTGGTCGAAAAAGGCCGCAAGGCGGCACTCGCCGATGCCGCCGCGATCCGCACCGCCGAACGCGAAGTCACGCCCGTGACCGGCGAACTGGCGGTTGCTTTCGACAGCGCCGCGGACGTCTATCAGGAAGGCCTGAAGGCGCTCGGCGTCGATCTGACCGGCTTGCCCCGTTCGTCGTTCGCCGCGACCTTCCGCGCCGTCCACGCCAGCCGCTCGGCCGCTCCGAAGGTCGCGCAGGACGCGGCGACGGTCAGCACGGCTCGCGATAATTTCAACAAGCGGTTCCCCAATCGCGCGACGATCCTGAAAGGGGTTTAAGACATGCCGTTCCAGACCGAAGTTAACCGCTATCTCGCCCCTGGCGTAAAGGGTGGCTGGGCGTCGGCTAATCCGCACGCCTCGCTGCTCCAGTCGAACAATGGCGATCTGACCGAAACCGCCTCCCCGATCGCCGTTTGGATGGTCGGTGCGGCGGGGGTCATCGTCGGCCAGTTCGCTTTCGCGGACACCGTGACCGGCGAAGTGACGTCCTCGTCGCCCGGCGGCGCGCTGATGACCGACACGACCGCGGGAACGGTCCGTGTCGGCTTCGTGCAGCGCGATCAGTTCGCGCTCATCACGCCGTACATGGCCGGAACCGGCGTGACGCTGTTCGAAGGTCAGCCCGTGACGCTGCTCGCCGAGGGCGACGTCTGGGCCGAGTTCGCAGGCGGCGCGGCAATGGGTTCGTTCGTGTTTGCCAGCTATGCCGACGGGTCGGCTGTCGCAGGCGCCACGTCCACGCCACCGACCACGACCTTCAGCGTCACGACTGCCAGCGGTTCACCGAACCTGACGGCGGTCGGTGCGGGCGCAGTCGCAGGCCAGCCGATTACCGGCACGGGCATTCCCGCCGGGGCGCGCCTCATCTCGGTCGATACGGTTGCCGGTACGGCAGTCCTGTCGGCCAACGCCACCGCGACGGGCACCGTCACCGCAACCGCAACCACGGCTGCACCCACTGGTTACCGCGCAGTCAGCGTGGCGGCCGCCGGCGATATTGCCAAAATCTCCGTTCAGGGGGCTTAATACAATGCGTGATATTACCGAACGGCGACTCCTGGCAGAAAATGGCGTCATCATGCTCGACACCGCAGTTTACGCGGCGGACGGCTGGGGCAGCGATTATAATCTGGCAATGGACGCCCAGCCGCAGCTGGTGACGGCGCTCAATCAGGGCATTCCGGCATTTCTCGCCCAGATCGTCGATCCGACGGTTATCGAGGCGGTCCTCGAGCCGATCCGTATCGCCGACGTGGCGGGCGGCGAGGTCCAGAAGGGCGACTGGCTCACGCAGTCGATGCTGATGCCGCTCGCCGAATCGACCGGCCACGTCGTCACCTATGGTGATTACGACATGGGCGGCACGGTCGACTTCAACGTCGAATGGGTGTCGCGCCAGCCGTGGCACTTCCAGACGATCAAACGGACGGGCGAAAAGCAGATCGGCCATTGGGGCCTTGCGGCGATCGACGCGAACGCCCGCATGGACCGTAGCGTCGTCCAGACGTTCAACCGCATCCGCAACCGCTCCTATGCGTACGGCGTGCTCGGCCTGCAGAACTATGGGATCCTCAACGACCCGTCGCTCTCGACGCCGATCGTTCCGAACACCAAGGCGGGCGGCGGCACGTCGTGGGCCAATGCGACGGCCATCGAAATTTATAACGATGTGCTGAAGCTGTTCACGGCGCTGCAAGTCCAGATGGGCGGCAACATCACGCGGAGCGATCCGCTGGTACTCGCCCTGTCGCCGGCCAAGGAAGCGGCCCTGTCGAACGTGTCGCCGTTCAACGTGCCCACCCGCCAGACCCTTATGGAAAACTTCCCCGGCCTGCGGATCGAGCCGGTCCCCGAGTACGACACGGCTGCGGGCGAGATCATGCAGCTGATGGTCCCGCAGTACGAAGGCGAGCAGACCGTCTGGACCGCGTTTACCGAAAAGATGCGCGCCCATCCGGTCGTGCAGGAACTGTCGGCCTGGTCGCAGAAGTTCTCGGGCGGCACGTGGGGGGCGATCATCCGTCGCCCGATCGCCGTCGCGCAGATGCTCGGCATCTAATTTATTGGGCGGGCGTTAATCCTGTATCCCAATAGCCCCGACGGTGTTTTTCCTCTCGCCGTCGGGGCGTTGATGAACCAGGAGAGTAACCAATGTCTTTTTATGCTTGCAAACTTCCGTCGGGGCTCAAGGTCGAGCACGGCGGCCAGACTATCATTCTGCACGGCGCCAACATCGGCGAGGAACTGGACAACCCCAGCAAGAACGGTTCGCCCCGTGAAAACCGCCAGCGCGTCTATGGTTTCGGCCTGACCGAACTGTCGAACTCGCAGACCGAAGCGTTCGAAGCGTGGCGCAAGGAAGTCACCACGCACAACGGCGAAAAGATCCGCGGCGGTTTCATCGCCTTCGAAAACGGATCGATCCTCGGCCCGTTCAAGTCGCGCGCCGATGCCGAGAAGGAATGCGCCGCAGTCAGTTCGATTGTGCAGACCGGGACCGAGGGCGTGGATCCCGAGGTCGAAGCGAAGAAAAAGGGCGGCGTTAAGACCCGCGAGGATTAAGGGAAACAGACATGACCACCAAAGTAACTGTCGACGCCCATGCCGGCTGGCCGGTGGAAGTCACTCTCCGTCACGGCGAGCCCGACTATCCGAAGAGCGCCGTGATCGAAGTCGTCGAGCCGAACACGACTCGCGATTTTTACATTCACAGCGGACTTGAAATTCTCGGGGTTCGCGAAATGAAGCGGCCAGCGGCTGCGGATTAAGGGAAACGGACATGGCGGTCGCCGTATTTGACTATGCGAAATGGACCGCCATGTTCCCCTATATGGCCGCGGTTCCCGAGCCCGTAACGGCGGGATTTTTCACCGTTGCCGAGTTGCTGTTCGCGAACGATGATTGCAGCCCGATCGCCGATACCGACAAGCGACTCGTTTTCCTGAATTACATCGTTGCCCATCTTGCGCGACTCGCCGGGTATCCGTCGTCTGGCGGCGGCTCGACCGGTCCGGACGGCATGGTCGGCCGCATATCGAGCGCGACCGAAGGCACGGTCAGCATCGATTCGGATTATGGCGCGGTTCGCGAGTCGCAAGCCTGGTGGATCCAGACGCCCGAGGGCGCGACATTCTGGCAGTTGACGCGGCCTTTCCGCACCGCCCGCTATATCGCCCCGGCGCCTCGCTATTTCGGACCGGCTCGTCGCGGGTTCGGCATATGGCCACGATAACGCTGACCGGTGGCGAAAAGCTCGAGCGACGACTCGCCGCACTATCCCAATCGATCGCGAAAGGCGGCAAGCTCCGAGTCGGCTTCCTCGAGGGATCGACCTATCCGGACGGCACGCCCGTCGCGATGGTCGCGGCAACGCAAAATTTCGGCGCGCCCGGCGCAGGCATTCCGCCCCGCCCGTTCTTTAATAAATTCATCGCCGATAATGTGGACGAGTGGGGCGCGCAGCTTTCGCGGTTGCTTCAGGGCTCGAATTTCGACGTCGAAAAGTCGCTGAACATCATGGGCATGGGGATGGTCGGCCAGTTGCAGACCGCCATTATCGAGACGAACGACCCGCCGCTGTCGGACGTAACGTTGCTGCTCCGCTCGCGCTTCCCGACTGGCGATTACGAGGCGGCCGACGTATGGCAGGCCTTTGCGGACGTGGCGGCCGGCGAGACTGCGAGCGGCGGCAGTAGCAAGCCGCTCGTCTGGTCCGGCACGATGTTGAACGCGGTCGATTATGAAGTGGTGACAGACGATGGTTAACTTGCGTTCCAGGGCAAACGTGCTGACCAGCCGGATCAATCCGAACTTGTCGATCGGCTATCGCCGCTATGCGGGCATTGCCGTCGGCGCCGACGGTACACAGACCCCGCAATACGACCCGCAGACGCCCGTCGTCGCGCAGGTCCAGTCGCTCGGCAAAAAAGAGGTCGACCATCTGTCATCGCTGCGGATCTCAAATTGCGAGCGAATGGTTTATGTGAACTTCCAGCTTCAGGCGACCGACCGAGTCGCGCAGACCGGCGGCGATCTGGTCGTGTTCGAAGGCGCGGTCTGGCAGGTCGAAGCGATTCTCGAGGGATGGAGTACGGCGGGCTGGTCGCGCGGGGCTGTCAGTAAGCAGATGGACGCTCCTTAGCCGCTGCGGATATCCCAAAGCACCCGTTCGACCCCGCCGTTCCCGACGGCATCGCGCATTGCTCGCTTTTCTGGATCTCCCGTACTTTCGGCCCAGCTTTTTCGAGCAGCCCTGCTAGCTACTTGCCGCCAGCCAACCGCCCGTAGGGACGCCCCGGTTTCGTCGGCTTGCGTGTACGTCAAGCAACGTCGATAGCCCATCGCCTTAGCGGCCCGCCAGATCGCGCCGTAAAGCATCGAATTGGCGTTCATTGTGCCGTCCGTGCAGGTTCGGTTTACCTCGAGCGTCAGACCGTCATCAAAATGACGAGCGATCGGACGGCCTGCGCAAGCGACACCGACCAGCGTTTCGCCGTCGTATATAGCCACGCTAAACTTGTGACCGCGCGGCGGCTTGTTATGGCGGTGATGGTCGGCAATGAACGCGCAGGCGGCGCGAAGCGTGATGGGCCGAATCTCTAGCACGGCTTATCGCTCTTAGTTACGGGACGTCGTCTAGCAGCACGCGCCGACCGCTGGCGCTCCCGGTCCGCCTCGTGACGGACAATATGATTGGTTGCGAGCGATAACGTATTGCTCGAATAGCGACAGCCTTTGACCGTGCAGCGGTATTTATCGAACATCAATCCCCCAAAGCGGCCAGAACCGCAGCACCATATGTCGTAAGACCGAAAGTCCGCCATCCTTCCGAACTACGGGGCCCTTCGCACGTCAAAGGTGGGCGGGTCTTGGTGCCAGAAAGCAACCTGACCGCGGTAGGCTCCCCGCAACCGAGAAACCTCCATTCTTCACGACAAAGTGACCGAAGGGTCGATTGTTGCCCCCGAGTGAGTAGGACGGCGGTTTCAGCGGGAGTTCGGAACATAGAGCGTCTCCTAAAGGCGTTTCGTTGCGGCCACCTTACGCATATTGACCGTCCCGTCAATACCTATTTTTACCCCGCGTCTTGTCGTATGCTCGCGATATGCCCGCAACGATCGACCTTACCGAGCAAGCCGTTTTTATCGGCCTGCGCGCGTTCGTTCTCGACGTGCTGCCGGTCGGCCCGACCAACGTCGTCAAGGGCCAAGCGAACCGCGTGCCGATGCCGGTCGGGCCGGACTTCGTGGTCTTGACGCCGACGGGCCGCGCGCGCCTCGCCACCAACGCCCGAACCTACGTCCCGTCCGACGACCCGGCGCCCGCAGACGGCACGCGCCTGACGCAACAGCAAACCCGGCTCGACGTGCAGATCGACGTGTACGGGCCGGCGGCGGCCGAAAACGTGCAGATTGTCAGCACGTTGCTTCGCGATGCCTACGGCTGCGATTATCTAAGGCCCCATCTGGTCCAGCCGCTCTATCTGGGCGACCCTCGGCAATTGCCGCTCGTCACGGGCGAACAGCAATACTTGGCGCGGTGGATGCTCGGCGCGACCTTGCAATTCAATCCTACGGTATCGACAAGCCAACAGTTTGCCGATATTGTGGACGTCACTCTCGTGGAGGCGGATTAAAATGGCGAATAGCATCCCGGCGAAAGATATCGTCAATGTCGTGCCGGGTGTCGTAAGCCCCGGCGGAACCGGCCTCGACATGACCGGCCTGATCCTGACCGAGTCCGAGCGCGCCCCCGTCGGCCAAGTCCTGACATTCCCGACCGCGCGCGCCGTGTCCGACTATTTCGGGCCGACCAGTGCCGAGGCGCTCGCCGCGACCGTCTATTTCAACGGCTATATCGGCGCGACCAGCATTCCCGCCTTCCTGCTATTTTCGGCCCACGTCCTGACCGCACGTGCGGGCTGGATCCGCGGCGGCGCGCTCGGCCTGACGCTCGCCGAACTGCAAGCCCTGACCGGTACGCTGACGATCAATTTTGGCGGGACCGCCCTGACCAGTTCGACGATCAACCTGACCAGCGCGACCAGCTTTTCGAACGCGGCGACGATCATTGCGGCGGCCTTCACGTCGCCCGACTTCGCCGTCACCTATGACGCGATTGCCGGGGCGTTTCTGTTCACGAGCACCGCAACCGGCGACACGGCGACGATCGTCTATGCGACCGGCACGCTGGCCGAGGGGTTGCGACTGACCGCCGCGACCGGCGCGGTCTTGTCGCAAGGTGCCGACGCGCAGACCGCCGCCGAGACGATGCAGACAGTCACCGACCAGACGCAGAATTTTGTCAGCTTCACCCATCTGGACGAACTGACCGACGACGAGATTGTCGAGTTCGCCACGTGGAACGGCACGCAGGACGACCGGTTCCTGTTCGTCGCCTGGACCGACGCCGCCGAGGCGATCACGAACAGCGACACGACCAGCCCCGCCGTGCGGATCGCCGCACTCGAATTGTCCGGCACGGCGTGCATTTACGCCCCGACGCCCGACAAGGCGGTCTTTGTTCTCGGTTACGCCGGGTCGATCGATTTCAACCGCGACAATGGCCGGACGGTCGCCGCGTTCCGTCGGGGTTCAGGGCTGTCGGCCGATGTGACGAACCAGACAGTCGCCAACAACTTGCTGGCGAACGGCTACAGCTTCTATGGGTCTTACGCGACGGCCAACGACGAGTTCACTTGGCTGTATAACGGCACGGTCAGCGGCCCGTTCGCCTTCATCGACAGCTATATCAATCAGGTCTGGCTGAACAATGCGTTCCAGCTGTCGCTGATGACGCTGCTCGGCGCGGTCGGCCAAATCCCGTACAATGACGATGGGTACGAACTGATCGCCGCCGGCCTGACGACTGACATTAACAACGCGGTCGACTTCGGCGCGATCCGGTCGGGCGTCGTCCTGTCCGAAGCGCAGCGGATTATTCTGACCGGGCTCGCGGGACAGGACATTTCCGAAACGATTTTCGTCCGCGGCTGGGAACTGACGATCGTCGACCCCGGCCCGACCGTCCGCGCCGAACGCGGCTCGCCGATCTGCACGTTCTTTTATACCGACGGGCAATCGGTGCAGCGAATCAACCTCTCCAGCCTCATGGTGCAATAAGATATGGCTAATAATCGGACACTGACCGCCGCGAATGCCATCATCATGATCGGCGTCCAGGGGCTTTACGATACGCCCCGCCGCCTTCAGGGCTTCGCGGCGGATAACGTCACGACGGTTGACCCCGTGACCAACGCCGAAACGAGCATGGGGATCGACGGTCGGCTGTCGGCGGGCTTCGTCCATAATCCGATCCAACAGACGATCACGCTCCAGGCGGATAGCGAATCGGTCGATATGTTTGAGTTCTGGACGTCCTCGCAGCGCCAGCGCCGCGAAACCTATTGGGCGTTCGGCTCGATCCTGCTCCGCGCGACGGGCAAACGGTACGTCATGAACCGCGGCGTTCTGACCGCGGCCAGCCTGATCCCCGCCATCAACAAGACGCTGCAGCCCCGCCAGTTCACGCTGGTTTGGCAGGACGTGACGCCCGGTCCGGTTTAAGAGGTCCCTCCCTGGGTCGCAAGGAACCCCCGGTAGCTTTCGGGCCGCCGGGGGTTTTTCGTTGACCGTACGGCGCGCACAGTCCTATTGTCCGGACCGTCAACCAGGGAGTATTTATGGCACGCAAGACCAAGCTGATCACCATCCCGAAGGCGGAAGGCAACCGCGACTCGGGCAAGACGTTCCTGATCACCGAAATGTCAGCCGCGCAGTCCGAAAAATGGGCGCTCCGCGCGCTCGGCGCCATCGCGAACAGCGGCATGGAAATACCGCCCGACGTGATACGACTCGGCATGGGAACGCTCGTCGCGGTCGGCTTCAAGGGTCTGTTGACCATGCAGTTCGACGAAGCCGAACCGCTGTTGGACGAAATGATGGAATGCGTCGTCATCGTGCCGGACCCGAAAAACCCCAACGTCGTCCGGCCTGTCGACGACGAGGATATTGAGGACGTAACGACCCGGCTGACTTTGCGTTCGGAGGTTTTCGAGTTGCACACGGGTTTTTCGCCGGCCGCCTTCCTCTCGAAATTAGGGACGGCGGCGAACCAGACCCCGGATACCTCGGATTCGTCAATGTCCCCCAAACCATCGGAAACGCCGTCGCCAGCGGACGGGCAACCCTGATCGAACTGCAAAC
>Ga0075012_10000869_pt1 | contig 31755 bp, 22 predicted proteins | sample All_14_2_FD_71474 | JGI IMG/M metagenome (GOLD analysis project Ga0075012, IMG submission 71474) | Freshwater microbial communities in response to fracking from Pennsylvania, USA - Allegheny Zone_MetaG_DW_15 | ecosystem: Environmental > Aquatic > Deep subsurface > Groundwater > Drilled...
TGCCGACCCGGCCGCCCCCATCGAGGCGGTCGCGCGCGTGGCCGAACTGGCCGGTGCCCACACCTTCATCAGCGAACTGCCCGAAGGCTACGACACCCTGGTGGGCGAGCAGGGCGCCTCCCTGTCAGGCGGGCAGCGCCAGCGCATCGCCATTGCGCGCGCGCTGTTCACCAACCCTCGCATCCTCATCTTCGACGAAGCGACCAGCGCGCTGGACTACGAGAGCGAGGCCATCATCCAGCGCAACATGGCGCAGATCTGCCGTGGCCGCACGGTGCTCATCATCGCCCACCGCCTCTCGGCGGTGCGCCATGCCCACCGCATCATCGTCATGGACAAGGGCCGCATCGTCGAGGCTGGCCCGCACGACGCGCTGGTGCAGCAACCCAAAGGCCTGTACGCCCACCTCTGGCGCATGCAGGATGGCGGGCACAGCCTGGAAGGGGCCAGCGCATGAGCGTCACCACCACTGCCACGACGACGGCCACGACCACCTCCGCGCCCCCAGCTGCCACCTCGGCCGCGCCGGCCCCGCGCCACCCGGTCCTGGAGCTGCTGGCCCGCTACAAGGCCATCTTCCAGACCGCCTGGGCGCACCGCGCCGAGTTGGCCGGCCCACCGCGCCTGGCCGACGAAGCCGCCTTCCTGCCCGCCGCACTGAGCCTACAGGAGACCCCGGTGCATCCGGCGCCGCGCCGGCTGGCCTGGGGCCTGATGGCCTTGTTCGTGGCCGCGCTGGCCTGGTCCATCCTGGGTCAGGTGGACATCGTGGCGGTGGCGCCCGGGCGCATCATCGTCAGCGACCGCACCAAGATCATCCAGCCGCTGGAGGCCAGTGTGGTGCGGCGCGTGCTGGTCAAGGACGGCGACCGCGTCAAAGCCGGGCAGGTGCTGGTGGAGCTGGACCCCACCGACGCCAGCGCGGACAAGTCCAGCGCGCAGGAACAGCTGGCGTTTGCCCACAGCGAGGCGCAACGCACCGCCGCCCTGCTCAAGGCCCTGGCCAGCGGCCAGGCCCCGTCCCTGCCCCGAGGGACAGACGGCGCCACGCAAGCCTTGCTGGATGCCGAATGGCAGGACATCCGCACCCGCCTTGCCCGGCTGGAGGCCGAAGCCACCCGGCGCCAGGCCGAAGCCGTGACGGTGCAGGCCGGCATCACCAAGCTGCTGGCCACGATTCCCATGGCCCAGGCGCGCGAGACCGACTTCAAGCGGCTGGTGGAACAGGGCTACATCTCTGGCCACGCCACGCAGGACAAGACCCGCGAGCGCGTGGAGCTGGAACAGGACCTGGCCACCCAGCGAGCCCGCCTGAGCGAAGCCCAGGCCGCCCTGCGCGAGAGCACGCAGGCCCGGGCCGCGCTGCGCGCCGAAACCATCCGCCAGCTCAACGACCGCCATGCCAAGGCCCTGAGCGAACGCCTGCTGCTGACGGCCCAGTTGAGCAAGGCCAGCCAGCGCGAACGCCTGACCCAGCTCAGCGCCCCGGTGGACGGCGTCGTCCAGCAACTGGCCATCCATTCCGTGGGGGGCGTGGTCACCAGCGCCCAGGCGCTGATGGTGGTGGTGCCCGAGCAGGCCGAGGTCACCGCCGAAGTGGCCCTGGCCAACCTGGACATCGGCTTTGTCAACGCCGGCCAGGTGGCCGAGGTGAAACTCGAAACCTTCCCCTACACCAAGTACGGCACCGTGCCTGCGCAGGTCAGTGTGGTCAGCGCCGATGCCGTCACCGACGAAAAGCGAGGCTCCTACTACCCCGCCGTGCTCAGGCTCAGCCAGAACAGCATGGACATCGACGGCAAGCGCGTGCCGCTGAGCCCTGGCATGAACATCACTGCCGAAATCAAGACCGGGCAGCGAAGAATCATCGAATTCCTGCTCAGCCCGGTGCAGCGGGCGGGCAGCGAAAGCCTGCGGGAGCGATGACATGAACGCACCGCAGAGCCCGACCCCAACGAACAAACGCCGCATCCTGGTCATCCACCAGAACTTCCCCGGCCAGTTCCGGCATGTGGTGGCAGCGCTGCAGGGCCGAAGCGACGTGGAGGTGATCGGCATCGGGCGCGAAGGCGCCCCCGGCCTGCCCGGCGTGCGGTGGTTGCGCTACAAACCCCACCGCAGCGCCGCCAAAGAAACCCACCCCTACTGCCGCAGCTTCGAAAACGCCGTGCTGCACGGCCAGGCCGTGTGCCGCCTGGTCATGCAGCTCAAAAACCAGGGCTTTGTGCCCGACGTGGTGCTGGCCCACCCCGGCTGGGGCGAAACCCTGTACCTGCGCGAAGTCTTTCCGCAAACAAAGCTGATCCACCTGTGCGAGTGGTTCTACGACGCCAACGGCCCCGACATGGGCTTTGACCCGGAATTCCCGGTCACGCTGGACGCCCGGCTGCGCGTGAGCACCTGGCGCGCCCACCACCTGCTGGCCCTGGAACAGTGCGACGTGGCCATCGCCCCCACCCAGTGGCAAAAGAGCCAGTTCCCCGCCACCTACCAGCCCAAGATCCAGGTGCTGCACGAAGGCATCAACACCGAAGTGCTCGGACCCGACCCGCAAGCCCAATTCACCTTGCCCAACGGCCAGGTGCTCAAAGCGGGCGACCCGGTGGTCACCTACGTGGCCCGCAACCTGGAGCCGTACCGGGGCTTCCATGTCTTCATGCGAAGCCTGCCGGCCCTGCTGGCCGCCCACCCCACCTGCCAGGTGCTCATCGTCGGGGGAGACGAGGTCAGCTACGGCCGAGCGCCGAAGAACGCCAGAAGTTGGCGCGAAGCCATGCTGCGCGAAGTGAACATCGACACCAGCAGCGAGACGGCACGAGTCCACTTCCTGGGCAAGCTGCCCTACGCGCAATACCGCCGGGTGCTGCAGGTCTCGGCTGTGCATGTGTACCTCACCTACCCGTTCGTGCTCTCCTGGTCCCTGCTCGAAGCCCTGGCCAGCGGCTGTGCGGTGGTAGCTTCGGACACGGCGCCGGTGCGTGAGGTGATCCGGCATGGGGAGAACGGGTGGCTGGTGGACTTCTTTGACGGGGCGCAGCTGGTGGATGCGGTTCAAAAGTTGCTGACCGACGCACCTGGCCTTCAGGCCATGCGGAGGGCGGCAGAGGAATTGGCCAAGGAACGGTTTGCGAATAGAGTGGGCACGAGTCGGTATTTGGAAATGCTCGGCGTCGATGTTATTTCGCAAAATTTTACCTTTGCGGAAGTTGCGTCGAGCGTTCGATAGTCTAATTTTAGCTACCAAGGAGAGGCTGCTATGGCGTTTGTTAATGAATATATCCCTGAAGCGGATATCGAGAAATACGATTTGAGGAGGGTTTGCGGCGAGCGAAATCTACCCTCTCAAGCCGGACAAATACACAGTCGTCACTGGACCATTGATCGTGATTTGAATTCGTTTCTGATCAAGACCTGGGCCCATCGAGATTCAGACTTTTCGGGGTACGCATTTCATTGGAAAAATAGATGGGTATTTTTTGAGATGCGTCCGGTTGACTCGAGAATTTCGATAGATGCAAGCTCTTGTTGGTTCAAGTTTATTGTGAAGAAGCTTGAGGTTGCGGGTATGGATGAGTCAGATAGAAGTCAGTTGATGAGTAACCTACAGGAGGCCATAACTGCATCCCCGGGTGGAATTACACATGACTACGCCAATCGCAGTGCGACGATTGAATTCATTGAGGAGTAACAGTCATGTCATTTGCAAACCTCAATGAAGCGATTCAAAGCATTTCAAGCGTCGGCTCGACTCAAGCGGAAATTGTTGCCTTCGTTCGCCAACTGTCTGTAGAAGCGCCTGGTTCAACGACGGTTCTCTATGCAGGACGCGTCGAAAACAACCAAGCGTGGCAGATTGTTGAGAGCATGGGGAGTGATGTTCGCCACATCGGAAAAACGATGGCGGCGCAGGTGTTGAATTCGGATGAATTCAAGGCGAAGGTTGCGCAAGCATTTGGGCTGCCAGCTGATGTGGATGCTTTCGACGCACTTGCTGATGATCACCCGGCAAAAGTCTGGCTCAATAAAGGAGGCACTGGTGGCCCGTGGGCAACGGCTTCAGAAATGTTTGTCGATGCTACGAATGGTCCCGTTCGCATTCTCACCCTAGGTCCTGCCGCAGACAGTGTGCTGTTCAACAATGAACTACCCAAACTTCTCGAAAAACTCAAATCCGGGACCAGCATCACCTCGGTTGACGGGCTGTCACGAGCTGATCTCCTAACGGTAGGCGCGTTGGAGAGCACGAACTGGACGGACGTCATGCGCAAGGCGCTGCTCAACAACGCCATCACACAAACCCATCTGAGTAAACCTATTCCTGGAAACTTCAGCACTTATCTCAGTCTCACACCGGAAAACTTAAACAAGCTCTACGGCGCTGCCGGAGCAGAAGAAATCAAGAAGCTGCTCGACTTCCAGTCGTCATTTGATTTGCCGAGTGCGGCCAGCAAGGCCTTGAACAAGCTCGGAATCATTGGTGCCTTGGTTGGATTCGGACTAGCGAGCAGTCAGGCCTCTGCAGCGCAGGCCGCCGGCAACAGCGCACAAGCCAAAGAAATCATGTCGTTGTGGGCCGTAGATGCCGCTGGGTCTGCGGCCGGCGAGGCTGTGGGTGCTTCGGTGGGCGCTGCTGCTCTGGCGATGGCGGCCGTCGTTGGCGTGACGGTTACCGCCCCTGTGGCCGGAGTCGTGCTCATCGGCGCGGCGCTCATCGGCGGAATCTTCGGCGCAGACGGCGCGACCAAGGTCTACGAAATGACCAAGGACCTGGATGAAAACGGGCGCATGGACCTGTTGGATCGTCTGGGCAACCTGCTGTTCGGTGTGAACTACACGGTCACCAGCCCGCTGCCGGCCGACCTCAACGGTCAGCGCCTGACGCTGGATGCGACCTACTCCCGAGAAAACATCGTCGAGCTGGCCAAGACCAACATCGCGTGGCGCTACGCACTACGCGAACTCAACCCGTTTGTGATCACCGACATTGCTTATGACCAGCACAACACCGACGGTAGCCTGAACCTGTACGACCCTGTCACGGGCCAGGGCGCGATGACCGATGCCTATCTGGCCGACCGGGCGGCGATGCTGACCTGGAAAATCCGTTTTGACCGTGGCATACAGGACGACAACGATGCGGAGCACGAAGGCCCCAAGTCCTACACCGAAGACTGGGACACCAACGCCGTTCAGGGCAACTGGGACTTCGTGGACCTGGGCACGCGGCTGCCCGGTGGCGATCCGCTGACCCTGCAGATCGACGGTCAGGGCATTACTTGGGACGCCCATCAGGTCGTTTTCGGCAGCAATGCCAACGAAACCATCGAAGGCGCGGGAGACACAGACCGCCTCTATGGCGAGGCGGGCAACGACACCATCAATGGGTTGGATGGTGCTGACTACATTGAAGGCAACACGGGCAACGACCGGCTGGAGGGCGGCGAGGGCCGTGACAAAGTTCTGGGGGGCGCTGGTGACGACACCCTCATCGGTGGCGAGGGCAACGACCAAATCCTGGGCGGTGCCGGCACCGACCGCTACGAGTTCAGCGGCACGTTCGGCGAAGACCTGGTCATCGACAGCGACGGCACGGGCACGGTCTGGATCAACAGCGTGCAGATGAGAGGCGGCAAAAAAATCGCCGGCCTGTCCAACTCGTTCATCAGCGCCGACAAGTTCTGGCGCTACGAACTGGGCAGCAACGGCGACCTGCTCATCCGCCGCGCCGACGGCAGCGCCGGCAGCGTGATGCTGCGTGGCTGGCAGAACGGCGGAGGCAACCGACTGGACATCACCCTGGGGGATGAACCCGCACCTGTGACGCCAGTGCCTACGGTGAACACCTACTTTGGCGACCAGGCCGCACCGCTGACGACCAACACCAACAACGAGCCCAACTTCGAACCCACCTACGACTGGGGCAAGACCACCTGGCTGGTGGACGGCACGCTTGATGGCGGGTTGGTGCAGAACAACTTCGCCGATGTGATCAAGGCCCACCTGATCGCGCCGAACACCGATTCACGCATTTTCGGCTACGGCGGCAACGACGCACTGGGCGGCGGCGACGGTAACGACGAGATCAGCGGCGGCGATGGGGATGACCTTATTGCTGGTGGCAAGGGCAGCAACGAACTGCGCGGCGGCGCGGGCAACGACTTCATCAGCGCCACCGGGTACATCACGGCCGGACAGCGTGTCCGGCCCGGTGAAATCTGGACTGCGCCCAGTGGCGCCACGGTGCTGGGCTCAGGGCCTACCTGGGGCGTTTACGAGTCGGCTTCGGGTGAACAGACCTGGTTTGGCATCAGCACCATCCCCAGCGACGTGACCGTGGGCAGCGTGATCGACGCGGGTGATGGCAACGACCAAGCGCTGGGCAGTTGGGCTGGCGACACCATCTACATGGGCGCGAACAACGACGTTGCAGAAGGTCTGGCTGGCCGCGACGTGATCTATGGTGAGGGCGGACACGACACGCTCTTTGGAGATGGCATTGAAACACCGGGTACGCTCAACTCCACACCGGGAGAGCAGCACGGGGACGACCTGATCGACGGCGGTATAGGGAACGACAGCATCAGTGGCCAGGGTGGATCGGATGTGTTGCTGGGCGGCGGCGACGATGACTTGCTCGAAGGCGACGGCGACGTACGAGCGCAGTTCCACGGCGAAGATCTGCTTGACGGAGGCCAGGGCGACGATGAACTGGTGGGTGGGGGGCTCAGCGATCAGCTGTTGGGCGGGCAGGACGACGACATCCTTTGGGGCGACAACAACCACGCCAGCGCGCTCGATGGCGCCCGGCACGGCGACGACATCCTCTGGGGCGAGGCCGGGAACGACAGCCTGATCGGTGGCGGCGGTAAAGACACGCTGCTGGGAGGTGACAACAACGATGTCCTCTTTGGCGACGACATCAGCACGGTCAGGGGCGGTTATGTGGTGGAAGCGAAATACCACGGTGCCGACGAACTCTTCGGTGGGGCGGGCGACGACCAGCTGGTTGGCGGCGGAGGCGCAGACCGCTTGTATGGTCAGGGTGACAACGACTACCTTTACGGCGATGGTCAGCAGCTTGCCGCCAGCGCCCATGGCGACGACTACCTGGACGGCGGGGATGGCAACGACTACTTGTTCGGGGAAGGTGGCAACGACACCCTGGACGGTGGCAGTGGCAATAACTGGCTCGAAGGTGGGGCGGGCGACGACACCTACATCGTGCGCACGGCCGAGGTCAGTTCGCCGACCCCGGAGCCAGACCAGCCACTACTGCTGAACACGGTGATCAAGGACAGCCAGGGCAAAAACCGGGTTCGCATCGATGCATCAAGCACCGGTTTCGGGATTGTCCAGGGCAGCGGCAGCGTGGGCCTGACCTGGGCGGGTGCACAGGCGGGCACCACCGCGGGCATCTTCTTTGAAGATTACGCGTCGGTCGGCACCTTCACGCTGGAGTTCTCCGATGGACAGACACTGGCGCTCAGCCGCCTGGTGGGCGACACCCTGGAGTCGAGTGTGTCCTTCAGCAGCGACGCCGAGTATGGCGCGGTGGTGGGCGGCAAGAACGGAGACACCCTGTCTGCCAACGGCAGCCATTCCACGCTCAGTGGGGGTCAGGGCGATGACCAGCTGATCGTGAACGGGTCGGAATCGACCGTCCTGTACGACCGGGGCGATGGTCGGGACACCGTCAGCGGGTACGGCAACCAGAACGTGATCGCGCTTGGCACAGGAATCGTCCCCGAAGAAGTGTTCGCGAGGGTGTTGGCGTCTGGGGAAGTGGCGTTGGGGTTCACCGGCCATCCCGACGATGAAATCGTGCTGGGCATGTCCATGGATGAGCTGTTGTCCCGGCAGCAGTGGTCCGGCGGGTTCGTCTCCAAACTGCGCTTCGCAGACGGACGCCAGTTGGCGCTGACGGACGTGTTCTCCAAGGGCATTCAGATCATGGCCGATGCCGGCGCCACCAGCGTGAATGGCACTGTCTATCAGGACCGCTTCGATGGAATGCCCAGCGGGGCGCAGTTGCTGGGTGGCGAAGGCAATGACATCTACGCCTTTGGTGCGCCAGCGGGCACCGCCGTCATCGACGATCAACAGGGGCGCAACACCGTGGTGTTCGGCGCCGCATCGGCGTGGGAGCAGGTTGTGCTCAGTCGCGTCGATGCGCAGTCCAACGACCTGCTGCTCACCGTCGGCGATGTGTCGATCCGCCTGGTGAATGCTCTGCTGCTGGCCGATCGCTTCGATGTGCAACTGGGCAATGGGCAGGTGCAGACTCTGCAGACCATGATTCCTGCGCTTGGATCACTGAGTGTCACCGGCAGCGAGGGCAACGACGTGATGGTGGCGGGCAACCTGCCTTCGCTCCTGGTCGGCGGCGCAGGCGACGACCAGCTCTTTGGAGGTGACTCCAACGACATTCTGGATGGCGGTGCGGGTGCCGACCAACTCAGTGGCGGCACCGGCAGCGATCTCATGTTCGGTGGTGATGGAGACGACACCTACCTGGTGGACCTGTCAGTGGGTGAGGATGAGATTGCCGATACGCTGGGGCGCAACACGCTCCGCTTCGCCAGCGGAATCCTGCCGGGGGCCCTGACGGTGGAGCGACTGCAGGACTCGACCGATGTGCGTTTCACGCTCGCGACGGGCCGTTCGGTGACCGTTCGAAGGGCGCTGGAAGGCGCCTTCGAAAGCTACGTGTTTGCCGATGGCACGGTCTGGAGCCCTGCGGTGCTGATTGACCAGGTCGTCTCGCCCGATGGGACATCGATCAGCGGCGATGACCTGGCCAATACCCTGCACGGCACGTCTGGCGGCGACTTCCTGGTGGGCCGCATGGGCAATGACGTGCTGTACGGACAAGCCGGTGACGATGAGCTGATGGGAGGTGAGGGTGACGATGAACTGATCGGCGGCACTGGCGAAGACCTGCTCAATGGCGGCGCTGGCCAGGACAGCTACCTTTTCGGTTTGGGAGACGGCGTGGACCGTCTGACCGATGCCGATGGGCTGACGACGGTGCGTTTTGGTGCAGGCATTGCGCTGTCCGATCTGGTGGCCACGCGCGAGCTGGTGGAGGGTGTCGGTCATATTCGCCTGGCGTACAGCACCGACGATGCGGTGCTGATTCAGGACGGCGTGCAGTTTGGCGCAACGGCCTTTACGTTTGCCAATGGCAAGAACTACACCGCACAGGATCTTTTCTCCCAGGTGATGGTCGACGAAGGCGCAACGATCCAGGGTGGTGCCACTGACGACACCCTGTACGGTTACGCCAGCGCGGAGACGCTTCTGGGGGGCGCGGGCTTTGACATCCTGCGCGCTGGCGCGGGGAATGACACGCTCGATGGTGGGACCGACGGCGACGAACTGGTGGGCGGGGCTGGCGTGGACACCTACGTCCTGTCATCGACCGGCGGACACGATCGGGTGCGGGAGCAAGCGGGACAAGCCTCTCGCCTGCAACTGGTTGGCATCGACCCCACCGAGTTGATGTATTTCCGCCTTGGTAGCGATCTGGTGGTATTGCACCTGCAATCACCTGCGTCAATGTACATCTCGAATGCGTTTACCAGTGGTACGGAGTGGACCTTGGTCGATGGTGTAGGGGGTGAATGCTCCTTGGTCGACGAGGCGCGCAGTGCACTGCTGCAGCAAGACAGCGCTCAGCGGAAAACCAATTTTGGGATAGCTGCGGTCGCCGGGGCCGGGCCGTTTCATGTGTTGGATGCCACGTTCTCGGAGCCCGGTGTGCGCTACCTGGACGTTGGCACCAGAAATGAACGGCAGCTGTCATATCAATTGTCCTGGACCTACCAGAGCAACGACGACGAGGAAGTGCTGCTGGGCGCAGAGGCCTATTCTCGAAGCAGCTCGTACGAGTATCTGCGCACCGAGGAGACGACGCATACCTATCAGGTCACGGATGTCACTTATCTAGTGACCACAGAGACGGTTCCTGGACGATTGGTTTCTCTCGGGGCGGCGCCTAGTGGCTCCTACAGAACCTATGGGGGCCATGTGTTTTTCAACGAATCGACCGGAAGCTACTACTACTACGAACCGTCGCGCACGATGGTGTATCAGACGCCGGTCTACAGCCAACGGACAGTGACAGAGACAACTTACGAGGACTTCTACAGGACAGTGGTAACGGACACGTATTTCACCGAGGAATACGTCGGAGGAGACGGCAACAACCACGTCTCGCTCTCAGGGTCGGCCATCAAATTGGTCAGCGGTGGAGGGGGCAATGACCTGATCGAGCGAGCCACAGAAAAGATGACAGACGACATCAACTGGGGGCGGATCTCGGGTGCGTCCGACTGGATCGACGGAGGTGCTGGCGATGACCGCGTCTACGCGGGCCTGGGCAATGACGAGGTCAGCGGCGGCTCGGGCAGCGATTACCTGGACGCCGGTGCAGGGTCGGACACCTACTTCGTTGACGCATCGGACGACGGGTGGGACATCGTGTACGACCGGGCGGCCTCGACCATCTACGTCGAGATGCGTTCGTCCATATACGGCCACCTTGATGACGAACTCAAGGCCGAGCTGCGCGCGCTATTGAGTGACCCGGTGATCGAGTCAGAGCCCTATCCATACAACACCCCGCCCTATGGTCCTAGCGATCAGCAGTACTGGGGTTACGAAGTGCTTGCAGGGTACATACCGGTCACTGCGGCCACGCTCAACGGATTGATGAGCATCAATCACAAGCTGCATGAGAACGACAGACAATGGTCGGGCAGCGACGGCTCCCTTTATTCCGGATATGGTGGACGTCCGAGTCTTCTCTCAGAGGGTCTGGATGCTCTGATCTCCCAAGTGACTGGCGAACCCTTCCATGTATATGACCTGGACGAGGATGGTGCTACCGTCTTCCGTCCCGCCATCGAGTTTCAGGACAGCGACCTGGTGTCGCCGGCGGTGGACACGGTCCGGTTTGGCGCCGGGGTTGTCGCGACGGCTTTGGCGGTGGCTTGGTCAGAGGTAGACACCGACGACGGCCGGAAGCAGACGCTGTCGATCAGCTGGGGCGGAACCGGGGGCATTCATGTGGTGATGCCGGATGGCGCAGGGGGCCAAGGCGTTGGCGTGGGTGTCGAGCAGTTCGAGTTTTCAGACGGCACTGTCTGGTCCATGCAGGAAATGCTCAACCACGCCCCCGCTCGACCGGCTTTCGGGGCATCCATCGTCCCGGGCGATGCGATGCTTCCAGTCGAAGTTCTGGAGGACTCGAGTCTGTCGTTCCAGATTCCGTTGTCTGCGTTCGTGGTGCAGGGGGGCAGCATCCTGGGCTTCGAGCTGCGGCGGGCCGGCAGTTCGGAGGCACTGCCATCGTGGATCCAATTCGATGCCCAAACCGGAACCCTTTCGGGTGTTCCCGTCAACGAAGACGTGGGTGCACTGAAACTGGAGGTGACGGCCATTCTGTCGGACACCAAGCGGGCCACCCAGGCGCTGACGCTTCAGGTCGCCAACACCAACGACGCGCCCGAGATGGGCGGGGACATCGCGCCCGTTGCGGTGACCGCTGGAGAGGTGCTCAGCTGGTCGCCCATGGATGATGAGCAGGTGTGGTTTAGCGACGTCGATCAAGGCGATCGGCTGTCCTTCGACGTCAAGATGGCTGACGCCAGCGAACTGCCGTCCTGGTTGTCGTTCAATCCGTTGACCGGGCGCCTGGAAGGGCAGCCGGACAGCACGGCCGTTGGCAGCTTGCAACTGCGCTTCATTGTGAGGGACCTTGCCGGCGCGGAGGCCGAGCTGGGGTTCTCGCTCCAGGTGAACGACGCTGCCACACAGATCCTGTACGGGTCCAGCTCGGATGACACCTTGTCCGCTGGCGGTCTTGCGTCCAGCCTGTATGGACGGGAAGGAAACGATACCTTGACCGGTTCTGCCCAGAACGACATCCTGTTCGGAGAGAGTGGTGATGATCAGTTGGACGGCGCCACAGGCAATGACACCCTGGAGGGCGGTGTGGGCAGCGACACCTACTACTTCCGGCGCGGTGATGGCCAAGACGTGATCACCGACGATGTGCGTTTCATCCCCAACCCTGGCGCTCCGAGCGGCTTTGTTCCCAACGCCAACGAACCGGAGTATCAGGACCGGATCAAATTTGGTGAAGCGATCGCGGCCGATCAACTGTGGTTTCGTCAGGACGGCAGCAGCCTGGAGATCTCGATCATCGGCACGAACGACAAGATCGAGATCAATGGCTGGTATGACAGTCCGTTTAACGAGATCGAGGAATTCGAACTGGCGGATGGGCAGTTGCTGCTGAACGAAAACGTCAACACCTTGGTTCAGGCCATGGCCGCGTTCTCACCGCCTGCGGCGGGGCAGACAACGTTGGCGCCCAACTATGCGGCGGATCTGGCGCCTGTCATCGCAGCCAGTTGGCAGTGAATCGGGCTCAACTGACCATTGCCCAGACAAGGCGTGAGCCCGATGGCTCACGCCTTGCAATCAATGCGCTGATGGGCCATGACGAACCCTGGGTCGGTCTGTTCTGTCATGCTGCCCTCATCCGGGAGGCCGTTGGCCGATGCCCACCTTTTTGATCGGGACCGAAGCGGGCGAGGGCATGGGCCACGTGGCAAAGTGGCTGGACGTGTGCGCTCAGGCCACGCAGGAGGGGCATACGGTCCACATGGCTGGCCCGGATGTGCGCGTGCTGTACCAGTGCATATCCAGCCGTTCTTTGCCTGTCACTGTGTGGGCCGGTCCCTGCGTGCAACCTCTGCCTGACCATCCTCCACCCAGGAGTTGGCCGGCGCTACTGGTGTCGTTGGGCTACGCGCAAGCGCCCTGGCTCACTGGAGCTGCGCTGGCCTGGGCCGCCATTCTCGATTCCGTGCAACCCGACGCAGTCCTCTGCGACTACGCGCCCGCACTCATGCTGGCGTGTCAGGCGCTCGGCGTGCGCTACCTGGAGGCGGGCGGCGGCTTCTGCGTTCCGCCGATTTCCAAGGAAGGATCCATGCCACCCTTCCCCGGTGTGCAGCACGCGCAGCAAGACACCACCAACGGATCGCTGAACAGTCTGTCGGAAGCTTTGCGAATCGCATCGCGGGTACTGAAGTCCGATCAATCAAGAGCTGCGGCCACGGCATGGTGTGATCTTCATATCCATGCTGCACACCGGTTGGTGAGCTCTCCGTCGTGGTTGGACCACTACGAGCTGCGCGACCCCCAGGTGGCTCCTGTTGAGTACTTGGGATTCATGGGGTTGCGGCGCGAGTCGAGCGATATGCTCGGTGTCGACCCAGGGTGCTCACCGACACACATTGTGGGCTACCTGAAGGCCACTACGCCACACTTGAGCCAACTGCTTACCCAATTGGCGAAGCTGGGTCTGCCAGCGAAGGTCTATTGCCCTGGGCGGCCTGTGGTGCCACCACCCGGTTTCGAACTGTCCGAAGCCCCACTGGATCTTCAAAAGTTACTCAATCCGGCAACCCTTTTCGTCACCAACGGCGGGTTGACCAGCGTTGGCCTGGCCCTTCAAAGACGCTCTCGCATACTGCTGGCGCCCCAGCAACCCGAGCAGGTGGCGATGGCGCTGAGACTGCACAAACTGGGCCTGGGAACCGTGGCATTGCCTGAGCGTGGAGTCACCGCCACCGAACAGTTGCTCCGGCCGCAGCCTGATCGCCAGACAAGCCCATTGCAAAGCGCGGGTGCAGAGAGTCGGGTGCTGCGTTGCCTGCATGGAGATGTTTGATTTGGGGTATTCAGGATCGCATCACTGCGCGCGATGCCTCGAGCATCTATTGGGTGCTCAATCGTGCCGAAGATTGTTCCTGAAGTCCCCTTGATTTCCTAAGGCTGTCAGAGGTCGAGTTTGGAGCGAGCACCTTGACCCTGTACCCGATTCAGTACCGCTCGGAAGTGGAGATTTCCGGCTCCTCTGAGATCGTCGTTGCAGGCAGCTGCCTGCAACGACGGGCGAATTCGGCGGGCGTGGTCCAGTCCAGCGAAGAGTGGGGACGACTCTCGTTGTAGTACTGCCGCCAAGCCTCGATTTTGCCTCGTGCGTCGTCCAACGACATGAACCAGGTGGCATTGAGGCACTCCTGGCGCTGGCACCCATTGAGGCTTTCCACATTGCGGCACGTCAATTTCCGCTGAGGACACACACGATGGCCTACTTGGGGCGGTACATCTGAAACCTGCCATCGGCGAGTACTTCATAGAAGTCTGCCGGGCCACCTGCGCGCAGGATGGGCCTTGCTGCCAAGGTGTCGTAGGTGCCGTCGGGCCCGGTCAACAAGCGCTTGTCGATATGGATCATCACAACCTCCCCGAGCACCATCCACGTGTCAAGCGCGGTCCCTGCCAGGTCGACGAGCCGCTTGACCTCAAGGGCTCGGCATTCCATTGAGACCGGGCTCTCTCCCACCGCAGGTGGCGCAACCAGCCATGACTTGCGCTGACTCAGACCCGCCAGCTGGAACTCGTCCACCTCTGGAAGAGCGTCGGCACTGGTCGCGTTCACCTCCTCAGCCAGCGGCTTGGTGGCAAGGTTGAAAACGAACTCGCCTGTATCGCGTATGTTGGTGACAGTGTCTTTGAACCCGATGCTGGAGAACGCGACGATCGGTGGCTTGTAGTTGAAGAGGTTGAAGAAGCTGTAGGGCGCCAGGTTGGGCAGGCCGCCAGCAGAAACAGTGGATATCCAGCCGATGGGCCTTGGACCGATGATGGAAGCTAGGGGATCGTGACGCAGGCCGGAACCGTTCCTGGGTTCATAAGAAAGAAGAGGGGCACTGGGTGTAGTAGTCATGGCAGTGAACCTGTGGTCTCTGACGCGTGGCATACAGGGGAGAAATGCCCCTTGTGGGCTTCGGAGTGGTGCAGGGGGCACGCCATGGCGCATTTGGCGGCGGCCACATCATGGTGCATGTTCGCTGTGACCTGCTCTGTCTTTGTGCATGCGTCCATACAGGGTGCATGAAGAAGCCGTCGACGGGGGGGGAGGGCTGGCATTGGTCTTGCTTACTATTCGATCAATTAATTTAGGGTAAGTCCTAGTACGCTAGGTCGGGGTACCCGCTACGATCGCTTAAATTAATTAAACGGTCAATTTATATTTTCCTCTCGGTATCGACACTCCGGTTCGATGCCGGGTTCTTCTGGCTGCTACTTAGGAGATATTCCATGCCCCAATGGTCAAAACTTGTGACATCCCTCGGCCTGTCGATGTTGGTAACGACAGCGCTCGCTCAGGAAACCATCAAGATCGGTGTCATAGAGCCGCTGACTGGCTCGGTGGCCTACAACGGGTTGGCCTCCCTCAATGGCGCCAAGCTCGCGGTGGAGCGGCGCAACGCCGCCGGCGGTGTACTGGGCCGGAAGATCGAGCTGGTGGTTGAGGACGGGCAGTGCCGTCCTGCCAACTCGGTCAATGCGGCCGAAAAGCTGATCCAGCGAGACAAGGTGGTGGCCCTTCAGGGCGCCTTCTGCAGTTCGGCCACGGCAGCCGTGATGCCTGTGGCCGAAAAGTACAAAGTTCCATTGCTGACCGGCGTGTCGTCCAAGGCCGATCTCACCGAAAAGGGGCTGCAGTACTTTTTCCGCTCGGCCGAAACGGATCGCCTGATGTCCAAGACCTTCAGCAAGATCCTTTCCGAGAAGCTGCAACTCAAGAGCGTGGCCTATATCGGCGTGAACGACGACTGGGGACGCGGTGGTGTGGAAGACTTCTCGAAGGACCTGGAAGCCCTGGGCGTGAAAACTGTGATGAAGGAGTACTTTGATCACGGCGCCACGGACTTCTACACGCTGTTGACCAAACTGCGTGCAAGCAAAGCCGATGGCGTATTCGTGGCTGCCGAGACGCAGGATGGCTCCATCTTGGTCAAGCAGTTCAAGGAGTTGGGGCTGCAGACAAAGATCTTTGGCGTCGGATCATGGGCCACGGCCGACTTCATTGGCCTGACCGGTGCTGCTTCCGAAGGCATCTATGCCGCAGTGCCTTACGCGTCGAGCCTCCCGGGAGAGCGAAACAAGGCATTTGTCGACCTCTATGCCGACGCCTTCAAGGAAAAGCCCGGCAAATACGGTGCCGCGGGCTACAACGCGATGAACATCCTGATGGATGCGATTGCCCGGGCTGGCAAGCCACAACCGGAAGCCATTCGTGATGCGCTGCGTAAGACGGACTATCAGGCGCCCAACGGCCGCTACCGCTTCACTGAAAAGGGAGAGGGTTACGGCTTTGACGTTGTGTTGGTGCAGATCGCCAACAAAGAACCGCGGGTGGTCACCCAAGCCCAGACGGAACGCCCCTGAGCGTTGGTAAGAACGGACCGGACACATGGAACTGTTGCCGCAATACCTCGCCAATGGCCTTGTGACGGGGGCGTTCTACGCGCTATCAGCGCTGGGACTGACCCTTATCCTAGGGCTGATGCGCGTGGTGAATTTCGCCCATGGCGAACTCTACATGCTCGGGGGTGTCATGGGCTGGTGGGCTACCACCCGCCTGGGCCTGGATTTCTTCACCGGACTGCTCCTGGTGGCAGTGGTCATGGGTGCATTCGGCTGGCTGATTGATCGCCTGTTGATCGAACGCATCCGAGACCAGGGAGAAGAGCCGGGCATCTTGCTGACCATTGGACTGTCGATCTTTCTGGCCAACACGGCACTGCTGGCCGTGGGCACCGCACCGCTGAAGGTGGAAGCTCCGTTGTCGGCTGGTCCGCTGATCTTCGGGCCGGTGGTGCTCACCAAGCTTCGGGTATTTGCCGTGTTGGTCTGCGCAGGGCTTATTGTGGCGGCCTGGTTGGTCATCCACAAGACACGCTTGGGCCGCGCCATGAGATCGACATTTCAGGACCCAATGGCCGCGCAACTGGTGGGGGTGCGCACTGCCAACGTGTATGCGGCCACCTTCGCCATGGGCACGGTGATCGCGTCCATGGCAGGCATGCTGCTGGGCTCAATCTACACCGCCCAGGTATCCATTGGAGGGCTGGTCAGCATGAAGGCGTTCGTGGTGGTGATCCTAGGGGGCATGGGTTCGTTCGCGGGCGCCATTGCTGGGGGGCTCGTGCTGGGCATCGTGGAAGCCTTGTGGGGCGGATACGTTGCCACCGGCTGGGTAGACATCATTGGTTTCGCGCTGGTGATCCTCACGCTGCTATTCCGTCCCTATGGCATGTTTTCCAAGCGAGCGGAGCGCGCATGAACTTTGAAAAACGCATTCTTCTGAGCCTGATGGGCCTGGCCGCGGTTCTTCCGTTGTTTGTCAGTGACCAATACATGCTGCACATCGCCATCATGGTGTTGTTTTTTGCAGTGTTGGCCAGCAGCCTGAACTTGGTGGTGGGCTATGTGGGTGAGTTTTCCCTGGGCCACACGGCCTTTCTGGGAACTGGTGCCTACACGGCAGCGATCCTGTCCACGCAGTATGGCTGGCCGCTTTGGGCCACTATTCCGACGGCCGGCGCGCTGGCTGCATTGGTTGGGGTGGTGATCGGTGTACTCACGCTGAGGCTGCAAGGGCCGTTCTTCGTCATCGTCACCCTGTCCTTTGCCGAGGTGCTGCGGTTGATCGCCGACAACTGGATCGGATTGACCAATGGGCCCATGGGCATCGCGGGCGTTCCACAACCTGAATGGTTGACGCAGGCAAGCAACCTCGCCGCCAAGCAGTTCTATTACGGCCTGGCTTGGGCGCTGCTGGCGCTGACGCTGTACATGTCTTTTCGCTTCGTGTACTCGAACGCAGGCAGGGCTGCGGTGGCGGTACGCGAGAACCGATACGTAGCGCAGTCCATCGGCATCCGCCCATTGAACTACACCATGCTGGCCCTTGTTTTGGGGGCTGCGCTGTCGGGTATGGCGGGGGGCTTTTATGCGCACTACATCTCATTCGTGGGGCCCGAGGTGTTCCGATTCGCTTTCATGGTGAGCATGATCATCATGGTGCTTATCGGTGGGAAGGGAACCTTGGTCGGGCCGTTGATTGGTGCGCTACTGGTGACCTTTCTGGAGGAATACCTGCGCGAGGCCAAGGAACTGCGTTTGTCCATCTTTGGCTTGGCCGTGATCGCGATCGTGTTGTTCTTGCCTCGTGGTCTGATGGGTTTCATCGCCCAACGTCGTGAAGGCCATGGCGGGGACCAGCCCGTAAACGACCGGTCCACGGCAGCAGCTCCCAACACTCAAAGGAGTTCCACATGAGCAGCGTCACCACATCCCTGCCACAACGAACGTTGGAGGTGCGTGGACTGGGCAAATCCTTTGGTGGCATCCACGCCGTGAAGGACATTAGCTTCGATGTCGCTCCGGGCGAGATCGTCGGCTTGATTGGCCCGAACGGCGCCGGTAAGACCACCTGTTTTAACCTGATCACCGGTTTCTACTCGCCAACCACTGGCCAGGTCCGGTTAGGTGGCGAAGACGTGACGGGCAAGAAGCCCTTCGAGATGGCCAGAATGGGCATCGTTCGTAGCTTTCAGAAGACAAACATCCTGAAGTCGCTCACGGTGTTCGAGAACGTGCTCACCGGGCACTACCTAGAGGCGCGCCAGCCACTCTGGCGCACCTTCCTGCCCAGACGCGAGGTTCGCGCTACGGAAGACCGCGTACGCGAAAGCGCCGCGCGCATCGTGCGCACCCTGGGCCTGGAGCATCGGATCGACACGCCCGCCAGTGCGCTGTCGTGCGGTGAGCTGAGGCTGCTGGAGGTGGCCCTCGCACTGGCAGCCAAACCCGAAATCCTGATGCTCGACGAGCCTGCGGCCGGCCTCAACAGCCAGGAGGCACGTACGTTTGGAGAGATCCTCAAGACGCTGAGGGGCACGCTGGTTCGCTCGATTTTGATCGTGGAGCACAACATGAGTTTGGTGATGGGCGTTTCAGATCGAATCGTTGTGATGCACTTCGGCCAGAAGTTGGCTGAAGGATCGCCTGTCGACATCCAGGCCAACACCCAGGTGATTGAAGCCTACCTGGGCGGAGGAAACCAAGCATGAGCGACCACGTCATTGAAAAGCCTCGCTCCCTGACAGCGGAGCAACAGGGTGCGCCACTCCTTGAACTGGAGAATGTGCACGTAAGCTATGGCAAGACCGCCGCGCTGCATGGTGTGTCGCTGTCGGTCTACCCTGGCGAGGTGGTCGCCCTGATCGGCGCGAACGGCGCTGGCAAAACCACTACCCTGCGGACAGTTTCGGGGTTGCTCAAGCCCACGCGGGGTGACATCCGATTCAATGGCTCCTCCATCGCGGGCCTGCCAGCCGATAAGGTAGTTGCATTGGGCATTGCTCAGTCGCCCGAGGAGCGCCATGTGTGGTCCACCATGTCGGTGGACGAGAACCTTTCAATGGGCGCTTACTTGTGCAGGTCCAAGTCCGAGGTGGAGCGGCGCATGGGTATCGTCTATCACCGCTTCCCGCGATTGAAGGAGCGCCACCGCCAGCTTGCGGGCACCCTTAGCGGTGGCGAGCAGCAGATGCTGGCGATCGGCCGCGCCCTCATGTCCGAACCTACCTTGCTGTTGCTGGATGAGCCCAGTCTGGGCCTCAGTCCGCGCATGGCCGACGAGGTGTTCTCCTTCGTGCGGGAGATCAATGCCCACGGCGTGACGGTGGTGCTGGTGGAGCAGAACGTGCACAACGCGCTGAACGTCGCCTCACGGGCCTATGTGTTCGAGACAGGGAGGGTGGTGGCTGACCGTGATGCCAAGAGCCTACGTCAGGACCCGGAACTCTTGAGTGCCTACTTGGGCGCCTGACAACCGCTCGGGGACGGCAGTGATGGATGCATCACTGTCATTCAAAAATTAATTGTTTAATTATTTAATACGGCCATCTGAGCCAATCATCAGGAGCAATGACATGAAAAAGACAATGCGAGTGGGCATCGTCGGCGGAGGCATCGGTGGTGTCGCGCTGGCACGATCCCTGCGCTTGCAAGGCATCGAAACACACCTGTTCGAACGTGCTGCCGCGTTCGGTGAAATTGGTGCCGGCGTGCAGATGACACCTAACGCAGCCAAGGTGCTCAAGGCGCTGGGTGTGGGCGAAGGCCTCGCACGCATCGGCTTCCTGCCCAATGCCATGGTGGGCCGCAACTGGGACGATGCGCGCGAGCTGTTTCGTACCCCGCTGCGGGAGGTGTGTCCCCGCTTGTTCGGCGCCGATTTCTGGCACGTACACCGGGCTGATTTGCACGCCATCCTTTGCGATGGCATTCCTGCCGATCACGTGACCTTCAACGCCAGTTGCACGGGCGTCACGCAGAGCGGGGAGCGCGCGGTGGCTCATTTCAGCGATGGCTCCGAGTACGAGGCAGACCTCATTGTGGGGGCCGACGGCATTCATTCGGCAGTGCGGGACGCCACCTGGGGTAAGTCGGATGCCCGTTTCACCGGCCACATGTGCTGGCGAGCGCTGGTGCCGGTGGAGCAACACCCTCTCTCCTTTGTCAGCCCAGACGCTTCCTTCTGGATGGGGCCAAAGGCGCACATCGTTACCTACTACGTCAAGGGTGGAGCGGCTGTGAACATTGTTGCCGTAAATGAAAGTTCCGAGTGGGTCGCAGAGTCGTGGACTGAGCCGAGCACCCGGGAGGAGCTGCTGGATGCCTATGAGGGCTGGCACGACAACATCGTCCAGCTCTTCCAGCGGACCGACAAGCAGCAGATCTTCAAGTGGGGGCTGTTCGACCGAGATCCGATGGAGAAATGGTCGAAGGGGCGGGTCACGCTGTTGGGGGATGCCGCACATCCGATGCTGCCGTTCCTGTCCCAGGGCGCGGCCATGGCCATTGAGGACGCCTATGTGCTGGCAGCCGCGTTGTCGCACTTCGGTGAGGACGTGGGGGCCGCTTTGGACGCATACGAGACCGAGCGACGCCCTCGCACGGCGCGAGTGCAATTGGAGGCGCGCGAGCGCGGTCGCACGTACCACTTGACCAGCCCTGAAGAGCAGAAGCTGCGAGATCTCGCCTTCCAGCAGGCACAGGCCCAGAACCCCAATGCCGTTGGCATCAAGGCCGAGTGGGTGTACGAGTACGACGCCACGCGGTGCATTGAGCGTTTCGCCCCAACACCGACCACTGCCGTTGCATGACAACAAACGCCATGACACAGAAGACCCATTTCCGCATCGGGCAGATCGTGCCCAGTTCCAACACCACCATGGAGACCGAGATTCCGGCAATGTTGCGCCTGCGCGAGCAGGTGCTCCCGGAGCGCTTTACTTTTCACTCTGCGCGCATGCGCATGAAACACGTGAGCCAGGCGGAATTGGCCGCGATGGATGCGGAGTCCGACCGCTGCGCGCTGGAACTGAGCGATGCCCGCGTGGATGTACTCGGCTACGCTTGCCTGGTGGCCATCATGGCAATGGGCCGCGGCTATCACTGCCAGTCCCAGGCCCGCTTGGGCGGTGTGACGCAGGCCAACGGTGGCGCTGCCCCGGTGGTCAGCAGTGCAGGGGCACTGGTGGAAGCACTCAAGGTCATGGGTGCACGCCGTATCGCGCTGGTGGCGCCCTACATGGTGCCGCTGACGCGGCTGGTGATTGACTACATCGAGCACGAAGGCTTTGAAGTCGCCGACTGGCGCGCACTGGAGATCCCCGACAATCTGGAGGTCGGCCGCCACGACCCTGCCCGCCTACCGGGCATCGTAGCGGGCATGAAGACCGACGACGTGGACGTCATCGTCCTGTCTGCCTGTGTGCAAATGCCATCTCTCCCGGCGATTGCGCAGGTCGAGGCGCAGACGGGAAAACCAGTGCTCACCGCAGCCGTAGCCACGACCTACGCCATGTTGGGTGCATTGGGCTTGGAGCAGGTCGTACCCGGAGCAGGGAGTCTGCTGTCGGGGGCATATGCCAGGGGGGGTGTGACATGAGTGCTGGGTGCTACCTGTATGGCGCGCAAGTGAACGCCAATGGCATCCGCCAGCATTACCTGCGCTTCGGTGGGGATGATGGCGGTCGCGCGCAGCGCGATGCCGTCGTGCTCATTCCGGGCATCACCAGTCCAGCAGTCACGTGGGCGTTTGTTGCCGAGCGACTAGCCTTGCTTTTTGATACCTATGTGCTCGACGTGCGTGGTCGTGGCCTGAGCGAATCGAGCGACTCGCTTGACTACAGCCTGGACGCGCAGGTGGCGGATGTGCTGGCCCTGGCGCCTGCGCTGGGCCTCAGGCGATATACGCTCGTTGGTCATTCGATGGGGGCTCGCATCGCCATTCGCGCCGCCGCACAGCAGCCTGAAGGGCTACAGCGTGTGGTTGCCGTAGACCCGCCCGTGTCCGGCCCAGGACGACGGGCCTACCCTGCGCAACTACCCTGGTACGTGGATTCCATTCGAATGGCCCGCCACGGCATGACGCATGAGCAGATGCGCAGCTTCTGTCCTACATGGACCGATGAGCAGTTGCGTTTGCGAGCCCAGTGGCTGCACACCTGCGACGAACGAGCCATCGTCACCAGCTTCCAGGGCTTTCAGACCGACGACATCCACGCCGACCTTCCCCGTGTGAAGGTTCCGCTGATGCTGATGACGGCCGAACGCGGCGGCGTAGTCTTGCCCGAAGACGTCGAGGAAATCCGCGGCCTGGTGTCTGACTTCCGCACGGTTCGGGTGTCCGGTGCAGGGCACATGATTCCCTGGGACAACGAAGCAGGGTTCTATGAGGCTTTCGGGGAATTCCTCGGAACACGCCTGAACGAGGCCTGATTTCAACTTAAACAAGGAGGCTCCTATGCCCATTCGAGATGCAGAACTCATCCGCGCCTGGACCCAGGTATTGACGCTGTCCAAACTGCAGCCCGAGCAATCGGTCGCCGTACTAACTAGCGACAACACACATCCTCAGACCCTGCGTTGCGCGTTGACGGCCCTGAGCCTGATGGGTGCCAATGTGTGCCGTCTGGATTTGCCACCGGTTAACGGGGAAAAAGCACTGAGCCGTGACCCGCTGGCGTACCTGGGAACAACCCCTCTGACTGGGAATCGCGCCGCCATTGCTGCCCTCCAGGCCAGCGACTTGGTGCTGGACCTGATGACGCTGCTTTTTTCTCCGGAACAGCACGACATCCTCAAGACCGGTACGAAGATTCTGTTGGCAGTGGAGCCACCCGAGGTCCTGGTTCGCCTGGTGCCCACCGAATCGGACTATCGTCGTGTGCAGGCCGGCGTGCGGCTGCTCACGGGCAAGCGCATGATGCGGGTGACCTCCGACGCCGGGACCAATCTGCAATTGCCGCTTGGTGAATACCCGGTCACCGCCGAATACGGGTTTGTGGATCAGCCGGGGCGCTGGGACCACTGGCCCAGCGGCTTTGTGTTCACATGGCCCAACGAAGGGGCCGCCCAAGGGCGGATCGTGCTGGACAAGGGCGACATCCTGCTGCCCATGAAGAGCTACGTGACCGAGCCGGTGACCCTGACGGTCGAGAATGGATTTGTGACGCGGATCGAAGGCGGGGTGGACGCCATCCTGCTGCGGGAATACATGCAGAGCTTCAATGACCCCGAGGCGTATGCCATCTCGCACATTGGTTGGGGGTTGCAGAAGCGAGCATTCTGGTCAACTTTGGGTCTCTACGACCGCGAAGCGACGATCGGCATGGATGCTCGTGCGGTAAGCGGCAATTTCCTGTTTTCTCTCGGTCCGAACAACGAGGCCGGAGGCAACCGCACTACAGCCTGCCACATCGATATCCCGATGCGGCATTGCAATGTCTTCGTCGACGACACGCAGGTCGTTTCGCAGGGGGTTGTGGTGGAGGCACTGCTGGACCCGAAGGAGGCAAGCCATGCTGGATGAATCGGATGTCTACCGGCGGCAGGGGTTCGGAGCCAGTCTGGGACTTCGACCGCCTCTGGGGTTGCTTGTCGTTGATTTTGTCAACGGCTTTGCCGACCCAGGCGCTTTTGGCGGCGGCAACATCGTCGATGCCATTCGCCGAACCGTCGACCTCATCGGCCTGGCACGAGATCAGGGCTGGGTGGTGGCCCACAGCCGCATTGTCTATGCCGATGACGACAGTGATGCCAATGTGTTCAGTGCCAAGGTGCCGAACATGCTCACGCTGAAAGAGCACTCCCATGCCAGCGCGATCGTCCCGGAACTCGCTCCGCGCACTGGCGAACTGGTGGTGCGAAAGAATGTGCCATCGGCCTTCTTTGGGACCTCGCTGGCGCCCTGGTTGACTGGTCAGGGCGTCCAGACCTTGGTGATCGCCGGCTGTGTGACCAGCGGCTGCGTGAGGGCAAGCGCAATCGATGCTATGTGCTGGGGTTTTCGTCCGATAGTTGTTTCTGACTGTGTCGGCGACCGAGCGCTTGGTCCGCACGAGGCGACCCTGTTTGACCTGCAGCAAAAGTATGCCGACGTGATCACACTCGACCAACTGCGCGAGCGCCTCTAGTTTCTGCTCACTACGGGCGCTCCCCTCATTTCAGGTGGCAAGGAAGCCGCCGGTGACAAAGCGCGTCACCTGTTCGATCAATGCCTCAGTATCCTCCGGGTCGTACAGGCCCGGGGGCGCCATCGCATCCATGCGATGGGTGTCCGAGAAGGCGTACAGGTAGGTGCCGATCATCAGAGTGACGCGCCAGTAGGCATCGAGCTCTGGCAGGTCGGGTAGGGCGAGGCGGATTGCATCAACGTAGCGTTGCGTGGAGCCTCCGTATGCCTGCGTGCGCAACTGGTAGGAAATCTCTGGTGGCTCGGTATGCAACCTGGCCTGCAGGCGCAGAAAGGCGCGCCCCTGTGGAGTGGAACGCATGGCCAGGGTGGGCGAAAGGAACGCCTGTACGATATTCCGTACCGTTGGTCTGCCCTGGGCCAGTAAGGCGTCTAGCAACTCGTCCCGCTGTCTGGAGATGACCTGACCGCGGCGCAGGAATGTTTCTTCGAACAGGCCGTACTTGGAGCCGAAGTAATAGTTGATTAAGGCTTGGGTGGCGTTGACCGCTTGTGCGACCTCTCGCATGGATGTACCTGCGTACCCGAGTTCGGCGAACTGGACTTCCGCCGCGTCCATGATCTGATCGCGCAAATTGCTGACGCCTTCAGGCCTGCCGGGTCCCTTGTGGCGCTCGCGCGCTGTTTTTGCCGATTTTGGGCTGACCATACGAAATTGAACACGTGTGTAATTCTCAAAGTATAGGTGCAGCGCAGTGTGAATGAAGTCCCCTCGAATTCCTGAACCAGTCAGAAGTAGAGGCCGGGAACGTCACTGTTAGCGTCGGTGCCGCAGAACAAGCAGGCGCGGCCACAGCTCGATTTCTGACTGGGAGACCTGGTGAGGCGCAGGGAGTATGAGCAGCTCAGGCCCAAGGGTTGCAAACGTCGGCGATAAAACCTCAGCTCGTGGCCGAAGGTATCGGCGCATGCGGATAGAGGCGCGCCAAGACGTCCCTGCAAGCAGTCTCAAACAATGCTTGCAGCGAGGCCGTCAACGCCTCAGCCGTGGTCGACCCCCGATCAACTCCCCACAAGGCCTGCAAGGCATTGCGTTGCATCTGCATCGCGGCATCTACCGCCGCCACCCAGGCCGGTGGCGGCTCTTGCGTCACCCAGGCGCCTCGTCCGCGCCCATGGTGGGCCACAGCGAGGTAGCCGAGCAGCGCGCTGGCAAACAAGGCATCGAGCACCCGGGCATCCCAGCGTACTTCGGGTTGTGACACGCCCCGCGCGAGGTTGACGCCGCGCGCAGCGCCCGCTGCGGCAAGCGCACCCATCACGCCACCGGCAAGCAGACCGCCTCCCAGTGTCAAGCCGCCGGTGGCCACATCAGCCTTGAGGCCAGCCAGCGCTCCGGTGATCATGCCGCCCCAGATCGCAGCGCGGCCTTCGTCCACGGGCGCGCGCAACGCGTAGTGCTGTGCCAACTTGGCCAGCACCTCGCCGCTGGCACGGCCAGTCAAACCATGCAGCCGAATGAGTGTGTCGGTGGACGCCTTGACGGTGCCGTCCAAGCGTTCGGCCAGTTGCACCATGGCGCGCTGCTGCGGGGCTTTGGCATCGTCATCACGCAGACCGAGCACACGCGCAAAGCGGTCGCCGATGCCACGCGCTGCGCCACGCCAGCCGTCGCTTTCTACGGGTTGCACATCGAGTGTCGCGCGCGCCAACCGTTGCGCCAGCTCGGCCATCGAGGTTTTCCAGCGCGTGAGTTGCCTCGCCTGCCATGCGGCTTTCAGACGTGCAAACGCCGCTTGCTGCGCAGACGGCAACAGCGGTGCAACCGCCTGCCAAAGCACACCCTCTTGCACCCAACAGCGCGAGAAGGCATCGAGTGGCAACACGGCATGCACGCCTTTGGCGTGGGCCAGGTGCGCGCGCCACACGGCTTCAAGTTCGGCCTCGCCCGCATGGCCCGGCTCACCGAGCTGGTTAAGCAGCACGATGGCGGGCTTGCCGGCTAGTGAGAGCACTTGCAGCTCGGCGTCGAGGTAACCGAGGTCTTGTGGCGCTTGGCTGGCATCCACCAGGTAGAGCACCACGTCGCACTCGTTCCACACATGCGTCAAGGCGCGCTGGCTTGACCAGAACGCACGGTCGCGCCAACGGTCCCACACCTCGGTGAGCAGCCAGCCGATCGGGTTGCCGGCTTGCGCCATGCGCTTGGCCAGACGCAGGCTGTCGCCAAAGCCGGGTGTGTCCCAGAGCATGAGGCGGTCGCTATCGGGCGCTTGCGTCTCGATCAGCAACTCCGCGTCGGTGGACTCGGTGACATGCGCTTCGTCGCGCACTTCGCCAACGTCGCGGCCAAGCAGCGTGCGCGCGAGCGTCGTTTTGCCCACGTTGGTGTGGGAGACCAAGCTCAGCGAAATCGTGGTCATGGCGTGAGATCGATGAACACCGGCGCCGGCAACGACATGTCATGCAGCATGCGCTGCCAGGCCATGCGCCGTTGCGTGAGGCGCAACTCGGCGTCGCTGGCCGCGCCCGCGCGCTGGCGAAAACCGGATTCGTCAACCAGCACCAACACCTTGGAGCGGCCGGCCAAATTTTTCACAAGGGCCTGCACGAACGCTCCGTGGGTTTCGCGCTCGGGTGTGGCGGTGGCTGCAAACAGCGCCGCTGCTGCAGCCTGCACGTGAGCCAGGGCATCGCCCGGCAAGGCGTCTTCGGCGCCGAGTGGCAGCGTGGGTCGTACATCCGGCTGCACGCCCGCACCCAAAACGCTGCGCAGCGCTTTGGGCAGCGCGCTGGTTTGTTCTTCACTCAAGGTGTAGCTGTACGGCAGAACAGTCACCGGCTGAGCCGTGGTGGGCCCGTCGCACAGCAAGGCCTGAAAGTACGGCTCTTGCAGCGGGAGCGCTAGCCCGGCGCCCAAGTGGCGCGCTCGCCACGCTGAAAAGGCTGCGAGCAACACACGCGGCAGCACCACGAACAGCGCCAGGGTCACGGCATACAGATGAATCCACGGCGCTGCACGCTCTCCAGGGCTGCCGTCGGCAAACCGCAAAGCCCCGATGCGATCGATCGACGGCACCGTGATGCCCGACAACGCGGTGGCCGGCGCGAACACTGCCGCCAGAGTGCGCTGCACTTGTTCAGCGTCGAGCCAGGTGCTGTCCCAGCCGGCGCGGTAGTCGAACGCCAGACCAAACAGGTACATCGAGCCGATGACAGCCAGGGCCAACAACGCCGCCGAGGCGTGCATCGACGAAGCGACACGCGCTTGCTGTTGTCCGCGCGTGACCACGGCCCACTCGGCCGCAAACCGCGCGCGCGCGGCCAACAGCGGCGCGCTGGCGCCGCGGCCAGAAAATTTGGTACGCGCCTGTTCAATCGCCTGCGCCCACCATGCGGATGGGCCGCGTGCCCAGGCCCATGGCAGTAGCAAGTACACCAGGAGGTTCCACAGCAGCAAGCCCAACACCGGCGGTGCCAACAGGTTGATGCGCTGCGACCCCAGCACGTTTCCCACAATCAAAGCTGCAATCGCCACAGCCAGCAGCATCAAGAGCCAGCGCCACGCGCGCGGCCCCGACCCACTTAGCGGCACGCTCCACGCCGAGTCGCGTTCGGTCATCCGACGCGCCGCAAGCTCTGCGCGCTGCACGACGAAGGCCTGTGCGCGCACCGACGATGTACCTTGCCCACTCTCGCCGACCTTTCGAAGCGCTTCGGCGCTCGCCCACTTGGCATCGTCATCGCGCCAGGGCACACCTGAGGCCTCGTGCGACGACGCGCCCTGCTCGACGGCGCGCACCCAGCACACGCTGGCGAGTTCAGCGTCTGTCATAAGCAAGCGACGTGAACCTGACGGAGAGGAAATCCAAACGCATGATGGCGAGTTTTGCACAGATTTTGAGCATAACAAGCCTGCGCATCGGGCTCTACATGGCCGCAGTTGCCCTGGCCCGGAGCAGTGAGGTGGGGTGAAGAAAATAGTGACCCCAGAGCGGTGACCCACTGACGGTCTGGGGTCAGGGGGCTCGCATGCTCCAAGGGCCGAATCCCTTTTTTGCGCGCCTGCGCGTGCGCGCGCATTTTTCTTTAAGGCCTGCCGCCAGCGTGACTTCACGCTCGGTGGCCACGTGCTCAATAAAAATGATGCACATCAGGCCGTGATCGAAGTGATACGGGTTTTCCTCTGCCTGCGTCCACCGCCAGGACAAGCCCGCGTTGCCGATGGTGACGCGGGTTTTTTCTTGGCCGTCCTTTTAGCAGTCGTGCGGCCACGATACGGCGACCCCGGGTTGCGCTCCGTATACTGGCGCGCCATGTCAACACCATCCTGCCGCATCGCCACGCCGGTGGCCGCCCGTCTGCTTCGCCTGCTGGTGCCGCTGCTGGCCGGCTGGCTGGTGGTCCAGGGTCCGGTGCGGGCGGCTGAACCGACCGAACTGCTGTGTGCCATGCGCACCGGCGAGCGCACCGCCACCCTGCGGGTCGCGCCGGTGGGCGATCCGCTCGCCGCGCGCAGCGTCAATCTGGGCGACCGGTTCAGCTTCCGGGCCGTGGCCCTGGCCGATCCGCAGCACCCGGATCGGGTGGGGCAGGTGGTGGTCACCGTGGTCGACACCGAGTCCGAGGAGGATCCGCAGGTGCTGAACCAGTCGCGCTGGCTGGACGGGCTGCCCGCCACCTTGCGCAGCGACGAACCCTGGCAACCCCGTTTGACCGGCTGGCAGCGCAGCTACTCCCCCTACCTGGGGCGCGAACTGGCCTGGGGGTGCGCGGTGGCCGAGGCCGGCAGCAACCCGCCCGGCTGGGAAGCGGTGACCGCCACCGCGTCCGCGCAGTCCTTGATGCCCGTTGCGGCCCCTGAGCAGGGTCAGCGCCCGGTGTCCGCGGTGCCGCCTTCGACCCGGGTGCGGCTGGTCTGGATGGGCGACATCATGCTCGCCGACACGCCGGGGCGGCTGATTGCCCGCGGCAAGGACCCGTTCGCGGCCATTGCCCCCACGCTGCGGCAGGCCGACCTTCGCATCGGCAACCTGGAGTGTGTGATTGCCCGTGGTGGACGCGCCGTGGCCAAACCCTGGACATTCCGGGCCCACCCGAGGACGCTGCCGGTGCTGCAGCGCCATGTCGACGTGGTCTCGCTGGCGAACAACCATTCCGGTGACTTCGGTGCCGGCGCCTTCGGGGAGATGCTCGATCGCCTCGACCGGGCCGGCCTGCCTTACTTCGGCGGAGGCCGCGACCTGCGGCAGGCCCATCGGCCGCGCATCATCGAGCACCAGGGCCTGCGCATCGCCCTGCTGGGCTACAACGAAATGTTTCCGCGGCGCTTCGAGGCGGGCGACGCGCGCGCCGGCATTGCCTGGGCCGACGAGGAGACGATGGTGGCGGCGGTGGCCGGGGCCCGGGCCCAGGCCGACGTCGTCATTCCCTACCTGCACTGGGGGCAGGAGCAGAGCCCGCAGGCCCATGCGCGCCAGCGTGCACTGGCCCGGCGCCTGATCGCGGCCGGCGCCGATGCCGTCGTCGGGACCCACCCGCACCTGCGGCAGGACACCGAGATCATCGACGGCAAGCCGGTCGTCTACAGCCTGGGCAACTTCGTGTTCGACGGTTTTTCGGACGCGCAGAGCAACACCGCCAGCCTGCTGTGGATGGACGTGGGACCCCAGGGGGTGCACGACTGGCGGCTGCAGACCGTCCGCATCGACGCACAGGGAAGCCCGCACCCCGCGGGCGACTGAAGCCGGTTGGGCCGGTGCTCAGTCTTCCGGGTCGAAGGAGGCGCTCCAGCGCTCGTTCCATGCACTGGCACCCGGCCGGCCACGCCACTGGTCGAGTTCGCGCCGGTCCCGTTTGCTGGGCCGTCCCTGGGCGATGCTCTGGGCCGGCTCGGGGGCCAGGCGGCGCTGCTCCGTCTGGGCTTCGCGCAACGACCGGGATTCGGCGGTTTCCTCGTAGAGCAGGGCGGCGACGCTGGCCGACCCTCGCACCCCGCTCAGGGCCTTGACCGTGACGGTGCGCAGCAGGGCGCCGCTGCGCAGTTCCACGGTGTCGCCCGGCTTGAGTTCCCGTGCCGGTTTCGCAGCCAGGCCATTGACCCGCACGCGACCCTTGTCGATTTCTTCGCTGGCCAGGCTGCGCGTCTTGTAGAAGCGCGCGGCCCAGAGCCACTTGTCCAGGCGCAGCCGCTCCCTGGGAGTTTCCTGGTTGTCTCTCATGCGATCTCGGTGGGACGGGGAGGCAGGGTGGCGGATGCGGACAGGGGCAGGCGCACCGTGGCGTCCAGCCCAGAGACCTGGCCCCGCTCCTCGCGGTTGACCAGCTCGATGCTGCCCTGCAGCGACTGAACGATGCCCTGGCAGATGGCCAGACCCAGGCCGGCGCCGGCCACGCCGGGCCGCTGGCCCGTGCCGGTGGCAAAGGGCTGGAACAGGCGTTCGCGCAGCGCCGGGTCGATGCCGCTGCCGCTGTCGCTGATGGTCAGGGCAGCGGTCTGCGCGTCGCAGACCAGACTCACGCCCAGGCGCGCACCGGCCGGCGTGTGCTTGATGGCGTTGTGCAGCAGGTTGCGGGTGAGTTCGCGCAGCGCCCAGACGTGCGAACGCACCGGCGCCGGCTGGACCGCCAGCGAAAAATCCAGCGAACGCTCGGCCACCAGCGGCGCCAGGTCCAGCGCCACGTCGCGCAGCACCTCGGCCCAGTCGTTCTCGGGCACATCCGGGTCCTGGCGCAGCTGCTCGACCTTGGCCAGGGCCAGCATCTGGTTGGCCAGTTCGGTGGCCCGCTCGACGGTGTGGCCGATTTCTTCCAGCGCCTGCGCCGCCGGCACGTCGCCGCGCCGCGCCGACTGCACCTGGGCCTTGAGCACGGCCAGCGGCGTGCGCAGCTGGTGCGAGGTGTCGCGCACGAAACGCTTCTGCTGGCGCAGCAGGTGGTCCAGGCGCTGCATGTGCTGGTTGGTGGCGCTGACCAGCGGCTGCAGTTCGCGCGGGGCGTCCTGCACCGGCAGGGGGGACAGGTCGTTCTCGCTGCGGGCCGCCAGCGCGCGGCTGAGCGCGCGCACCGGGCGGGTGGCCCGCTGCACCACGAACACCACCACCAGCGCTATGACGCCGACCAGGCCGGCCTGGCGCCAGAGCGTGTCGGTCAGGATCTGGCGCGCCAGGGTCTGGCGAAGCTCCAGCGTCTCGGCCACCTGTATGGTCGCCATGCCCTGGCCGGCCTGACCGGCCACCGGCTGCAGCAGCACCGCCATGCGCACCGGCACGCCGCGGTACTGCTCGTCGTAGAAATGCACCAGGGCGGCGTAGATCTTCTGCTCGGGCAGG
>Ga0075012_10000870_pt1 | contig 31739 bp, 27 predicted proteins | sample All_14_2_FD_71474 | JGI IMG/M metagenome (GOLD analysis project Ga0075012, IMG submission 71474) | Freshwater microbial communities in response to fracking from Pennsylvania, USA - Allegheny Zone_MetaG_DW_15 | ecosystem: Environmental > Aquatic > Deep subsurface > Groundwater > Drilled...
GCCGCCTGCGAGAAGGCCCAGGATTACGTGACCCGCGACATGCTCTGCGTCCAGCTCGACGATACCGAAATGGACCACGCCTACTTCCTCGAAAAGCAGCTCCGCCTGATCGACCTGGTCGGCCTGCAAAACTACCTGCAGAGCCAGATGGGCTCTGGCAGCCCGGCCTGAGGAGCGCGACATGAAAGGCGACAAGAAAGTCATCGAAGTCCTGAACAAGGTCCTGAAGAACGAACTGACCTCGATCAACCAGTATTTCCTGCATGCCCGCATGTTCCGCAACTGGGGGCTGGAAAAGCTCAACGACTACCAGTACAAGCAATCGATCCGCGTCATGAAGGAAGCCGACAAGCTCATCGAGCGCGTCCTCTTCCTCGAAGGCCTGCCCAACCTGCAGAACCTGGGCAAGCTGATGATCGGCGAAAACGTCGTCGAATGTCTGCAAGGCGACCTGAAGTACGAGCAGACCATCCAGCGCCCACTGCTGATCGAAGCCATCGCCCTGTGCGAGGAACTGCAGGATTACGTCAGCCGTGAACTGCTGGAAGACCTGCTGGAACATTGCGAGGAAGCCATCGACTGGCTGGAAACGCAACAGAGCCTGATCGAAGACGTCAGCCTGCCGAATTACCTGCAGGCGCACATGGAGCCGGGCGAAGGCTGATTCGCCCCATCCCTGACCACAGAAGCCGCGGCCAGTCCGCGGCTTTTTCGTTGACGGACGGCAACGGGCATTTTCCTTGCATTACTACGGTCGACCGCAGAATTCCGGGAAAAACTGTCAGCTAACCGACAAGCGGTCATTCTGCGTATTGACATCCATTCTCAAATAGATAGAATGCAAATTGTTCGCATTACCTAACTATTAACGGAGACGAAGCATGTACGTTTGCGTGTGCCAGGCAGTCACGGATCGCCAGATTCGCGAAGCAGCGGAAAGCGGCGCGCGAACGCTCAAGGATCTCCGCCGCGATCTCGGCGTCACCCGCGACTGCGGTCGCTGCGCCTCCTGCGCCCATGAATGCCTGAAGGAAGCCCACAGTTGCGCGCCCAAGCCAGGCAAGGTCAACCGCATGGCGGCATGAAAACCGGAAGCTGAATGCAAAAACGGGAACCCGAGGGTTCCCGTTTTCGTTGACGCCGGCCAGAATGCTCAACGATAGCCTGTGCGATCCAGCAGTTTCTGCGCCGCCGGCAACTGGTTGGCGATCGTCACCAGGGATGTCGTGTCGGCCTTGAACTGACCCAATTCCGCCAATTCTTCATTGCTGACCTTGACTGTCGGCACCGCCGGCCACTCGTTGTTGCCATTGGCGAAATAGCGCTGCGCGTCGTCACTGGCGAGATATTCGAGAAAACGTATCGCCGCTTCACGATTCTTGCTGGTCTTGACCAAGCCGGCGCCGGAAACGTTGATATGTGTCCCGTAACTGCCCTGATTGGGCCAGACAACACCAAGCCGCTTGACCAGGTTACGGTCCTCGACTCGCTCGGAGGCCATCATCCGCACCAGGTAATAGCTGTTCGAGACGGCCACACCGCACTCACCGGTTGCCACCGACTTGATCTGATCGGTGTCCCCGCCCCTGGGATTGCGCGCCAGATTGGCGACCAACCCGCGGGCCCACTCCTCGGCCCGGGCCTCACCCTGATGGACAATCTGCGAAGCAACCCAGGTCAGGTTGTAGATATGCCCGCCCGGAATGCTGCAATACAGGCCTTTCAGTTTCGGATCGGCGAGCGACTCGTAAGTCGGTACATCCTCGGCCTTCAACTTGCGCTTGTTGTAGATGATCATCCGCGCCCGGGTCGAAAAGGCGAACCAGGTTTCCGAACGCAAATGTGCCGGAATCCGCGCTTCCAGCACCGCCGACTTGACCGGTGCGAAGATACCCCAGGCATTGGCCACGGCCAGACTGGCGGCATCGACGGTAATGAAGACATCGGCCGGGCTGTTCGCGCCTTCGTTGCGGATGCGCTCCAGCAACTCATGCGCCTTGCCTTCGATGCGGTTGATGCGGATGCCGGTTTGTTTGGTGAAGTCGTTGTACAGCGCCTCGTCGGCCTGATAGTGGCGCGCCGAGTAGAGGTTGAGCACCTTCTCCTGTGCCTGGGCCGCATTGAGCGAAAGCAAGGCGGCAAGAAAGGGAAACAGTTTTTTCATCATCATTTTGCTTCCTCTTACGGCTGAGCCCACTGGCGCAGCAGGTTGTGATAGACCGCTGTCAGCTTGAGCAGCCGCTCGTCGTCGGGCGGCACGACGCCGCTCATCCCCTGGATCGCCTGGTCGAGATCGAAGAGCAGCGTGCGCGAGCTGTCGTTCTGCACCATGCTCTGGATCCACATGAACGATGCAATGCGCGCACCGCGCGTCACCGGCATCACCCGGTGCAGGCTGCTCGACGGATAGAGCACCATGTCGCCAGCCTCCAGCTTCGCCGCCTGGATGCCGAACGGCCCCTCGATTTCCAGCTCGCCGCCGTCATATTCATCAGGTTCGGCCAGGAACAAGGTCGCCGACAGGTCGCTACGCACCGAAACCGAGCTTCCCGGTACCTGCATCACGGCGCTGTCGACATGCGCGCCGTAAGTCCCGCCATCGGCGTAACGATTGAATTTCGGCGGGTAGATACGGCTGGGCAGTGCCGCCGAGATGAACAACGGGTTGTTGCCAAGCTTCCTCAGGATGCGGTTGCCGAGTTCGACCGCCAGCGCCGAGCCATCCGCCAGTTGCTGGTTGCGCTTGACCGCGCGCGCCAGCGTCCCGGCCGTCTTCAGCCCGTCTTCCCAGGGCGCCGCAGCAAGCTGCTCGCGGAATTGCCTGACCTCGTCCTTGCTCAGGACGCCTTCAATTGGAATCAACATCTCGTTTCCTCTTCCGTTTCCTTGAAAATCATCGCCGGGCCGATATCGGCCAGCGTCGCGCAGCCCGCTTGCGCCATGCACACTTCCAGTTCTTCGCGCAGCAGGCGCAGCATGTGGGCAACGCCGAGCGCCCCGGCCACTGCCAGGGCATAGATCTGCAGACGTCCGACCAGCACCGCATCGGCGCCCAGCGCCAGGGCCTTGAAAACATCGCCGCCGGAGCGGATGCCGCTGTCGAGCAGCAGCGGATAGCCGGCACCGACTGCAGCACGGATCGCCGGCAGCGCCGCCAGGCTTGCCGGCACGCCGTCGAGCGAACGCCCGCCATGATTGGATACGATGATTCCGGCAACACCCCGCGCCTGCAACTGTCGTGCATCGTCCGGATGCAGCACGCCCTTGACCACCACCGGCAGGCGGGTCTGGCTCAACAACCAGTCGAGGTCGTCCCACCCCGGCGCCTGTGCCATAACCCCCTGGAAAACCCGGCTCTGGCCTCGCTCAATGACGCACGGCGCCGGCTCCGGATAATCTGTCAGGCTGGCGGCGACAACCTGTTCCGGCATGACAAAGCCTGCACGTTGCGCGCGCAGGCTGGGCAGCTTGATCGCGGTGTCGAGCGTCACCACCAGCACCCGGTAAGCAGCGGCTTCGGCACGCTTGACGAGGTCGAGCGTATGCCTGCGCTCAGCCTGGAAATACAACTGGAACCAGCGCTCCTCACCGGCGTGCGGAGCCACTTCTTCCAATGTCCGACCCGCCAGTGTGCTCAGCACGAAACCGCTGTCGGTGGCTGCCGCGCCGCGGGCGACATCTATCTCGCCTTGGACATGCGCCAGGGTCTGGTAGGCCAGCGGCGCCAGCAGGATCGGATGCACGAGCCGGCGCCCGAACAGGTCGACGGCGGTATGCCCCCGACCAAGCTCGCGCAGCAGGCGCGGCCAGAGCCGGGTGGCATCGAAGGCCGAACGGTTCGCCGCCAGAGTTATCTCGCGCCCGCAACCGCCAGCGATATAGGCGTGACGGTCCGGCGCCAGGAAATGCTCGGCGACGATTTCATAGTCCTGCGCGCAACGGATTTCGGCAGGAATGGCGGTCAGCGGTGGACGATTCTGTTTCATCAATGACAACGGGCGAATTCCTTGAATTCGCCCGTTTCCGGCAGGTTTGGCTTAGAACTCGTAATTGAGCGTCACCCGGGCATTGCGCGCATCCCCCTTGTAGAGGAAGGAACCCGAGCGGTAGCCGGCAAGGTAGTAATCCTTGTCGAACACGTTGGCCACGTTCAGGCGCAGCTTGGCCGCCTTGCTCAAACGGTACTCGGCAAACAGGTCCCAGACGGTGTAGGCCGGGATCGGCTGGGTGTAGGCACCGAGTTGCGAAGCCGCCTGGCGGCCAGCCGTGACATCAGCCGCAGTGACATAACCGGCAGCCGTATCCGGCTGACCCGCGTACTTCTTGCTCTCGTACTTGACCGCGGTACCGAAAGCAAACGTCGGCGTTGCCTGATAGCGCAATTGCGCCGAAGCCGTCTTGTCGGCAAAGTTGCTCAAGGTTTTGCCCTTGCTCTCGGCATTCACCGACTTGGTCACTTCCGCGTCCATGAAGGTGACGCCGGCAAAGGCACTCAATTTCTCGGTCAGGTTACCGGCAAGCCCGAATTCGATGCCGCGCACGCGGTTTTCACCAGTATTGAAGGTACCGACAGTGGCGTAATCAGCGCCTTCCATAACCTCGGACTTGCTGATCTGGAATACCGACGCGGTCGCCAGCAACTTGCCACCGAGCAGATTCCACTTGGTCCCCAGTTCGATGTTCTCGGTTTTTTCCGGGGAAGCACCGATGTAGCCATTGCTCGTCCCGTTTGGCAGGACAACAACACCGCCGTAGCCGCTACCGGTACCGACATCGGATTCGCCGCCATTGACATCGCTGGCCGTCGAATAGGTCAGGTAGACGTTGGCATCCGGGCGGAATTTGTAAGTCACTCCGACGTGGCCGTTCCACAGCGAATCCGAGTACCTGAAGTTACCCAGCACATTCGGCGTCAGATTGCTGCTGTCGTGGTTCCAGAAGGCCTTCATGTCGTACTTGAAATGATCGTAACGGACACCAGCAAACGCCGTCCAGTTCTCGGTCAGATCTACCGTATCCATCAGTGATGCGGAAACGGTTTTGACGTTCCAGTCGACATCCCAGTCACCCTTGCGGATGTTGGTCCTCGAAACGCCGCCGTCGATGGCGCTGAACGGTACGTTGCTAACACGGGTGACACCGTCCATCAGGTAGACGCCATTGAGCACCGAGTGATCGGTGTATTCCAGGCCAAGGTTCCACTCGTGCTTCATGCCGCCGATCACCGTATCGACGAAAAGGTTGGTCTGGTTGGCAAAGTAATCGACTTCCTGCCAGCCCTGGTGGGTCGACAGGTTAAGGCTGGTATCAGTGTTGTAGCTGGCGCCGGTCGCGACATAGCCGTTTTCCGATTTGCCCCAACGGGTCGCGTTGGTCAGGCGGACACTGTCGTTGAAACGGTACTTCAGTCGCGCCGTAATGGTATCGACGTCGGATTTCAGGAAATCCTTGTCCTGGGCATAAACCGGGGCATCCTTGAACGGCTTGCGGTTGGGCAACGTGCCATAGAGATAGGCGCCAAGGTCGGGGCGATCCTCACCGCGAAAACCGTAGTAATCGAGCAGGATGTCGAAACGCTCGTTCGGCTTGATCAGGGTGGACAGCGCGACGCCCTTGCGCTCGCGATCTGCCGGGCTGCGATCAGGAACATCCTCGTAGCCATAAAGCAGGTTGGCGCGCAGTGCGACGGTATCGGTCAGCGTGTAATTGGTATCGATGGTGACCCGACGGTGATCGTCAGTGCCCAAGCCGACCGATATCTTGGTGAAATCGTAGTCGGTCGTTGCCTGCTTGGTGATCGAGTTGATCGCGCCACCGGCAGTACCGCGACCGGCGAAGCTGGAGCTCGGCCCCTTGGAAATTTCCACCTGTTCGACGGCAAAGCTTTCGCGAATGGTCATCCCGGGATCGCGTAGACCATCGACGAAGACGTCGCTACGCGCTTCCTGGCCACGGATGATGTAGCGGTCGCCGAAGGCATTGCCATTCTCGCCGGTCCCCAGCGTAATCCCCGGTTGCGCATCGAGGATATCGCGCAGATCGGTGTAGCCTGAATCCTCGATCTGCGTCTTGGTGAGAACGCTGATATTCGCTGGCGTCTCCGCCAGCGGCCGTTTGCGCCGCTCGTCGCCGGAGACGCGAGCCTTGTAGGGGGCATCCGGTTCAGCATAGGGATTGTGATCGATCACACGCTCGACGACTGTAACCGTCGCCATTTCAGGCTCCTGCGCAAGCTGATCGGCAAACGCGCTCGCTGGCGCCAACATGGCGGTGGAAATACCCAGCGCGATGCTGGTTTTGGTCATCGGACTGACGGGCTGAGTCGTCCGGAAGCTGGCCGGAAAAATGACTGAGGGGGCTTTTCGTTTCACTGTCGTATCCAGGAAAACCGCTGAGGGGCAACCCGGGACAAACCGCATAACGTGAAACGGCCGTGACCAGACAGGTGCCCCAACAACGAGACGGTTGGGGGAAAAGCTGGCTGGCGTTTGGCTGGCTTGCTTAAATGCTGTTGATAATGTATCTCATTTGCTATTCTGTTACAAGCTGTAACGCTTCAGCAACAGGAAATCATGACAGCCCCGCTGCAACATGACAGACAGCACCACCGTCAGGACACTGCCGGGAAAAAGCACCCGCACCGCCGCTCCTTCGTCCGGCAATGCTGCAGCATATTGCGCGAGTGCTTCCCGGCTCACCGGATCACTGTCACGCAGCGTATCCAATAGTCTTTTTCCTGCCCCTGTTTCAACGGTGCTGACGCCCGGAATCGCCACTTCCAGTATCCGCAGCAAAGAACGCCGCTCGATCTCGTCATCAGGCAGCAGCGCCAGCAACAGGCAGAAAGCAGAGCCACTGCTCATGACGCAGCATCACTCGGCATCGAATCCGGCATCCTCGATCGCCCCGATCAGTTCGCCGCGACCGACCTGTTGCGCATCAAAGGCAACGACCGCCTCGGCCTTTTCCAGCGACACTTCGGCCGAAGCGACACCAGGCAGGCCGGTAAGCACGCCGGTGATGTTCCTGACGCATCCCTGGCAGCTCATGCCGCCGATCTTGATGATGGTGTTTTCCATGTTTCAGCTTTCGTGAAGAAAAGGTTGACTGCGCAGCAGTTCGGTCATCCGCGCCGCAGTAAGCGGTTTGCTGAAATGATAGCCCTGAACCATCGCGCATCCCATATTGCGCAGGAGGGCAAGTTGCTCTGCCGTCTCCACCCCCTCGGCAAGCACCGTCAGGCGCAGGTTGCGCCCCATGCTGACGATGGTCGAGGCAATCGCGCGATCGTCGGCATCGCGCTCCAGGTCCATGACGAACGACCGGTCGATCTTCAGCTTGCCGACCGGGAAACGCTTCAGATAGGCCAGCGACGAATAACCCGTGCCGAAATCGTCGAGCGACAGACAGACGCCCATGCGATTCAGTGCAGATAGCGTGCCCAGCGTGAATTCGGCATCGTGCATCACGGTGCGCTCGGTCAGTTCCAGTTCCAGCCGATCCGCTGCGAGCCCGGAAGTACTGAGGGCGCCGGCGACCATTTCGACGAAACCGGCCTGACGGAACTGCACCGGCGCCACATTCACGGCCATCGTCCGCAATGCCAGTCCCTCATCGATCCAGGCCTGGGCCTGACGGCAGGCCTCAAACAACACCCAGTCGCCAATCGGGTTGATCATTCCGGTTTCCTCGGCCACCGAAATGAAACGGTCGGGCATGATCATGCCAAGGTCGGGATGGCACCAGCGGATCAAGGCCTCGACGCCGACGATCTCACCGTTTTCCAGGCTGACCAGCGGCTGGTAGTGCAGTTCGAACTCTGCTGCGGTCAACGCATGGCGCAGGTTACTTTCCATCATCAGACGCTCGAGCGTCGCCATGTTCATCTCGGACGAATAGAACTGGAACGTGTTGCGACCGAGATCCTTGGCCTTGTACATCGCCGTGTCGGCGTTCTTCAGCAGCGTGTCGATGTCCTTGCCGTCCTGCGGATAGAGGCTGATGCCGATCGATGGCGTGATGGTCAGCGCATGACCACCGACGGAAAACGGTGCCGCGGCGATTTCCAGCACCCGGCGGGCAACATCGGCAGCGGCGGCAGCCGTGACCTCGGGCAACAGGATGATGAACTCATCCCCGCCCAGCCGGGCCAGCGTATCAACCTTGCGCACCACTGCGGCATAGCGCTGGGCCAGCGCACACAGCAATTCGTCGCCGACGCTGTGCCCGAGCGAATCGTTGACCCGCTTGAAGTGGTCGATATCGAGAAACATCAGGGCTGCGCTGCCGTTTTCCCGCTCGGCGCTGGCAATCATCTGTTCGACCCGGTCGTGCAGCAGGCGCCGGTTGGGCAGGCCGGTCAGCGCATCGAAATCGGCCAGCTCGCGGATACGCAGCTCGGCGGCCTTGCGGTCGGTGACATCGAGTACCGTACCCACCGATACCGGCAGATTGCCGAAACGCGCCGGCATGCCGAGAATCGACATGGTGAATACCGATCCATCCTTGCGCCGGCCGGACAACTCGTAGGCTTTTCCCGGCACGCCGGCAGCGCGCAGCGCCAATTGCTCGGCAACGATGTCGTGCTGTTCGGGAACGACCAGATCAAGCGGGCCGATGTGGCTCTGGAAATCGTCTTCGCTGTAGCCAAACAGCTTGCGCATGAACGGATTGACGTAGATGAAGCGCCCTTCCCCCATGACGAAAATACCAACCTGTGCCGCCTCCATGGTGGCCTGAAACAAGTTGGTACCTCCCTCGACCTTTCCGGTCATCGTTGCTCCATGGCCCCTGACTGCGCACCCCGCGGCCGCCAGCGCTTGAGCAGCAGCGAATTGGAGACCACGGAAACCGAACTCATGGCCATTGCCGCCCCGGCCACGACGGGATTCAACAAACCCGCTGCCGCCAGCGGAATGCCCAGCACATTGTAGATGAAGGCGAAAAACAGGTTTTGCCGAATCTTGCCCAAAGTCGCAGCGGACAGCGAAATGGCATCGACCACCCCGAGCAGGTCGTTGCGGATCAGCGTCAGATCGGCCGCCTCGATGGCTGCATCGGAACCGGCCCCAATGGCAAAACTGACATCGGCGGCCGCCAGCGCCGGCGCATCGTTGATGCCGTCGCCGACCATCGCCACCAGCATTTTTTCCGTTTTCAGTGCGTTGACCGCAGCAGCCTTGTCGCCGGGCAGAATACCTGCCCGGAACTCGGCGATACCGGCCTGTTCAGCTATCGCCGCTGCCGTCGCCGCGTTGTCGCCGGTCAGCATGACGACGCGGATACCGCGCTGGCGCAAGCGGGCAACCGCTTCGCGCGAGGTCGGACGCAGCGCATCGGCAATGGCGATCAGGGCCAGCGGCGTCACTGACTCACCCTGCACCTCGCCAAGCACGATCACCGTCTTGCCGGCGGCTTGCAGCGACACAATCGCCGCGTCGGCATCCAGGCCAAACCACGCCGGGGCGCCAAGTTTCAGGCTGCGCGCCGCAACCTCGCCCGTCACACCCTGCCCTGGCGTTGCCCGGAAATTGGTCACGGCAGGCAGGTCGACCGCAACATTCGCCTGCATCACCGCCCGCGCCAGCGGATGTTCCGAATGATGCTCGAGCGCTGCCGCCAGGCGCAGCGCCTCGTCACGCGTACCCTGCAGCGGCACGACATCGGTCACCTGCGGCTGACCGCAGGTCAGCGTGCCGGTCTTGTCGAGCGCCAGCACGCCGATCTTCTCGGCCCGTTCCAGCGCCTCGGCGTTGCGTACCAGGATGCCGGCGCGGGCTCCCTGGCCGGTGCCGACCATGATTGCCGTCGGCGTCGCCAGCCCGAGCGCGCACGGGCAGGCAATGACCAGCACCGCCACCGCATTGACCAGCGCTTCGGCGAAATCGCCGCTGACCCACCACCAGGCAACGAAGGTCGCCAGGGCAATCACACAAACCACCGGCACGAAGATGCCTGAAATCCTGTCGGCCAGCCGCTGCACCGGCGCCTTCGAACCCTGCGCCTCGCCGACCAGGCGGATGATGCCGGCCAACAGCGTCTGTTCGCCGACACCGGTCGCCCGGCAGCGCAGCGAACCCTGACCGTTGGCCGTCGCGGCAAAAACGCGATCGCCAGCGGCTTTGCCGACCGGCATGCTTTCGCCGGTCAACATCGCCTCATCGAGGCTGGATTCGCCATCGATCACCTCGCCATCGACCGGCACGCTCTCGCCCGGGCGCACCAGAAAGATATCGCCCGGCATCAGCGCATCCACCGGCAACTCGATCCATTGGCCATCGCGCTCGACGCGCGCAGTTTTCGGGCGCAGCCGGATCAGCGATTCGATGGCTTCGGAAGTCCGCGCCTTGGCCCGTGCCTCCAGCAACTTGCCGAGCAGCACCAGCGTGATCACCGCCGCCCCGCCCTCGAAATAGACATGCTGATCGTGCAGGCCGAACACCGTCACTGCGGTCGAAAAGCCCCAGGCCATTGTGGTCCCCAGCGCGACCAGCACATCCATGTTGGCCCCGCCGCCGCGCAATGCCTTCCAGGCGCCGTCGTAAAAACGCCAGCCGATCCAGAACTGCACCGGCGTCGCCAGCACGAACTGCAGCCAGCGCGGCAATTCGTTGGCATGCCCGCCTTCGCCGAACATGAACAGCATCTGGCCGACCAACGGCAGCGTCAGCGCGACCGCAATCCAGAAGCGGCGTATTTCCTCGCTGTACACCCGCAATTTTTCCGCTTTTTCCCGGGCTCGCGTACCTTCATCGACAATCTCTGCCGAGAACCCGGCCTTGGCCACGGCCGCAATCACCGCCTCGACAGCGACGCCGTTCAGGCGCACCCGCGCCCGCTCGGCAGCCAGATTGACGTTCGCCTGCATACCGGCCTGCCGGTTGAGCACTTTTTCCAAGCGCGCCGAACACGCCGCGCAAGTCATGCCGCCAATGGCAAACTCGACGACTTTTTCTGCATTTTCCAACGGCACCTGCGGATTCACTTCAGGCTCCTTCAAGCAGATAACGCAAACCGAACAGCCCGTATACGCCAAAACCGAGCACCAGCAAACCGGAAAGCGTACGCACCAGCGGCCGCCGGACGAATTCGTTGATCCGGGCCAGAACGATGCCGGCGAGCAGCAAATTGGGCAGCGTCCCCAGCCCGAAAGCCAGCATCAAGGCCGCGCCCCGACCCGCCGAACCCGCCGACAAGGCACTGGCCAGCGCACTGTACACCAGGCCGCAGGGCAACCAGCCCCACAGCATGCCGAGCGGAAAAGCCTGGCGCACCGTCGTCGCTGGCAGGAAACGCCGCGTCAGCGGCTGTACCCGGCGCCACAGGGCCTGACCGGCACGTTCGGTAAACGCCAGGGCGCGCGTCGCCCCCAGCAGATAGAAGCCGAGCGCGATGAGCATCAGGTTGGCAAACAGGTAGAGGATCAGGCGGGCCGGCACTTGCCCTTCCAGCCCCAGGCTGGCCGCACCGAGGGCGCCAGCGATGGCGCCGGCCAGTGCATACGAGAGAATGCGCCCGCCGTTGTAGGCAAGATGCATCGTCCAGCGCGAAGCGCCGCCCATGGCCAGTGCACCGACGATGCCACCGCACATGCCAACGCAGTGGGTACCGCCGAGCAAGCCAACGAGAAACAATGCAAAGAAGCCGGAATCGGGCATGGGAGAAAGCAAGCGGCCAGAACATCAGACAAGCGGACAGTTTAACCTGCCCGCTGCCCGCCCGATACCCGCATCCCGCCTAGATTACCTTGGAGTAACGCGTCCGCTGGCGGTCGGCCCGCAGATAACGGTCAAAAGCCATCGAGATCACGCGTACCAGCATGCGCCCCGGCGGCAGAACGGTAATCCAGTCGCGCTCAATCTTCAGCAGACCGCCACGCTCCATCTCCCGCAGATCCTCGATTTCCGCCGCAAAATACTTGTGGAAATCGATCAGGTGCGAGCTTTCGATGCTCTCGATCGACAGTTCGAAATGGCACATCAGCGCCTGGATGATCGAACGCCGCAGGATATCGTCGGCATTCAGCTCGATGCCGCGCACGATCGGCAACATCGGCGCATCGAGACGGTCGTAATACTCGTCCAGCGTCTTGACGTTCTGGTAGTAGGTCGGCCCGACCTTGCTGATCGACGAGATGCCGAACGACAGCATGTCGCAGTCGGCATAGGTCGAATAGCCCTGGAAATTGCGGTGCAGCCGCCCCTGGCGCTGGGCCACGGCAAGTTCGTCGTCGGGCTTGGCGAAGTGATCCATGCCAATGAAGACATAACCGGCGTCGGTCAACTTGCGAATGGCCAGCGCGAGAATCTGCAGGCGCTCCTCCGCCGTCGGCAGGTCAGCATCGGCAATACGGCGCTGCGGCTTGAACAGGCCAGGCAGGTGAGCATAGTTGTAGATCGACAGACGATCCGGGTCCATCGCCAGCACGCGTTCCAGCGTACGGTTGAAGCCGATCACGTTCTGATGCGGCAGACCGTAGATCAGGTCGACCGATACCGACTTGAAACCGCTGGCACGGGCTGCCGTGATCACGTCAGCGGTTTCTTCCTCGCTCTGCACGCGATTGACGGCGACCTGAACCTTCTCGTCAAAATCCTGGACACCGACGCTCATCCGGTTGAAACCAAGTTCGCCAAGCAACTCAACCGTCGCCCGATCGACCTTGCGCGGATCGACTTCAATCGAGTACTCGCCACCATCAAGCAGCTTGAAGTGCTTGCGCGTCTCGGCCATCAACTGCCGCATTTCATCATGCGACAGGAAAGTCGGCGTACCGCCACCCCAGTGCAGCTGGATCACCTCATGCTCGCCATCGCGGCCTTCCAGCGCCGCACTCTGCAGCGCCAGCTCCTTGCCCAGGTACTTCAGGTACTTGGCACTGCGCCCGTGATCCTTGGTGATGATCTTGTTACATGCACAGTAGTAACAGATGGTGTTGCAGAAAGGGATGTGGAAGTATAATGACAGCGGCCGGCTTATTCCGCCGATGTTGCGCTTGCCGAGCCAGAGCGCAGCAGCCTCCGAGTCGAATGCTTCGACAAAGCGGTCTGCTGTCGGATACGACGTGTAACGAGGACCGTTCACGTCAAAACGGCGAATGATCTGTGGATCGAAGACGAGGTTTTCAGTTGCGAAATTCATTTAACATAGCGCCAAGTTTAGGTTCGATTATGTGGGGATGGATCGCATTTTCGGTTGACATGGATCAAGCCGATGCAGGTTGCCAATGCCCAATACAATACCGTTGAATCAGGAGATTTCCCTGTCCGTCATCAAGACGGCCTGTTCCAACTGCAATCTGCGCGAACTTTGCCTGCCCTTCGGCCTCAGCCTGGAAGAGCTTGAGCGTCTCGACGACCTGATTTCGACCCGGCGTCGCATCAAGCGTGGCGATCACCTGTACCGTGCCGGCGAAGCCTTCGACTCGATCTACGCGATACGCAGCGGTTTCTTCAAGACCGACGTGCTGCTCGAAGACGGTCGCGACCAGGTCACCGGTTTCCAGATGGCCGGCGAACTGCTCGGTCTCGACGGCATCAGCACCGAACATCACACCTGCAACGCGATCGCACTCGAAGACAGCGAAATCTGTGCGATCCCGTTCTCGCGGCTGGAAACCCTGTCGCGCGAGATCCACAACCTGCAGCATCACTTCCACAAGGTGATGAGCCGCGAAATCGTCCGCGACCATGGCGTCATGATGCTGCTCGGCACGATGCGCGCCGAGGAACGACTGGCCGCCTTCCTGCTCAACCTGTCGCAGCGCTTCACCGCCCGCGGCTTCTCGCATGCCGAGTTCTACCTGCGGATGACGCGTGAGGAAATCGGCAGCTATCTCGGCTTGAAACTGGAAACCGTGTCGCGCGCCTTCTCGAAGTTCCAGGAAGAAGGCTACATCGCTGTCCAGCAAAAGCATATCCGCATCCTGAACGTAAATGGCCTGAAGGCCTTGATGAACCATCGGGTCTGATCGTCAGGGCGTACTGACCGGCACCAGACGCAACAATTTTCCGTTGCTGGCGTCGGTCAGCAGGTAAAGCAACCCGTCCGGGCCCTGACGGACATCGCGGATACGCCCCTCGCGACCGGTCAGCAAGCGCTCCTCGCGAATGACACGCTCGCCATCCAGTTCCAGCCGGACCAGCATCTGAAACTTGAGCGCGCCGACGAACAGGTTGCCGCGCCAGCCGGGAAAACGATCGCCGGTATAGAACGCCATCCCGGAGGGCGCGATTGACGGTGTCCATTGATGCAAGGGCTGCTCCAGCCCTTCGCGCTGCGTACCGACACCGATTTTTGTGCCAATACCGTAGTTGACCCCAAAAGTGATCACCGGCCAACCGTAATTGCGCCCGATCCGGGCGACATTGATCTCGTCGCCGCCTTGCGGGCCATGCTCGTGCGTCCACAACTCGCCGGTGACCGGATGCAGCGCCGCGCCCTGCATGCTGCGGTGACCGACGCTGAATATTTCCGGACGGGCGCCGGCAACACCCCGCCAGGGATTGTCTGCCGGAATGCCGCCATCGTCGTGAAGCCGCACCAGTTTGCCCGCGAGATCGTCGAGGCGCTGGGCCCGCGCCATTTCTCCCCGATCGCCCTGGGTGACATGGAGCAATCCGGCTCGATCGAACACCAGCCGCGAGCCGAAATGCACGCCGCCATCCGACTTCGGCCACTGCCGGTAGATGACCTGCACATCGACCAGACGATTACCGGCGCGATCGGAGACCCAGCGTCCGCGCAACACCTCGGTACCGACACCACCCTCGCCAGCACCGACATAACTGAGATACACCCACCCGTTCCCGGCGAACCCCGGGTGCAAGACGACATCGAGCAGACCGCCCTGACCGCGCGCCGAAACCGCGGGAATTCCGGCAACCGGACGTGGATCGAGACGACCGTCGGCATCGATGACGCGCAGGCGTCCCGGACGTTCCGTAACCAGATAACGGCCATCAGGCAGAAAAGCAACCGACCAGGGATGTTCCAAGCCTGCCACGACCACCTCGACACGGAAGTTTTCCCGTTCGCTGCGGATCGGCGGCTGCTCGGCCCCAACGGCAAATCCGGTCAGGCAAAAACCCGTTGCGAGCAAGCCCGCCATCATCCATCCATGCCGCATCAACATCTCCTGTTCAACGACTCAATCCCAGCCACAGCCGCTCCGAGTCATCACCGGATTGCGCCTGATCCCAATAGGGATCATCGCCGAAACGTTGCTGCAGGAAATCGACAAAAGCCCTGACTTTCAGCGGCAAATGCCGGTTGGGCAGATGCACGGCGTAAATGAAGCGCTCGACTGGCACATAGCCGGGTAAGACTTCGACCAGCCGGCCGGCCTGCAGTTCGCTACCGATGATGAAAGTCGGCAACAGGGCCAGTCCCAGACCGCCAAGCACGGCCTGCGACAGCGCCTCATCGTCGTTGATGCGCAAGGTGCCGGAAACCGCTACCGAAGCATCGCCTTGCGGCCCCTGAAGATGCCAGAACCCCTGGGCATTCATGTAGGTGTAGTCGAGACAATTGTGCCCGACCAGATCTTCGGGAACCCGCGGTATGCCGCGCCGCGCCAGATAGGATGGACTCGCGCAGATCTTGCGCCGGATTGGCGCCAGGCGCCGGGCCACGAGGTTCAAGCCGGGCTCCGGCGCGATGCGCAGCGCCAGGTCATAACCTTCCTCGACCAGATCGACAAGACGATCGCTGATCGTCATGTCCACCGACACGTCGGGATATTGCGCCATGAAATCCGGCAAGGCCGGGGCCACGTGCAGGGTGCTGAAAGCAACCGGCGCGCTGAATTTCAGCCGGCCCCGCGGCTCCTGATGCAGGCTGCTGACCGTGTTGTCGGCCAGCGCCAGCTCATCGAGGATGCGGTCGCAATGCTCGAAGTAGGCTTCGCCAACTTCGGTCAGACTGAGCCGTCGGGTGCTGCGCTGGAGCAGACGAACCCCGAGCGCCGTTTCCAGTCGCGCCACGGCCTTGCTGACCCGCGACTTCGAGATACCGAGCCGCAGTGCCGCCCCGGAAAAACTCCTAGCCTTGACTACCTGAGCAAACAGCAGCATGTCGTTGATATCACTCATCTCGGAACTTTATTGTTATCAAATTGGAAACAGTTTTATTCAAAGTTGCCGACTTATCAAGCGACAGCAAGCGATCTAACATCCCAAGTCTTCAAAACAAGATTAACCACCTCAAGAAACAAAAGAAAAAACACTTTAAATGCAACAAACTAACCTGATCATCGGCGAGACCGACTTTGTCCGCCTGATGGCGAGCCAGCCCCCGCCCGATTTACGTGCAGAGCTTGAACGCGCAATTGTCGTCCAGGACGAATCAATACAGAACGACACCGTCACGATGGGGTCACGCGTACGCTACGCCGAACTCGAAACCGGCAACAGCCGTGAAGTCGAGATCGTTTTCCCGGAAGAAGCCGATCCGGCGCAGGGCAGGATATCCGTGTTCGCCCCGGTTGGCGCCGCGCTGATCGGCCTGTGCATCGGCCATGAAATCGACTGGGATTTCCCGGGTGGCAATACCCGCCGACTGGTCGTCGTCGGCGTCACCCAGCCGACTGCCGGCCCGGCCGAAGACAAATCACCACAACACTGAAAAACACGCCAGGGAGCCCAATATCGTGCGCTACAAGTCATTCGAGGAATTCACCCAACACGTTGCCGCACGAAACCCCGGGCAACCCGAGTTCCATCAGGCGGTCACCGAAGTCATCGAAAGCCTCTGGCCGTATATCCAGCAACATCCGAAATATGCCGAGCACGGCCTGCTCGACCGCCTGGTCGAACCGGAACGGGTCATCATGTTCCGCGTTTCCTGGGTGGACGATCACGGCGAAGTGCAGGTCAACCGCGGCTACCGCATCCAGCACTCGTCGGCGATCGGCCCGTACAAGGGCGGCATCCGCTTCCATCCTTCGGTCAACCTGTCGATCCTGAAGTTCCTGGCCTTCGAGCAGACTTTCAAGAACGCGCTGACGACGCTGCCGATGGGCGGTGGCAAAGGTGGCTCCGATTTCGACCCGAAGGGCCGCAGCCCGGGCGAAGTCATGCGCTTCTGCCAGGCCTTCGTCAGCGAACTGTTCCGCCACATCGGCAGCGACACCGACGTGCCGGCTGGTGACATCGGCGTTGGCGGGCGCGAAGTCGGTTTCATGGCCGGCATGATGAAAAAGCTGTCGAACCGCGCCGACTGTGTGTTCACCGGCAAGGGCCTGAGCTTTGGCGGCTCGCTGATCCGCCCGGAGGCCACCGGCTACGGCACCGTCTATTTCGCCGAGCAGATGCTCGCCCAGCAAGGCTGCAGCTTCGCCGGCCGGCGGGTCAGCGTTTCCGGCGCCGGCAATGTCGCCCAGTACGCCGTGGAAAAGGCCATGGCGCTCGGCGCCAAGGTCATCACCGTCTCTGACTCAAGCGGCACCGTCGTCGACAACGACGGCTTCACGGCGGAGAAACTGGCCGAGTTGATGGAGGTGAAAAACCACCGCTATGGCCGTGTCAGCGACTACGCAGAGCGCGTCAAGGCCGACTTCCTGCCTGGCGTCCGTCCGTGGCACGTACCGGTGGACATCGCCCTGCCCTGCGCGACGCAGAATGAACTCGACGGCGACGATGCACGGACCCTGGTGAACAACGGCGTGATCTGCGTCGCCGAAGGTGCCAACATGCCATCTACGGCAGCAGCAGTGCGGGTTTTCGAAGAAGCCGGCGTGCTCTACGCCCCGGGCAAGGCCAGCAACGCCGGCGGCGTCGCCACCTCTGGCCTGGAGATGAGCCAGAACGCCATGCGCCTGTCCTGGCAGCGTGAAGAAGTCGATACCCGCCTGCACGAGATCATGTGCAACATCCACGAAGCCTGCCTGAAGTATGGACGAGGCCCGGATGGCAAGGTCAGCTACGTCAATGGCGCCAACATCGCCGGCTTCGTCAAGGTTGCCGATGCAATGCTGGCGCAGGGCGTGGTCTGAACGGCATCGTTCAGAAACGGTGTTTCAGCGTTACCCCGGCCAGCCAGTTGCGGCCGGGCGCTGATTCGTAATAGCGGCCGTTGCTGTCGCCAACGATTACCGAACCGACGTACTGGCGATCGAACAGGTTGTCGATGCGCAGGAAGGTACCGACCGACAACGCGCCGTAATCGCGATCAAGCGCGAAGCGCAGGTTGGCGATCGCGTAGCCGGGTGCCGAACGCGCGGCATTAGTGTCGTCGACATAGACCCGGCTCCGCGCCAGCGTTTCGATCGCCGCCTGGAAACCGCTGACCGCATGTTTCCAAGCCAGTTCGCCGTACAACTGCGAGGACGGCACGCCGGGCAGGCGGTTGCCGGCAGCGACGACACCACTGTTGCCGGTATAGGCCTCGTCGAATTCGGCGCGCAGGCCGGTGTAGGCGAGACGACCGGAAAAGCCCCCCGACCAGCGCACGTCGAGCGCCGCCTCAATGCCACGGCGCAGGGTACGACCGGCGTTGATGTAGCTGGTGCGACCGCCAGCCGAGGCAGCCACCACCAGTTCATCCCGGGTCCGCACTTCGAACAGCGCGATGTCCAGCCGGCTGTTGTTGCCGAGCAGCGCCTTGATACCGGTTTCCAGGTGGGTACTGGTCGCCGGCTTGAGGTCGAAACTGAAGCTGGCCCCCGGCCCGGAATAGAACAGCTCGTTCAGCGATGGTGTCTCGAAACCACGGGCAACACTGGCGTAGAGATTGACGCTAGGCGTCAGCGCGAACATCGCTGCCAGCGTCGGCGTGGTCTTGCGGTAGTCGACCTCACCACTGTCGTCACCGTTACCGGCGACGATGTAGTGGTCGCTGACTTTGAAGCCAACCCGGCTATGGCGCAGGCCGCCGCTGAAACCCCAGCGCTCACCTTGCCACTGGCCCTGCACATAGACGCCGCTGGCCGCCACCCGGTCGGTTTCGTCGCGGCGCAAGCGGCCCTTGACCCCGAGCGTGGCACCGATGAAATTCTCGTAGCCTTGGCGGTCATCGAGCGAACGCTCGTAATCGACGCCCAGGGTTGTCGTCAGCCGGCCGCCGGCCAGTCGGCTACGGGCAATCCAGCGCGCCGAGGCGCCGGCAAAGCTGCGGTCGAAATCGATGACGCCGCCCGAATGGCGCGGATTGCCCTGCACCCCGACCGGGATGGACTGGTACTGGATCACCGAGCGCTGGCCGGCGTAGGTCGACAACTGCAGGGCATGTTCGCCGAAACGATGCTCGTAATTGAGCCCGGCCTGTTGCTGGCTGATCCGCTTGCGCGTATCAAAACTGAGTGCGCCCGGGGTGACGCCTTCCGGCCGGCTCTGGTAAGCGGCCCAGTCGAGCCCGAGCGGGTCGTCGGCAATCTGGCGGAAGCTGCTGGCAACAAAAGTCAGGCGCCCGTCCGGACTCGGCGAAACGCCGAGTTTGACCAGGCCCTGGTCGCGCCGGACGGCGCTATGGTCGCGGTAACCATCGGACACGAAACGCGAGGCATCGACGACATAGGCCAGACCGCCAACCTCGCCCTGGCTGGACAGATCGCTCTTCCAGGTGTCGTTACTGCCAGCGCTGAAACGGCCTTCGACACTCGGCCGCCCCTTGCCATCCGGCGTAAACAACTGGATGACGCCACCCGCCGCGTTGCCATAAACCGACGACAGCGGCCCACGCATGACCTCGATGCGCTCGGCACGGTCGAGATTGAAGGTCGCCGCCTGCCCCTGTCCGTCCGGCATCGACGCCGGAATACCATCAGCCACCAGACGGATGCCACGGACGCCGAAGGCGGTTCTGGCGCCAAAACCGCGCGACGAAATCTGCAGATCCTGAGCGTAATTCTGGCGATTCTGGACGACGATCCCGGGCACGCTAGCCAGTGCCTCGGAAGCATTCACCCCAAGCTGGGCGGCGCCAATTTTTGCCGAATCGACCACGTCGACCGCAGCAGGCAGATCGAACGTGCTCTGCTCGACCCGGCTGCCGGTGATCACCATCGGGTCGAAACGGACTGCCTCGTCAGCCAGCGCCGGCGCGGCAAAGGCCACGGCCAGACAGGTGGCGAGCGGGTTCATGCGGTGAGTTTTCATTTTGTCTCCGGTTGTAATAATGGCTGTTTCAACGCGCCGGTTCGAGGATTTCCTGCTCGATCCCCGGGAACAGATGGCCGACCGAGCGCCGGTATTCACTGGCGGATAGCGGTAGCACGGCAAATTCGGCAGGAATCGCGCGTGCCATCGTCTCGTTCATGTCCAGCCCTTCTTCCGCCGAACGGCGCAGGGCCATCTGCAGCCAGTTCAACCAGGCGCGGGTCTGCCGCAGCGGCGCGGCATCGCGCGCCACCGGCCCATGCCCGGGAACAATCGCCCGGAATCCCGGCTCGCGGGTGATCGCCTCCAGCACATCGAGTGCCGCCAGCCAGCGGCCGACATCAGCGTGTGGCGTCGTCGGCGCCCGCTCGAAAAAACCGAGATCACCAGTGAACAGCACGCCGCTCTCTTCGTCGTAAATTGCCAGATCGGCCTCGGTATGTCCGGCCAGTGCCAGCAGGCGCAGGCGGCGCCCGGCAATTTCCTGGTGGCCGGCCTGCAGCGGCCGCCCGGGAACCACGACTTCAGTACCCTGCATCCAGTCGCCGGTCAGGCGAAAAAGGTTTTCAGCAAAGGCATTGCCCTCCTCGCCAATACCCTTGATGGTGCCCGGCAGCGCCGCCAGCGGCACGCCGGCAAAAGCCTGGTTGCCGAGAAAATGGTCGGGGTGATGATGGGTGTTGATGACCAGCGCCAGTGGCCGCTGATCCACGGCGACAATCGCCCGGCGCATCTGCTCGCCGTAGCGGCGCGAAGGGCCACTGTCGATGACGATGATGCCGCCCGGCGCGACAATGAAACCGGTATTGACGATGTTGCCGCCGTTCGCTGGCGCAAAGTCCTCGGTCTTGCCGATGAACGCATGGACACCATCGGCAACCCGCTGCGCCTTGAGTCCGTAATCGAAATCGGCAGCCCCGGCAGCCCCGGCAAGCAGCACAAGAAAGCCCGACAACCAGAGCTTCATGGCGCTATCCTCGCGTGGAAGGCATTACCGTTGTTGTCGTAGCCGCGCACCTCGACCGGCCCGGCGACAGCGCCACGACGCAGCGTGAACACCGGGTTCTCGCTGACCGGCTCGCGCAATTGCAGGCGCATCAGGCGCTGACCCGCCGCGTCATGCAACTCCACCCGATCCAGGTGAAAAGCGGGAATCCCGGCAACCAGGCCGGTATCCATCGGATGCTCGATGCGCAGCCGGACCCGGTCAGCCTGCGCCCCCCTGCTCCACTGACGGCCGCTGACCTGGTTGAGCCGCGCCTGCCAGTCCGGGCTACCCGCCTTGGCCGAGGGCACGGTGCAGCCACCGCCGACCGTCGTCACCCAGGTGCCGCCGACGTGCCAGACGCCATCGGCTGTCCGCGCCGCCGCCCGCACCGGCGTCGATTGCTGCAATTTGATGCGAAAACCCAGCCAGGCCGGTGCTGCCTCCGGAAAAAAGCGCATCACCTCGACGATGGGGTTGAAATCGGCAAAAACCAGCACCTCACTGACCGGCCCGAGTTCGCTGGCGTCCACAGTAAGCGGCACCTGCAGCGGATTTTCGGCCACGGCTGGCGCCAGCACCCGGACCCGCGGATCGAAACGCAGCGTCACCCCTTCCGGGAACAGATAGCGCATATCTGCCCAGCGCGGCGACGCCAGCGGATCGACCTCGTCCTGCCCGGCCAGCGCAGGTCGGACAATCGCCAGCACCGCCAGAAAAATGGCGGCAATGCCTGTCATCAGATTCATGTCTCACTCCATTCGCCCTGTGGGCTGTTTGGTAGTGAGTTCGCAAGCGCCGTGCCAACACCAGAACCCCGCCCTGCCCTGCGCGAGCACCCGATGCAGCAGGCACGCTGCTCAAGCGTGGAGCAGTTGCTTCCATTTGCAGCAAGACGGTTACCTGCCTGCAAAGCGATTCAACATCGTTCTGTGCTCGAGCAGGAAGCTCCCGACTTTTCACTGTCAGCGCAGAGGCGGTCCTGACGACAAAACTGCACAAATTCTGCGGTCGACCGCAAAAATTTGCGGTTTTCCGGATTGCATTGACTTGGGAGAGTGCTTGAGGGCGTACGCCAGGAATTCGGCCAAAGCGGACGGTAAAGTTGCCTTCCGGGAACGACCACTGAAAAGTCATTGCTGCCCTTCCGCTCCCGCAGGCGAACTCACTCTCAGTGGCCTGAAGCAGCTTTTGTTGGAGCAGCAACAGAAGTCTTTAGGCTGCCGTAGCAGGGTTGGATTACTTCGAAAACCACGCCCAAAAGCGAGACCATAAGCCGCTGGTTTTCTCCGTTTCAACGGCAGGGGCAATCGACTGCGCGTCAAGTCGCGCAGACTCCGTTTCACGTTCGTAATAGGCGGCTTTCGCCCGCTTGTCACGGAGCCTTTCGGCTTCAACGCGCGCATCAGACCACCGGCCACACTCGATGACGCAATTTCTTTCGATCACATAGTGCGAGCGGCAATTTTGGTTCCAATTGCCCACCGAGGGATTGAGCGTCACGGACTCGCCGTCGAACGTTATCCGCCAGTCCGTCGGCGTGAAAGGAGTCACCACGCGTTCCCCGCAACCGCAGCAGCACGAGTGCACCGCGGTCGCGTATTCCATCGAGATGTACAGAACGCCTAGTTCCAGCTCACGTGGTACGTTGCGGACAAACCGGTGCTCCAAGGTGTGGTGCCTCATCACAATTGATCTCCGTTCAGCAGCATGCCGCCGTCGGTGGTGTAGGTGCTGTGGTGCTCCTGCTCAAGGTCTCGATAGAACCCGCGCAATTTCTTCCACTTCACGACCGCTAGGCACGCGTTTAAGGCATTCAGCTCGGCCACCTGGATATTGGAGGCATATACGTCCTGGCCGCCACCGCCCGCGAAGGAGATGCGCCCTTGGTGTACATGCTCGCGCTTCGTGGGCGTGCTGGTTGTCACGCGCAAGATGCCGCCGAGGCTGCCGTTAGTGAGTTCCAGTCCCATGCCGACATCGATGAACGGCACGCCCAGCGCCTCGAGCTTGGCCACGACAGCACGCTTCTTCTCGCCGGCATCCATGCTGAGGAACGCAAACGTGATGCCGTCCAGCAGGCCGAGAGTATCCGCGTTCATCTCCACGGGATGCGCCTCAATGTTGCGGTGCATGCGCTCGTAGATGCCTTTCAGGTAGTCCACCTTCTTCGGGGCATCCCGCAGCTCCTCCAGTGACGGTGCCCCAGGCGCGCGGAAGGCGTTGTGCGAAAGGAAGTCATCACCGTCGAAAAGGCGGATCCGCTTCACGGGCGTCTTCGCGACGAAGTCGAGGATGTAGCCGCCGGTGCCACCCAGGCCGATAATGGACACAACCTCCTCTTCTAGCTTGCTGGCCAACGCGCCAATCCCGACGCGGCTGGAGGCAGTGTCGAGATAGTTGAACACGCTGGCCTCATCTTCCTCCTCGCCGCCGCGGAATACGCGCGGGCTGATGCCCGGCTGCAGCACCGCGGCTGGCCCGGATACGATGGTCGCGTAGGTCGACATCTTGGCGTAGTAGTCCGCATAACCCTGGTCGCTCGGCTTGCTGGAGAAGCTGAACCGCGCCGTGAGCCCGTAGCCGAGGTCTTTGTTCGGCGCGTCATGCGAGATGCCCTGCAAAGGCGTTCCGTCGGCATTGCACGGGAAGTCGCCGTCCCAGTTCATGACATGCGTTTCGGGTTTGCGGATACGGTCACCCGCAAGGTCAAGAGTCGAGACCAGGGTGCCAAAACGGACCTGGCGCTGGGCGTCCACGTAGGGTACTTCCAGCATCACAAGGAAGTTTCCCTTGATGCGGATGAAGTAGCCCTCCGAGCGGAGCCGAGCCAGATCGGGATTAAGACTGAACAGTGCGCGTGACATTGAAGATGGTCCCTTTCTTTTTAACTTCAACAGAGCCGCCCTCGCCGAGTTCGCCAGCGTGAGGGAGCGATGCCGCATTGCGGAAGGTCATCGAGAACTTCACGTTGGTCTCGGGCGGCGCGTTCGGGTGCGACAACTTGACCACCTGCTCGAAGGTGACGTGCTTGTCCGGAACGGTCTCCTCGACAGAGTTGACCAAGATGATGTAGTCCATCTGCGGCTTGGGGGCAGTGATGAAACGCTCGATACCCGTCGCGTCGAGGTTGATCCGATCGTCCGGCTCGATGAGTAGGTCTTCACCGCCGCGGACTTCCAGGAAAACGGCATCGTCCGGGGATGTCTCGGCGAGGTCGTACAGAACGCTGCCGAGCATGTTGGCGTGCCCCCACGCCAGCTGGCGGTCGTTTAGCGAGAACTTGAAGTCGCGGTCCGACTTGAACGCGATGAAGCGTTCAGCGCCCTTCCCGCGCAGATCGAAGGTCTCGTCGAGGCGGACGTCCTCGAAGTCACCCGTGTCTAGGTAGGCGTACAGGATGTAGTCAGTGCGATGGTCCAAACCAGCACTAGCCAGGATTTGCCTGCCGGTGGGAACTGGGTCCGGTACATTAATGTTGCGAAAATTCAGCCCATCCAGGCCGAAGCGGATGCGATAGGCGGCAGCCCGCCGCAAAGCGCGACCCTCGCGGATCGCGTCGCCAACGTCGTCATAGTCTTGGAGAGACATCTTAGTCCTTTCGAGTTTGTTGGAAGCTCCATTGCTTCCCTATAGCCGATAGTTTCTCGAAAGCGCTTGCAAATAGGTTTCAGCCACAATCCAGCTGTATTGACGGCCAATCAACCCTCCATGTCTGGAATTTGAGAAGTATCAACGTTCTCAACATTCATTGATTTCATGCTCAAAAAATGAAGAAACGTCAGTTGCGTAGTTCTTGCGATGGAGCCAACATATGCCACTGTCCAGGAAAGCTCCCAGAAGAGGACCTTGATGCAACGAATTTTGGTAGTTGAAGACGATCCGGCGATGCGCCAGAAGATTCTCCGTTTGCTGTCCGATGTGCCGGGGGTAGCAACCGACGAAGCCGCCGATGAAGCAGGGGCAAGAGCGTTGATTGCCAACAATAGCTATGACTTGGCGGTTATTGACATTGAACTCGGTCAGACCGCATTGGCCCGGATGGCCGGACTTAAGCTGGCTCTTGAAAAGCCTGCAGTTGTCGCGCTGTTCGTATCGGGAACGAAGGATGCAACGCTTCGTTCTGCGGCTAGTTATTTAAGTGGCTACGATTTTGTCCAGAAGCCGTTCGAGGACATCGAATTTAGCGCGAAGGTGATGCGTCTGCTGGAAACTGCAGATATGGTTAAAAACAATACACCTCCCCCCAAATCGGATCTTCCGCCAGGCCTGGAGCGCGACCCGAAAAACCAAACGAGATTCCTTTGGAAGGGCAAACGAATCGATCTGACCGCCGTTGAACTGGGGATTGTGGACCTGCTGGCCCGCTCTTACGGCACCGTAGTGCTCTACGCGACACTGGATACCGTACTACGTACAGGGCGCGGACCGAACGCGCATTCAAGCCATATCCGGAATATCCGCCAGGCCTTCGAGGCAAAGGATTCAGAGTTCGCCGAAATTGTTCCGGATCCAGGGCGAGGCTATATATGGAAACTCCGTGATCAAGGTTGAGTTTTTCCGCTTTCTAAAGCAACTACACCGTTTAGACTTTACATTACGCTCAGCCGGTGCGGCTACTGTGCTTCTGGCATTGTTCGGTTATGCCATCATTGATTTTGTTCAGACTGCAAGCCGCAAAGAGCATCAGATTCAGGAGTCGACGCTACGCAGTGAGTTGGGCCAATTTCTCTTGGTTACTCGAGAACCCGATGGCTCGTCTCTTTTGGAAAATCCTGTCGAGTTCACTCTAGCAAAGCGCCCAGTTCAGATCGTCAGTATCCGAAGGCCATTCTTTTCATATTTTCTGACGAAGGGTAATTCAAAGTCTTTTCGGTCCGATAACCTGAAGTTTGATCCCCCTCGCGCTTGCGTTATTGAATTTTCGCCTACCCCCAGCTCGGCTCTAATTGATAAGGCCTCAGTCCCGCTGCAAGTTTGTTTTGCCGCTATTTCTTCCGATCCCGCGGGGCGTTACATTTATTTTTCATTACGGTACCCAACCTCGCCGATTCGGCAGCATGTGCCGGGTAAATCTCCAGAGGTGAGCGATCGGGTACTTCTACGTTTTTCCGGAAAACGAGACGTCAACCTCGTCCTTACTTATCAGCGCGGCCCCCAAGGTAACGTACGCCGTACAAGCCTCGCGGAGCGTTATGAGGGCTTTCATGAAGTCGTGGCATACCTTCCTGATGAAGGCAGCAGGACTACGCGGTTACTCAATGCCCAAGCGTTCGAGAGAAAGGTATCTGAGGATGAAACTACCCAGGTCACCTTGGTTGGTCGCATCGATGCCTCACTGCTGCTTACAGGGGAAGACCGACTTGGTGATTGGCCGTCATTAGCGGTGAAGACGATAAGAATTGGGGTTGAGATTTTACCCGCTGTGGATGCTTCACCTCATTCTAGTGCGCCAAGTCCGCGCTATGGCTTTGCGCCCGGCGATGAAGGAACCGCTGGATTTTCCCTAGAACAAGCTTACCGAATTGCCGTCCCATCGAAAGCGACCTTGGATGTTGTAGTGCGCGCCGGCCCCGAGGCAGGGAAGGTGTTTTGGAGTTCAAGCTCTTTGGAGCCATCTGATTCCCTGCGATATAAAGGGTGGTTCCAGTCATTGGCCAACCAGGTAGCGAAGGCATTGGTTTCGAGCGTTCCGCAAATCTATGTTGCCCAGGATCATCATTTGAGTGGGCTTCCAACCCTGGCTGTAAAGCTTACCGAAGATGTCAACATCGTTCCCGACATCGCTGCGCGATCTGTAGCTTGGCAATTGGCTGCCATGGCAGCCATCGTTCTGCTGATCTGGCTGCTATGGGGTGGTTCCAGGCGTTTGGAACGACTGACTCGAGTCGCTCGTATTGCTTCGTCGTCCCGAGGACAAGCCTTTACTGAATACGCCAAGAGCAATGACCAGATAGGTACTCTCGGTCGAATGATGCACCTGCTTATCGAACGGGACCGCCTTCGGATTGAACGTCAACGGAAGCGACTGGAGCGAGAAAATCAGCGCAAAGCAGACGCTATTCGCAAGGAGCGCGAACTTCTTGAGACGCGCCGAGAGCTACTGCAGGCAATGGGCCATGAAATTCGGTCTCCTTTGGCGAATCTACTCGCGCGGCAGGAGCAACATCCGGATATAGCCAGAAACCTTAATCGAATGAAGCGTGCTGTCAACGCCTTCCAAGAGGCGGCGACAATTGAAGAAGGCCTTCTTAGCGGCGAAGTAACGGCCCGTGTTGAAGACCTAGCCAACTTCATCGCGAAGTACACCGACAACCTTCAAAGCAGCGGCCGGCTTATTAATGGCCACGGGCTGCGAACTGGGGTGCTGGCTTATTTTGACAGTTTTATCTTGGAGAGTGTCTTAGAACACCTCTTTGACAATGCCGAGCGCCATGCACTTCCGGGGTCGACTATCAAAGTTCGATGGGACGATGAGGGAGATTTTGTAAACATCACGGTGCACAACCGCGGGGATGAACTGGAAGACTGTGAAAGCATTTTCAAGCTGGGCGTTAGTGACCCAGACAAAGGCGGACAACTCGGTTTGGGGCTCTACGCCGCTAAGATGTACCTATCTGGGATGAATGGGACAATTTGTGCAGAGAATCGCGATGATGGAGTGGCATTCATCATCAAACTGCAGAAAACAGCGTAAACATTTCCCCTGCTCTATCACAGTACCGCTTTCGGCCGACTGCTCGAATTCGTCAAAACTAGCTCCTAGGCCGCCTCTGCACGATTCATATGAAGTAAATGGATAGAAACGCAACGGATATGACGATGGCTAGAAATGACTCCGCCACATGGGTTGTTGGTTCTCTCCATGAGAATGAGCAGCGACCGCTTCTCGAGGATTTGGTCATGGCCTGGGCGCGGGATCGGACAACTGGCGTCCCTCGCTACATCGGCGAGCTCAAATCCAGCCAGACCGGAGCCGCTTGTAATTGCGAGTGCTATAGCTGCGGGTTGCCATTGCAAGCTGTCAATGCAGGAAATCCCAATTACAAGCGCCGCCCATCATTCCGGCACCCAGCCGGTGCAGCCAAGGATGAATGCCTGATCCTATCGGCTCGGGTCGCTGCGCTAGAGATGCTGCAGCGCGAAGGCAATCTCCGTTTGCCAATGCGGCGAGTTAAAGGAAGCATTCAAGGGCTGTCAGGACAGTATCACGATGCATGGGCTGTTGCACCGGCTGAAACTGTGCGTATGGCCCGTTTCGAGTTTCGGGATAAGACTGCCGCGATTATCACGCTTGATGACGGCAGAACCTTTCAACTAGTCCTGGAAGGGTTGATTGCCGCCCATAAGCATGACTCTGGCGCAAGTTTGCTGATCCCTACCATCGTGATGGCCATCAACGACCCGGCCCTTGCAGCAATGCCGCCAGACGAGCTACGGAAGCGTATTACGATCATATCCGAGCATGCCCAATGGTGCTCATATTGGAATGATCGCGAGTTAGCCAACGAAGCTGAAGAAAAGGCAGCGGACGAGGCCCGGCAGGCATTGGACTGGGGAGCTGCCGACCGTGAGACATTGCTGCACCTTATTGCCAAGCAGATTCTGGAAGAAGAAAAGCGGATTCGATTGCCTGACTTGACCGGGACTGCGCGTACAACGCTTCAGGATGGCGAACCTTTGACAGCCAGCAAGAGTTACCCTGGCGCAATGGTTCAATTGGAGGGAGTGTTGCTGGAGAAAAACATTGGGTACACCCGCCCTGACGTGATCGCCGAAATGCGGGAATCGTCACCTTGGGAGGCCGGGCCGATTCTAATTGAAGTGACAGTCACCAACGCCATCACCGAAGAACGCATGCAGCGGATTCGGCAGAACAATTTGCCGACGCTAGAAATCGATATTCGCCAACTGGGCGGAAAGGTATCGCGCAGCGAATATGCCCGGCTTGTGGTGGATGAGGTTGCGGGAAAACGTTGGCTCTACCATCCCACTGAAGCATTGCTCCGCCAGCAAGCAGCGGTAACGCTTTCGCAACAAGCCGCCGAGCGTAATCGCGAAATCGATCAACGCCGAGAGCAAGAAACTGAACTAGCAAAGTTCCGAAAAATCCCGGAGAGCTTGCAGCGCATTATCCCGCCACCTTCTGAGCGCACAACGACCGGTAGCTATCCACGTAAACCGAGAACCCATCACTGGAAGCACGGCCCAATTTCGACGGCAAATAGTGTCCAGTGGAAAACCTGTGGCTGCACTCAGTGGGAAGACCTGCTGCGCTACGCACAGGAACTCCGTGCCGAACATCAAACGGTTGCTATCGCGCTCAGGATGTGCTCCGAGCGCTACGGCTATTCAATTAGCTTACTGGTGGGCATATGGATGTCGGCAGGCCTGATTCAATAGATTGCCAAGGCACCGAAAGGAGATTCAACTTGTACGACACCTGGACAATCCGAGTGCATGGGAAAATTGTTACCAACTTGGACATTGGGCGTCTGATAGTTGAAGACGGATGCTTCGTTTCCGCAAACACAAAGCTATGTGATTTCTCCAATTCCGCCTGCTTATCCTCGGAATCACTGGCCAAACGTTATTTGGAGGCGCTGCTTCCCGTCCTCAGGAAACGTTATGGGGATGGTATCCGCCTCTCGGTATATGACCGTGGCCCTCAGGGACGCCCTGAATTTGACGACACTTGGGTCTCAGCCCGCATCGATCAGGGCAATTTTGCCCCCAACCGCAGACCGAGGATGCTACCCTGAAACCGTCTTGTATCCGGGCTTATGGGCATCAATACCCTACTGCAGGAGGGTGTCCGAGATTTTGTATAAAGCAGCCATTGCCGTCCGAATAGATGAAAGACTGCTATGGCCGAGGACCGGAAGTCGGCCAGAGCGGACCTACTGCACAGGTTTTAGGTACATCCGCTGCAAAGAACATTCCGGACATTCGCTAACTTCGGAGTGGCGTTCAGATTACACCTCCAAAACGTGAGTTTGGTTTGGGCCCAAAAGTCTAATCGTCAAAGGTTCTTCGGGTTTAAGACCTGAACTTGTATGAACGATATCCGCGAACATTCTTTGCAATTGCTCTCGCTCTGCCGCACTTGCGCGTGAAAACTGTGTTACTCGGAAAAAATCAACGAGCAATTTTTCTTCGACAAAAAAATACCCCGTCACTATTGCCAGAGTCATTAATGCTGCATCCTTTGCTCCCATTGCACTAGCAACAGCTAATGCCCAAGCCTCTGAATCACCACGTTGGCGCGCAGCGCAGTTCAAGAATCTATAAGCTGCCAAGACATTCTGCCCATTAGTTAATGCCAGATGTCCTGCATTGAAATTGAACAACGCATCCGAGCCAAACCTTTGCATCAGCGGCATGAGCGCTTTCGGAAGATCTTTCAATTCATCCCCAGAAAGGCCCTGCAAAATGCCAATACCACCATCCTCTGGAGCAGCACGCTCGAGGAAATTGACCCCCCATTCTTCTACGAACTCACGACAAAGTTCCCTGAGCAAAAGAGCTGCTGTGGCGGATCCGTCATCTAGCGGAGTGCCAAGAGCAACATCCAACTCTGCGATTCCGTTGGAAAACTCCCCTGCACAAAAAAGCACGTCGCCCAGCAAGTAATGCAGCCTTGCCGATGGTTCCAATATAAGAGCAGCACGGTATTGCTCAGCAGCTTCTGAAAACATTCCGTTCTCGAAAAAAGCTGCTCCATACTCATGCCGAAAGTAAGCGCGGTTGAAGTAGTCAGGCACCGCTTCTGCCGCAAGTTGGAACAGCGGCAACGCTTCTGGCCACAGATTCTTGTGTGATAGTGCATTTGCAAGGCTATAAGCCGTTGCACCGCGATGTGCATCATCCATGGAGGATGCCAAGTCCTCGCGAAGCATTGAAATCCATTGGTCGGACTCGCCATAGCGCTGTGCTGCCACGTACGCAACTCCAGGGAACAGTGCGCTGCCTATTTCCGGCATGTCGTTTGCGCTTGCTCCTTGAAACAAGTCGGCCGCTTCCTTCAATCCAACAGCATAGATAACCGAATCCATCAGAGGAAAGAAGAACCTTTCTCCCGCTGCCTTGAGCAATAGACCAAAGCAGCTCTTTGCGAGCGGGCGGGCTACAAGGATTCTGTCGTAGCGACAAGCAGTCAAAAAAATAAGAAGAACGATTGTGCTGGCGATGCTTGAAGGCGTTAACTCGCCAAATTCTTCAACCATGACACCTGGGAGCCCCAGATGTGAACAGACGACTCTGTCAGGCAGCAGGGATATTTCGAAAGCCGCCGAATTCAAACTTTCTGCCTCGAACCGAAATATGCTCAAGCTCTCTAGCTCATTCAAGGCACTTGTAACCTCTGCAAGCCTTACCAATGGTGTATAGCTACCACGCACTGCAATCAAGAATGGCGGCAATTGGCGTTCAGTAAATGCACGACTTCTGTGCTCCAGAAAGTCTTGAATAGCTTTCGGAGAAGTCAGCTTGTCCCATGGTCTCAGAAATTTTGTCACGCTCAGTGACTGCGCGTCGGCCTTTAACGACCAAGCGACATCATGTAGCCAGCACCAGCAAAATTGCTTTGCATCTGCGTAGTAGCGCAATAAAAGCACCGGATCTGTATGTGCACTCCAATACTCGAAGTGATCTCTATCTAA
>Ga0075012_10000871_pt1 | contig 31698 bp, 25 predicted proteins | sample All_14_2_FD_71474 | JGI IMG/M metagenome (GOLD analysis project Ga0075012, IMG submission 71474) | Freshwater microbial communities in response to fracking from Pennsylvania, USA - Allegheny Zone_MetaG_DW_15 | ecosystem: Environmental > Aquatic > Deep subsurface > Groundwater > Drilled...
GCACATGGTCGCGCCCGACCGAGGCCAGCACCAGATCGGGCGCGACTGTGTCGCCGATGCCATAGGCCGCCTGGGTGCCGTCCGGTCCCTGCAGGATGGCGGTGCCCGCTGTGCCGGTGCGGGTGCCGAACAGCAGCCAGCCCTCGGCCGACAGGTCCAGAACGGCAGGTCCCTGACCCTGACGGAAGAAGGGATCGAAGCGCGCGAAGACGGCGGGATCGCTGAGCGGACGCACGGGGTCGGCTGATCCGGGCTGGGCACCGGTCGACAGAAAGGCCGACGCCGCTCCGCCGATCAGCACCGCTGCAAGGCCAAGACCCAGGGCGATCTCGACGCCGCGTCGAATCGGCAGGGTGTCTGGCAGGGGCGGGACGGTCCGGCGCATGTCCCGGCCTCTAGCGGCCGGATGTGACAGGCTGCCGACATTCAGGCGCAGTCAGGACGACAGGTCGAGGATCTGCCCGGCCAGTGGCGGCAGGTGCCCGGCCCGGTCCTCGCCGCCGTTCACGCCCGCGATCAGCCGTCCCGCAGTCGGGGCGGGCCAGTCCAGCGGCGCCTCGCCGAGGTTGAAGGCGCAGATCAGGCTCTGCTCGCCGTCTTCGCGGCGGAACACCAGGCGGGACCCCTCGGCCTCGAGCATCGTCATCCGGCCGAGGCGGAGCGCCGATCCTTTGCGGCGGAGCGCGATCAGGCGGCGGGTCAAGGCCAGCATGGACCCGGCGTCGGCCTGCTGCACCGCCACCGCCCGGGCGAGATGCTGCGCGTCCATCGGCAGCCAGGGCTCGGTGACGGAAAAGCCGCCGTGGGGACCCTCCGCCGTCCAGGGCATGGGGGTGCGGGCGCCATCGCGACCCAGCGTCAGGGGCCAGTTGGCAATGGCCTCGGGATCGACCAGCCGCTCGAACGGGACCTCGGCCTGGGGCAGGCCCAGCTCCTCGCCCTGATAGACGAAGACATTGCCCCGCAGGGTCATCAGCAAGAGCATGGCGAGGCGGGCGACGGCGTCCGGGTCGCGCCCGGCGGCCCAGCGGCTGGCGACGCGCGACGTGTCGTGGTTGGAAAAGGTCCAGCAGGGCCAGCCCTCGTGCTCGGCGCCAGGCCAGCGCGCCACGGTCTCGGCCACCAGCCCCGACGTCAGGGCCCGCGCATACAGGTAGTTGAAGCCATAGGCGCTGTGCAGGCGGTCGCCGCCCTGGGTAAAGGCATGCATCTCGGCCTCGGCCTCGGCCCCCACCACCTCGGCCACAAAGAACCGGTCGCCATAGGTCTCGGCCAGTTGCCGCAGGCGCTCGAGGAAGGCCGGGATCTCGGGCTGGGACTGGTTGTGCAGATGCAGCTGGAAATCGAACGGCCGGGTGCGCGGGCCCGGTCGTGTGTCGGGCGGATTGTCGGTCAGGGCCGCGTCATGGATGGCGAAGTTGATGGCATCCAGCCGGAAGCCGTCGACGCCCCGATCCAGCCAGAAGCGGGTGACGTCCAGCAGCGCCTCCTGCACCTCGGAATGGCGCACATTCAGCTGCGGCTGGCTGGCCAGGAAGTTGTGCATGTAATACTGGCCGCGCCGCGCGTCCCAGGTCCAGGCCGCGCCCCCGAACACCGACTGCCAGTTGTTGGGCGGGGAGCCATCGGGCTTTGCATCGGCCCAGACATACCAGTCGGCCCGGGCATTGATGCGATCCTGACGGCTGGCCCGGAACCAGTCATGGGCGTCCGAAGTGTGGGCATAGACCTGGTCGATGATCAGCTTCAGGCCGCGCGCATGGACCTCGGCGACCAGGGTGTCGAAGTCGTCCAGCGTGCCGAACAGCGGATCGATGGCGCAATAGTCCGAGACGTCATAGCCGAAGTCCTTCATCGGCGAGGCGAACACCGGCGACAGCCACAGACCGTCGACGCCCAGCCCGGCGATATGATCCAGCCGCCGGATCAGACCCTGCAGGTCCCCGATGCCGTCGCCGTCAGTGTCCTGAAAGCTGCGCGGATAGACCTGATACAGGACCGCGCCACGCCACCATTCCATTCCCGGTCTCCTGAAAGCGATCCCGACCATCGACCGATTTCCCGGGGCGGGCAATCTGGAAGAACAGGGGCCTTTTCGAGGGCCGCGCAAACGGGCAGGGTCGGGGGATGAGATTGCTGCTGGCCCGCCTTCGTCCGCTTGTGCTTGTGCTCGTGCTCGGCGCGCTGATTCCGGCCCTGCCGGCCCAGGCGGCGGTGACCGTCACCTTCTACGGGCATGAGGGCAACCGGGTGCAGAACGGCTGGCTGCTGTTTCCGCACGCCTTTGTTCACCTGCACGGCACGCTGGAAAGCAATGGCCTGCCGGTCGATTACGCCGTGGGGTTCACCGCCCGCTCGCCGGGGCCGCAGCTGTTGCTGTTCAGCGACCGGGGAATACTGAACCGGCCGGAGCCCGCCTATCTGGCCGACGGCATTGCCTATCTCAGCGTTACGATCAGCGACGAGACCTATGAGGCCATCAAGCTCCGGTTCGACTATTGGGCCAGTGCCGAGGGCGGGACCTATAATCTGAACAGCCGCAACTGCATCGCCTTCGTCGCCGACATTGCTGCGGTGGTCGGGCTGGAGACGCCCAGCGCCCGGACCCTGAGCCCCAACGGCTTTCTGAAAGACATGGTCCAGATGAATCCGCCAACCTCGCTGGCGGGGATCGAGCATCACGCCGTCGCGGGCTGATCCTCAGGTCGTGTGCCCGCCAGTTCCTCGGCGGCGGTCATCAGGTGATAGAGGCTGCTGGCCGGGGCGGGCTCGTCGATGAAGGTGCCGTCGGCGGTCATCCGGTCGTGGAACAGGCCGGGCCGGTTGGTCCGCAGATAGGGCATCAGGCCCGCGACCGCCGCCTCGATGCGACCCTCGGCATGGCTGCGTTCGTCCGCCGAGGTCGCCAGGTCGCGACGCTGGACCCAGGCCTTGATCCGCTCGGTCTGGGGCCACAGGCGGGCGACCGTATCGCCGGGCTCAAGATCCGCGTCGAGACCGCCAAAGGCCACGCCACGGTCCGGGTCGACGCCCATGGCTTCGCCCAGATCGACCAGCCGCCGACCGGCCGCGACCGCCCCGGCATCGCCGCGCATCAAGCCCCAGCGGGTCAGCAGCCACCCCCATTCGAACTGATGCCCCGGCTCGATCTGGGGCTCGGCCCCCGGCGGCAGGGCCTGCCAGTCGCCGTCATAATATTCGCGCACCGCCCCCGTGTCGGGATCTACGAACCGGTCCAGCGCCAGTCGGGCGATCCGGTCAGCCATGTCGCGCCAGTCCCCGGCGTCTTCCGTCGGCAGGGCCGTAGCCCAGGCCAGCGCCGCCTCCAGCAGGTGCATGTGGGGATTGGCCTTGAGCGGCCAGGAGGGAGGCGAGTCTTCCTCATAGCCGGCGACCGGGTGGGCCCGCAGATCCTCGAGGGCCTGACGCATCGATTCGGCGATGCGGACGACCGCGTCCGCATCCTCGGCCAGCGGCAGGGCATGGGCCAGGCCGAACAGCACAAAGGCCTGATCATAGAGGTCGGGCCGGTCGTCCAGCGGCTGCCCGTTGGCATCCAGTCGGTACTGGGCCAGCCCGTCAGCCCGCAGAAAGGCGGGCAGGGCAGCCAGGCCGTGATTGACGACATCGGACGCAGGTCCGGTCCAGCCCAGTTCGGGTGCCCTTGAGAAGACATAGATCTGGCGCCCCAGCACCCGCGCGCGCCGGGGCAGGTCGGCGGGGGATCCGTCGGCATTCAGCTTTTCGAAGAAGCCGCCGTGGGTGCGGTCCACGCCCTGCGCGGCCCACAGCGGCAGGGCCTGATCGCGCATCCAGTCGAGGAAATCGGTGCCAGCACTCATCCGCGGCTCCCACGGGGTGTTTCGGCCCCCCGGGGGCGAGCGCAGGCGCGACACATGAACTACGACCAGACCATTGAACTGGCGGGCATATAAACGTCTGGCCGAAAGCGGCGCAACCTTGCCGGCTGGTGACTTCTGACCCGGCGTGGTTTGGGCCATGCTGGCGGGCCGGAGCGAATCGCCGACCCGGACCGTGGAAGGACAACCATGCAGCTGAACGGCAAACGCATCCTGGTCACCGGAGCGGACGGCTTCATCGGCTCGCATCTGGTCGAGCGGCTGGTGCGGGACGGGCACCGGGTTCGGGCCTTTGTCCAGTACAACAGCTTTGGCCACCGGGGCTGGCTGGACCAGTCGCCGGCCGAGGTTCAGGCGGATCTGGACGTCTTTGCCGGCGATGTGCGCGACCCTTATGGCGTGCGTACGGCCATGACCGGCTGCGATGTGGTGCTGCATCTGGCCGCCCTGATCGCCATTCCCTACAGCTACCATTCGCCCGGCGCCTATGTGGACACCAACGTCACCGGCACGCTGAATATCGTGCAGGCGGCGCGGGATCTGGGTGTGGAGCGGGTCGTGCCCACCTCGACCAGCGAAGTTTACGGCACGGCCCGCTTCGTGCCGATGACCGAGGACCACCCCCTGCAGGGCCAGTCACCCTATTCGGCGTCCAAGATCGGGGCGGACCAGATCGCGCTGAGCTTCCATGCCGCCTTCGGGACCCCTGTGTCGCTGGTGCGCCCCTTCAACACCTATGGCCCGCGCCAGTCGGCCCGGGCCGTCATTCCGACCGTCATCACCCAGCTGGCGGCCGGTGCCCGTCAGGTGAAGCTGGGCGCGCTGTCGCCGACACGGGACTTCAGCCATGTGTCCGATACCGTGGCCGGCATCATCGCCGTGGCCGAATGCGATGCGGCGATCGGCGGCGTGACCAATGTGGGCAGCGGCTTTGAGGTGTCGATCGGCGAAACCGCCCGGCTGATCGCCGAGCGGATGGGCGTTGATATCGAGATCATCAGCGACGCCGAGCGCCTGCGGCCCGAGGCCAGCGAGGTCGAGCGCCTGTTTGCCGACACCAGCCGGGTCCAGACGCTGACGGGCTGGCGTCCGGCCTATGCCGGTCTGGAGGGCTTTGGCCGCGGGCTGGACGACACCATCGGCTGGTTCCGCGATCCGGCCAATCTGGCCCGCTATCGTCCCGGCACCTACGCCCTCTGAGGGCTCAACGGCGGTCGAGCGGCCGGGCCGGATTGCCGACCACGGTTTCGCCCGGAGCCACATCCTTCGTCACGACCGCCCCCATGCCGATCACCGCCCCCTTGCCGATGCGAAGCGGCTTGTCGGGTGTGCCCTGTCGCAGGATGGCGCCGGTTCCGACGTAGACGTCGTCCTCGATCACCGTATTGCCGTTGATGCACACGCGCGGCGCCAGCGTCACGAAGTCGCCGATCACACAGTCATGGGCGACATAAGAATAGATGTTGGCGTGGAACTGCCGGCCGATCCGGACGTCGGCGGTCAGGAGGGTATGGTCGCACAGGATGGCGCCCTCGCCGATCTCGCACGGCCCGCGCCGCAGGGCCGTGGGGGCGACCAGCGACACCAGCGGCCGGCCCAGCGCTCGCATTTCCGCATCGACCCGCCGGCGGATGGCGGCCTCGGCAATGGCGACCACGATGCCATAGTCCATCGGCACCTCTGCCAGCGGGATGACCGGATGGCCGTTCACCGAGGGCTCATACGGCTCACCATCCTTGGGAATGAAGCAGACGGCGTCGGGCGAGGTGGCACCACCCGCGCGGGCCATCTCCCACGCCAGCGGTGCGACTTCGCGGCTGAATCCGCCGGTTCCGCAGATGGCGATCTTCATGGGATGGCGCTCCCCTCCGGGAATCGGACAAGACTGCTACCCTGACACCCTGACCGACTCTGGCAAGGCAGACTGTAGCAGGCGCATGGCGGAACGCGTGACGATCTGTGTGGTGAGCAGCGGCCGGGCCGACTATGGCCTGATCCGGCCGATTCTCGATGCCCTGCGCGCCGATTCGCGTACCGTGGGTCAGTTGCTGCTGACCGGCACCCATGCCGATGACCGATTCGGGTCGGAGGCTGACGGCCGGTTGCTGGCCGATGCCTTGGTGCCCATGCCGCTGGACGGCGACGATGCCGCCGCCGCCGCCCGGGGGGCTGCCGCCGTGCTGACGGGGGTGGTCGAGGCGCTGGAGCGGCTGGCTCCCGATGCCGTCCTGATCGTCGGCGACCGCTATGAGATCCTGGCCGTGGCCCAGGCCGCCATGCTGCTGCGCCTGCCCCTGATCCATGTGGGCGGGGGCGATGTCACCGAGGGTGCGATCGACGAGGGCATCCGCCATGCGGTGAGCAAGCTGGCCCAGGTGCATCTGGTGACCCACACCGAGGCCGCGCGCCGCCTGCGCCAGCTGGGCGAGGAGGACTGGCGCATCCATACGGTCGGCAATCCCTCGCTGGACAGTCTGGGGGCCGCCGCTGCCCTGCCGGATGCGGCGTTGGAGGGCCTTCTGGGCCGGCCGGTGGGGGCCGACAATCTGCTGGTCTGCTTCCACCCCGTGACCCTGTCGCCGGATGGGGGGCTGGCCGAGTTCGAGGCTCTGCTGGCGGTGCTGGGCGAGCTGCCTGTCAGCACGCATCTGTGGGTCACCCGGCCCAATGCCGACCCGGGGCATGAGGGGTTGACCCGGCATCTGGAGGACTGGGCAGAGGGGCGGGCCAATGTCTCGATCCATGCGGCGCTGGGGCCGGCCTATCTGCCGCTGATGGCGCGCTGCCGGGCGGTGGTGGGCAATTCCTCCAGCGGCCTGACCGAGACGCCCTCGCTGGGCATTCCCACCGTCAATGTCGGGGTGCGGCAACAGGGACGGCTGGCGGGCGACACGGTCTTTCATTGCGCCGGCGAGGTTGAGGCCATTCGGGACGCGCTGGTGCGGGCCATGGCGGCGAATCTTGCGGGCGCGATCAATCCTTATGGAGATGGAAAGACTGTGCCGCGCATCCTGTCGGTCCTGACTTCCCTGCCCGAGCGTGACGTCCTGATGCACAAGCGGTTTATCGACATAGGGGTCGCCGGTGACTGACCGGGTCTTCATCATCGCCGAGGCGGGGGTGAACCATGACGGCTCGCTGGACGACGCCCTGGCCATGATCGATGTCGCCGCCGAAGCCGGGGCCGATGCGGTGAAATTTCAGACCTTCCGTGCCGAGGCGGCCCTGACCGCCCGCGCGCTCAAGGCCGAATATCAGGTGACCAATACGGGCGAGGGCGGCACCCAGCTGGACATGGTGCGGCGGCTGGAGCTGAAGCCCGGGGACCACCCCGCGCTGGTCGAGCGCTGCCGGGCGCGCGGCATCGCCTTCATGTCGACGGCCTTTGATATGGACAGTCTGGCGCTGGTGGCCGGGCTGGGCATGCCGTGGATCAAGATCCCGTCGGGCGACCTGACCTGGGGCGAGATGCTGATCGCGGCCGCCCGCGCAGGTCCGCCGCTGGCGGTCTCGACCGGCATGGCGACGCTGGAGGAGGTGCGGCAGGCGCTGGCCCTGATCGCCTGGGGCCGGATGCGCGAGGACCTGCCGCCCGATCTGGAGACCGCGCTGGCGGCCTTTGACACCGAGGCGGCGCGGGCGGCGCTTGAGGGACAGGTGGTGCTGTTGCACTGCACGACCCAGTATCCGGCGCCGCTGTCGGCCGTGAACCTCAGGGCCATGGACACATTGGCCGAGGCGTTTGGCCTGCCGGTCGGCTATTCGGACCATACACTGGGCCTGAGCGTGCCGATCGCGGCCGTGGCGCGCGGCGCGGTGATGATCGAAAAGCATTTCACCCTCAGCCGGGATCGTCACGGGCCGGATCACGCCGCCTCGCTGGAGCCGGACGAGCTGGCTGCCATGGTCCGGGCCATCCGCGAGGTCGAGCAGGCGCTGGGCCGCGCGGAGAAGGGTCCGGCGCCCGAGGAAATGGCCAACCGGATCGTCGCGCGTCGGTCACTGGTCGCCACGCGCCCGATTCGGGCCGGAGAGGTGTGGGCGCCGGACATGGTGACGGCCAAGCGCCCGGCCGACGGGATCGACCCTCATTCTGCCTTTGCCCTCTATGGCAGGGCGGCGACCCGCGACTATCAGCCCGATGAGGCGATCGAGCCATGAAGCATTGGCAGCGCACCCTGGTCGGCCCGGACGCCCCGCTGCGGCAGGTGCTGAAGGCCATCGATTCGGCGGGCGTCGGCATTGCGCTGGTGGTGGATGACGGCGGCGTTCTGGTCGGCACCCTGTCGGACGGCGATGTGCGCCGGGCCCTGATCAACGGGGCGGATCTGGAGCAGGCCTGTCGCCCGTTTGTGCACACCACGCCGGTGGTGGCCCCGGACGGGCTCGAGGAAGGCGCGGCCCTGACCATGTTGCGGGCCCGCAAGCTGCGCCAACTGCCCCGCGTGGATGCATCCGGGCGGGTGACGGGTCTGACGACCGTCGGCGACCTGCTGGATGTGCCCGAGCGGCCCGAGGCGGTGGTGATCATGGCCGGCGGGCGGGGCGAACGACTGGCCGAGCTGACCCGGACCACGCCCAAGCCCATGCTGAACGTCGGCCCGCGCCCGATTCTGGAGACCATTGTCTCCAGCTTGGCGGTGCAGGGGTTCCGCCGCATCTTCCTGTCGGTGAACTACAGGGCCGAACAGATCGTGGCCCATTTCGGCGACGGCAGCGACCGGGGGCTGACCATCGGCTATCTGCGCGAGGATCAGCCGCTGGGCACCTGCGGGGCGCTGTCCCTGCTGCCGGCCGAGGTCGAGGGGCCGGTGCTGGTCACCAATGGCGATGTGCTGACCCGCGTCGACTATGGGCAGGTGATGGACGGCCACATCCGCGACGGTGCGGCGGCGACAGTGGTGGTGCGGGACTATGAGATGCAGGTGCCGTTCGGCGTGATTCGAGCCGCCGATGGCCGGATCAGCGGCATCGAGGAAAAGCCCAGCCAGGTCTTCAACATCAATGCCGGGGTCTATGTGCTGTCACGCGCGGCGCTGGCGCTGATTCCCGCGAACCGGCCCTATGACATGCCGATGCTGATCCAGGCCCTGATCGACGCGAACCAGCCGGTCAGGCCACACCGGGCCGAGGGCTATTGGCTGGATATCGGTCGTCCGCCCGACTACGACCGCGCCAATGCCGAGTTCGGGGCGGTGTTCGGCGGCTGATCAGGCGCGGCGCCGACGAGGCTCCGGCTGGCGCGACGGTCGGGCCGCCCCGTCCAGAATGGCGCAGCACAGGGCAAAGATGACGGCGATCGTCTCGGTACGCATCGGATAGTCAGCGGCCGAGTGGATGCCGATCAGGAGCAGGGCAACCGATGCCGCGCGCTGCAGATCCCGCTCCAGATGGGTGCCCGCGCGCCAGGCACTCCAGGACCTGCGACCCCACCAGACATAGGTGGCGATGATCAGGGCGATTCCCAGCCAGCCTGTCGTCAGCCAGAGCTGGAGATAGTCGTTGTGTGCCTCATTGACATAGGCCGCCCGCAGCGTCTCGACCGGCTCGTAGGAGCGATAGACGGGGTCGAACGACCCCAGGCCCGAGCCCAGCGGCAGGAAGTCCTGGGCGGCCCGCGCCACGATGGGCCAGTTTTCAAAGCGCGCCTCATTGGCCACGTCTGTGTCGAACCGGTCCAGAATCGGCCCGAGGGCAAACAGGGCAACAATGCCGATAGCGACGGCGGCGCCTGCCGCAAGGCTCATGACCAGCGGGGTCGGCCGTCCGCGGCCGGACGATACCCAGGCAACCAGCAGAACCCCGACAAGGCCGGGCCCCGCCGCCAGAACACCGAAGCGCGACCGGATCGCGCCGAGCGCCACCAGGACGAGGCCGATGATGAGGGCGCCCACCCAGACCCTGAGGCCTGCCTCAGGGTCCCGGCTGTTCAGGCCGCTGCCGGCCATGGCGGCGGCAAAGGGCAGGGCGATCAGGCACAGGGTGGCCATGTGATTGCGGTTGGCAAAGAAGCCGACAAGGGAGCCGAAATTGGTCGTGGCCCACGGATAGAAGGTCCGGCTTTCCAGCGTGATCTGGAGCGTGCCCAGAACGATGCTGAGGATGACAAAGGCCAGAACGCCCCAGACCAGTCGCGTCACCGTCGCTCGGTCCAGCGTCAGGGCCGCCAGAAGCATGGCCACGGGGGGCAGCAGGGCCAGAAAGGCCTGCCAGGTCCGGTCCGGGGTCAGCGACAGCGGCAGCCACGACGGGGTGATGCCGGCGATCTCAAGGGCCAGGACAGCCTGATCCCGACCGGGCAGGGACGCCCAGATGTTGAACGGCAGGGGGATAAGCTGGACCAGCGGCAGGGCCATCGCCAAGGCGGCGAGGATCAGCAGGAAGCGGTGGTCTTTCCAGACGCCGGTTCGAACGAGGCGAACCAGGGCCAGCCCCATCACGGGCAGGGCCGCCAGCTCAATCGCGGCCAGCGGCAGGAGGTGCGCACGACTGGCACCCCCCAGAAGCATAGAAAAAGCCAGCAGAACACCGGCCGCTATGGCCAAAGCATTCCACTGGCTTATTCGTTTCAGAAACGACCCGCTCACTTACGCACCCGTACTCTGAGCGGGATCGAAACTCTTACGGGCTGGTCGGCTTGTCTTCGTCCGAGGCGACCGTGATCACACCGATCAGAACGGCGGTGCCGATCAGGAGTACGGGCAGCGGGATGCCACGGAACTCGTTGGCGTTGTCAGCAGAGGCGCCGACACGATCACCGACGCGGACAACGGCGCTGTTATTGTTAGCGGCGACCGCCTGGCCTGCGATAAGCAGCAAGCCAACCGAGGCTGCGGCGATGGTCTTACGCATGCAAATCCCCTTTAATCAAAAGCAATGCGCGGGTTTCCCCGCTCCTGTGAGAATGTGTTTAGGTCGGACGGGTTGCACATGGCAAGCAAAAAAGCCCTCCCGCAGGTCTGAAAGTTGACTCAAGGCCAGCCTGTTGCGCTGTTGCATCCCTAAGGAATCCTTTCCAGCGCCAGTTGTGAAAACCATATGACAATGTCTGTCCGCCGACCGGTGTTCACTGGAATCAGTTTGACGATCTGGGCGGAGCAGCCCTGTTCCGGGACGACGACGCTGGTCCTGAACGATGACCAGTCCGCCTGGGTGTCCATGTCGAGCTCGAATCGCACTTCGCTAATGATTTCAGCCGATTCCAGGCACTGGACCCGCCAGGCAAAGCCCGTGCGACCCCGTCCGTTCTCCAGTCTCTGACGTCCCGACAGCCGGTAGGTGCCGGGCTGCATCAGAACGACCTGGCTGGCCAATTCCTGGGCGTTACGCGCGTCGTGGATCACGCGCAGCGCCGTCAGTTCGGGCTTCTGGTCGTCGTTCAGAAGGCCCACGGAAATGCCGGGGCCTACACCCAACTGCCAGCCGAAGGGGAGGATGGCCTCCTGATCGGCAAATTCCCCATTGACGAGAATAGTGGCGGCCGAGGGCCGGTCCAGAGTCTCCCGGATGGTTTGCAGACCCGCGATTCGGCGGCCCTGATAAAGGGCCTGATACAGACTCTGCAGCTCGGTGCTCGTGAAGGGGCCGTCGGTCTTCTCCAGACCCAGCGCCAGTCCGGCCAGCAACTGGAGCCCATTGGGGCGCCGATAGAGGCTCTGGAGATACTCAGCCCGCCACGGCGGCGAATCGGCCAGTTCTGACGCGAGGTAGGGGCCAGCTCGGGGATCCGTTTCGGCGGCCGTCGAGAACAGGTTGAACACCTGGGGCCTCAGGTCCGCCCGGCGCCGCACCAGGGTGTCGGCATGGGCAAAGGCCGAGGCATAGTTTCCCTGTCGCAGCCGACTTTCGATCAGCCAGCTGTGGGCCGCACTGTCACGCAGGCTCCAGTTGCCCGCCAGGGTCATCAGCTCATCGGCCTGAACGGTGCGCCCCGTCTCGGCCTCGGACATGGCGAGCACCCTGAGGGCCTCGACATCGAAGGGGGCCCTGGAGAGGGACAGCCGGGCCAGATAGCCGGCATCTTCCATGTCACCCGCCCGCATTTCGCCTTCTGCGGCGCGCGCCAGGACCTCGGCAGAGCCGGGCGACAGACGAATCGCGTGTTCGCTGGGCGCCCGGGCCGCCAGTGGCACCAGGACGACCTGCCAGCCCAGCCAGATCAGGCCAACAGCCAGACCGACGGGCCAGAGGCCGGCGGCCTTGCCAGGGGGCTTCCGTTCAGGGGGCGGTGCCTCTGACATCAGACCTTGCGGTCGGGCTTCGCTTCGGCCGCGGCTCCATAATGATAGTCGTACGCGTAGTCATAGCCCTCATGGCGGGTGCGGTGGGCCTGGAACTTGGTCAGGACCGCGCCCAGAACACGACCGCGCCCCATGGCAAGGCGGCGCAGGGCGCCGCGCGCCTGACGACGGCCCGTGATGCGCGATTCCAGCACGAACAGGGTGCCCTCGACCGAAGACGACAGCACAGGCGCATCGGCAAAGCCCAGCACCGGCGGTCCGTCGATCACGACGTGATCGTAAACGGCAAAGGCCTGGTCCAGCAGCGCCTGCAGGCGCGATCCGCCCCACAGTTCGGCCGGGTTGGGCGGAAGCGGCCCGCACGGAATGAAGTCGAGGGTTGAATAGGGGGTCTTACGGACGACGCCGGTCAGTTCGGCCGATCCGGAAAGGAAGTTGCTCATGCCCTGGCTGTTCTCGATCTCCAGCACCCGGTGCATGGACGGATTGCGCAGGTCTCCGTCGACCAGAAGGACACGCCGGCCGACCCGCGACAGGTTGAGCGCCGTGGCAAACGCCGTGGTCGACTTGCCTTCCCCGGGGCGGGCACTGGTGACCAGCATGGAGCGCGGGGCCCCCTGTGAGGTCGAGAACTGCAGGGCCGTCCGCAAGGAATAATAGGCTTCGGAGAAGGGGGAACGAATATCGCGCAGGGCCTCGTTCGGATCCTTGCCGCGCTCCAGCATCGGAATGACGCCCAGCGCCGGGATACCCAGCTTGCTCTCCACATCGTCCGGCGAGGTCAGACGATCATCCAGGGCCTCGATCAGGAAGGCTGCGATGACGCCCAGCGTCAGGCCCATCGTCAGAGCCAGCATCAGGTTGAGCGGCAGGTTGGGGCTGGACGGGCCGCCGGGAGGATTGGCCCGATCGACCAGCGAGATATTGTTGCTGGTCACGCCACCGGTGACGCCGACTTCCTTGTAGCGCTGCAGCAGGCCGTCATACAGCTGGCGGCTGGTGTCCAGTTCACGCGTCAGGATGTTGTACTGGACGCTGCGATCCCCAAGATCGAGCACCTCGCCCTTCAGGCCATTGACCTGATTCTGCAAGGCCCGCTCCTGGTTCAGGGCGATCTCGTATTGCGCCCGGATGCCGTCCCGGATGGAGGTCGCTGCCGTGCGGATCTGGGCATCGAGTTCGTCGATGCGGGCACGAAGCTCAACGAGTTCCGGATAGTCGTCCTGGAAGACGGCCGACTTTTCCTCGTATTGCGACTCCAGCTGGATCCGCTGCTGCATCAGCGTCTGGTAGGTGGCGCTGGCCATCACTTCCGGGATGCTGGTCAGAGGTGCGTTCTGGGCCTGGCGCCAGCGTTCCTCGGCCTCGATCCGGTTCACCCGGGCCTCGCCAAGGGCCTCGTTCAGGGTGCCGAGGCTGGTGGAAACCAGCGACTGGCCGGTGCCCGTCTCGGAGTCTGACAGCGTGATGATTTCCTGGTCGCCGGCATAGGCCACCAGCTGACGCTCGGTGTCTTCAAGTCGCGCCTTGGTCTCGGCAATCTGTTCCTCGAGGAATTCCCGCACATAGAGGGACGCGTCGAATTTCCGGGCGAGGTTCGCCTCGATGAAGTTTTCGGCAATGGCGTTGGCCATGCGTGCCGAAAGAGCGGCGCTGGGGCTGCTGAAGGTGATCCGGACCAGTCGCGAGCCTCGCTCGGGCGACACGCCCAGGTTGGCGCTGATGAGACCTGTGATCCTCTTGCGGCGGCGATCCGCCTGCTGGGTGGCAGTTTCGCCTTCACGGGCCGTGAACTCACCGCCCATTTGCACGATGAAGTCGTCGGAGTTTGCCAGTCCCTCGCTGTCGATGATCCGCTCGACCAGCGAGCGGCTTCGCAACAGGCCGTACTGCGTGTTGAAGAACTCTTCCCCCACGGGTATTTCGCGCGGCATGCCGTCGTCGGTACTGAGGACCCGGGCGGCTTCGCGGTCGATCTGGATCGTGGCTGCAGCCGTATAGGTCGGCGGGGTCATCAGGGTCACGACGACCGCAATCACGACCGCCGCGATCACACAGCCGAGGATCAGCAGCCGGTGCTTGAGCGCCAGCGACCAGTATTTGGCCAGGTCGATCTCGCCGCCTCGTTCACCTTCCAGAAAGGTGCCATACCCAGGCGCGTCCTCGCGCTCCGGGCTTTGCCCGCCGCCATTGCCCATGCTGCGGTCTCCGACCATGGTACAGTCCTAAATCACTAGCTTGACGAAAGAAGGTCGCCCGTTTTGGGCTGATAGCGCATCGATCCTCGTCGGGCGAGCCGCAAATGCCAACAAAGCGGCAGGAGCCCGCGTCTGTGCGATCCGTAGCCAGAATGACCCGCAAGGCTTTCCAGAATCCTGACACGGTCGCTGCGCGCCTCAGAAGGGCACCAGGGATTGCCCGGATGCGCCCTTCTGGCGGATTTCGTCCGCGGTGACCTGCAGCGCCCGGGCGCGGGCACCGGCGGACGGGTGCCCCCACTGCGCATAGCGCACGCCCGGGTCCCGTTCGGCCAGAGCGCGCCAGAACACAGGGCCCCGCGCCGGATCATAGCCGGCGCGCGCCATCAGGTAGAGACCGACCCTGTCCGCCTCCCGTTCCGCCTGGACCAGCTCCCAGGGCGCATTGCCGTAGTTTCCAAGAATGGACCGGGCAAAGCCGCGCTCATCGAAGAACTCGCGGTGCTCCAGAACATTGTGCGCCATCTCATGGCCCAGGATCACGGCCAGATCGTCGTCCGTTTCGGCAAAGACAGCCATTGCCGTGGCCACAAAGACCCGGTGTCCATCGGCCCGGGCGTTCAGTTCGGTCGAAGGGTCAACCTGGAACACATAGGCGCAGGCCCTGACCGGAGACACGGTTACACCCCGCTCGAGTCCGTCGCGCCTGATGACGAGACGGGCGTCCCCGGCGATGAGTGCGTCGTCCAGACGGGCGATGTTTGCGGCCAGTCCCTCGAAGTTGGCGGGCACGCCCGGCTCACTCCGGGTGAAGGGAATGCCGTTGACCGAGATCAGCAGGTCGCCGGTTTGCAGACCCGCTCTCTCGGCCGGACTGTCGGGTGCTATGGCGGCCACGCCGGGCAGGTCGCCTTCAAGCCCCCATCGCGCGCGCGCGGCCTGACGCAGGTAATCTGAATACTGACTTTCGGCATGCAGCAGCAGCCCGGTTGCCGGCCCGGTGTCAGGGCATAGATCGACATTGGCCGCGGCCAGGCGATAGCCCACGGCATTCACCCGGGTGTCGAGTGTGCTCAGCACAGCGAGTCTCTGTTCGGGTGTATCTGCCACGCCCGCGTCGCCATAGGCCGTGGCAGGGACCGATGTCCCGGTGCCGCAAGCGCCGAGGGCAAGCATCAGCCCAAGGGAAAGGGTCAGAGCGCCCTTGAGACGGTGACCTCTGCCGGGCACGGCCCCCGCACCCTAGAAGAGGCGGAACAGCGTCAGCACCGGGGCCGCACTGATCGCCGCCCGGAGGCCTGCGTTCAGGGTCGATGTATCGACCACAATCACATCCTCGCCCAGCACCACGGGATCCTCGGCGGCCCCGTTCCGGATGGCGCCCAGGTCGAAGACGGCGACCATGCGCTGGCCGTCGATGGTGCGAAACACTGCGACGCTGGACAAATCTGCACTGCCAGAGGGGCCCCGGGCCATGGCGACCGCCTGCATCAGTGTAGTTCGCCCGCGCATCTCATAGACGCCCGGCTGGGCGACCGCGCCGTCGACCGTGATCTTCTGGCTGGCCGCCTCGACGACGGTGACCGTGACCTGCGGATTGCGCAGGTAGCGGGCGCCGAGCTGGGTCGTCAGGGATGCAGACAGTTCCGAGGAAGTCAGTCCGGCGGCCTGGACGGTGCCGATCAGCGGCATCTGGATGTTGCCCGAGGAATCGACGCGGAGCTCGTCGAACGACAGTTCCGGTACACGGAATACGGAAACCTTCAGAAGGTCCGTCTCGCCAATGCGATAATCTTCGGCAGGCGCCGCAGCCTGTCCGACGGGCAGGGCGTAGGAAGCCACCTGGGTGGCGGCCGTCACGTCGGCTTTCTCCCGTCCTGACGATCCGCAGGCCGCCAATGCGAAAACAGCGAACAACAGGGCAATCAGGCGCAGGGCGGTATTCATGGGCACTCCTTGCCGGTCCGGCTCCGGCACGACCGGATACCCCGTCAGGGGTATTTCAGACAGCCTGATAGCCCCGAACGCGACTTCATTCCACCGATAACCGCTCGGCGTTGGAATTCCACGTTTTTTGTCTGGACGGCGTGGAAATACACGGGCAAAGGGCGGCGCGTAGCGTGCGATCGGTTGGTCCGGCGAAATCAGGAACGGTCAGGCCGAGGGGGCTTGACCGAAATCCGGGACCGTCAGAGTTCGTCGACTGAATTGTACGTGACCGGGAACCCGTCCCCGCGGTTGTGCGCTTGCGCCCGGCGTGGTCCTTGTACGGAATACGGACGAGTAAACTGGTGATAAGGCTCGTCATGATTGTTTGACGATCCGTCGATATTGGGCCCAGGCATGCGTACCCCGCTGACATTCTCGTGGACAGCCAAATACCTGATCCACATCGCGGCGCTGTTCGTGGGGTTTGTGCTCGCCTATGAGCTGCGCCGAGCGCTGCCGATACACTGGTGGTTTGTGGACCCGGATGCCATTCGCGTTCTGGGGTGGGCCGGCCTTTTCGCTCTGATTGGGGCGGTGGTTGAGGCCTTCTTCCAGGCAGAGCGGGCCGCCTGGCGTTTCGCCTCGGCGCGGGACGTTGTGGCCCTGGCGCGAAACGTCACCCTGACCATGGCCCTGTTCCTCATGGTCATCTTCTTTGTGGACCGCGGGTTGGAACTTCCGCGTTCGGTTCTTCCGCTCTCATGGCTATTGAGCCTCATGTTCCTGGTCGGAGCCCGGGTGATGTGGCGGCTTCCGCGCGAGAGCCGCCTGTCCGAACACCTGTTGCCGGCCTGGTGGCGCAAGACCGCATCGGGCCGAAAGCCCCTGCTGCTGGTCGGGGCGATGGCTGACGCCGATCGCCAGATCCGGCACCTGATGGCCGATCCGGGGCAGCCCTATCAGCCGGTGGGCGTGGTCACCCCGCATGCGGAAGAAGTGGGCATGCGATTGCACGGCGTGCCGTTCGTTGCCCGGCTGGACCAGTGGCGGGTCGGTCGTCCGCCTGCACCCCTGAGAAATGAAAAAATCTCGGCCATCCTGTTCCTTCAGGATCCGGTCCAGGCGTTTGGCCTGACGCCGCAACGGATCGGCGAACTGAAGCGGGCCGGTCACACCCTTCTGCGTCCGCATGCCCTGACCGAGGTCGGTGAACCCCGGCCCAATGCAGACCTTCTGACCGAAATCCCGCTCGAGGAGTTCCTGCCGCGTCAGCCGATCTCCCTGCCGGCCGGGCCGGTCGAGGATCTGATCCGGGGCAAGCGTATCCTGGTGACCGGCGCCGGCGGCAGTATCGGGTCGGAAATCGCGCGCCAGATGGTGCAATTCGGCTGTGGCCACCTGACCCTGCTGGATCACTCAGAGTTCCAGCTGTTCGAGATCGATCGTGAGCTGGGCGGCGTAACCACGGCCATGACCCGGCGGGCCGTGCTGGCCAATGTGCGCGACGAGGCCCGCATTCGCGAGGTGTTCGACCAGGAACGCCCCGACATCGTCTTCCACGCGGCGGCCCTCAAGCACGTCGCCCTGGTCGAGAACAATCCGGCCGAAGGGGTGCTGACCAATGTCCAGGGCACCTGGAATGTGATCCGCGCGGCAACCGCCGCCAAGGCAGGGCAGTTCGTCCTGATCTCGACCGACAAGGCCGTTGATCCGTCCAATGTCATGGGGGCGACCAAGCGGATCGCCGAGACCCTGCTTGAACTGGTTCCGTCAAGCGGGACCCGGCTGTCGGCCGTGCGTTTTGGCAATGTGCTGGGCTCTGCGGGCTCAGTGGTGCCGATCTTCCGGGACCAGATCGCCCGTGGCGGGCCTGTGACCGTCACCCACCCGGACGTGAACCGCTATTTCATGACCATCCCCGAGGCCGTGCAACTGGTTCTGCACAGTACGGCGGTGAAGGCGGCCCGCGAGGATGAGGGGCCGTCGAAATTCCTGCTGGAGATGGGCGAGCCCGTGCGCATCGCCGATCTGGCCCGCCAGATGATCGAATTGAGCGGCAAAAAGCCGGAAATCGACATCAAGATCGAGTTCACCGGCCTGAAGAAGGGCGAGAAGATCGCCGAAGTTCTTTCCGACGACGGTGAGGACCCCCGCCCCTGCGTGGACGGCATCCTCGAGGTGATGGGACGGCGCAGTTCCGGACGTCTGGATACGGCCCGTTTGCAGACCCTGATATCTGCGGCCTTGGGTGGACGCGGTCACGAGGTTACGATGTTGGTGGCAGAAACCATCGGGGACATCCGCAAACCATGACGCGTTCGTCAATGACGACCCCGACAGGGGATGGTCGCCCGTGAAGTTCAAGGTCTTCGACATCCAGAATGTAGCGGTCGCCTATGTGTGCCTGTGGGCGACCTCGCCTCTGCTGGCCTTTGGTACGGTTTACCGCCTGGCTGCAGTGGCGGCCGTGGCGCTCTGGGCTCTTCTGGAAATGAGCCGTCCCGGGGGGATTTTCAGCCGCCCGACCCTGCCGATCATTCTGGCCTTGTTCTTCGTTGCCTATACGGCGGTGATCGAAACCATGCTGGGTTCAGATCAGGACTTCGCCTGGCATATTCAGCCTTGGATCATGCTGTTCTTCCTGGTCTTTTACGAAAGCCGCAGGGACGATGTGCGCAGCATGGCGCCGATCTTCTGGGTGCTGATTGCGACCTTGCCGATCTGGTATTTCACCACCTTCACGGCGTTCGACCAATATGGGACGCACACCGCCCGCATGCTGACGCGATCTTCGGAGGAAGCGCGCGATCTCGCAGCCGAAGGGGTGGGGGGATACGGTCTTGTCTACAGCATCGTCGTCATCCTGCCTGCAATCGCCTTGATGCTGTTGAACCATCGCCGCTTTCTGCCGCTCAGGGAGCCCGCATGGCTGGCGCCTCTCAGCCGCATCCCCCTGCTGTTTCCGGCGCTGATCGCGGCCAATCTGGTTCTGGGGATGGCGCTGGTGGTCCGGGCCGGCTTCTCCATTGCCATCATCCTGATGTTCATTTCCATGGTGCTTTCGCTCGCGTTCAAGCGTCGTAGCCCGCTGATGCTGACGCTGCTGCCGTTGTTCGTGGTGATGGCCTATCTGCTGGGCCAGATCGCACTCGTGCCGCTGCTGGAGACCATTCTGCCCCTGACAGAGGGAACCCCTTATTATCGCAAGGTTCTGGACGTGATGGAGACGATCGAGAGCGATCAAAGTCAGGGCACGTTCAATGATCGCTGGATTCTTTACGTTCGCAGTTTCGAGCTCTTCCTCCAGAATCCGGTCTTCGGCGTCCTTTCGGCGCGCGATGTCGGCAAACACTCGGCCTATCTTGATACCTATGCGCGCTACGGCGTTCTGGTCGGTTCGGTCTTTGTCTATCTGCTGACCTATCTGCCCGTGCGGATGATGCGCGGCATGCGGGACAATTTTGGCCTGGCGTTTTCGGTTCTGGCGATCATGGTCCTTCTGCCCCTGGTCAATGACGTCTTTGCCAGCCTGGGGGTCATGCTGTTCATCATGGTTCCGGTGGCCTGCGATCTGGTCGAACGTGCCCGGACCGCCGCCCCGTTGCCCCGCCGCAAGGGGCTTCGTATCCGCTGGACCTCGCGCCCTGACCCCGTCGGGCACCGTTCCCGTCGCCTGACCGGGCCCGGGGGTGGGCGTGCCTGACACCCTGATTCTCGTCGGCGGATACGGCCTGCCGGACCGGACCGCTTCGGCCACGCGCGCCATCGGCCTGGCCAAATTGTTCCGATCCATCGGGATGAAGGTGGTCATCATGGGCAAGATCACGCCCGAGGTGCCGCCGATTGACGGCTCGACCGAGATCGAGGTCGACGGAATTCGCTGCGTGGATATACGCCGACCGTTTCCCGGCCGCGACTATGCCCGCTACGACCTGTCGGGCGAGAGCGTCATGGCCCTGGTGGACAGTCTGCCCGCAGGGTCTGTCCGGGCCGTCAGCGCCTATAATCATGCCGGGCAGGCGACGTGGTCGATCCTCAGGGGCTGCAAGGCGCGCGGGATACCCGCCATTCTCGACTGTACCGAATGGTACGGCTGGGAGGGGAAGAAGATCCTGCGCAACATCCAGCGGATGGCCTGGACCGAGTTCCGTCTGCGCGTGCTGAGCCGCAAGGCCGGGAATGTGATCGCGGCCTCGCGCTGGTTTTCTGACACCCTGCCGGGCTTGAACCGGGTTCTGCTGCCGTTTGTCATCGATGCCTCGGATCCGAAGTGGAGGCCTGAACCGCCTCGCCTGGCCCTGCCCGACGGTCGCCGTCGCTTTCTCTATTCCGGCAGTCCCGGACTCGGGATGATCAAGGACCGGCTGCCGGTGGCCATCGAGGGCTTTGGCGCCCTCGAAGCCGAGGGCGTCCCCTTCGAATTCCGCATCGCCGGCATGACCCGCGACCAGTATCTGGCCGACCGGCCTGATGACACAGCTCTGGTGACGCGACTGGGCGACAGCCTGAAATTCCTGGGGCGGATCCCCCATGCGGACTCGTTGCTCGAGCTGAGAGCCACCGATTACGCCCTGTTCTTCCGCCGGGATGACCGCGTCGCCAACACCGGGTTTGCCACCAAATATGTCGAGGCCGCCAGCCTGGGCATTCCGGTGGTGACCAATCCGACCAGCGATATCGACCGGTATCTGACCGATGGCCACAACGGGTTTCTGGCGCCGGACCTGTCGACCTCGGCCATCGCAGAGGTCCTGCGTCGCGCGGCGACCCTGCGCGATGCCGATCTGCTGGCCATGAAATCCGTCTGTGCGGCCTCCAATCCCTTCGACATTCCCCCCTGGCAGGCCCCGGCCCGTGCCTTCCTTGACGCCTTGAGGCCTGTCCGATGAGCGCGCCAACCCGGGTCCTGTGGATCGTCAACATTGTGCTGCCGGCCGTGGCCACGGAACTGGGGCTGAGCAAAACCCCCTTCGGTGGCTGGCTGACCTTGATGACCGACCGGCTGGCGTTGCGGGACGACTTCCGCATCGGCGTGGCCATGCGGGCTCCGGTCAAGACCCTGACCCGGATCGAGAAGAACGGCATCGTCTATTACGCCATGCCCCAGTCCGCCGCAGACGCCTTTGACGTTGACGATGGCACGGTGGCTGAGGTTCTGGCCGACTTTGTGCCGGACGTGTTGCACGCCGAAGGGTCCGAGATGGCCTATACGCGGCGGTTCCTGAAGGCCTGGGCCGGGCCGAAGCTGCTGTCGCTGCAGGGGGTGATCAACGGCAATCGCAACTACGATCTGGGCCGTCTTCCCCTGCTGTCGATGCTCAATCCGCTTCGGCCGAAGACGGCTCTTACGGCCTTGGCCCTGATGGTCAATTTCGCCTTCCGCTTCCTCCCGCGCCTGAAGGCTGAGCGCGAGACAATCGGTCTGGCAGACCACATCATGGGGCGGACGATCTGGGACCGCGCCCAGGCCTGGGCGATCAATCCCGACGCCACCTATCACCACTGCAGCCGCATCCTGCGTGATGGCTTTTACGGCGCCGCCTGGGACAGCGCGGGCCATGAACCCCACAGTATTTTTGTCGGCAATGCCGCCTCGCCGCGCAAGGGCACCCACGTCGTCATCGAGGCTGTACGGCTGTTGCGCCGGGCCTACCCGGATATCAGGCTCTACGTCGCCGGGGAGAGCCCGATGGAGGCCGGCTCATCGTTCAAACGGCATATCGGCTATCCCGCCTATGTCTGTGACCTGATTGAGCGACACGGTCTCAAGGACCGGGTGACCTTCACCGGATTGCTGGACGAGCCGGGTATGGTCCGCCGCATGGAGCAGTCCCACGTCTTCGTCATGTCCTCGATCATCGAAAACAGTCCGAACACCCTGGGCGAGGCGATGATGGTCGGCACGCCGTCGGTCAGCTCCTTTACGGGCGGGGTGCCGTCGATGGCGTCTGATGAGGTCGATGTCCTGATGTACCGGGCCGACGATCCGGCCATGCTGGCCATACAGATCAAGCGGCTGTTCGACGATCCGGCCCTGTGTGGCCGCCTGTCCGCCTCGGCGCGCAAGAGAGCCCGCAAGACCCACGATCCCGAGGCCAATGTGCAGGCCCTGGTCGCGGCCTATGACCGGATCTCCGGCTCTGCAGAAGAGGTCTCCGCATGAGCCGTTCCTTCGCGCCCGTCGTGGTGTTTGCCTACAATCGTCCGGATCACCTGAGCCAGACGCTGGCGGCTCTGGCCGAAGCCGATCTGGCCCGGGACAGCCGCGTGCGGGTCTATGCCGACGGTCCGCGCAACGAGGGCGCCCGCGAGGGTGTCGAAGCGGTTCGCACCGTGCTGGACGACCCTGTTTGGCGTGACCGTTTCGCCGCCTTCGAAGTCGTGGCCTCCGAAGAGAACAAGGGCCTGGCCAAAGCCATTATCGGCGGCGTCACCGACGTCGTGGAACAGGCGGGCCGGGTGATCGTGCTCGAGGATGATCTGATCGTCTCGCGCGACTTCCTGCGCTTCATGAATGATGCGCTCGACTTCTATCAGTCGGACCAGACCGTCGGCTCCATCTCGGGCTTTTGCCCGCTGAGGGCGCCGCCCCCGGGCTATACGCTCGACGTCATGCGGGTTCCACGCAACTGCAGCACCGGCTGGGCCACCTGGTCTGACCGCTGGCGGGAGGTCGACTGGACGGCCGCCGATGCCGCGCGTCTGTATCGCGACCCAGACTTCCGCAAGCGGTTCAATGCCGCGGGCTCTGATCGCCTGGACCGGTTGCGGCGCCAGATGGAGGGGACGGTCAGCTCCTGGTCGATCCGGTTCGGTCTGTGGCAGGCTGCAAGCGGTCGCGATACGATATTCTCGAGCGTCAACCGGCTCGTGAACAGTGGCTATGACGGCAGTGGTGTGAACACCAAGGCCGGCGAGGCGATCAATCCTGACTTCCGGGCGGAAGGGTCTCCCTATCGACTCGAGTCCGTCGAGACCTCGCCCGCAGTTCTGTCCGGCTTTCGCCGGGTCTACTCCGGTTCACCGCTCGCGCGCCTGCGCCGCTTCCTGAGAAACCTCTAGGGCGATGCACGACGCCGCCGGTCGCAGGGTCCTGTTCCATTATCCGGTCCTGAACATGGGCGGGGCCGAGATGTCGTCGCTGCGCCTGATGAAGGCGCTGGCGGATCGCGACTGGGACGTGACGCTGGTGGTGACGACGGGCGGCGGCAATCTTGAGCCGCGGCTCGACCCCCGCATACGCCTGATCCCGCTCCGGCCGAAGGGGCGGGGGCATCGGTTCTCTGCGGCGTCGGGGTTTGCGGCCCGCCTGAGGGCACTTCCGGACCTTCTGGCCTACGGTGTCCAGCGACTGATCGGCGAGGTGCGGGCCCTTGGCTTCCTGACCCGTCGCTATGACGCGGCGGCGACCTTGCTCCATGGCACCTCGACCGCCTTTGTCCGTCGCCGCGTGCGCGCGGGCCGCCGCCTGCACTTCATCCGCAATGACCTCAGCCTTGCAGATCCGACCGGTGCCACGACCGAGGCCATCAGCAAGGCCGAGCCGGAGATCGACGCCTATGTCTGCGTGTCGCAAGTGGCGCGCGCCTCGCTGGTCAAGGCCGTGCCCGCCACCGCGCCCAAGGCCCATGTGATCCACAATATCCTCGATCCTGGCATCATGCGCCGGCGGATGACCGAGGGGGTTGCGCCGTTCACCGAGGAGCCAGCCGGTACGGTCCGCCTGCTGACGGTCTGCCGGCTGTCGGAAACGTCGAAGGCGCTGGTGCGGTTGACCCGCGTCGCGCGCAAACTGGTCGAGCGAGGTCATGCGTTCCGCTGGTATGTGGTCGGTGAGGGGCCGGATCGCGGCCTGTTCGAGGCTGCCATCCGCGAGCGGACTCTTGAGGACACCGTCATCCTGACCGGCAGACTGGACAATCCCTTTCCGGCCTATGCAGCGGCCGACGTCGTGGTGCTGGCTTCGTATTTCGAGGGCCTGTGCGGCATGGTCAATGAGGCCAAGGTGGCGGGACGCCCGGTCGTCGCCGTGCGGGTCTCCGGCATTGACGAGCAACTGATCGACGGCAGAAACGGCCTGATCGTCGACAATGACGAGGACGCCCTGGTCGAAGGGCTCGACCGCATTCTGTCCGACCCGGCCTTGCGGACGCAGCTGACCAATGACTGGCTGCCCCCGGCCCTGCTCGACGACACGGCCAAGCTGGACCAGCTTGAGGCGCTGCTTCTCGGAGAAGGCGCATGAGCCGGCGCCTGAACGCGGCCATGCTGTCCTACACCCAAGTGGCGGTGCGGATCGCCACCACCCTTCTTTATACGCCCATACTGGTCGGGTCGCTGGGGCAGGAAGGCTATGGCCTGTTCAGCATCGTCGGCGCCCTGGCGGCCTATTTCTACATGATCGACTTCGGGATGAACGACGGCGTGATGCGCTTCTTCGTCCGGCACGAGAACACCCCCGACGAGCGCCGCAGTTTCCTGAAACAGATGCTGGGCTTCTATGCGGGGCTGGGTCTGCTGGTGGTTGGGGCGACCTTTGCCATCCACGGTCTGGCGCCCTTGCTGTTCGGGGCCAGTCTGACCGCACCCCAGGTGGCCTTGCTGCAGGACATGATCCTTGCCGTCGGCGCAGGGGCGGCGGTGATGGTCGCGTTCAACCCGCTGGGCGCGCTGCTGTCGGCCATGGAGCGGTTCGTCTTTCTGCGGTCGCTCGAGATCTTCACCGCCCTGGCCTCGACCCTGCTGACGGTTATCCTGCTGTGGCAGGGCTTCGGTGCCCTGATGGTGGTCATGGTGATGTCGGGCGCCCTGGTGTTCCAGGTGATCGCCCGGCTGCTGTACATCGTCCTTTATCTGAAGATCCCGGTCGGCTGGGCCTGGCCCGGCTGGTCGAGGCTCAAGCCCGTCGCCCTCTATGCCGCCCCGATTTTCGTCTCGATCGTCGTCGAGCAGATTTACTGGAAGCTGGACAATCTGATCATCGGCGCCGTGCTGGGGGCGGCCCCGGTGGCCCTCTATGCGATCGGCACCACCTTCAACAAACACCTGATGAGCTTCGGCACGGCCATCTCGCGCGTCATGGCCCCCGAGATAATTCGACAGGCGGACTCGGATGCCGATGCCCCGGCCCTGAACCGGCTTCTGATCCGCATCTCGCGGCTGCAGGCCCTGTTCCTGCTGTTGGTGATTTCCGGGCTGGCCCTGTTCGGGGCGCGTTTCATCGACCTGTGGCTGGGGCCGGACTATGGCCTGGCCTATACCATCCTGCTGGTCGTGCTGATCCCCTACACGCTGGAGCTGATCGGCAATGCGCGGAACATCCTGCTGCAGGTCAAGAACCTGTACTGGCACCGCTCGCTGATGATCCTGGCGATCGCCTGTCTGAACATCCCGCTGACCATCGTGCTGCTCAATCTCTGGGGCGTGGTGGGGGCGGCGGTCAGCACCGGCATTGGCCTGCTGCTCGGCTATATCGCCGTGGCGGTCCTGCTGCAGCTCAAGTTGGGGCTCGACATGGGCCGCTATTTCCGCGAGCTGGCCCGGGGACTGCTGCTGGTGCTGGCGCTATGCGTGCCCGTGGGGCTGGCGCTGAATCACTGGATGATCGGCGGCTGGACGGGCCTGTTCCTGTGCATCGCCCTCTATACGCCGCTGTACGTCGGCCTGATGCTGGTGCTTGGCATGAACCCCTATGAGCGGGGTCTGGTACGGCGTGTGCTGACCAAGCTGGTGCCCGGTCTTGCGGCGAGGTGGATATGACCGCGGCAAAGCCCTTCGACCCCGCGCGGCCGTTCATCGTCTATGTCGGCCCGTTCGCCTTTCCCGAAGGCGGGGCTGCGGCGCGGCGCATTCTCGGCAACTCGCAGAGCCTGGTCGCGGCCGGTTATCAGGTGCTGGTTCTGTCGGGACAGCAGGCTGCGGACGATGCCGTGCACGCGCTGGGCGACGGCATCTTTCTGGCCTCGACGTCCGAGCGCAACGCCGAACACCTGCCCAACCTTCTGCGCCTGACCCGCTATGTGACCATGGGGGCGAAAAGCCGCGACTGGCTGGCGCGTCTGGAGGCCCGGCCGGCGGCCGTGATCCTCTACAGCGGCTACACCCCCTATATCCTGCAACTGCGTGGCTGGTGCCGCCGGGCGCGCGTGCCGCTGCTCTTCGATGTGGTCGAATGGTACACGGCGGCGTCCCCGCTGGGCTTCGCGACCTCGCCCTATCTCTGGCAGACCGAGCTGGCCATGCGGGTCCTGATCCCCCAGCTGGATGGCGTCATCGCCATCAGCCGCTGGCTGGAGGATCACTACACCCGGGCCGGATTGCCGGTGGTGCGGGTGCCGCCGACGCTCGACGTCAAGGCGACGCCCGTGGGGCAGGGGGGCGACGGCGAGCGACTGACGCTGGTCTATGCCGGAACACCGGGCCGCAAGGATCTGCTGGGTGTGCTGCTGCGGGCGGTCTCGACCGTCGATCCGAACGGCGAGCGCCTGCGCCTCGACATCTATGGTCCGCGCCCGGACGACCTGAAGGCCTATGGCCTCGCGGCCATCCCGCCGTCGGTGACGGCCCACGGTCCGGTGGCGCAGGCTACGGCCATGGCCGGTGTGGCCCGTGCCGACTTCTCCGTGCTGCTGCGCCGTCCGGACAAGGTCGCCACGGCGGGCTTTCCGACCAAATTCGTCGAGAGTCTGGCGGTCGGTACTCCGGTCATCGCCACCCTGACCAGCGACCTCGGCGATCATCTGGTTGATGGCGAAAACGGCCTGATCTGTCGCGATGCCTCGCCCGAGACCGTGGCGCGCGTGCTGGAACGCGCCCTGGCCCTGACCGGACGCGAGAAATTGGCCCTTCGCAAGGCCGCCCGTCACACGGCTGAGACGGGATTCGACTATCGGCGGCACACTGACGGGTTGAGGCGTCTGGTCGAGGCTGTGACCTGTGCTAAGGACGCCCGCACGAAGAGGACAGGGATATGAAGGCACTCGTCACCGGGGGCGCAGGCTTCATCGGTTCGAATATCTGCGCGGCCCTGTTGCGGGACGGCGACCAGGTGCGCGTGGTCGATGATCTCAGCTCGGGCTATCGCAGCAATCTGAAGCCGCTGGACGGTGTCGAACTGATCGAGGGCGACGTCCGCGACGCCGATCTGATGATGCGCGCGGCCAAAGGGTGCGAGGTGGTCTTTCACCTGGCGGCCTCGGTCGGCAACAAGCGGTCGATCGACAACCCCGTCGAGGATGCCGAGATCAATGCGCTGGGCACCATGCGGGTGCTGGAAGCGGCACGGGCGGCGGGCGCGCGCAAGGTCGTGGTGTCGTCCTCGGCCGGCATCTATGGCGAGCTCAAGACCCTGCCGATCGCCGAGGACCACCCGCTGGAGCCGCTGACCCCCTACGGTGTGTCCAAGCTGTTCTCGGAGAAGCAGGCGCTGGCCTATGCCCATGTCTATGGGATGGAGGCGATCTGCCTGCGCTATTTCAACGTCTACGGCCCGAACCAGCGGTTCGACGCCTATGGCAATGTCATCCCGATCTTTGCTTTCAACGCCCTGGGCGGACGGCCCATCCACATCTTCGGCGACGGTCATCAGACGCGCGACTTCGTCAATGTCGCCGACGTGGTCCAGGCCAATCTGGCGGCGGCGAGAAATGTCGGCACCTCGGGCGCCTACAACATCGCCAGCGGCACCCAGATCGAGATCGGTGACCTGGCCCGGCGCGTGGTCGCCTATGTCCCCGGCGAGGTGACCATCGAACACGTCGGCACCCGCGCGGGCGATGTGGCCCACAGTCTGGCGGATATCTCGGCGGCCAAGGCGGCCTTTGGCTATGCCCCGACCGTCGGCATCGAGGACGGGCTGGACACCTATATGGCTTGGGCCACCGGCGAAGCCGCCGCGCCCGCCACGCAGAATTGAGGAGAGCTGACCCCGTGCTTGATGACGTTTGCCTGATGATCACCGGCGGCACCGGCTCCTTCGGGAATGCCGTGCTGCGTCGCTTCCTCGAGACCAATGTGCGCGAGATCCGCATCTTCAGTCGCGACGAGAAGAAGCAGGACGACATGCGCAAGCTGTACGGCCAGGAGAAGCTGAAATTCTTCCTGGGCGATGTGCGCGACAAGGACAGCCTGCGCACCGCCATGGTCGGCGTCGACTATGTGTTCCACGCGGCGGCCCTGAAGCAGGTGCCGTCGTGTGAGTTCTTCCCGATGGAAGCGGTCAAGACCAATGTCATCGGCACGGCCAATGTGATCGACGCGGCCGCTGATGCCGGGGTGCGCCGCATGATCGGCCTGTCGACCGACAAGGCCTGTCACCCCGTCAATGCCATGGGCATCTCCAAGGCCATGATGGAGAAGGTGCTGGTCGCCCGCTCGCGCACGCTGGACCCCGACAAGATGACGCTGTGCGCCACCCGCTACGGCAATGTCATGGCCTCGCGTGGCTCGGTGATTCCGCTGTTCGTGCGCCAGATTGCGGCGGGTCAGCCGATCACCGTCACCGATCCGGAGATGACCCGCTTCATGATGACGCTGGATCACGCCGTCGACCTGGTGCTGTTCGGCTATGAGAAGGGCCAGAACGGCGACATCCTGGTGCAGAAGGCCCCGGCGGCGACGTTGACGGTGCTGGCCCGGGCTCTGACCGAACTGCTGGGCAAGCCCGACCATCCGATCCATGTCATGGGCACCCGTCACGGCGAGAAGAAGCACGAGACCCTGCTGTCGCGCGAAGAAATGGTCCACGCCGAGGAGATCGGCGAATACTACCGAGTCTCGGCCGACATGCGCGATCTGAACTACGGCGCCTATGTCGAGGAGGGTGAGGCCCGGCTGTCGAACGCCGAGGACTATACCTCCGAGAACACCAACCGGCTGGACGTCGAGGGTATGAAAGAGCTGCTGCTGCAGCTGGACTTCATGCGCACCGTGCTGGACGGCGGGCCGATCGAGGCGGGTGTCTGACATGAAGGTCGTGGTCACCGGCGCCAATGGCTTCATCGGGCGCAACCTGCGCCTGCGCCTGTCCGAGGTCGAGGGCATGGAAACGGTCGCGGTCACGCGCGAGACGACGCCCGATCAGCTGCGCGCGGCTCTGGCCGAAGCCGATGCCGTGATCCATCTGGCCGGCGTCAACCGGCCGCAGGACCCGGCCGAGTTCGCCACCGGCAATGCCGATCAGACCGCGGCCCTGGTAGAGGCCCTGGGCGACCGGGCGCTGCCGGTCATCTATTCATCCTCGACCCAGGCCGAAGCCGACAATCCCTATGGCGCGTCCAAGCGGGCGGCCGAGGATCATCTTCGGGCCTATGCGAAGGCGACCGGGGCGCCGATGGCGATCTACCGCCTGCCGAACGTCTTCGGGAAGTGGGCCCGGCCCAACTACAATTCCGCCATCGCCACCTTCTGCCACAACATCGCCCGCGATCTTCCGATCACGGTCAATGATCCGTCGGCGCCGCTGACGCTGGTCTATGTCGACGATGTGATCGAGGCCTTCCTCGGCTGGCTGAAGGCGCCCGAGGCCGTCGACGGTTTCGCCGAGGTGCCGGTGGTCTATCGCACCACGGTGGGCGAGGTCGCCGACCAGATCCGGTCGTTCCGGTCGATCCGCGAGACCCACACCGCCGGGCCGGTCGGAGTCGGCCTGACGCGCGCGCTCTATGCCACCTATGTCAGCGCCTTGCCGGTCGAGGATTTCGCCTATCCGCTGGTCCAGCACGGCGACCCGCGCGGCGTGTTCGTCGAAATGCTCAAGACCGAACAGTCGGGCCAGTTCTCCTACTTCACGGCCCATCCCGGCATCACGCGCGGCGGCCATTATCACCACACCAAGACCGAGAAATTCCTGGTGCTGAAGGGCCATGCCCGGTTCCGCTTCCGCCATATGGAAACCGGTGAGACCTATGCCGTCGAGACCGAGGGTGGCCAGCCCATGGTGGTCGAGACCATCCCCGGCTGGGCCCATGACATCACCAATGTCGGCGACGAGGAAATGATCGTCATGCTGTGGGCCAATGAGATCTTTGACCGCGCCCGCCCCGACACCATCGCCAACGGACTGACCGGATGAAAAAGCTAAAAGTCGTCACCATCGTCGGGACCCGGCCCGAACTGATCCGCCTGTCGCGGGTCATGGCGGCGCTGGACCGTCACTGCGACCATGTGATCGTCCACACGGGCCAGAACTACGACTACGAGCTGAACGGGATCTTCCTTGAGCAGCTGGGCATCCGCAAACCCGACCACTTCCTCGAGGCGGCCGGCGCCACGGCAGCCGAGACCATCGGCAATGTCATCGCCGCCTCCAGCCGCGTGCTGGCCGAGGTCCAGCCCGATGCCATGCTGGTGCTGGGCGACACCAACAGCTGTCTGGCGGTGATCGCGGCCAAGCGGCTCAAGATCCCGACCTTCCACATGGAGGCCGGCAATCGCTGCTTCGACATGCGCGTGCCCGAGGAGATCAACCGCCGCATCGTCGACCATGTGTCCGACATCAACCTGACCTACAGCGAGATCGCCCGCGAGTACCTGCTGGCCGAGGGGCTGGATCCGCAGCGCGTGATCCGCACCGGCAGCCCGATGAACGAGGTGCTCAGCCACTATCGCCCCGGCATCGACGCCGCCGATCCGCTGCCGAGCCTCGGCCTGACGGCGCACGACTATTTCCTCGTCAGTGCCCACCGCGAAGAGAACATCGAGTCCGATGTCCAGTTCAACGGCCTGATCGAAATCCTGAATGGTCTGGCCGAGCGGTTCGACAAGCCGGTGGTGCTGTCCACCCACCCGCGTACCCGCAACAAGATCGCGGCCTCGGGCGCCAAGCTGGACGACCGGGTCATGCAGATGAAGCCGTTCGGCTTCCTGGATTATGTGCACCTGCAGATGAAGGCCCGCGCGGTCCTGTCGGACAGCGGCACGATCACCGAGGAATCCTCGATCCTCAACTTCCCCGCCCTCAACATCCGGGAGACGCACGAGCGGCCCGAGGGCATGGAGGAGGGGGCCGTGATGATGGTCGGCGTGAACCCCGAGCGCGTCTTCCAGGGGCTGGCCATCCTCGAAAGCCAGCCGCGCGGCGACCAGCGCCTGCTGCATGTCGTGCGGGACTATGACGTCGACAACGTCTCGGAAAAGGTCGTCCGCATCATCGTCAGCTACACCGACTTCGTGAACCGCGTCGTCTGGCGCAAATAGTTTCCTCTCCGGCCCGGACTTCCCATGATCACGCTCGACACCACACGCATCGCCATCATCGGCCTGGGCTATGTCGGCCTGCCGCTGGCGGTGGAATTCGGCAAACGCTTTCCGGTGGTCGGCTTTGACATCAATGCCGCCCGCATCGACGAGCTGAAGTCCGGCCGCGACAGCACGCTGGAGGTCGAGCCCGAGGAGCTGGGCCAGGCCACCCACCTGACCTATGCGTCGGACGCCGCCGCCATGGCGGACTGCAATGTCTATATCGTCACGGTG